>ENA-ORCV01000834-ORCV01000834.1-marine-metagenome-genome-assembly--contig:-NODE-834-length-13776-cov-2.435798_pt1 | contig 13776 bp, 15 predicted proteins | sample MGYA00237779_ERZ508509 | MGnify/ENA primary metagenome ERZ508509 (study PRJEB26180, sample SAMN06268772) | marine metagenome | isolation source: Bioluminescent Bay, La Paraguera, Puerto Rico | place... | reverse complement strand
GCCGGTGGTCACCGTCATCGGCATCGAGTTCGCCTTCCTGATGGGCGGTCTCGTCGTGACGGAACAGGTGTTCAACCTCAACGGTCTCGGCAAGCTGTTCGTCGAGTCGGTGACCAGCAACGACTACTCCATGACCCAAGCACTCGTCATGGTCGTCGTCTGCGTTTTCGTTTTCACAAACTTCATCGTCGATATCATGTATGCGTGGCTCGATCCCCGCATCAGATACGCATAAGGACTGATACCCATGGTTACGACATCTGAAGTACGGGTCGAGGCCGAGTTCGAGGAACTCGCCGAAAAGAAGCCGTTCTATACCAGTATGAAGGAATTCATACGCAAACAGCCTCTCGGAACTGCGGGCGCGGCCATCGTGTTTATCATGATTTTCTCGGCTATTTTCGCCGACATCATCGCGCCATACGATCCGGAATCCAACTCGTTCGAGCATATGCTGTCTCCGCCGAGCCTTGATTTTCTCGTCGGCACGGACCAGTTCGGACGCGACATCTTCTCGCGCATTATCTACGGTGCGCGAACCGCCCTGTTCGTCGGTTTCACGTGCGCCTTTGTCGGCGCAACGGTAGGACTCGTTCTCGGCGTTGCCAGCGCCTATTTCGGCGGCAAGTTCGACCTTCTCTTCCAGAGGGTCATGGACGTTTTCATGGCGTTCCCGCTGATCATCATGGCGCTGGCCGTCGTCGCCATCTTCGGCCGCGGCACAGAGAACGTGATCCTCGCTATCACGATCCCCTTCATCCCGCGCTGCGCGAGGGTGGTGCGCTCCAACGCGCTGGCAATCCGCGAGATTCCTTACGTGGATGCAGCCCGCGCCAACGGCTATTCCAACGCCCGCATCATCCTGCGTCACATGGTGCCCAACGTCATGGCGCCGTACCTCATCATGATCACGGCCTTTGTCGGCCAGGCGATCCTGCTCGAGGCGTCGCTGTCCTATCTTGGCCTTGGCGTGCAGGAACCGACACCTGCGTGGGGCCTGATGCTCCAGGGCGGTGCGGAGGAATATGCGCGCAGCGCTCCGTGGGTGGCCATCTGGCCCGGTGTCGCGATCACCCTCGCCGTGTTCGGGTTTAACCTGTTCGGCGATGCCGTCCGCGACACGCTGGACCCGAGGCTGCGCTCGCAGTAACGCAAGCCGCGCATAACGCAGACAAAAAGAAACCGGCACCCGCCATGGGTGCCGGTTTTTTTCATTTTCCGAATGTGAAAAGGTCTATTCAGCCGCTTCCTTCGCCGCCTGCCCGCGCGCATTGTACTTGTCGCGCAACTCGTCCCATTCGTCCGCCCCGAAACGGCGGAACGCATCGTGTGGGCTCATGTTGCCGATCGGCACTGGCATCTCGTTGGTTTCCTTCAGTTCCTTCAGCAATTCGTCGCAAAGACCGATGAAGCTGCGCACCAACAGGGTCGGAACGATCGCCAGCTTGTAGCCGTAGCTTTCCGCCACCTTGAGGTTAATCGCCGGCGTCTTGCCGCGATGAACGACGTTGAGCAAGCACGGGCCCTTGACCAGTTTCGGAACCGCTTCGACCTCTTCCATCGTCTGCGGCGCCTCGACGAAGGCGATATCGGCGCCGGCTTCGAGCGCTGCGTTGGCACGGGCAATCGCCTCGTCGAAACTTATGACGGCCCGGGCGTCGGTGCGGGCGATGAGCAGGAAGTCGGGGTCAGTGCGTGCGTCAACGAAGGCGCGCACCTTGGCAAGGTAATCGTCGAGAGGGATCACCTTCTTGTCGTCCAGGTGACCGCATTTCTTGGGAAACTCCTGGTCTTCCATGTGAACGGCCGCGACGCCTGCGCGCTCGAACTCCTGTGTCATGCGGACGACGTTCAGCTCGTTACCGTAGCCCGTGTCGGCGTCGGCGATGAGCGGCACATCGATACAGGCGTTCATGCGCGCCGCGTTGGAGACCATCTCGGTCATCGTCAGCAGGCCGAAATCAGGATATCCCAGCGAGGCCGATGTCCCCGCGCCGGTCATGTAGACGGCCGGGAAACCCGCCTGGTTGATAAGGGTTGCCCCGATGCCATCGAAGGCGCCGGGCGCAATCGTCATGCCTTCGCCCTCGATCAGCTTGCGAAAAGTTTTTCTCTTGCTCATGTCCTGCCCTTCCCGAAGTTCAGAATTATGTCCATACAAAGTTTGCGTTCCCCTTTCCTACTCCTGTTTTGGCACGCGCTCAATCACCTCGCTGCCGCAGGGACAAGCCGGCAAAACACAATCTCCCATTTCATGGGAGCAAAACCGGACGCGTTTGGTCCATCATGCGCAGCCGTTCGCCATGCGGGCGGCACCGTGCAGGGAGAAAAAACATGAAACTGGCCATTCTCGACGACTATCAGAACGCGGCACTGGATGCCGCCGACTGGAAGTCCCTGGGCAACGATGTCGAGATCACCGTCTTCGACAAGCATCTCGGTACGGATGAGGGAGAAATCGCGTCGGCTCTGGAGCCTTTCGAAACACTGGTCGCCATGCGTGAACGCACGCCGTTCCCGGCGGACCTGATCGAAGCGCTCCCCAACCTCAAGCTGCTGGTCACGACCGGCATGCGCAACCTGGCCATTGACATGGAAGCCGCCCGCTCGCGCGGCATCGATGTCTGCGGCACGCAGATGCTGCCTTACCCCGCCGCCGAGCACGCGGTTGCCCTCATCATGGACCTGTTCAAGAAGATTTCCCGCGAGAACGCGACCATGCATTCCGGCGGCTGGCAAGCCAACGTGTCCGAAGGCCTGAACGGAAAAACACTGGGGCTCCTTGGCCTCGGCAAGCTCGGCGCGCGCGTCGCCAAATTCGGCCTCGCACTGGAAATGGATGTCGTTGCCTGGAGCAGTAACCTGACGAAGGAACGCTGCGACGAGATTGGCGTCCGGCTGGTCGACAAGGACACGCTGTTCGCGACATCCGACGTGATCTCCATTCACCTGATTCTGGGCGACAGGTCGCGCGGCCTCGTCGGGGAGGCCGAACTCGCGATGATGAAAAACTCCGCCTACCTTGTGAATACGTCGCGCGGACCCATCGTCGACGAGGCGGCGCTCGTCGCGGCCCTGAAAGACGGCGGCATCGCCGGTGCCGGACTGGACGTTTACGACGTCGAGCCCCTGCCGGTTGACCACCCCTTGCGCTCGCTCGAAAACGCCGTGCTGACCGGGCATACCGGCTACGTCATCACCGAGCTTTACCGGCTCGTTTACGGCGAGGCGGTCGAGAATATCGCCGCCTGGCGCAATGGTTCGCCCATGCGCCTGCTGAACGCACCTTCCTGACGCCCCTCTATCGTGCGCGCCAATTGAAAACAGAATTGATTCCATCTGGGCGAAAAGGGCTCTAGATTGACAACCCGGTTCGCGATTCCGCGCACCATCCAAGCCAACCCGCCCCTTTTGCACCGCGAAAGTGCGTCCATGCCATTCCGGCTCTCTTTTTCCAGCCTGAACAAGCGCCATTTCGTGCTGGTGGTCCTGACGCTGCTGATCGGTCTTGCCGGGGCGGAAGCCTACAAGCTGACGCCACTACCGCTGCCGTGGTTTCTCGGCGCCATGATCGCCTGCCTGCTGGCTCTAGCCATCCGCGTGCCCGTGGCCGCATCGCCCCGGCTCGTGCTCGCCATGCGGGTGGTGCTCGGCCTTGCCATCGGCAGCGCCTTCACGCCGGAGATGCTGAACCGCGCCGGGGAAATGACGCTCAGCCTCGCCTTCGTGCTGCCTTATGTCGTCGTGCTTGGCGCAATCGGCTATCCCTACTTCCGCCTGTTCGACGGCTACGACCGGGTGACGGCATTCCTGGCGGCCGTTCCCGGCGGGTTCCAGACGATGGTGGCCATCGGCGAGGATCAGAAGGCCGACTTGCGCAAGCTGTCCATCGTGCATTCCACGCGCATCATGGTCATCGTCTTTCTCGTACCCTTGTGGATCCAGTTTTCCGGCTCCCTCGACCTGTCGAGCGCGACGCCGCCTGTAACCGCGTCCCTGTCCGCTCTGTCACTCAAGGAAGGGCTTCTGCTCGTGGTCTGCGGTGTGGCGGGATACTGGGTCGGCAAATGGGCGGGCATATCGGGAGCCGCGATCATCGGCCCCATGCTCGCCAACGGTACGCTGCATATCCTCGGGCTGGCCGAAGCGCGTGTGCCTGTCGAACTGGTCAACGCCGCCCAGCTCGTCATCGGCTGCCATATCGGCTGCCAGTTCGCCGGGATAACCGCGCGCGAACTCACCTCGACCGTGCTCGTCGCCATCGGCTACTCGCTGCTTCTGGTCGCCGGGGCCGCGCTGTTCACCGTGCTTGTCGTCTGGGTGACGGGCATCGACCAGAACGCCGTCGCGCTCGCCTATGCGCCCGGCGGCCAGCCCGAGATGAACCTCGTGGCACTCGTGCTCAATTTCGACCCCGCCTACGTGGCGCTTCACCACCTGCTGCGCGTCATGGTGATCGTGTTCGGGTGCCAGTATCTCATCACGCGCTTCCTGGTGCCGGAAAGCGCCCGCAAAGCGAAGCCACGACAGTAGTCTTCGCGCATATCCGGCTGCTATCATCGGCGCAGCAATGGCAAGGGAGGACACGCCATGGTCGAAACCGCGCAACAGGAAAACAGCATGGGGCAGCTGGACATCAGGCCGATCGCCGGCGCGTTGGGCGCCGAGATACACGGCATCGACCTGTCACAAGAGCTCGACGACGAAACCATCGCCGAGGTCCGCCAGGCCCTGCTCGACCACCTCGTCATATTTTTCCGCGGCCAGGACATCACGCCGGCCCGGCACCTGGACTTTGCCAGGCGCTTTGGCGAAATCGTCGAGTATCCGCTCGTCAAGGGCCTGGAAGGCTATCCCGAGATCATGACCGTGGTGAAGCTGGAGCATGAGAAGGTGAACTTCGGCGGCCTGTGGCATTCCGATACCACCTATCTCGAGCAGCCGCCCCTTGGCTCGATCCTGCTGGCGCGCGAGCTGCCGCCCTTTGGCGGCGATACCCTGTTCGCCAACATGTACCTCGCCTACGAAACCCTTTCCGACGGCATGAAAGCGCTGCTCGGCCCCCTGAAGGGCGTATCGACCTCGAACCTGCAACGTGTGTCCGACACCCGCTCGGAGCGCATGAAGGACGCCGCCAAGGTCACGCCGCGGGAAGTGCTGACCGCGACGCACCCGGTCGTCCGCACCCACCCCGAGACCAACCGCAAGGCGCTCTACGTCAACGGTGCCCATACATGCCGTTTCGACGGCATGACGGAGGAAGAAAGCGCGCCGCTCCTGGCCTACCTCTACGCCCACCAGACAAGACCCGAATTCACCTGCCGCTTCCGCTGGGAGCCCGGCTCCATCGCCTTCTGGGACAACCGCTGCACCCAGCACAACCCCATCAACGACTATCATGGCCACAAGCGGGTCATGCACCGCATCACCATTGCCGGCGATACGCCGGAATAATTCACACCGGGAGTAAACATGAGCAGCATCAAGCGAACGGCCCTCGTCACGGGCTCGGGCAAGAACATCGGACGCGCGGTCGTCCTCGACATGGCCCGCAAGGGACACAACGTCGTCGTCAACGGTTCGAGCGACCGCGAGGCCTGTGAGTCGGTCGCCGCCGAAGCTGAAAAACTCGGCGCCAAGACCCTCGTCGCCATGGGCGATGTCGGCAGCAAGGACGAGTGCAAAAAGATCGCCGGTGCTGCTCTCGATGAATTCGGCGCCGTGGACATCCTTGTCAACAATGCTGCCATCCGGCCCATGTCCCCCTTCCTGGAAATGGACGAGGACGAGTGGGAGCGCGTCCTCTCCGTCGACCTGTACGCCGCCTTCTGGCTGTCGCGCCTGTGCCTGCCCGGCATGATCGACAAGGGCTGGGGCCGCATCGTCAATATCGCTGGCATGAACGCCATACAGGGCTACAACGGCCGCTCCCATGTTTCCGTCGCCAAGCACGGCGCCTGGGGGCTCACCAAGTCGCTGGCCAAGGAATTCGGCTCCAGGGGAATCTCCACCAATATCGTCTCTCCCGGCCCCATCGCCGGCGATCACGCCGACCCGGAGATGGCGGCGCATATCGAGGCGCAGGTGTCGAAGATCCCGATGGGACGACTCGGCCTGAACGAGGAAATCGCCGCCGCTGTCGGCCTGCTTGCCTCTGACGGCGGAGCCTTCATCAACGGCCAGCTGATACAGGTCAACGGCGGCACCCAGACCTGAACTGGGCCCAGTTCACAAGCCGGTGTTGCCCGATTTGACCGTGTGACACCATGAGCCCGCTCGATTAGAATTTCGCCCCGATAGTCGCAACGGCGTCCAGGGTGGAAATTTGGAACACCGGTTTCTCTTGCTCATGCGCTTCCTGCTTGTGAACATCGTGGCGGTCGCCCTGAGCGCCGCGGCATGGGCTCAAGGCTGGCTGGAAGGATTGCTCGATCCCCTGACCGCTATCCTGTCGGCCGGGATCGCCGCCGTCTTCATCTACGGACTGGCGCTGTGCGGCTACAAGATCTGGCAGACATCGAGCGCCATCAACGACCTGAAGGAAGGCGGCAAGACGGCGGCCGCGCGCGTGGCCCGCTACCTGCCCGACCTGCGCCGCAAGAGCACGGAGAGCCGCGCCATCCAGCTTGGCACGCTGCGGCTGAAGATGTCTCACAACATCCAGATCGTGCGGAACATCGCCAACCTGCTGGTGTTTCTCGGCCTTATCGGGACCGTTATAGGTTTCATCATTTCACTTTCGGGGGTCGAACCCCAGGCGGTATCCCAGGCTGAGCGGGTCGCCACCATGGTTGCCACCTTGATCAAGGGCATGTCGATCGCGCTCTACACGACGCTTCTCGGCGCCGTGCTCAATGTCTGGCTTAACGTGAACTACCGCATACTCTCCACGGGTACGGTCAACCTGTATACCGAGATCGTCGCGCATGGAGAGGGCCGGTGACACCGTTCGATGACTTCGAGGAAGGCAATACCGACACGGTCTTCCGCGATGTCATCCTGCTGACGCTGGTAGGTTTCGTCGCCATGGTCATCATGCTTCTGCCCCACATCCAGAAGAAGCAGGAGCAACAGGACGAACATAAGCCCCCGGGCAACGTCATCGTGGAGATGCACTGGCCCAACGAGATGCGCTACGACGTGGACCTGTGGGTCCAGGGCCCCAATTCGACGCCTGTAGGCTTCTGGAACCAGGGCAACAGCGTCTTCAACCTGCTGCGTGACGACCTCGGCATTGAGGGCGACGCGACCGACGAAAACTACGAGGTCAGCTACAGCCGCGGCATCATTCCCGGCGAGTATGTCGTCAACGTACATATGTATGGCGTCAAGCCGCCCGACCTTGTCATCCCGGTCAAGATCGTCGTCAGCGTACGCACCAAGTACGAATCCGCGCGCCAGTTGCTGGCGACCACAGTGGAGTTGCGCGACCGCAACCAGGAAGAAACAGCATTCAAATTCCGGCTGACGGAAGAAGGCGAACTGGTCAAGGGCAGCGTTTCGACCCTTCGCCACCCGCTCATTACCGGCTACCGCAAGATGGGCAACTGAACCCGGGAGACTGCGTCATGGACGTCATCTACTACATCTTCGCCGCGACGGTCGGTACGGCGGCCCTTTTGACGAGCATCGCGATCTGGGCGCCGCGCAGGACGCCGATCAGGGCGCTGGCCCTTACCTGCATGGTTCTCTTCCTGCCCATTGCCTATGCCCAGTTTATCGGTCTGCTGGCCAGGCCCATGCCCGTCGGGTGGGTGTGGATGGAGCGCGGTGTCGAACGCGCCGAAGTGCTGAGCGTCAGCTTCGATGAAGGCAACCGCATCTACATGTGGCTTCGCCTCGACGGCATGATCGAGCCGCGCTTCTATTCCCTGCCATGGCGGCAGCAGGATGCCGAAGACCTGGAAGACGCCATGGAGCAGGCCCACAAGCTGAGCGGCAAGGTGATCGTGAAAGAGCCGTTCTCGAAGCAATCCCTGGAAGAGCGCGGCGGAATTACCGTGCAGATCATTCCCCCGACGATACAACCGCAAAAGAAGCCGTTCATTCCGCCCAAGGTCTACAATCCGCGCAGCCCGGAAATCTAGGCCGGCATCGGCCTGCGTTGAGGGATATCCCTGGAACGCGGACAAATTGATCGGTGTTCAGGTATTAAGGCGTCATCCCGGCCTGGACGCCAGCAGCCACGACGGCAAAAGCCGTGCAAACCAGTCCACGAGCGGCAGCAACGCCTTCCCCATCCTGTACCCGGCCGGCGTCGCCAGAACCCACGCGGTGATAACCAGCGCCGGAACCGCGCCGCCCATGATGTTGTCGGTCAGCCAGTGTGCGCCGGCGACCAGGCGGGGCAGCATGAAAATCACCGCGAAGGCCGCCGAAATGACGGCAGGGACAAGAGCCCGGAAATAGACGAAGAAGATAAGGATAGAGAAAAGAACGAAGGCGTGGTCTCCCGGAAAACTGTAACGCGAGGCGTCCTTGGTCGCGAGATCGGGCACGAGCCGGGTCAGCCGCAGCGCCTCCTCGTAGACAAGCGTCGGCGACGGGCGCTCGAAATGGAAGACCTGTTCCAGGACCCAGTGCGCAAGGAACGGCGCCAGAATGACCGGAATGGCCACCGCTCCCAGCATGGCGCCGCGCCAGTACTGCACCGAACGCGGCTCGCTACGCAACCACCAGAGAATCAGCAGGGTCATCAGCGTCCCCGATATGAGGTCGACACTGCGGTGGTTGGCGGCGGCCCAGAATATCTGGAGCTGGCGCGAATTCTCCAGCGAACCGTTGAACGACCTGAACACCAGGTCATCCAGCGAGGCCCACATACCCATGAAAGGCGGCATGACCCAGCTGGCGATCAGAAGAGCGGCAACGACATGCGAGACCGTGAAGGCCCGCCATCTCCACTGCGGTCCGGACAGCTCCGTGTCCCGCCCTCCATTATTGCCGATGCCGGTCAGTGTCATGCCCCGCGCGCCCGTTTGCCGTAGTCCGTTGCCGCTTGAACGCACGCCCAGCGGCGGCCCTTACGAAAGACTGTCGCGTCCGCGCCTATTGCTTGTAGCTCTGGTCGACGCGGTCAAGCTTGCGCAACAGCGCTGGCCACTCTTTCACACCGATAGGCCGGTGTCCCTGCGGTGAATTGGCAAGCCTGTTGCGCTCGATGGTCATACGCTGCACGTCTTCGGGTATGGGCTTGGCTTCGGCTCCAGACTGCTGGAACGCGAGCTGCATCCTGCAGGCGCGTTCGGCGCGGTACATCCACACAAAGGCTTCCGCCACCGTGCGCCCGACCGTCAGCAGTCCGTGGTTGCGCAAAACGAGAACACGGTTGTCGCCCAGGTCGCGAACGATCCGCTCGCGCTCGTCGAGGTCGGTGGCGATACCCTCATAGTCATGGTAGGCGGTCACGGCGATGACCGCCAGCGCGTGCTGCGTCAGCGGCAGGAGACCGTCCTTCTGGGTCGCCACGCCGGTGCCGACGGGCGTGTGCGTATGCAGCACGCACGACATTTCCGGCAATGCCATGTGCACCGCCGAGTGTATGACGAACCCGGCCGGGTTCACGTCATATTCGGTCGGCGAAAGCACGTTGCCCTCCTCGTCCACCTTCACCAGCGAGGATGCCGTTATTTCCTCGAACAGCAGGCCATAAGGGTTGATCAGGAACTGGTTCTCAGCGTCCGGAACACGCGCGGAAATATGCGTCCCCAGCAGGTCCGACCAGCCGAACATCTCCACGAGCCTGTAGGCTGCGGCAAGGTCGACCCGAGCCTGCCATTCCGCATCGCTGATCTGGTCGCGAAAGTCTTCCGCAGCGGTCATTCAGCTTTCCTCCCCCTTGAGCCGGCCCATGGCGCGGCATGTCTATTTGCCCTTGAATGCGGGCTTGCGTTTCTCCATGAAGGCGCGGCGGCCCTCGATGTAATCCTCGGAGTCGAAGCATGCCTGCACCATCGCGTCGACGCGGGCAAGATCGCGGTCGTCCGGGTCCCTGGCCAGTTGGCGTGCGGCGGCCTTGATGGCGGCAATGGTCAGCGGTGCGTTCTCGGCAATGCGGCTGGTCATGTCATTGACGGCGTCATCGAGCGCCGCGTCGGCGACAACGGCATTCACCAGACCCATGTCGTAGGCTTCCTGCGCCGGGAACTGGCGCGCTGTGTAGAACATCTCCATGGCCCGTGCCGGGCCGACGACGTTCTGCAGGCGTCCGTACCCGATATGCCCGTAACCAAGACCGAGCTTCGCCGCCGGGATGGCGAACCGGGCGCCCTCGTTGCACACCCGCATGTCGCAGCAGATGGCGACGTTGACGCCGCCGCCGATACAGTAGCCCTGTATCCGCGCGATGGTCGGCTTGGGAAAATCGATGAGCTTGTCATAGGCCGCGGTGGACACCCTGCCATATTCCGCCACCGCTTCTTTCGTCGCACGCTCCGACTCGAACTTGGATATGTCCGCGCCCGAGACGAAAGCCTTGCCGCCAGCGCCCGACACCACCACGACACGAACCTCGTCGTCTTCCGCGAACGCCGCCATGGCGTTGCCCATCGCCTCCCACATCTCGAGCGAAACGGCGTTGTGCTTGGCCGGATTGTTGAAGATCACATGGCCGACCGCCCCGTCCTTGCGGCCGATGAGTTTCTCGTCAGTGTCGGCAATATCGAGCATCATTCTTATCTTTCAGAAACTCTCTTAAACGGCACCCTTGTCGTGCAGGCCCTTGATATCTTCCGCACTGTAACCAAGCGACTCGAGAATGCCGTCGGTATGCTCTCCGCGCGTCGGCGGCGGCATCCGTACGCCTGACGTGCTGCGGCTCATGAGGATCGGCTGGCCGAGAAATTCCGTCTCGCCACGTTCCTGCGACCTGGCCTTCCAGGCGAGACCGAGATGCCGTACCTGCGGCGTATCGAAGACCTTGTCGATGGAGTTGATCTCGCCGCACGGCACGCCTGTTTCGTTCAGGCGCTTGATCCAGTTTTCGCTCGTGTCCGCCGCGGTAACCTTCTCGATCGCGGCGTTCACCCTGTCGCGGTTGTCCGAGCGCAGCGCCGGCGTTTCGAAATCGGGATCGTCCAGGTCCGGGTTGTCCAGCAGTTCTTTCAGCTTCAGCCACATGGGCTGTCCCGCGCAGGCAATGTTGATGTAGCCGTCCGACGTTTTGAACACCCCGGTCGGGATGCTCGTCGGATGGTTGTTCCCCGCCTGCTGCGGCACGTGGCCGTCCATAAGCCAGCGCGCCGCCTGGAAGTCCAGCATGAACACCTGAGCCTGCAACAGCGACGACTGCACCCACTGCCCCTCGCCGGTACGCTCGCGCTCGAGCAGCGCCATGAGGATTGCCTGCGCACAGAACAGCCCTGCGCACAGATCGGCAATCGGGATGCCGACGCGCATCGGTCCCTCGCCCGGCTTGCCCGTGATCGACATGAGCCCGCCCATACCTTGGGCGATCTGGTCGAAACCGGGCCGGTCGCGATAGGGTCCGTCCTGGCCGAAACCGGAGATCGACGCATACACAAGCCCCTTGTTGAGGGGTTTCAGGCTTTCGTAGTCGATGCCCAGCCGCGACTTCACGCCGGGCCGAAAATTCTCCACGATCACGTCGACTTCGGCGGCAAGTTTCTTAAAGACCTCGATGCCTTCCGGCGACTTGAGGTTAAGCGTGAGGCTTTTCTTGTTGCGGTGCAGGTTCTGGAAGTCGGGGCCGGATCGCGGCATGCCGAGCCCGGCCTTGTCGTCGCCGCCAGGCTCCTCGATCTTGATGACGTCTGCCCCCCAGTCGGCCAGCTGGCGCACGCAGGTCGGCCCCGAGCGCACGCGCGTGAGATCGAGCACCTTGTAAGGAGAAAGGGGAGACTGGGAGGAATTTGACGACATGAAAGCCTGGCTGGAAAAGTTTGCGGGAGTATACGTCGATTGAAGGCTATTTGCGCCCCCACGGCAAGCGGTGGCATGCAAGTATCCAGCCGCTCCTCCAAAGGTATGCGTCAGTTGGGATGGAAGCGGCTGATCTTGCTGCCTTCAAGGGTCAGGTTATACATCAGGCCCTTGTTGTTGAAAACGAAACCGATGATCGGGTCGAGGATATTGTCGGTATCGGCCTTGCCGCCCACGCCAACCGTTATGAGGGCCACCGAGCCGTCGACGCCGACCTTCCATCCCGCGCGGGACTGGAAACCGGCGAGCGCCGCCGGCGTCATGAACATGATGATGACGGACCGCGTCTGAACACCCAACTGGAAGCCCACCGACGCGCCGATGATGTTGTAGTAACCGGCCGTCCGCCCGCGAATATGCATGACCCCCTCGCCGTATTCGCCGCCCACGCCGAACCCGGCCTTGACGATGGACGGAAAGATCAGCACCGCTTCCGCCTTGTTGGCCAGGTCGCGCCCATTCACGACACGGGCAAAGAACCTGTTCAGCGTATTGCGGGCGTCCGCGTCGATTGCCGCCGCCGAGGCCGCCTCGGCCGGCCGTGGAGCCTGCACCGTGACCGATGCCAGGGCCAGCATGACCAGGAAAACCATTCTCATGACGCGCATGAATCCCTCCCCCAATTGCCGCGGCGCACGGCCGACTCGTTTCTTCCGTCCAGAATAGCCATGAAACCCGGCCAGATGAAGGCTCATTTGATGCAGGAAGATAGCCGGTGCAAACGGCGCGCCGGTCTCATCTTCCTCCAAGGAACGTATCGATCCAGCGGTCGTATTCGTCGTTACGCTGAACGGCGGATGTCAGCCCGGCAGAGGGCAGGCCGGTCAGGTCTTTAGGCGCCGTTCCACCGCGCAACGCCTTCATGGTCTCGTAGACTGCCTGGAAAGCTGCGGCAATGGGCTGGTGCCCCTGCAGGCACAGGCGCACGTTCAGACCCGACAGCCAGTCCAGGTCCTGCATGTCGGCGGGCGAGCCGCCGATGACCAGCGGCAGCTTGACCTCGCTGGCTACGGCCTCCAGGTCGTCGCGCGTCTTGACGCCAACGAGAAACAGGGCGTCGACGCCGGCCGCCTCGTAGGCCTTCACGCGGGCAATCCCGTCTTTCAGGTCGCGCGGCACCATCGACGTGCGTCCGACAATGGCCAGCCCCGTGTCGCGCCGCGCTTCCAGCGCCGCTTTCATCTTGCCCACGCCTTCCTCGATGGATGTGAAGTTGGTCTCGCGCGGGCGGCCATGCTCCATCGGCAGCACCGTGTCCTCGATGGACATGCCACAGATGCCCGCCGTCTCCAGTTCCTCCACCGTACGCATCACGTTGAGGGCATTGCCGTAGCAATGGTCCGCATCGACCATCAGCGGCAATTCGCCCGCCCGGCAGATGCGCCGGCACTGGTCGGCGAACTCGGTCATGGTGAGAACGATATGGTCCGGCGCACCCAGCACCGTCAGGGACGCGACCGAGCCGGCGAACATGCCCGCCTCGAACCCGATGTCCTCGGCGATACGCGCGGACACCGGGTCGAAAACCGATGCCGGATGAACGCACTGCTTGCCTTCGAGTATGGCGCGAAAAGCCTCGCGGCGTTTTTTGAAACGCATGCTGGATTTCCCCCTAGCAATATTCAGTCTGAGCGCGGCGAACTAGTCGGAACTAGCCACCTTCATGACGAACGGGTTGCCCGTGCCGGGCCCGGTATTGATCATGACGCTCTTGGTCTGCAGGTATCCCTCTATGGCCTCGGCGCCGTTCTCACGCCCGATGCCCGACTGCTTGTAGCCGCCGAACGGCGCGGTGACCGACACAGCGCGGTAGGTGTTGACCCACACCGTACCGGC
>ENA-ORCV01000828-ORCV01000828.1-marine-metagenome-genome-assembly--contig:-NODE-828-length-13942-cov-4.314317_pt1 | contig 13942 bp, 11 predicted proteins | sample MGYA00237779_ERZ508509 | MGnify/ENA primary metagenome ERZ508509 (study PRJEB26180, sample SAMN06268772) | marine metagenome | isolation source: Bioluminescent Bay, La Paraguera, Puerto Rico | place... | reverse complement strand
GGCTGGCGATGGCGGCGGCCAGCGGCAGCGTCCCGCCGGTCAGCGCCTTGGACACCGTCATGATGTCCGGCGCCACGCCGCACAGATCGCTGGCGAACATCGCGCCCAGCCGCCCGAACCCGGTCATGATCTCGTCGAAGATCAGCAGCACGCCATGCGCGTCGCACGCCGCCCGCACCCGCCGCACCGTCTCGGCGGAATGGAAACGCATCCCGCCCGCCCCCTGGGCCATCGGCTCCATCACCACCGCCGCCGTCCGCCCCGCCTCCCGCGCCAGCAGGTCCTCGAACGCCGCCGCGCTGGCGTCGTCCGTCGGCAGATCGGCCAGGATTTGCTCCGGCAGGACGCCGCGGAACAGCGTGTGCATCCCCTCTTCCGGGTCGCACACGCTCATCGTCGCGAACGTGTCCCCGTGATAGCCGCCGCGGAAGCTGACGAATTTCGTGCGCCCCGCCTCGCCGCGATTGATCCAGAACTGGACCGCCATCTTCATCGCGATCTCGACCGACACCGACCCGGACTCGCAGAAGAAGACGTGATCCAGATCGGCCGGCGCCAGCGCCGCCAGCCGCGCGGCCAGCAATTCGGCCGGCGCATGCGTCAGCCCGCCCAGCATGACATGCGCCGCGCGCGCCAGCTGCGCCTCCACCGCCTCCACGATGTGCGGATGGCGGTGGCCGTGGCAGGCCGTCCACCAGTTGGCGATGCCGTCGATCAGCGCCCGCCCGTCCTCCAGCCACAGGCGCGCGCCCTCGGCCCGGGCGACCGCCAGGGCCGGCGCCGCGGTCTTCATCTGCGTATAGGGCCGCCACAGATGCGGGCGGGCGGATGTGTCGTCGGCGCTCATCGGATCGTCGGGCTTTAGCAAAGCCGCGCTTCGTGCGACAGCGGAAGCATGAATGACGGCTCATCATCCCGGTCCCTGCAGGATTTCGCCGCCGGCAAGCTGTCGCGGCTGGGGGCGCTGTCCCTGCGCCGCTCGGTGGCCGAGACGACCCCGCGCGGCGGCGCGATGGTGGAGCGGGACGGCCGCGCCCTAATCAATTTCAGCTTCAACGACTATCTGGGCCTGGCCCAGCATCCCGAGGTAATCGACGCCGCGGTCCAGGCCGCCCGCGATTTCGGCGCGGGCGCCGGCGCATCGCGCCTGGTCACCGGCGCCTATCCCCTGCTGCAGACGCTGGAACGGCGCATCGCCGCCTTCAAGGGGACCGAGGACGCCATCGTGTTCGGCTCCGGCTATCTGGCCAATCTCGCCATCGCGCCGTCGCTGGTCGGCGGCGGCGACCTGATCCTGATCGACGCGCTGGCCCATTCCTGCCTCCACGCCGGGGCCTCCCTGTCCGGCGCGCACGTCGAAATCTTCCCCCATAACGACGTCGACGCCGCGCGCGCGATCCTTCAGGAAAAGCGCGCCGCGCACAGCCGCGCCATGCTGCTGACCGACGGCGTGTTCTCCATGGACGGCGACCTTGCCCCCCTGCCCGCGCTTCTGGCGCTGGCGGACGAATTCGACGTCTGGGCGCTGGTCGACGACGCGCACGGCTTCGGCGTGGTGGGCGCGGACGGCAAGGGCGCCGCCTACGCCTTCGACCCGCCGGCCTGCGCGCCGCTTCAGATGGGCACGCTCAGCAAGGCCGCCGGCGCCTATGGCGGCTATCTCGCCGCCTCGCATGCGGTCTGCGAGCTGCTGCGCACGCGCGCGCGCGCCTTCGTCTACACCACCGCCCCGCCCCCGGCCGCCGCCGGCGCGGCGCTGAAGGCGCTGGAGATCATCGAGGCCGACGCGGATCTGCGCGCCCGGCCGCTGGCGCTCGCCGCCCGCTTCTGCGCCGCGCTCGGCCTGCCCGCGCCCGCCTCGCCCATCGTTCCGGTCGTGCTCGGCGATCCGGACAGCGCCCTGGCCGCCTCCCGCGCGCTGGCCGAGGCCGGCTTCTTGGTCGCCGCCATCCGCCCGCCGACCGTGCCCAAGGGGACCGCGCGCCTGCGCATCACATTCAGCGCCGCGCATGAGGAGGCGCAGGTCGACGCCCTGGCCGATGCCATGCGAACGGTCCTGACATGATCCCGCCCTTCTTCGTCACCGCCACCGGCACCGACGCGGGCAAGACGCATATCCTGTGCGCCCTGCTGGCCGCGGCGCTGAAGCGCGGCCACGACCCGCTGGCGCTGAAACCCGTCCTGTCCGGCTTCAACGCGGACGACATCGCGACCAGCGACAGCGCCCGGCTGCTGACCGCGCTGGACTGCGAAGCCACGCCGGAAACCGTCGCCGCCATCACGCCCTGGCGCTTCGCCGCCGCCCTGTCGCCCGACATGGCGGCTTCGCGGGCGGGCGCAGCGCTGTCCCTGTCCGACATCGCGGCGTTCTGCGGCCAGGCGGCGGACGGCGCGCCGGGGCCGGTCTTTATCGAGGGGGCCGGCGGCCTGATGTCCCCCATCGCGCAGGACGGGCTGAACCTGGACCTGATCCTGGCGCTGCAGGCGCGCCCGATTCTGGTCTGCGGCACCTATCTGGGCGCGATCAGCCATACGCTGACCGCCGTGGAGGCGATGCGCGGCCGCTGGGCGCCGCCGGCGCGCGTGATCCTCAACCCCCACCCCGCCGGCCCCGTGCCGCCAGAGGAAACGGCGGACGCGCTGGCCCGCTTCAATGTCGATGTTCAGGTCTGGACTGAAGATGCTGCAGACGCCGTGCTGGACGCCCTGAAGCTCTAGGGACATTATCCGGGCAGGGAGGACGCCAATATGAAATCTGCCAGCCTCAAGGCTGTTTCCGCCGCCGCGCTCGCCGCCTGTCTCGCGGGCCCCGCCATCGCGCACCATTCGCGCGCCAATTTCGATATGGAGACGGAGGTCGACTTCACCGGAACGGTGACCGAATTCTCCTGGCGTAACCCTCATGTCTATGCGGTCGTCGAAGGGATCGGCGCAAATGGGGAGATGGAGACCCGCACCTACGAGATGAACTCGACCACGGTGCTGATGCGCTTCGGCTGGAATCGCGGCGACCTGACCGCGGGCGAGCACGTGACCATCCGCGGCAATCCCGACCGCGACGCCTCCAAGAATTTCTACTACACGACCGTCGTGGTGAAGGAGGACGGCAGCGAGCTGTGGTCCTGGGGCGAAGGGGTGAAGCGCGCCCCGGCCGCCCCCGTGCCGCCGTCCACGGACTTCACCGGCGTGTGGACCTTCGCGCCGGAAGGCGGGTTCAACCCGCTCGGCCTCGACCGCCCCGACGACGTGCAACGCGAAACCGACCTGCCCCTGAACGAAGCCGGCGAGGCGATGTTCGCCGATTTCGATCCGTCCGAGGAACCCAGCTTCAATTGCGAGCCGCCGACCCTGCCGGGCATCGCGGGCCAGCCCTATCCGTCGCGCATCACGCGGCTGGACGAGGACACGCTGGAGATCGCCTACGAAGTCGATAACGCCCGCCGCACCGTCCATCTGGACATGGACGAACACCCGGCGGACCTGGAGCCGTCGCCGCTCGGCCATTCCATCGGCCACTACACAGACGACGGCGGCCTGATCGTCGACACGGTCGGCTTCGCGCCCTCGGTCTGGGGCCACGACCAGTCGGTCGACTCCAGCGACCAGAAACATGTGGTGGAGCAATTCGAGCTGCTGGACGGGGGCCGCCGCTACCGCAACACGATGACGATCACCGACCCGGCCTATCTGACCGAACCGTATGAGCGCAGCTACACCTACGCCCAGTTCGGCGGATACGAGCTGCAGGACTACACCTGCGATCTGGAAACCGCCCGGCGGCATTTGACCGTCGGCGAATAGAACCCCGCACGGCTGCGCCCGGAAGGGACAAGACAGCCGGCGGCAGCGCCTCTTGGGGAGGACGGCAAGGACGCGGGCGCTCCGGCTCCCGCGTCCTTTTCGTTTCCGCTAGCCGTCTTCGCGGGTCAGGTAGGTGTAGGCGCCTTCGATATTGCCTTCACGCCAGATGTCGTAGGCGCCCCAGTCGGAATACTCCTCCAGCAGCAGCGTCTGCTGGATTTCCTCCAGGGACTTGCCCTCGTCGATCCCGGCCTGAACACCGGCGACCAAATCGTCGAAATAGGCGCCGTATTCCACGATCGTGTCGCGGTCGCCCATGTCGCCGTGCCCGGGCACGAAATGTTCGAACTCCTGCTCCAGCGCGGCGTCGATCATCGCCTGCTGATCGTCCGGCTCGAAGCCCGGCATGTTCATGAAGGCCAGCCGCCGGCCGCTGATGATGTCCGCCGCGAACAGCGTGTCCTGGCCCGGGAACAGGATCAGCGACATGTCGCTGGCGTGATTGCCGCCGACATGGATGAAGCGCACCGTCTCGCCGCCCAGCATGATGTCATGCTCGTCGCCGGCGAAGGTCTCGTCCGGCGCGCGCGTGCCGCCATAGTTTGCGTCCGGCCCGAACTGCGCGTCGAACCGTTCGCGCGCCGCCGGGTCGGACGGCGGGGTCAGCGCCGCCGCGGCGTCCGCATGCGCCACCACCGTGGCGTCCGGCCATGCCGCCGCGCCGGATGCGTGGTCGGCGTGATGGTGCGTGTACAGAACATAGCGGACCGGCACGTCGTACCGGCTCTCCAGCTCGCCCTTCAGCCAGTCCGCGACGCCGCGATTGAGCGGGTCGGTGACCACGATCCCGTCGTCCGTGACCAGATACAGGCCGAAATGGCTGTTGTCCTGAAAGCGGTAGAGGTCGCCCTCCACCGGCGTGATCGACCGTTCCGGCGCGCCCTGCGCCAGAGCCGGGCCCGCGACGCCGGCCATGGCGGCGGCGATCAGAAAACGCTTCATCGATGTCCTCCCCGGGGCGTTGCGCCCTCTGATTGGTCTAGTCGGCGGTCAGATAGGCATAGGCGCCGGCCACGTTCTGGCCGTGACGCTCATAGGCGCTCCACTCCGCATATTCGTCCAGCGTCAGCTCAGCCTGGATCTCTTCCAGCGACTTGCCCTCGTCCAGGCCCTGCTGGACCCCGGCGATGACGTCGCGGTGATACTGGCGGTGGCGCTCCACATCCTCGGGCGTTCCGATATCGCCATGGCCGGGCACCACGGTGTCGAATTGCTGGGCCATCGCCAGATCGGTCAGGCCGTCCAGTTCCGCTTCGGAGAAGCCGGCGCCGATAAAGGGCAGCCGCTTGATATTGATGACGTCCACCACGAACAGCGTCCGCTGCTCCGGGAACAGGACATAAGCCATGTCCGCCGCGTGCGCGGCGTCGACATGGATCAGCTTCACGGTCTCCCCGCCCAGCGTGATCTCGTGCTCGGTGCCGGACCAGGTCTCGTCCGGGGCGCGCGTGCCGCCGAACGGGCTTTCCGATCCGAATTGCCCCTCGAACTGGGCCAGCGCCTCGGCGTCCTCGGGCGGGGTCAGCGGCGCGGCCGCCGCCTCGTGCGCGATCACCGTGGCGTCCGGCCAGACCTGCGCGCCGGAGGCGTGGTCGGCGTGGTGGTGGGAATAGACGATGTACTCGACCGGAACGTCGAACCGCTCCTCCAGCTCGCTCTTGAGCCAGGTCGCGGAGTCCAGGTTCAGCGGGTCGGCCAGCAGGATGCCCTCGTCGGTGACCAGCGCCATGCCGAACCATTCGCCGGACTGGACGCGGTACAGATTGTCCGCGACCTCCAGGATGGAGCGTTCGGGCTCGGCCTGCTGCGCGAAGGCCGGCGCGGCCAGCGCCCCCGTGACGGCGGCGGCCAGAAGCGTGCTGCTCAGAAGCGTGCGGTTCATGCGATCCTCCCGATCTGCGCCTCTCCCGGCGCTTTGCCGGAAGCATAGCGCCCCTTTCGGCGCGCCCAAGACACGGGCGCGTGAGGGGGGATCGGGTCGGAGATCAGGCCCAGGCGACCGCAGCGATCGGCGGCAGATAGGTGCTGACGCAAATCCAGCTGTCCCCGCCATCCTCGGTCAGCCAGCAATTGCCGGTCGTGGAGCCCATGACCAGCCGCTCCCCCGTCCCGTCGATGTCCAGCGCGTGGCGATAGACCAGGTCCCAGGCCGGCCCGTCCGGCAGGCCGTTGGACAGCGCCTCGAAGCTCTTGCCGCCGTCGCGCGTGCGCGTCACCACGAATTTGCCGTCCACCGGCACGCGCGTCTCGTCCTTCACCCCGGGGACCAGCCAGGCGCTCTCCGGATCGTCCGGATGGGTCGCCACGGCGAAGCCGAAGACCGACGGCCCGGCCTCCTCGATCTCGGTGAAGCTCTCGCCGCCGTCGCGGGACAGGAAGACGCCGTTATGGTGCTGGCACCAGACCGTGTCGCCGCTATGGGCCAGCCGGTGCGGGTCCTGGCTCACCGGGTCGTACTGCATCTCCGGCGGCAGGAACGCCGCGCGCAGGCCCTGCCCGGCCTGCCGCCAGGTCTCCCCGCCATCGTCGCTCTTCCACACCCCGCCGCAGGACACGCCCACGGTCAGCTTCGCGGAATCGCGCGGATCGACATGAACCGAATGAATGCCCGGCAGGTCGGCGCCGCCGCCGAACCATTTGGCCCGCTCCGGCACGTTCCACAGGCTTTCGACCAGCGACCAGCTCTCGCCATGGTCCTTGCTCTTGAACAGCGCCCCGGGCAGCGTCCCGGCCCACAGTACGCCCGGCTGGTCCGCCCCGCCCGCGGTCATGATCCAGATCGTGTCGACGGTCTGCGCGGCCTTGCGCGCGGCCATGTCGGCTTCGAAATTCTCGGCGTTCGCGGGGCTGGGCGGCGGCGGCTCGGCCCCGAATTTCGGCGCCTCCAGCTCCTCCCAGCTCGTTCCGCCATCGCGGGACCGGTGCAGCTTCTGGCCGAAATGGCCAAGGCGCAGCGCGGCGTAGATCGCCCCGTCGCGCGGATCGGTCAGAACCGCCGACACCGGCTCGCCCAGAAAGGCCGGCGCGCCGGCCTGCCATCCGCCATTGCGCCGCTCGTACCGGAACAGGCCCTTGCGCGTGGCCACGTGGAACGCGTCGGTCATGGCTTCCCTCCCCGAAACCGTTTCCTGCCGCCCTCTCCTCGGCCTCTAGCCGCCGGAGAGCGCCTGGAAGACGAACACCTCGTCGCCCTCGCCCACCGCGTCGCTCAGCCCCTCGCGGTCCGCGATCATCTCACGATTGACGAACACCGTGACGTGCTTGCGAAGCCGGCGCTGGTCGTCGAGCACATAGGTGCCCAGCCGCGGATTGTCCGCGAACACGTTTTCCAGAACCGCGCGCACCGTCCCGCCCGCCGCGTCCTGCGGCGGACAGTCGACATGGCGTTTCAGGTTCTCGGTAAAGCTGACCCGGGGCATGGCGACAGAATCCTCCTCGGGCCGCCTGTCCGCAAGGCCGGTCATTTGCCGCCATCCTCGGCCACCCCGTCCTCGGCAAAGGCTTTCAACCGGCCGAGCGCGTCGTCCCATTGCGCCCCGACCCGGGCCAGATAGTCCCGCGCCTCGCGGATCGCGGCCAGGTCGATCACATACTGGCTCTCCCGCCCCACCCGCTCGCTGCGCACGACGCCGGCGTCTTCCAGGACCTTCAGATGCTTGCTGACGCCCTGCCGGGTCAGGTCGAAGCCTTCGCTCAGCCGCGCGATGGAGCGCGGCCGCCCGTCATCCAGCCGCGACACCAGCGCCAGCCGCGTCGCGTCGCCCAGCGCTGCGAAGACCGGCGCCGCCGCGGCCGCGCTAGCCCCCGACATAGGCTTTGATATTCCCGGCCTGGATCTCCCACCCCTTGGTGTTGGATCGCAGGGCCTCCATCCGCGCATCCTCGGGCAGGCCCATGAAGCCGGTCTCGGCGATATGGACCAGCGTGCCGCCCGAAACCGGCTCCAGACGGAAGGTCACGCGGGTCATCGGGCCGCTGGCGGCTTCGTCGCCCTCGCCGTGGGGCCAGTCGAAGGCGAACACCGCCTCGGCCTCCATGACCCGCGTGATGGAAATCCAGCGGTGCCCCTCATAGCCGGGGAAGGTCGTGACGCCGCGCGTCACCTCTCCGATGGCGAAGGGGTTTTCCAGATCGACCCGGAACCACTGGCCGAACTGGCGATAGTCGGTCAGGGCCTCCCACACCCGCGCGGGCGGCGCGGCGACCTCGACATCGCGTTCGATTGAATCCTGCATAGCGCAACCTCCTGGTTGCGCGTATCCTGCACGTCCGCGCGCGTTACGCAACCATTTTGTTGCGTAACTTCAGAACGCCCCCGCCGCGCCCGGAAACACGACCGGCGTTTCGTATCCGTCCGTGGAGACGGCCGACACGCCGAACAGATAATTGTCGATGACGATGTTCGGCAGCGTGTAGGAGTCTGTCTTCCCGGCCCAGCGGCTCCATTGCCATTGCGGCTCGGTCGTCAGGCGCCAGTGCACGCGATAGCCCGCCAGATTGGCCGCCTCCGGCCCCGCCGCCTGCGTCCAGCTCAGCGTCGTGTCCGGCGACACCTCGCCCGCGATGGCGACGTCCGCGGGGATGGGCGGCGCCCCGGCGATCCCGGCCAGCACCGCGATGTTCAGCCCGGTCAGCTTCGCGGCGTAGTCGAAATCCACGACCTCCACCACGTCGCCGTATTCCACCCCGTCCTCGACCCGGATGTCCTGATGCTGGCGGCGATAATCCTCGTGCGTCTCCATGATCCGCACGCCGGGCATGCCGGCGTCGTTGAACGGCCGGTGGTGGCCGCCGCGCCCGAACCGGTCCAGCCGATAGATCATCATCACGTCCAGATTGGGCACGTACAGATCCGCCATCCGGTCGGCGTAGCGGGCAAGGTTGCGGGACGCGGAGTCGACCTCCCCGCCCTCGAACCGGCGCTCGCGCGCCTCCTCGTCCGTCTCCACCGCGCGCGTGCCTTCGGAAAAGACGCGGGCGGTCGAATTGTCGACCACCCCGTCGATGCCCCGCGAATTGCCGATCATGTCGTTGTTCAGCACCCCGGCGACATTCCAGCCCTGCTCCAGCGCGTATGCGGCCAGGATCTCCCCGCCGTACAGGCCCTGCTCCTCCCCGCTCAGCGCGAAATAGCCGATCGTCCCGGCGAATTCGTGCCGGCTCAGGATGCGCGCGGCCTCCAGCACCCCGGCGACGCCGGAGGCGTTGTCGTTGGCGCCCGGGGAGTCGTCGGTGAAATTCATGACGTCGGAGACGCGGCTGTCGATGTCGCCCGACATGGCGATGATGCGGTCCGGGTCCAGCGTCCCGCGCTGCAGCGCCACGACGTTCACGATCTCGGTGCGGTCCGGAACCCGTTCCTCGCCCTCGACGAAGCCGGAAACCGTGAACACTTCCAGACAGCCGCCGCACTCGGCGGAGATCCGGTTGAACTCATCCTCGATCCAGCGCCTTGCCGCGCCGATCCCGCGTGTATCGCTTTCGGTGTCGCTCAGCGTATGGCGCGTGCCGAACCCGGCCAGGCGGCGGATGTCCGCCTCGATCCGCGCGGCCGACGGCGCGGCGGCCAGTTCCGCGATCAGCGGAACCTCGCCGGGCGGCGGCGCCTCCTGCGCCCCTGCTGCCAAGGGAAAAGCGGCGAAGGGGAAAGCGGCGGCGGCCAGAACGGCGAGGGTCGGGCGTGTCATCCCGACAGGCTAGGCGCACCCCATGCTGCGCTGCAATACGCTCTAGAATTTCCAGTTCAGCCAGAGCGTGCCCTGATGGTTTTCGCCATGAAAGGCGTAGGCGCCGTCATATCGCAGCGTCATCGACAGGCTGTCGGTCAGCGGCGCGTCCGCGGACATGCCGAAGCGCATCCATTCGCGCGCCCGTTCCGGCGCCACGACGGTGAAGGGCGTCCCCGGCGCGCCTTCCAGCAGCAGGCCCTGCTGCGGCTGTACATCGCCCAGCGTGTGCTCGTACAGCACCCGGATGTCGAAAGAGACCGGCGCCCCGCCGATGCGGACCGTGTCGCTGACCATCATGCCGACGCCGGCGTCGAACCGGTCGTAGTCCGCGTCCGCCAGCGTCAGGTTCAGCGCTCCGGCTCCGGTTTCGGACCCGCCGTCCATCCAGACCTGCAGGTAATCCAGCGCCACGATGGGGGCCAGATGCGGGAACCGGTCCGGCGTCGGCAGGCTCCACGCGCCTTCAGCGTTCGCCGCGAAGCTCTCGGCGTCCAGGGACACCGTGGCGATGCGCGACAGGCCCGGATAGGCGACGCCGCGCACCCCGTCGATTTCGTGGAAGGCATAGGTCGCCGCGCCGGACAGGCGGAACGGATCGCTGTCCCACGCGCCATAGACGCCCGCATGCCATGTCTGGATGTCGGCCGAGGCGTTGCGCTCGCGCACCTCCGCGTCGCCCTCCGTATAGCCGAAGGCCGCCCCGCCGGTGACGACCGCGCCGTTCCAGAGCCGGCTGCCGTCCGCGCCGCCCGCCGCGCCATAGAAGCGATGGGTCAGGTTTCCGGCCTCGCTCGGGAACATCTCCCCCGCCTCGCTCAGCAGCGCGCCCCAGACATTCTCCCCCTCCAGCGTGCGGCCGCGCACCATCGCGCCGGGGAAGCCCTGCCCCGCACGCCGGCGCAGCGCGTTCTGGAACAGGTCGGTCGGCTCCAGGATCGCGAACTGCCAGGCCGCATAGGGTTCGCCGGAAATCGCGTCCAGCGCATCGCGCAGATCGTCCGGCGACAGGGTCAGCAGCGTGTTGAACACGGCCAGGGAGTCGCCGTCCTGGCCCAGATTGCGCACCGCCGCCGCGCTCGCCTGGTTCGGCGTCTGGGCGACGGCGTCGAAGTTCAGCCCGCCCGCCAGCAGGTCCAGATAGACGTTCGTGGCGTCATAGCTCAGCGAGAAATCCAGCAGCGCCGAATTGTCGGCGACCCCGTCGAACGCCCCCGTGACGCCGCCCCCGGCGTTTACGATGGTCCACCGGCTGCCGTTCACATAGCTGGTGGCCGGGTCCAGCGCGATGACCTCCACCTGGCCGCCATTGACCGTGGCCGCGCCGCTCGCCTGGATCAGGTCGGCGGTCAGGTCGGCCGCCGCCTCCACCTCCAGCACCGAACCCGGCTGGAAGACGGCGTCGCCCGTGACGGTCAGCGTCCCGATGGAATTGCCGGCCGCGACCGTGCCCGAATTGCCGAGCGGCCCGACCGTCCCCGTCCCCTGCAGCCGCCCGCCGGACTGGACCTGGGCCGGGGAGGCCAGCACCCCGTTCACGGTCAGCACCCCGCCGGCGACCGTCGTGGTTCCGCTATGGCTGCTGGTGCCGGTCAGGGTGAAATTGCCGGACCCCGTCTTGGTCAACCCGCCGGTTCCCCTGAACGCGCCGGAGAAGGTCGTAGAGCTGTCGTCGCCGCCGGTGGTCAGCGTCTGGCCCGCGCCCAGCGTCACGCCGCCCGATCCGGTCAGGGAGCCGATCGTCTCCGACGCGCCGACCGACAGTGCCCCCGCCGCATCGATGCTGACTTGTCTGTCGTCGGGGATCGCCGCCCCGCCCTGTACGTCCAGCGTCCCGCCGGCGATGGAGACCGCGCCGCCGAATGTGTTGGTCCCGGCGACGGTGAACGTCCCCGCCCCCACCTTGGTCAGGCCGCCATCCCCGCCGATGGACCCCGACAGCGTCGTGGAGCCGTCGTTCGCTCCGGCGGCCAGCGTCTGGCCCGCGCCGATGGTCACCGACCCCGCGCCGCCGAGCGAGCCGACCATCTCGCTGTGCACCACGAACAGGGTCGCGCCCGATGCGATATTGACCGGCGCGGCGTCGGACAGCGCCGATCCGCCCGCCAGATTCAGCGTGCCGCCCGTCACGGTCATCGCACCGGTGAACGTGTTCGTTCCGGACAGCGTCAGCGCCCCGGCGCCGATCTTTTCCAGCGGCCGCGCCCCGCCGGTCTGGCCGATCGCCCCGCTCTGCGTGGCGCCGCCGGCCCCGGCCTGAAGCTGGGTGTGGTCGGAGTTCAGATTGATCAGGTTGGCGATGGTCACGCCCGCGCCGTAATCGATCACCGAGCCCAGCGTGGTGATCGTCCCGGTTCCCGCCGCCTGGTCGGACTGCAGGCTGATCCCACCATTGCCCAGGATCAGGCCGCCGCTGAAGCCATTGTCCTGCGTCAGGACCAGCGACCCCGTGCCGGTCTTGGTCACCGTCACCGGCGTGCCGCTTTCCGCAATCACGCCGGAATACGTCCCCGTCCCGTTCACCGTGAAGGTGAAGCCCGGGAAATTGTCCGGGAAGGTGACGCTCTCGCTCACCACATCGCCATCGTTCAGCGTCTTGCCGGTGCGGAAGAAGCTGACCGCCACGTCGTTGCCGTCGCCTGCCGTCGTCGCCGGATAGGCGGAGAACAAATCCCCCGCCGTGTTCAGGCCCAGCCCCTCGCCCAGCCCGCCGGTCACCGCGTCCGCCCCGTCATTGGCGATGATGACCTTGGCGCCGGACAGCGACAGGTTTGCGATGTCGCCGAAACTCTTCAGGTCCAGCCTCATGCCGGCAATGTCGACCGCGCCGGTGACATTGATCAGGTCGGCGTTTCCGCCGCCGTCGATCTCCACCTCCAGCACACCGTTCAGGGTCAGGTCGCCGGTGTTCAGCGTCCCGACCGAATTGCCCGCGGCCAGCGTGCCGCCGCTCACCGTAACCCCGCCGGCCACCGTGCCATTGCCGCCCAGCGTGCCGCCGCTATTGACCGTGACCTTGCCGCTGGTCGTCCCGTTCTCGCTCCACAGGCCGCCATTCACCGCACCGCCGGCGTTCACCGCGCCCGTATTGGCGAACGTCCCGCCGGTCACCGTAACGTCGGACACGACCGACCCGGTCAGGTTCAGCGTCCCGGCGCTGACCGTCGTGCCGTTCCTATAGGTGTTGGCGCCGCCCAGCGTGGTCGCCCCGGCGCCGGCCTTCACCACCGTTCCGCCCGGCGACGCATCGCCGGCCACGCCGTCGGAATTGCGGTCCGTGTTGCCGAAATCGTCGGCGATGCTGTCGCTGATCGTCTGGGTCTGGCCGGACCCCGGATTGAAGGTGACCGTGGCGTCCTGCAGGAAGATGCCCGTCCCCGCCGCGCTGCCGTTCGTCCCGGCCCCCGACCCGGCGCCGCCTGTCACCGTTCCGCCGGACAGCGCGCCCGATCCGGTGATGGTCAGGCTGCCGCCCTTGCGGACAAAGATCGCGCCGCCGAACGCCGCGCCGCCGCCGCCGCCCTCGTCCTCGGCAATGCTGCTGCCCGTCCCGCCGCCGAACTGGCTGACCCCGCCGGCGCCCTCGACGGCGGAGCCGCCGCCGCCGCCAAAGCCGCCCGCACCGCCATCGGCCGATACCGCGCCCCCGCCGCCGCCGCCGAAGCCGCCGGCCCCGGCGGCCTTGCCGTCCGCGGCGCCGCCCAGGCCGCCGCCGCCGCCAAAATCGCCGCCCGCGCCGCCATCGCCCTCATCGTCGATGGCCCCGCCGCCGCCGAAATAGCCGCCGGCGCCGGATTTCAGCAGGTCTTCCTTCGAATAGGAGGATTGGGGCGTGTGGTAATCGTGCGGTCCGGACATGGCGGTTCCCTTGTTCATTCAAGCGCAAGAGGCCGTTCGAGCCTGTGCGGCCCGGCTTGTCAACCATGCGCTGCGGCTTTGCGGGAGCGGGAATCAGAGCGCGGCGGCGCTGGTCTCGATGCCCCAAAGGGCGCGGGCGGGAACGTGGCCGCGATATTGCCCGGCCGAGACACGGCACCAGCCCCGCTCACAGCTCCCGAGTTCAACCAGGACAGTGGCCTCGATGCGGGCAATCTCGGGACTCATTGCGTCCGGGTCCCGGTGCATCACCGTGTCAGCCTGGACCATGGCGCGGTTGCCCGGCTCCAGCATGCGGGCATGCACCCAGACTTCGGCGCCTTCCGGATCTCGCACCCGGCGCCAGTTCTGGCTTTCCTTGATGATCAGGAGCGGCAGGCCCTTGCGTTCGTATCGCCAGAGAATGGGATGGTCGCGGCTGGGCCCGGCGCGGCCATTGACGGCATTGTATTTCAGAGACTCGAAGCGCGGCACTTCCT
>ENA-ORCV01000827-ORCV01000827.1-marine-metagenome-genome-assembly--contig:-NODE-827-length-13955-cov-2.572345_pt1 | contig 13955 bp, 10 predicted proteins | sample MGYA00237779_ERZ508509 | MGnify/ENA primary metagenome ERZ508509 (study PRJEB26180, sample SAMN06268772) | marine metagenome | isolation source: Bioluminescent Bay, La Paraguera, Puerto Rico | place... | reverse complement strand
GCAGGCCATCGACGACCTCGGCGATATCGGCGTCGTCGAAGACGATGACCGGCGCCTTGCCGCCGAGTTCGAGATGGGTGCGCTTGACCGACTTGGCGGCAGCCTGCAGCACCTTCTTGCCGGTCGCGACATCACCGGTGATCGAGATCATGTCGACCTTGGGGTGATTGATCAGCGCGTTGCCGACGCTGTCACCACGGCCGAGCACCACGTTCACGACGCCTTCGGGCAGCACGTCGGCGAGGATCGTCGCCATCTTCAGGGCGGTCAGCGGCGTCTGTTCGGAGGGTTTGAAGACGACGGTGTTGCCGCCACCGATGGCCGGGGCGAGCTTCCAGGCCATCATCATCAGCGGATAGTTCCACGGCGCGATCGAGGCGACGATGCCGATCGGGTCGCGGCGGATCATCGAGGTGAAGCCGGACAGGTACTCGCCGGCGGCGTTGCCGGGAATGCAGCGGACGGCGCCCGCGAAGAAACGATAGCAGTCGACGATTGCCGGGATCTCGTCCTCGACGACCGCGTTGATCGGCTTGCCGCAGTTGAGCGCCTCGAGTTTTGCGAATTCCTCAGCTTCGGACTCGATGCGTTCGGCGATCTTCAGAAGGTAGCCCGAGCGCTCCGCCGGTGTGGTCCGCGACCAGCCCGCGAAGGCGGCATTTGCGGCCCCGACCGCGGCGTCGATCTGGCCCTGCGAAGCTTCCGGCAGCTCGAGGATGGTGGCGCCAGTCTTCGGATTAAGGACGATTTCCGGTGTTTCCGTTCCCGCCTCGAAGCGGGAGCCGATCAGCATTTTGGTATCCATGGAATTCCTCCCTATTGAGACGTCACTTGCCTTGTCCGGCGATCTGGTCGCCGTGGCGGGTCAGGTAATAGGCGCCGAGGATCGGCAGGAACGTCACCAGAACGACGACCATCGCGACGACATTGGTGACGGGCCGCTGGCGCGGACGAACCAGCTCCTCGAGCATCCAGATCGGCAGCGTGGCCTGCTGGCCGGCGGTGAAGGTGGTGACGATGACCTCGTCGAAGGACAGCGCAAAGGCGAGCATGCCGCCGGCAACGAGCGCGGTTCCGATGTTGGGCAGGATCACGTAGCGCAGCGTCTGGAAACCGTCGGCACCGAGGTCCATCGAGGCCTCGATCAGCGATCCCGAGGTGCGGCGGAACCGGGCGATCGCATTGTTGTAGACGACCACCACGCAGAAGGTCGCGTGGCCGAGAACGATCGTCCAGACCGAGAACGGGATGTCGGCGATGTTGAAGGCGGACCTCAGCGCGATACCGGTGATGATGCCCGGAAGCGCAATCGGCAGGATGACGAGCAGCGAGATGGTCTCGCGGCCGAAGAAGCGCGAACCGGACACCGCGGCCGCGCACAGGGTGCCGAGCACGAGCGCAATCGCCGTCGAGATCGTGGCGACCCGGACCGATAGGCCGAGCGCCTCCCAGACGTCCGGACGGTTCCAGGTTACGCCGAGCCATTTAGTGGTCAGGCCGGGGGGCGGCCATTGGTAGCTGCGGTCCTCGGTCGTGAACGCGTAGACGAAAATCAGCAGGATCGGCAGATGCAGGAACAGCAGGCCTGCGGCGGCCGCGATCTTCAGCCCGAGCGGGGCGCGGTTCGAACGGTCAGAGCGCATTGAAGGCCCCCAGCCGTCTGGCGCCCCACAGGTAGAACCCCATGATGACGATCGGGACGACCGTAAATGCGGCCGCCAGCGGGATGTTGCCGGCCGTGCCTTGCTGGGCGTAGACAGCCTGGCCGATGAACAGACGCGACGAGCCGACGATCTGCGGAATGATGTAGTCGCCGAGCGTCAGCGAGAAGGTGAAAATCGAGCCGGCGACGATGCCGGGAAAAGCCAGCGGCAGCAGGACGTTCCAGAACGTCTCGCGCGGCGCCGCGCCGAGATCCGAAGAGGCCTCGATGAGGCTGACCGGCACCCGCTCCAATGCGGCCTGCGTCGGCAGGATCATGAACGGCAGCCACACATACAGGAACACCAGGAAGGTGCCGATGTAGCTGACCGACAGCGAGTTGCCGCCGATAACGGGAATCGCGAGCACCAGCTCGAGCGCCCACATGAGGTGCAGCTTGGTGAAGATCCAGGTGAGGATGCCTTCCTTGGCCAGGATCAGCTTCCAGGCATAGACCTTGACCAGATAGCTCGACCACAGAGGCAGCATGGCGCCGATGTAGAACAGCGCCTTCCATTTGCCGCTCGCGTAGCGGGCCGCGTAGTAGGCGACCGGGAAGGCGACAATGGCCGCGGCGATCGTCACGACCGACGCCATCAGCACCGACCGGACAATGATGTCCATGTTCGACGGGCGCAGGAGCTCGCCGTAGGTCTTCAGGGTCAGCTCGTACTTGATCAGCCCGGAGAACTCGTCGATCGAGAAGAAGCTCTGGGCGAGCAGCGCGAACAGCGAACCCAGATAGATGACGCCAAGCCACAGGACCGGCGGCGCCAGCATGACCAGCAGCAGCACGCCGGGTCGGCGCCAGAACAGGTCGGACAAGCTGCCAAAGAAGCCGCCGCGACCCGGCAGGACGGCGTGGGCGGCCGTGCTCATGTCTCGTCCATCAGATGCAGGTCGCCGGGCGACCAAGTGAGCCCGACGGTTTCGCCCTCGGCGGGAGCTTCGGCAGACGCCGGCAGAACCACGTGCAGGCGCAGGCCGTCGACATCGACGGCGATCCGCGTCGAGGCGCCGAGGAAATTGCGGGCGGCCACCCTGCCCTCGGCTGTAGCGCCGGTCCCCGGTGGCACGGTCTCGATCGCTTCGGGGCGCAGGCTCGCCCATTTCCCGCTACCGCCGAATCGCTCGGCGAACTCGGGCGGCAGGACGTTGGAGGAGCCGACGAAATCGGCGACGAACCGCGTCTGCGGGCGCCGGTAGATTTCTTCGGGCGTGCCGATCTGCATGATCCGGCCTTCGTTGAAGACGGCAATACGGTCCGCCATCGACAAGGCCTCGCCCTGGTCGTGGGTGACAAAGATGAAGGTGATGCCAAGCCGCTTCTGCAGCGCGCGCAGTTCCTCCTGCATCTGCTCGCGCAGCTTCAGGTCGAGCGCCCCGAGCGGTTCGTCGAGCAGGAGTACCTTGGGCTTGTTGACGAGAGCGCGGGCGAGCGCAACACGCTGGCGCTGGCCGCCGGACAATTGTCCGGGGCGTCGATCGCCGTAGCCGGGCAACTGGACGAGATCGAGGGCTTCGGCGGCGACGCCGGCACGCTCGGCCTTGCCGACGCCGCGCATCTTCAGGCCGTAGGCAACGTTCTCGATCACGTTGAGATGCGGGAACAGCGCATAGTCCTGGAAGACCGTGTTGACGTTGCGCCGGTACGGCGGCACGCCCTCGGCGGTCTCGCCGAAGATCTCGATGTGACCCGCCGTCGGCTGCTCGAAACCGGCGATTAGGCGTAGACACGTCGTCTTGCCGGAGCCGGACGGGCCGAGCATGGCAAAGAACTCGCCGGGGACGATCTCGAGATCGACCTCGTCGACTGCCCGCACCTCGCCGAAGTGCCGGGAGACTTTCTGAAAGGAAACCGCCGCTGTCATGACGCGCCTGTAGAGGTCCCGTCCGCCGCCGGGAGGACGGCGGACGGGGTAACTTCGTTCGGGTTCAGATCCGGCTCAGCGGCCGCCGATGACGCCGATGTAGTCGGACACCCACCGGTAGTAGGGCACGCATTCGCCCTGGCTTTCGCACTTCGAGACCGGCGTCTGCCAGAACTTGATCTTCTCGAAGTCGTCGAAGCCGTTGGCCGCGCAGCCTTCCGCGGTCTGCATGCCGCGACCGTCCGTGCAAGCGGCCGGGACGCTCGGATTGGCGCCGAACCAGACCGACAGGTCCGACTGCAGATTGGACGACAGGGTGTGCTCCATCCACATGTAGGAGCAGTTCGGATGTTCGGCATCGACGTGCATCATCGTCGTGTCCGCCCAGCCGGTGGCCCCCTCGACGGGAATCGTGGAGGCGATCGGCTGGCCCTCGCTCTTCAGGATGTTGACCTGGAACGGCCAGGACCCCGAGGCCACGACGCCTTCATTCTTGAAGTCGTCCATCTGGATGAACGCGTCATGCCAGTAGCGCGATACGAGCTTGCGCTGCTGCCGCAGCAGGTCGAGCGATGCCTTGTACTGCTCATCGTTGAGCTCATAGGGGCTCTTGATGCCGAGCTCGGGCTTATTGTGCATCAGGTAGTTGGCGGCGTCCGCGACATGGATCGGGCCGTCATAAGCCTGGACGCGGCCGACATTGGACTTGCCGTCGGGAAGCTCGGTTTCCTCGAAGACAACGCTCCAGCTCTTCGGCGCCTCGTCGAAGACGTCTGAATTGTACATCAGGACGTTCGGGCCCCACATGTAGGGAACGCCGTAATGGGTGCCGTCTACGGTGTGCCACGGCGCGCTCTTCAGGCGCTCATCGACCGTATCCCAGCTCGCGATCAGATCGACGTTGACCGGCTGGACGCGCTTGCCGGCGATCAGGCGAAGCGAGGCGTCGCCCGAGGCGGTGACGAGGTCGAAGCCGCCCTCGTTCATCAGCGCGACCATTTCGTCAGAGGTGTTGGCGGTCTTGATGTTGACCTTGCAGCCCGTCGCTTCCTCGAACTTGGTCACCCAGTCGAAATTCGGATCGGTTTCGCCGCGCTCGATGTAGCCCGGCCAGGCGACGATATCGACCTGCCCTTCGCCGGGGCCGACCTCGGTCAGCATCTCGGCAGCGATTGCCTGGCTTGCGAAGCTGAGGACGACGGCCATGGCCGTACAGGATTTCAGGACGGTTTTCATGTTCTCTCTCCCGGTGCATGCACGGCGGCCCACCCACCGACGCGCTCCCGGGCGGCAACGTTAACCCTTGCCGGCGGTTTCGCAATTTCATTTACGAGAAACCCGGTATCGGTTTTCCCGATATATGCAACTAGCGCTGGCGAACCGATCTCTGCACTTGCGCGACGCGTATGAAATCACGGGCCGCGCCCGGCAAAAGCGATCCCTTCCGCCAGACGACGCCGACCTGGACGACGGGCAGCGATCCGGAGATATCGCGGGACTCGATGCGGTCGCCTTCCAGCGACCACGGCCGGTAGACGAGGTCCGGCAGAAGTGCGACGCCCGCCCCGGTCGCAACGAGGCTGCGGACCGCCTCGACGGACCGGGTCCGGAACGCGACATGCGGCTTGGCGCCGAGCGCGGACAGGAGCTTGCCCGTGTTCTCCTCGATCTCGTCGACGGTGAGCATGATCAGCGGATCGTCGGCGATGTCTTCGACGCCGATGATCTCCGCGCCGGCCAGATGATGGCCGAGCGGCAGCCACAACCGATACGGCGAGACTTCGAGAATCTCCGCCTGCAGGGCCATGCGGTCGCGAAGGTTGGAAATGACCATGACGGCAACGTCGAGCTCGCCGCCGATCAGCAGGTGCTCCAGGTAGTCGCCGTTGTCCTCGATCGCCGTGACCTCGACGCCGGGATAGCCGCGCCTGTAGCGCGCCAGCAGATCGGACAGTACGTAGCCGGCGACGAGCGACGTCACGCCCAGCTGCAGTTTGCCGCTGGTGGCCGCCCGTTCCTCCGAGAACGTCCGTCGGGCGTCGGAAACGTCGGACAGGATCTTGGTGGCGTGGCGGAGGAACTGGTGGCCGGTATGGGTGATGTTCAGGCCGCGCGGATGGCGCTCGAACAGTTCGACACCGAGATCGCGCTCGAGTTCCTTGATCGCCTCCGTCACCGACGACTGCGAGATCGACAGGTTCTGCGCGGCGCCCGACACGGTGCCGTTTTCGGCAACCGCGACGAAATACTGAAGCTGGCGGATCGTGAAGGCCATGGGTGCAGTAAGCACAAAGTCGGCCCGGCGACCAAGCCGACGCGTTCGATTTGACGAAGAAGTGCCTGAAAAACCGCCCGCCGCAGGCAGGTCAGTTCGAGTTCTTCCGGGCTCCGCGCTTCGGTCTTTCCGGCAACGGCGCCGGTGCAACCGGGACGAGGCGTTGAGCCAGATCCGAGAAGTCCGTGCAGCCGAGCAGTGCCACGTCCCGCTCGATCTCGTCGCGCAACAGCTTTACCGCATGCAGGACACCCGCCCTGCCCGCGCTCGCCATCGCAAACAGGAACGGCCGGCCGACCAGCACGAAGTCGGCGCCAAGCGCCAGTGCCTTGAGGACGTCGGTGCCCCGGCGGATACCGCCGTCGTAGAGGACCGCCATCCCGCCGGCTTCGGCTGCAATCTCCGGAAGCACACGGAGCGGCGAGACGGTTCCGTCGAGCTGGCGACCGCCATGATTGGAAACGCCGATGCCGTCGATCCCGAGTTTTTGCGCCGGCGCGACGTCGCCCGGACACATGATCCCCTTGATCAGCAGCCGCCCCTTCCATTTGTCCCGGATGAAGGCGACATCGTCCCAGTCGAAGCTGTCGCGCACGTTGGGCCTGTCGAGCTTCGACGTAATCAGGGGCACGTTGCGCTCGGCCCGGAAATTCTCGAAATGCGGCATCCCGCCCGTCCAGAAGGTGCGCGCCAGGGTCCCGATCATCCAGCGGGGATGCATCAGGCTGTCCCAGGCAAGCCGCACGGTGGGCCGTAGCGGGGTCGAATAGCCGTTGCGGACATTGTTTTCGCGGTTGGCGCTGACCGGCACGTCGACGGTGACGACCAGAGTGCCGTAGCCGGCGCGTGCGGCCCGCTCGGCCAGCGCGGCCATGCCGTCCCGGTCGGTGGGCATGTAAGCCTGGAACCAGGCCCTCGGGTTCGCTTCGGCGATGCGTTCCAGCGGGGTCAGCGAAGCGCCGCTCAGCACGCTGGGGATGCCGGCCGTCGCGGCAGCCCGCGCCAGCGTGACGTCTCCGCCGAACCAGGCCAGACCTGATCCGCCCATCGGGGCGATCCCGAAGGGCGCCTGCCAGGTCTCGCCGAACAGCTCGGTCCTGATGCTGCGGCCGGAGGTGTCGACCAGCATGCGCGGGCGAAAGCCGAAATCGCCGAAGGCCTTGCGGTTATCGCCGAGAGACCATTCGTCCTCGACACCGCCGGAGATGTAGCCGTACACCGATCGCGGCAGCCGTCGCCGCGCCCGTGCCTCGAAATCCTCAAGACAAAGGATGCGGTCCAATCCCCCCACCGTGTCCCTCCCCCTTGCAGGCGCCCGGGCCGTAGGATGACGCCGACGTCTTTAGACACCATTCAAGACGATTTGAGGTCACGGGGATACACCGTCTGTCGGCACGGGCGGGAAACGTACCTCCCGGCGTCAGTGAGCCGGGCGTTCGACGATCACCGCGATCCCCTGGCCACCGCCGATGCACATGGTGGCGAGGCCGTAGCGTCCCCCGATGCGCTGCAGTTCGTAGAGCAGCTTCACTAGGATGATCGCGCCCGTCGCGCCGACGGGATGGCCGAGGGCGATCGCGCCGCCGTTGGGGTTGGTCCGCTCCTCGGGAAAGCCGAGTTCCCGCGCAACCGCGCAGGCCTGTGCCGCGAAGGCCTCGTTGGACTCGATCACGTCGATGTCGCCGATCGTTAGCCCGGCACGCGACAGGGCCGAACGGACGGCGGGGATCGGGCCGAGGCCCATGCGGCTCGGATCGACGCCGCCATGACCGTAGGCGACGATACGGCCGAGCGGGGTGATCCCGCGACGTTCCGCTTCTGACGCCTCCATGAGCACGATTGCGGCGGCCCCGTCGTTGATGCCCGAGGCGTTGCCGGGCGTCACCGATCCGTCGTTGCGGAAGGCCGGCCTGAGCCTGGCCAACGAGTCCATGTCGGTCTCCACGCGAACATGCTCGTCCTGATCGAAGGTCACGGACTTGCCCCGCCGGCCGACCTCTATCGGCAGGATCTGCTCCTTGAAGCGCCCTTCGGAAATGGCCGCCGACGCCCTTTGCTGGCTCTGAAGGGCGATACGGTCCTGTTCCTCCCGGGCGATGCCGAAGTCACTGGCGACGTTCTCCGCCGTGATGCCCATGTGACCGTGGCCGAAGGGGTCGTTGAGGGTTGCCAGCAGCATGTCGGTGAGGACGGCATCGCCCATGCGCTTGCCCCATCGCACGTCCTTCGTCGCATAGGGCGCCCGGCTCATGCTTTCCGCGCCGCCGGCGAGCGTGACGTCTGCATCGGCGAGCATGATCATCTGCGCCGCGCTGACGACGGCCTGCAGCCCGCTGCCGCACAGCCGGTTAAGGGTCAGCGCCGGGACCGAGTCCGCAACCCCGGCCTCGATGGCGGCGACGCGGGCGAGATAGGCGTCCCTCGGCTCGGTATGGATCACGTTGCCGAAGACGGCGTGGCCGATCTCCCCGGCAGAAAGTCCGCTTCGCGAAATGGCCTCGCGGGCGACGGAAGCGGCGAGTTCGGTCGGCGGGATGTCCTTGAGCGACCCGCCGAACGAGCCGATGGCGGTGCGCACGCCGGATACGATGACTGCCGATCTGTCCATGAACGCGTTTCCTTCAAGTCTGGGGATGGCGCATCGACGCGCCTGTCAGGACCGCGACGCGGTCGCCGGATCCGAATGTCAGGCGGGGTCTTTGTAGCGCGGGGCCTGCTTGGCGCCGAAAGCGGCAAGCCCGGTCGCGAGATCCGATCCGTCGACATGCATCGCGAACCGCTCCAGCTCGGCGCGTATCCGTTCCTGCCGACCGGCGGGACGGGCGGTCGGGCCGGTCAGCACCTTGATGTGCCGGACGGCTTCCGGGCTGCACCTGCCGATGTCCCGGGCGATCTCGAGAGCACGCTCCATCAGGCGGTTTGCCGGGACGACCTCATTGACCAGCCCCCAGTCGCGCAGCGTTTCCGCGTCGACGAGTCCGGCGGTGTAGAAAAGCTGAGCTGCATGGGACGGCGACAGCCGTTCGAGAAGACGCACCGTGGCGCCGCCGGCCGGGACCACGCCGTACTGGGCGTGGCCGTCGCCCATCTTCACGCCTTCGGCGGCTACCAGGATGTCGCAGCACAGCAGCACTTCGAGGCCGCCGGCCACCGCGAAGCCGTTCACCGCGCCGATCACGGGGACCGGCAGGTCCTCGACAAGCTGGATGACATCCTCGTTGTAGCGCAGGGTGTCGATCAGCGACTGCTTGTCGGCGGTCAGCAACTGCTCGAACTCGACGAGATCGCCGCCGGCACAGAAGGCGCGCCCCGAGCCGGTGAGGATCACCGCCCGCAATCCCTCGAGGCCGGCGACAACACCGAGCTGTCGCTCCATGGACTTCGCCATCTTCTCGGAGATCGCGTTGAGGCTGTCGGGCCGGTTCAGCGTCAGCGTCGCGATGCCGTCCTCGAAAGTGAGCGAGACGTCTTCGGCGCCGGTCCCGGCTGCCTCGATGACGTAGGTCTGGGGGAGCGGTTTCAGCGCCGCTTCCAGCTCGGCAAGCTGGTCCGGCTCGGCGCCCGTCACGGAGACGTCGACGAGAGTTCGCTTCTGACTGTCGAGACTGACCGACACCGTGGCCGAGGCTCCGGCGCCGCCGACCCGTTCGGTTTCGAGGCGGACCTTTTCCTCGATCGCCAGGTCGCGCAGGGTCGGCTTGAAGATCTTGCCGACGGCGGTCACCGGGAGAGCGTCTATGACCTGAATGCTCCTCGGGCGCGCCGGAGGCTCGTGAATATGCGTTTCGAGATGTGCCCGCAGGGCGTCCTTGTCGATCTCGCTGCCCGGAGCCGCCACCACGAACAGCGCCGGCACCTCGCCGGCATACTGATCGGGCATGCCGACCGCCGCGCTGATGTGAACGCCGGCGAACTGGTTGGCGACATCCTCGATCGCAGCGGGATCGATATTGTGGCCGCTACGGACGATCAGGTCCTTCTCGCGGCCCGTCAGGACGAGGCGCTCGTCGTTGGTCAGGTAGCCGACGTCGCCCGTCGTGAGCCAGCCGTCCGCATCGAGAGTGCCGACATTGTGGGCGGGATCGACGTAGCCGGGGAAGACCTGCGGCCCGCGCACCTGGACGAGGCCGCTTTCTTCCGCCTCGCAGACACCCGGGTTGTCGGGATCGAGCCGGACGATGCGCGTTTGGGAAAACGGCGCGCGGAAGCCGACGCTTCCCATGACCGGTTCGCCGCGGCCGGGATTGAAGGCGATTGCCGCGGCCGTCTCGGTCATGCCGTAGGTTTCGTAAAGCCGGATCCCCGTCGTCGCCTCGAAGCGGGCGCCGACCGCCCTGGGCAGGACGGCGCCGCCGGTGCCGGCCATGCGCACCGTCGAGACGTCGGTGCCCTCCTTCCAGACATCGGCAAAAGCGGCGATCGAGGTCGGGACGCCGCCGATGACGGTCGCCCTGAAGTGCTGGACGATCTCCCAGTAACGGTCGATGACCGGCCTGGGCCTGAGCGCATAAGGGCCGGGCACGACGATGTGTCCGCCGGCGGCGATCGCGGACAAACCCACCGTCATCGTGCCGCCGACGTGGAAGAACGGGAAACCGTTGATGACGGTGTCGTTCTCGTCGTAGGCGAACACCTGGGCGAAGCCGAAGGCGGCATGGATCTGGTTGCCGTGAGTCAGGCGGACGAGCTTCGGCCGACCGGTCGTGCCGCCGGTATGGAACAGCGCACAGATCACATCGCGGTCGGTCGTCGGCTCGAAGTCGAGGCCGTCGGCACGGTGGCCGGCCAAGGCGTCGGTCAGGGACGTGTGGCCCGCCTCCTGATCGCTCTGCCCGCCGATGACGATGACATGCCGCAGCGAGGGAACGTGTTCGCGCACGCCGTCCGCCTTCGACCAGCACATTTCATCGAGTGCGTGGCCGGGAATGACGAGGACCTCGGCCTGCTCGGCATTGAGAAGATCGAAGATCGCGTCCCGGCTCAGGAGATAGTTGAGCGAACTGGCGATGCCGGCGACCTGCGCGCCGAGAAGCAGCGCGGGAAACTCGGGCAGCGTCGGCGTCAGAAAGGCGACAACGCCCCTGCCCGGCGCAAGTCCTAGCGCATGAAACATGTTGGCCGCGCGGGTGACCTCCGCCAGCAGTTCGCCGTGCGTCAGCGATACGCCGATGTCGGCGGGGTCTTCGGAGCGCATCACAGTCAGCGCCTTGCGGTCGCCGACATGCTCAGCGGTCGCCAGGAACAGGTCGTAGAGATTCCGGGCGGGAACCAGATCGTCGTAGTCGCCCTGCTCGATCGCGACGATGTCCTCGATCGTCCGGACATCGCGGACCGGCCTTGTCGTCTTGAGATGGCGCGCCATTAGTGAACTGCCGCGTACATGATTGTTTCCTCGTCGGCCTTGTGGCCTTCGAATTCCTCCACGATGCGCCCCTGGCGGCAAACGAGAATCCGATCGGAGAGCTGCAGGATTTCGGGAAGATAGGAGGAGATGACCAGAACCGCGATGCCTTCGTCTGCGAGCCGCTCGATCAGATGATGGATCTCGGCGATCGCGCCGACGTCGACGCCACGGGTCGGCTCGTCGAAGATGACGAGCTTCGGCTTCTGCACCAGCGCCTTGGCGACGACGACCTTCTGCTGGTTGCCGCCGGACAGTTCGATGACGCGCGCGTCGCCATTGATCGCCTTGACGCTCAGAGCGTCGATCCAGTGCTTCGCGAATTCCCGCATCTCGGCCATGCTGACCGTGGTCGCGCGCGACTGCCCGCCGGCCATGGCGCCGAGATAAATGTTCTCGGCAATCGACATGGTCTCGAAGAAGCCTTCAACCTTGCGGTCCTCGGTGACGTAGATGATGCCGTCTCGAACCGCCGGCCGCGGCACGCGGTAGCGCACCGGGCGGCCGTTCAGCGTTACCTGCCCGCCGTGGATGAAGTCGCGCTTCAGGACGCCGGCGACGACCTTGGCCGCCTCGGTGCGACCGGAGCCGATCAGGCCGAAGACGCCGGTGACCTGACCCGCGAACACCGAGAACGAGGTGTTGCGCACGACGTTCTGCATGGACAGGTTCTGCACGCTCAGGACCTTTTTGCCGGGACGGCGGACCTTGCGGTCCTTGTGGGCGCCGTAGAGCTCGTCCGACAGCGAGCGGCCGACCATCGCGCGGACGATCTTTTCCCGGTCGAAGGCGGAGGTGACGTCGGTGACGACATGCTCGCCGTCGCGCATCACCGTGATGCGGTCGGAGATCTGCAGCGCCTCCTCGAGCGCGTGGGAAATGAAGATGATCGAGACGCCGCGCGCCTTGAGCCGGGCAACCAGCGAGAAGAACTGGTGCTTTTCCTCCGGCGTCAGCGTCGCGGTCGGCTCGTCGAAAATGATCACCTGGGCGTTGTGGTGGACCGCGCGGGCGATCTCGACCATCTGCTTCTGCCCGGCGCCGAGCGCCGAGACCTGCGCGGTCGGATCGACGTGGAAATTCAGCGACTGCAGGAATTGCTGCCCGGCGATGTAGATGCCGCGCAGACGGTGGAAATGCTTCTTGTCGGTCAGATAGAGGTTCTGGGCGACGGTCAGCGAGGGCACCAGGCTGGTTTCCTGATAGACCATCGCGATGCCGCGCCTGAGCGCTTCCGACGGCGTTCTGAGGTCGACCGTCTCGCCGTCCACCAGGACATCGCCGGCGGTCGGCTCCACGACGCCGGCCAGCATCTTCGTCAGCGTCGACTTGCCGGCACCGTTCTCGCCGAGCAGCGCATGCACTTCGCCCCGCTCGAGGGTGAAGGTGACGTCTCTGACCGCATGGACGCCGCGATAGTCCTTGGACCCGTTCCTGAGTTCCAGTATCGGCGTCACTGTTCGTCTCCCCGGTCGTCCGCCAGGTCGCCACTGGACAGGGCGATCACGACTCCGTGGCCGCGCGCCGCCGCGAAAACACGGCCGGCGTGCTCGGCTATTCCGGTCACGCCGTGTGTTTGCCCGTCGGCGCGGCTGTGGAGGCTCAGGTCCGGCTGGAAGTCGCGGTCGAGCCTGACGCAGAAACCCGCCGACATCGCCGGAGCCCAAGGCTTGACGATCCCCAGATGCTTCACGCCGCCTCCCTGCAGGGGTTCGTAGAAGCTTTGGCCGGAGCGCAGCTTCGGCGCGATCCAGAACGGCTGCGGCACCTCTTCGACCATGCGGTCGCGATAGCCGGGTTCCCTGAGCACGAATTCGACGAGCTGGCTGCGCGGCGCGAAGACGGCGAGCCAGTACCCGTCATCGGCGGGTGAAAGCCTGCCGGGATAGCCGGGAAGATCGGCGTAGAGGACCTGCGTTGTGCCGGGATTGCCGGGGCCGACCCTGACCAGCCGGTGTTTCCAGGCCTCGGAGACGACGACGCCGTCACTGTAGATCGCGATCCCGGCGGGCCAGGCGAGACCGTCTGCGAGCTGCGTGCCCTCGCCGCTATCCAGGTCGATCCGCCAGAGACTTCCGGAGGCGTTCCTTTGCAGGAGATCGAGCTGCCACTCGTCCGCAAAGTTGTCTGCGGAACCATTGGCCACGTACAGCGCGCCGCCGGAGACCGCGATTGCGGTGACGCAGCGGATGTCGACGCCGGCATTGTAGCGGCGGCCGTCGAAGCCGCCGCCTTCCATGACGATTTCGCCGGTCGCCAATGCCACGGCCAGTCCGCCGTCGCCGGCCGAAGCGATGCAGGCGACCTCCGCCTCGTAGTCACCGCGTTGTTGCCACTCCTGCCCGTCTAACTGGTAGACCGCGTTCCCGGCGCTTGCCAGAAGCGCTTCGTCGACGACCGTCAGGCAGTCGACGTCGGCCAGCGGATAGCGGTCCGTCGCCTCGTCGAGCTTGCGGTTCGGCCGCAGCGCACCGTCGAGCGGCGGGACCGTGACGGCCGCCTCGCCGCGCCCGACCAGGTTGTCGAGAGTCCGGATCAGAGCGGCAATCATGTGCGCCCCCAATAGGACTCAGGCCCCGTCCAGTCCGGATCGGCGGCGTCGAGCTTCAGCTTGCCGATGCGGTTGTTGAGGATGCCGCCGATATAGAGGTGTCCCTTGTGCTCGCGCATCGAGGTGATCATGTAGAGCGGCCCGTCGGGCGCATCC
>ENA-ORCV01000826-ORCV01000826.1-marine-metagenome-genome-assembly--contig:-NODE-826-length-13959-cov-3.021034_pt1 | contig 13959 bp, 15 predicted proteins | sample MGYA00237779_ERZ508509 | MGnify/ENA primary metagenome ERZ508509 (study PRJEB26180, sample SAMN06268772) | marine metagenome | isolation source: Bioluminescent Bay, La Paraguera, Puerto Rico | place... | reverse complement strand
TAAGAGCTAAGGAACCGCTTTGCCTCGCCCAGATCGAAGTCATGAACGTATCCCCGCCATATTAGGCGCTGCCGCAAAAATCTTTGCGCGTGATGGCGTTCAAGGCGCCAAGCTTGATGATGTTGCGGCTGAGGCGGGGCTCTCAAAAGCAGCCATTTATCTTTATTTCAAAAACAAGGACGCGTTGGTTTTTGCTTTGTTGGAGCAGTTCTTTGACGCCAATCTCAGCGCGTTGAAAATGATCCCAGAGGGCAACTCAACTGCGGATCGCCTGTGCGATTGGCTCGCGATTGTCGGTGAAGCAATGGAAGGCGGCGCGCATTTCCAATCTGTGGGATTTGAATTTCTTGCGCTCGCCGGCCGTGATGACAAAGCACGCAAAATGGTTTTGGGCTTTTACGAGCAATATGCGGCGACAATTGCTGAAATGTTGAAAACAGATGGCGTCCCCAACTCAACGGAAAAAGCACGCGAAATTGTTGCACTATTGGAAGGGCTAAACCTTCTGTGGATGGTACACAACGGTGAGCTTGAGTTTATCAAAACCGCTCAATCTGGCGTGCGGGCGCTTTTGGGTTAGCGCCCGAACATCATAACGTTTGATCGTTTCATGAAAAAGACCAACGTTGCGCCTGCAATCAGACCGCCAATATGTGCCCACCACGCAACCGAACCATCGTCTGGGAACATCACAAAAAAGATCTGTAACGCCACCCAAAGGCCCAAAACGTAAAGCGCTGGAATGGGGATCGGTAGTGGCACGATAATGCGCATCAACACAAAGACCCGCACCTTGGGGTATAGCAAAATATAGGCCGCGATCACACCGGCGACCGCACCGGACGCACCGACCAGGGGTACTGTGCTGGCTGGGTCAGCAAGCATATGCGCAAAGCCACCCGCAGCGGCGCAACAAAGATAAAAAATAAGATATCGAATATGCCCCATGGCATCTTCGATATTGTCGCCAAAGACGAACAAGAACAGCATGTTTGAGAGAACATGCATCCAGTCTGCATGGAGAAAAGCGTATGTGACGAGGGTGGTTTGATCGGGTAGAAACGGCACCTGATCTATCATCGGGTCGCCGAGCCAACCGGGTACAACAGCCATTACCACCAGAACAAAATTCTCGGCAGCGACCGGCAGTACATATTGGATGGCAAAGACAATCAGATTGATGACGATAAGCGACTGGTTGACCCATGGCCGCTCGACATAAACTTTGGGGTTTTGATCGTATAAAGGAATAAACAAGTCTCAAATCCCCATTTTATTTTGCCGCCGTCGGCCCTTCTAGGGCCTTCCCCGGCACCCCCGCCAATTGCGGGAGGTAATCTATTCGCGGAATTGACCGGGCTGCCAAAGCACGTCTTTTTCTCCGTTGTCATTAGTGACACGAGAAAGAACGAACAGCAAATCCGAAAGTCGATTGAGATATTTTACGGCAATCGGGTTTGTATCGGGCTCGTCGGCCATCAGTGCGACGCCGCATCGTTCTGCACGCCGCACAACTGTGCGGGCGAGATGCAGGTGCGCGGACAAAGCGCTACCGCCGGGGAGGGTGAAACTTTTCAGTGGTTCAAGATGTTCGTTGAACGCATCAATTGTCGTTTCAAGCCAGTCAACTTGGGATTGGCTGGCACGCAAGGGTTCATAACTCAGTTCGTCATCGGGACCTGGTGTCGCGAAATCTGAGCCAACGTCAAAAAGGTCATTTTGGATGCGGGCAAGTACAGCATCGATTTTTTGGTCATCGCTGGCGTGCAAGCGAACAAGGCCGATTGTGGAGTTTGCTTCATCAACGGTTCCATAAGCTTCAACGCGAATGTCAGCTTTGGAACGGCGTGGGCCGGAAACCAAGCCTGTGGTCCCGTCATCACCAGTGCGGGTGTAGATTTTATTGAGTTTGACCATGTGTCAGAATTTACTTTGGAGAAAAAAAGAAAAGAGCGCTCATCAAAAGAATAATCGCGATCAACTGGGCAACCACGCGGGCGCGCATCAGCTTTTGCGATAGATTGGGAGATCCACCACGGAACATGTTGAAAAGACCCGCGAAGAGGATCAGCGTAACCGCGCCAAGCGCAACGAAAATGAGAATATTGACAGTTTGGTCCATTGGATGACTCGTTGATTTAGTTTTGCGCAGTATAGGCTGATAGCTCTTCGGCTAACAGGTCATAAATGACGCGGATACGTTTTGCCTTGTGAACTTCGCGGTGCGCCACAAGCCACATTTCCATAGGCGGAATTTTCAAGTCCGGTACGATATGAACCATGCCATCGGTTTGCTCAATGAGGCTTTTTTGCGCGAAACTGATGCCAAGCCCTTGTTTCACCAGCTCCCAAATTAAAGTTTGGCTGTCAGTGCGCAGCTTGAAATCATCGCGCTGGAGGGCAAAGCCGATCATTTTGGCGACACGGATAATGTCGTCTTGGCGATCAAGGCCAATGATTTCGTGTTCATAAAGATCATCAGGCTTTTGTGGTGTGCCGTTTTTCGCCAAGTAGCTTTCATGCGCACAGGCATGAAGCGGCACATCGCCTATCTTTTTGCCCACCACATCCAGTTGGCCGGGGCGGAACATACGTATGGCGATATCGGCTTCGCGCAGCAAAAGGTTTTCGGCGGCGTCCGACGGCACAATTTCTATGGAGATTGCGGGGTATTCAGCCCGCGCTCTTTTGAGGATTTTGGGTAAAATATGGTGCGAGATAATCTGCGACGCCGTGATGCGGACCGAACCCTCAAGCACTTGGGTTGCGCCTGTGACCGCGAGTTGTGCCTCTGCGAGCGCGGACTTTGCCTGCCGCACAGGGTCAACAAGCTGGTGCGCCATGGCGGTTGGCTTTAGCCCGCGTCCGGTGCGGTCAAACAATACCGCGTTCAGGGCCGTTTCAAGTTCCTCAATGTGACGACCAATGGTGGGCTGCGACGCACCGAGTTGTCTCGCCGCTGCGGATAAAGAGCCATGATCCATAACGGCAAGAAACGACCGCCACAAAAACCAGTCAGGTTCAATCGTGGAGTTTGAATCATTCATATTTGAATATCTCATTTGCGATTTTCGGCAATTTTCATGTGAATTTGAATGGATATCTTGAGGGCAGTCAAGAACAAAACCTCAGATATGGAGAATTCAAATGAAGGGTACAGTTTCAGTTTTGGGCATCAATGGTCGCATTGGTCAGTTTGCAGCAAAAGCATTTATCGATGAGGGGTGGAACGTCATCGGCTTTGGCCGCTCAAATCGCGCGCCATTTGATGGTTTTGAGTTTCGCCAAGGTGATGCGTTTAACCTGAAGGATGTAACGCGCGCTGTTGAAGGGGCTGATGTGGTAGTGCACGCGTTAAACCTGCCATATGATCAATGGGAAGGTGAAGCGGAGCGGCTAAACAAGGTGGTTATTGACGCGCTGAAGGGATCCAACAAAACGGTGATATTTGCGGCGAATATTTACAATTATCTTGCTAGCGATCACACGCTCACCTCGGACCTTCGGCAGAAGCCGGAAACGGATAAAGGCGCGATCCGCATGCGCATGGAAGCAGATTTGAAGGCGGCAGCAGGGGAAGGAAATATCCAACTTCTCATGGTTCGGGCCGGTGACTTTTACGGTCCAGAAGCAACGGGTAGCTGGTTCGATTTGGCGATTGCCAACAACGTGCACAAAGGCAAAATCTCACTGGCTTGCGATGGCGACACAAAACACAGCTGGGCTTATTTGCCGGATCTAGGTCGTGTGTTTGAGCGCGTTGCTGACAAACGCGAGGCGCTTGATCAAGTTGAAAACTTCCATTTCTCAGGACACTTCATGTCCGGAAATGAGTTGGTGGCCTCAATTCAAAAAATCGTGCCGACGCCGCTTAAGGTTGGTCGCGTACCATGGTGGCTTTTTTCTGTGTTGGGGCTTTTTCAGCCGATGATGCGAGAAATTTTGAAAATGCGCTATTTGTGGCAACAGCCGCACAAATTGGTGGACCCGAAGCTTGATGCCCTTTTGGGCACGGGATTTGGAACGCCGATTGACCGCGCGGTGGCTGAAACGGTGCTGCCGATGCTTGAAGAGAAGCGCACGGTACAAAGCCAAACTGGGCAACAGCCAAAAACGGTGTAGGACTTCGGGGACTGACCCTAGTCCAAATCAAGCTGATCGCGGATTTGATCCGCGGTCCAGCCGCGTTTCTTGAGGGCAGCGAGGCTGATCGATTTTTTCGATTTAGAGAGTTTTTTGCCCTCATCATCAAGGATCAAGCCATGATGAAGATATTGCGGTTCTGGCAGCTTAAGCAGCTTTTGCAGCACGCGGTGCACCGCCGTTGCGAAATATAGATCTTTGCCGCGCGTGATATGCGTTACGCCTTGCGCGGCATCGTCCACTACCACACTCAAATGATATGATGTCGGCGTGTATTTTCGGGCCAAAATCACGTCACCCCATTGAAGCGGATCAGCTGCGATGGTTTCAACCTCGCCAAGGTCTTCATCAAACTCTTGCCAGGTCAATGGTCCTGTTTTTTCAATGGCCTTTTGCATGTCCAATCGCCACGCAAACGGTTTGCCTTCGTCAAACAAACGAAAGCGCGTTTCGTCGTCCATATCGCGACAAGTCCCTGGGTAAAGGGGCGCACCGTCAGGGTCTTTTTCCCCTGTGGCGTTTTGCTTGATGTCATTTCGTGAGCAAATGCACGGATAGACCAAGTCCATCAGCCTTAGCTGGTCAAGCGCGTGTTGATAGGCGTCAAAGTTAGTTGATTGATAGATCGGATCTTCATCCCAATCAAAACCAAGCCAAGTTAAATCATCCAGCATTTGCTGAATGTTTTCGGGTGTACAGCGTACCGTATCGATATCCTCAAGCCTTAAGAGAAGTTTGGCCCCTTCTTGGCGGGCGAGCTTTTGCGTCAACAGCGCGGAAAAGGCATGGCCAAGGTGCAGCTCGCCATTTGGGCTTGGGGCAAATCGAAAAATGGGTTGATTGGATTGTGTCATACGGGCAGTAACTGACATGAAGCGACTTGAAAGACAAACAAAATGCATTTGCTCGAACAAAGATTGCGCTCTGAAGACGTGTTGGCGGCGCAGCTTGACGCGCTGGTCGATCAAGATGAAACACTTGGCGACGTGCGGAAACGGGTGAAAGAAGTCCCGTTGCGGGCAACAACGCCGGGTTTTGAAGGACTTTCACGCATTATCGTGGGACAGCTATTATCCGTGCAATCGGCCGCAGCCATTTGGCAGCGCTTTACTGATTTGCTGGGCACCATCAGTGCGGAACGTTTTCTGGAATTTGAAAAATCAGCGTTTGATGGCGTCGGTTTGTCGGAAGCGAAATTTGCAACGATCCGAGCGATTGCAAATGCTGAGCAGGGTAAAACTCTACGCTATGATTTGATCGAAAAGGCGCCACTTTTTGAAGCGATGAAGGCACTAACGGCCATTAAGGGCGTTGGGCCTTGGACCGCAGAAGTTTATTTGTCATTTTGCGTGGGACATCCTGATATTTTCCCGGCAGGTGATCTGGCATTGCGAAAAATTGTTGCCCATCATATGGGCCATGATGCTACACCAAGCATCAGCGAAACAATGAAACTGACGCAAAAATGGTCGCCCTATCGCGGCGCGGCAGCGCGGCTGATGTGGCGCTATTATGCGGTGGTGAAAGACAAAGAAGGCATTGGGTTATGAGCGAGCTAATTGGACCAGTTTTGGAACCTGCAAACGGCAATCCACCACGCAAGTTGGTGATCTTGCTGCATGGTTATGGCTCGGATGGCAATGACCTTATTGGGCTTGGTGAGTTTTGGGCACAAGGGTTTCCAGACGTTCGCTTTGTTTCCCCAAACGCGCCGCACACATGTGGTGTGAACCCGTTTGGGTTTGAATGGTTTCCGCTCGATTTGGAACGCGGCGACGGCGATTATGAAGCAGGCGCTGAAAGTGCTTATCCAGCTATTCGCGACTATGTGCTGCAAAAGACCGAAGAAGCAGGCCTCACCCTTGGTGACGTGGTGCTTGGTGGCTTCTCGCAAGGCGCAATGATGGCGCTTTACACCGGCCTTCAGTTCGAAGAACCGCTTGCCGGCATTCTTGGGTTTTCCGGCAAATTGGTCGATTTGGAAAATATTGGCGATTTGATTGAATCAAAGCCGCCAATTTGTTTGGTGCATGGCCAAGATGATGAGGTGGTGCCGGTGGAGGGCAGCCTGACAGCAAAAGAAGCGCTGGAACATTATTGGCTCAATGTGTCGATCCATATTTCGCAAAAAACCGGCCATTCGATCGCCATGGATGGATTGCAGTTCGCCACCGGATTTTTGTCGCGCGTTTTAAGCCCGAAAGGTGTGGGTGAAGACGTGGCCAAAGACGAATTTGGCGAGGGCGTTTAGCGCTTCGGCTTCGCTTTAAATTCACAAATAGTTAACAAGCCTTCACACGGCTGACATCTTGCGCCACAATGATACTCGTGAATTTAGTGGAGTGATTCTCACCAAAGGAGGAAGGTGTGACAATCCATGTGTCACCCGAGGCTCTTCCGGCGCTTGTGTTAAACGCGGATTATCGTCCGCTGAGTTATTACCCTTTGTCTTTATGGTCGTGGCAGGACGCGATAAAAGCGGTTTGCCTTGATCGGGTAAATATTGTCTCCGAATATGATCGGGTGATCAAAAGCCCCAGCTTTGAAATGAAGCTGCCAAGTGTGGTGAGTTTAAAGTCCTATATTCAACCGGCTAGCAACCCGGCCTTCACCCGTTTCAACGTTTTCTTGCGCGATGGTTTTGAATGCCAATATTGCGGCTCAAAGCACGATCTTACATTTGATCACGTTATTCCACGTTCCAAAGGTGGCTTGACCACATGGGACAATGTGGTAGCGGCCTGTTCGCCTTGTAATTTGCGCAAAGCCAACAAGATGCCGCGCGACATCGATATGTTCCCCGCGCAAAAACCATATCAGCCCTCCGCCTTTGATTTGCAGGCAAATGGACGTCGTTTTCCGCCGAACCATTTGCATGAGAGTTGGATGGATTATCTTTATTGGGATATCGAGTTGGAGCCCTAGATCGCGTCCTGTTTGCTTCTATTGGTCTGCAAATACTGTTCCACTGCGCTTCCAGTGCTCACGTACTAAATGTACGCTGCGCGCTGGTTCTCGCGGAACGACATTTTCGACTCAATAGAAACAAACATCATCGCGATCTACTGAACCAGGCTGTCCTAAGACTGCGGCAGATTACGCGCTCTTATTGGCATGAAAATTGATGTGCCCAGCGTAAAGAATAGCGCTGGTGATCACCAACGATACTATAGCGTTCATGCCAGCAAAGCTGAGGCCAAAGAAGCGAACTTGTGCGCGGTCGCATGGAATCACCACCGTGTCGTTGATGTTTTCAAGCTGAGAGAAATCTGCGATGCCTGTGCCAACGCCGGTGCAGGTGTCGGGGCCTGGCCACCAACCCCATTCAACGCCTGAGTGATAGCCCGCCATCCAAGTGCCATAGGCAAAGATGAGAGCAGCGCCGGCTAAGAGGATCGTGACGTAGTTTGCGTTTATGCGGTTCCATACAAACAAGCCGATGAGCAATAGCGGTACGCCGACATAGTAGGGGTTGCGCTGTTCGTAACAAAGATCGCAAGGGATATAGCCGCCAATATGCTGAAAGCCTAGGGCGCTCAGAATGGTCGCTGCAGCGAGTGCTGTTGCACCAATTGTAATTGCCTTTGCGTTATGCGTCATTTCGAACCCCAAACTCTTTACGATCAAAGCACAAATTTGATCGCCACAAATCCACCAACCAGTAGCGCGCAGCCCAAAAAGAACATTAGGCCAAGGCGTTTTTCAATAAAGTCTTTGATCGGTGGGCCAAAGAAATACAAAAGCCCAGCCACGATAAAGAATCGAAGCCCGCGCGCGACGATAGAGGAAAGGATAAATACGGGCAGATTAAGGCCAGTGGCGCCCGATGCAATTGTGATGACCTTGTACGGGAAGGGTGTGAGACCAAAAACAAAAACGATCAGCAGGCCCCACTCGTTAAATGCGGCTTGGAAGTCCTCAAATTTGTGCCAATAGCCGTAAAATTCAAGGATCGGCCGAGCGAGCGCTTCCAAAAGCGCGGCGCCAATGAAATAGCCGAGCAAGCCACCCAACACGGACGCAATGGTGCAAAGCGTGGCGAACCACCAGGCGCGCTCGCGCTTTGACAGCACCATAGGGATAAGCATGATGTCAGGCGGGATGGGGAAAAATGAACTTTCGGCAAAAGAAACTACACCAAGTGCTTTTGGGGCGTGTTTTGATGCGCCAAGCGCAAGAACCCAGTCATATAGGCGTCTGATCAAAGCTTAAATCCTTAAATTCGTACAAGGACAAGCCGCCCTTTTCGCCCTCAGATGTAATCAGTTTGAAATTCGTGTCAATCAGTGATTGACGTGGGGGTGTTTTTGGGTATATTCCGCCCCCATCACCTTAGTGCGGGTGTGGCGGAACTGGTAGACGCGCGGGATTCAAAATCCCGTTCCTTCGGGAGTGGGGGTTCGATTCCCTCCACCCGCACCAAACAAAAACCTCGGCTAGCTTATCGCTGCCGAGGTTTTGTTTTTTCTGGCGTAAGATATTCTCGCATTCTCATTTAACGAACTGATTTCATTGAGGTATTGCATTTGTAATACCTGGCCTAGTTGTTTATGCTTACTTAACCATAATGTTGCATTTTACCAGTTTAGTAATTGTTGAATTTGGGTGGGTGCTACTGTGGCCAATTCTCAGAAGAAATTGCCAACATTTCTCAAACTCGGCCTTGCATCAAAGGTGATGTTGGCCACTGTTGGTATTGTTGTTGTGATGTTTGTGGCTTTTGCCATTTACAGCGACAGAACGCGCAGCGCGTCCATGAACGCAAACATTGCGCAAAACACCGCAAATGCTGGTAACAGCATGGCGCGCAGTGTGGCGAACTGGTTTTCGGGTCGACAGTTTTTGATCGAAAATGCGGCGCAAAATGTTCGCACTGTGGCTGAGGGTACGCCGATCACCAGCCTATATGATCAAGATGCTTACACGTCACAATTTGAAGCGATCTATTTTGGTGCAGAGGCAGATGGCGGGTTCCACGCGGTACCTGAACTTGATTTGCCGGAAGGGTACGATCCGCGTAAGCGACCTTGGTACCAGGATGTGGTGGCGAAGAAGGCGACTGTTCTTACAAAACCATATGCAGATGCATCATCAGGCGAACTTATTGTGTCCATCGCGGCGCCAGTATTTGAAGGCAGCAAAACGCTGGGCGTTGTTGGCGGTGACTTCTCTATTGCAGCCTTGGTCAACATGTTGGCGGACATCAAAATTGATGGTGGCTATATGTTCTTGGCCAGTGACGACGGCACCATTTTGGCCCACCAGAATGCGGAACTTGTGGGCAAGAACTTGAGTGAAGCTTTTGAGGGTGAAACACCGCAACTTGCAATTGATGTGCAAGATGTTCGAGAGGCGGGCGTTGATCGTTTGGTGAGCTTTGCGGCCATCCCCGACATGCCAAGTGTAAACTGGTTTGTTGGTACCTCCATTGACCGATCTGTTGCCTATGCTGAATTGGCGCAATCGCGCCTGACCAGCATGATTGCAACTATCATTGCGATGGCGGTGACCTTGCTCGTGATTTTTGCAACCTTCCAAAAATTGGTGGGACAGCCGTTGCGCGTTTCGACAAAAATTATGCGTAAACTTGCATCTGGTGAGCATGATGTTGAGGTTGTCGGCGCAGATCGTCAGGACGAAATTGGCGAGATGGCACGGGCTGTGGAAGTGTTCCGTGAAAATGGCTTGAAGGTTGTTCAGTTGGGCGAGGAAGAAGTTCGTCGGCAAGAGCAAACCAAGTCAGAACGCGCGCAAATGATGCAACAGCTTCAGCGCTCGTTTGGCGAAGTGGTTGATGCGGCAACCAAGGGTGATTTTACCAATCGTGTTGATGTGGAGTTTCCGGATCCTGAGCTAAACGCGCTTGGGAAAAGCGTGAACGCGTTGGTGGAGACAGTGGACCGCGGGTTGGCCGAAACGGGCGAAGTGCTGGCCGCCTTGGCGCAGACTGATCTAACCCATCGTGTGCATGGCGAATATCACGGATCCTTCGCGAAGTTGAAAAATGACACGAACGCGGTGGCGGATCGTTTGACAGAGATCGTTGGTCGTCTGCGTGAAACGTCGACGAGCTTGAAAGCAGCAACTAGCGAAATTTTGACTGGTGCGAACGATCTAAGTGAACGGACCACCCGTCAGGCGGCAACCATTGAAGAAACATCAGCGGCGATGGAGCAATTGTCCGGCACTGTTTCTGAAAATGCGAAGATGGCTCAAACCGCGACGGACAAAACCAACCGGGCTTCGGACCTCGCGTCTGCTGGTGGTGATGCGATGAGCAGCGCGACCAATGCGATGGAGCGGATCACCAATTCATCATCAAAGATTTCCAACATCATTGGTATGATTGATGACATTGCTTTCCAAACCAACTTGCTGGCATTGAACGCTTCCGTGGAAGCGGCTCGTGCAGGCGAAGCGGGTAAAGGCTTTGCGGTTGTGGCGGTAGAAGTGCGGCGTTTGGCGCAATCGGCAGCGGAAGCTTCTGCGGAAGTGAAAACTCTGATCGAACAAAGTGCTGATGAAGTTGCTGATGGCACAAAGCTTGTGTCCAGTGCATCTGAAAAGCTGAGTGAGATGCTGGAAGCCGTGCGCGAAAATGCTGACTTGATGACAGCGATCGCCAAAGCGTCTTCGGAACAAGCTTCAGCGATTGATGAAGTTGGTTCAGCCGTTCGTCAGATGGATGAGATGACCCAGCACAATGCGGCATTGGTGGAAGAAACTAACGCAGCAATTGAGCAGACCGAAGCGCAAGCGGTGGATCTTGATCGGATTGTTGAGGAGTTCAAGCTTGACGGCAAGTCGGTGCGATCATCAGCCAAACCAGCGGCTGCGCCTGTTGCGCATGAACCGAAACAAGAAGCGATTGCGACAGCGAAGAAAGCTTATGTTTCGCACGGCAATGCGGCGGTTGATGAAGAGTGGACTGAGTTTTGATCTCGCCCCACATCTGCTAAATGAAATTGGGCGGAGCTTATTGCTCCGCCTTTTTTATTTCTGACAGAATTTCGTCGGCCAACTTTATAAATTCGCCTTCTGAGCGCATGATCGTGCCGACATTGGTGGTCAATGCGATCACGGTTTCCGTTTCTGGTGATACCAGCAGCAACGCGTACCAAAGTGTGTTTGAACCGTTGTGAAACAAGTGCAGTTCATCGCCGGTTGAAGGAAGCGGGAACCGCGCCCAACCTGCGGCGTAGTTTTCTTTGCCTTCAGCAGTTGTCGATGGTGTGTGCAGTTGCTGGGTGATCGATGTTGGCAAAAAGTCACTTGAGCCATTTGCCGCTTCTAAATGCATTTGACCAAATTTGGCCAGGTCCTCAATCGTCATGTGCAATGTGCCAGCTGGCGCGATGATGGGCGAATTATCCGATACTTCGCCTTCAGGCGAAACGGGGTTGGTGAACAAGAAGAGCTTTGTTTCATGCCCCTGTGGATTGCCGAGCGCAGGCGCGCCGAAACCGGCGCTTGTCATACCAAGTGGGTCTAGTAACTCTTGGCGCATCAGCTCTTCGTAGGGCACACCTGTAATTTTGGCAGCGATGGTACCGGCAATGGTGTAGCCGATGTTGGAATATTCGAATTTTTCGCGCGGATTGTTGGCCAAGGGTTTGGCAAGTACGCCCATCACGGCGTCGTGGCGCGCAGTTGATAAGGCAGCTTGATCGACAAAACTGCGCTCGTTCATTTCGTCGATATCAAAGTTGGCGGGCGCGCCGGACACATGTTGCAGGAGATCAATCAGTTTGACGCTGTGCCAGCTCGGATCGATTTTGGTCAGCTCGTTCGGCAAAAGCTCGGCAATCGTCACTTGCAAATCCAAGGTGCCTTTTGCGGCGAGACGCCCGATCATGGTGGCGGTCATTGGCTTGGTGATTGAGCCAATGTGCCACTTGTTGGTTGGCGATGTGGGCTCGTTTGAGCCTTTGAACAAAACACCTTTTTGGGTTTGCGCGATGATGTTGCCTTTGTGCAAAACAATACCCGCATTGCCAAATTGCGCGGCTTTATCCAGTGCACTCTCAAGCCCGGTTTCTAGCGTTTGCTGCACCGTGGCGTTTTCATTTGCATGAACGCTTCCGGTCATAAGCCCAGCTCCGCTGATGAAAAGAAGTGCAATGAGTTTCTTGCAATTTTGTTTGAAAATAGTGGGCAACATGCCATCTGGCCTTTTCCTATATTAAAAATTCTTGTACTTATTTAATATGCAGAATGATGACCTTCAAGACCCCGATGAAATTTATGTTTTACAAAGTGCTGAGCAAATTCGTGCGCTGGCAGCCAGTGCCACCCATGACGCGTTCATAGGGCTTTTGACCATCGGTGAGGGATCGATTGCTCAAATTGCGGAGGTGATCCAAAAAACGCCGCACAGCCTTTATCACCATATCGACAAATTGTTGGCCGTCGGGTTGATCTTGGAAGCGGGGGAGCGTCGATCGGGCGCGCGGACCGAAAAGATTTATCGACCTGTCGCGCATTTGTTGGAGGCGGATCAAAGCAATAGTGATCCCGACTATTTGACCGCGCTTGCGGACAATTCACGTGCGCAACATCGGCGCGCCGGGCAAGCAATAACAGACGCGTTTCAAAAAGGCTGGGTGAAACGCAAGGCGGGCGAGGAAAATCTGGTGTCGTTGCAAATCACCGTGCCGCTTAATGAAAAGCAGCGCCAGGAGTTGGTGGCGCGCATGAACCAATTGATAGATGATTTTTCAAGCGGTTTGGATGCCGATGAGACGGCGCAGGGTCACCTTGTTACGGTGAGCCTAGCGCCGCTAAAGCCAATTGATTAGTCGCCATCTTTGGGTTGAGGTTTAAAGGCTTGCAGTTTTTCTGCCAGTTCTTTTTCCCATTCCTCAATCCGCTCACGAACAGTGGCCATAAACTCTTCATTTTCAATGGCTGGTACATTCACTTTCCAGCTGCCCGCGGCTTCAATCATGGCGCGGCGGTCCAGCTCATCAAAATGATCGACCATTTCCTGCGCATGTTCGCGGGTGTAACCAAGCGCTTCAAGGCTGGAACGCGCGGTACGCAATGAGCTGTCATAGGTCTCGCGAATAATGTCACGGCTGCCATGTGCCCAAAGATCATAAACGTGGGTGCGGTCCACCGCGCGGGCGACAATGTGAACGTTTGGATAATTCTCCGACACATATTTTGTCAGCTCTGAAATGGCATGTTTGTCATCGATAGCGATGACCAACACTTTGGCTTCCGCAATGCCTGCCGCGTGCAAAAGGTCGGGCCGAGTGGCATCACCAAAATAGACCTTAAAGCCAAATTCGCGCAACATCGCGAGCTGTTCAGAACTATAGTCAACCACAATCGGGCGATAACCTGCGCCCTGCAATACGCGATTGACGATACCGCCAACGCGGCCATGACCGGCGATTATGATGCCGCTCGGTTCTTCAATCTTGTCAGCTTCTTGTTCTTGCCCTTTTGCGAAATACGGCACAATCACCCGATCATAAATGATGAACAAAAATGGCGTTAGCAGCATCGATAGGGCCACAACCATAGTGAGCGGTTGCGCAAGTTCGCTCGGGAGAATTGAGTTGGCCACGACGAATGACAACAGCACAAACCCGAACTCGCCCGCTTGCGCGAGGCCTAGTCCATAGAGCAGCTTGTTTTCGCGCTTGAGGCCAGAGAAATGGGCCAACAAAAGCAAAATTGCGGACTTGAGAACGATAACGCCGATTGTGAGGGAAATGATCATCACAAAGTTTTCGGCAAGGTAGCTAAAGCTTATCCCCGCGCCAATGGTGATGAAAAATACGCCAAGAAATAGACCCTTGAAGGGAT
>ENA-ORCV01000825-ORCV01000825.1-marine-metagenome-genome-assembly--contig:-NODE-825-length-13970-cov-3.067660_pt1 | contig 13970 bp, 14 predicted proteins | sample MGYA00237779_ERZ508509 | MGnify/ENA primary metagenome ERZ508509 (study PRJEB26180, sample SAMN06268772) | marine metagenome | isolation source: Bioluminescent Bay, La Paraguera, Puerto Rico | place... | reverse complement strand
ATCTTCGCCCAATTGTTTGGCGAGCTTGCGCATTAGCTCTGAGACGAAAAGCGAATGGGCAATCTTCTCTGGGTCGGTGAGGTGGTGATGAAGTTGGGATATGGCGAAGCGGGTTTGCAACTGTTAGTCCTCAACCGGAAGGTTTAACACTAGGTTTGCGTTGTTCATCGGGTCGAATGTGCGTTCATATGCTCGAATTTCGTTTGAGAGCTCTTCAACTTCACCAGCTTCCTCGCAAACAACGTGGATATGATAGTCGACGGAGTGTCCCAATTCTTTGAGGATTCTAAGGGAAACTACCCCCTCGACAATGATCGGTAGTTCATCGAGCCGCGATTGAATAGCTCTATCAATGCCGTCCATATAATACTTGAGAGCGCCTTTTGCTGGAATCAAAAAAAGGTCGGTTTCGAGTAACGTTACGTTGAAACGCCAAGCAAGGAACCGACCTAGAGTTGTTTTGCCGACACCCGACTTGCCATCAATTGCAACAATTCTTGAAGGTAAGTTTCTAAGAACTGGTACGAGGGCTTGCAGTGCCTCATAATACTCTGTTCGTTCAGGCGCATTTTGCACCTGTTGTTTGCCTTGCTCGTAGGGAGTTTTGATCATATCAACCCCGACCCTTCAAGCCACGCCCTAGCTTAAGCAGCGCGTCACGCAACTCTGAGTCCTCAATCTCACCCACTTGGGAGGCGAGGTTTTGCTCTTCGGCGTCGCTCAGCTTGCGCTGGGTTGGTTTGTTGTCTTCTTCCAAACTCGGCACAAATGGGCGACGGCTCGGTTTAATCTTGTCCACGAGATAAAAGCCGAAATAGCGATTTATCGCGGCTTTGATCGTTTCGGTTTCGTGGGTGAAGGCGAGGGCGTGCACGGGGTCCACCCGCACGGTGAGAATGGCACCGGCATAGGCATCTTCTTCGCGCGGCCAATTCAGCTTGTCGGGCACCACGCCCTTATCAAACGGCGCGCTGACAATTGTTGACCAGCGCATCAGCAATTCAGAATTGGCAAAACCGCGCTTTTGTACCATCGGCTCAATGGCGCGTTCGGCCAGCTCCGCAATGCTGGCGGTGCGTTTAAGCCGTTTGAAGCTCTTTTTGCTCTGCTTTTTCTCTGCCATGCTGATCCGTTTTTTGGCGCGCCGCGTTGACTTGTTAATCGCGCTCAAATCACCCATAACCGCATCATGCCAGAAATTAAACAGCCTTTCAGCTTTAAACGCACCCAGCCCAAAATTGACGCGGCGGCGATGCTGAATTGGTACGATCAAAATGCGCGGCACTTGCCGTGGCGCATCGGCCCGCATGACCGCGCAAACGGCACTGCGCCCAACCCATATTTCGTTTGGCTGTCAGAAATTATGCTACAGCAAACCACCGTGCCAACGGTGGGGAAATATTTCGCAGCGTTCACATCGCGTTGGCTAACCGTTTTCGATCTTGCCGCCGCCGACCGTGACGACGTGCTGAAAGAATGGGCGGGCCTTGGTTACTATGCCCGCGCCCGCAATCTCCATGCCTGCGCCACCAAGGTTGTTGAGGAGCATGCAGGCATATTTCCGCAATCGGCAGCCGAACTGCAAGAGCTGCCCGGCATCGGCCCTTACACAAGCGCCGCCATCGCCGCCATTTGTTTTGACGAGCAAGTCGCGGTGATCGACGGCAACGTGGATCGCGTTGTCGCACGCTACACCGCGCTGCCTCATGCGGTGCGCGACGTTAAACCGGCCATCCGCGATTTTGTGCAAGCGGCGGTGCCCCAGCGGGCAGGGGATTTCGCCCAAAGCCTTATGGACCTCGGCGCTACTATCTGCGCACCAAAACGCGCCAACTGCTTGATCTGCCCAATCCAAGCTGGCTGCGCTGGAACCAAAACCGCTGAACCGACCATCTTTCCCATTGCACCAGCGAAAAAGCAAAAACCACGCCGAGCCGGCCACGCCTTCGTTGTTGAAAACGCAAATGGAGAAATCTGGCTACAGCAACGCCCCGAAAAAGGCTTGCTCGCCGCCATGACCGAAGTACCCGGCACCGAGTGGGTGAAGCTAGACGGCAATCAAAACCCAACCACAACCAGCGGTGTTGAGTTAGGTGGAGAGACCGAACGGTCGGTCCAGTTCCCTGTCTTGTCGGATCAATGGATGCGGTGCGGTGACATCGAGCATGTGTTCACCCATTTCGCACTGACACTGACCGTTTGGAAATTATGCAGCGATATGCCACCGACAGAAAATGGCTGGTGGTGTCACAAATCAAATTTGAACGGTGAAGCGCTACCGACCGTGTTTAAAAAAGTGCTCGCTGCGGCACTCGAAAAAGACATCAAACTCTAAATCCGCGCACAATCGGAACGTGCGCAAACACGAATGCTGATTTCATTGAGTTTTTTAAAAACGTGCGCGGATTTTGTTCGGGCAAAAAAAGACCGCTGATCGGCGAGATCAGCGGCTCTTAGGTTCGCCTGTATGCAATACTGGAGGTCAGGCTGATAATTTCTTCATTTGCTCGCGGATTTGCGTGCGATATTCGTCAATGCAGGTGAGGTTCTTGCCCTCTTTGAGATGCCAATAAGTCCAACCATTACAAGCAGCTGCGTCTTGAACCAGCGCGCCAACTTTATGGATGGAACCTTCGTGCTTGCCACTGATCAAAGAACCGTCTGCACGCACAATCGCTTCATGCTTTTGCTTGGCATCCACCAGCTTCGCGCCCGGCATAATCAGTCCCTGTTCAATGAGTGAACCAAAGGCGACACGTTTCTCGGCGCGTTTCCCCTTCACCGTTTCAAGAACGATGTTCTCAAGCGGCTTGATCGACGCGATGCGTTTTAACGCGGCATTGATGTAGGTTTCTTCGCGCTCACAGCCGATAAAGTGACGGCCAAGCTTTTTCGCGACCGCGCCCGTGGTGCCGGTGCCAAAGAACGGATCAAGCACAACATCGCCCGGCTTGGTTGTGGCCATAAGTACCCGGTACAAAAGGCTTTCCGGCTTTTGCGTTGGGTGAACTTTGTCGTCGTTATCGTCCTTCAGGCGCTCGGCACCTGTGCATATTGGGAATAACCAATCAGAGCGCATCTGCGTATCATCATTGGCTTGCTTCAGCGCGTCATAGTTAAATGTCGGCTTCGAATTTTGATCGCGAGAGGCCCAAATCAGCGTCTCATGTGCATTGGTAAAACGGGTGCCACGGAAGTTTGGCATCGGGTTCGATTTACGCCAAATCACATCGTTCAGCATCCAGAACCCAAGGTCCTGAAGCACCGCACCACAGCGGAAAATGTTGTGGTAAGAACCGATTACCCAAATCGCGCCATTGGGCTTTAAGATCCGCTTTGCGGCGGCCATCCAGTCGCGAGAAAACTTATCGTAATGCGCAAAGTCAGAGAATTTGTCCCACTCGTCATGAACGCCATCCACATGAGATTGGTCCGGGCGGGTGAGACCTTTTTCCAACTGTAAGAAGTAAGGAGGATCCGCGAACACAAGGTCGACTGAGGCTTCAGGCAACGCGTTCATCTGCTCAATGCAATCGCCCACCAAAATGGTGTCCAATGGCAGATAATGATTACCCTTTTCGCCTTTTGAGCGAGTGGTCGCCTTAGCTGGCGCCGACGAATGCTTGTTACGCAACATTCTATTTACCCTAACGCAATACTACCCCGCCATTTGTAATTTCTTAGGGTTAATGCTGCGCTAAAACTTATGGTAAACCGAAGGTTAAGGGCGAGAAAACAAGACTAACGTGCTGTTTTGAATCAGCTTTTGCGTGCCAAAATTTCTGCAATAGGTTTGAAATCTGTGCGATGATGCGGCGTTGCACCGTGCATCTCAAGTGCTTCCATGTGCGCCTTGGTGCCGTAACCCTTGTGCTTGCCCATGCCGAACTCGGGCATTGATTGATCAAGTAAGTCGCACATCCGATCACGGGTGACCTTTGCCACTATTGATGCAGCAGCGATCGATAGAGAGCGGCTGTCACCTTTCACCAAAGCCTGACCACGACAGGGAAGTGCAGGCGGCACATCGCGCCCATCGATTAAAGCAAGGTCAGGTTGTATCGATAATGACTTCACCGCTTGCGCCATCGCGTGGAGCGTTGCGCCGCGTATGTTGCGTTCAAAAATGGTCCTTGGCGGCGCTGAGCAAATGCCCACATGTGCGGTCGCCATTATTTCGCAATACAACGCATCGCGCTTTTTTGCCGTCAATTTTTTGCTGTCGTTTAAACCCTCAGGAATGTTATTGCGGTCAAGAATGACGGCGGCTGTGACTACTGGCCCGGCCAAAGGGCCGCGACCTGCTTCGTCGACACCACAAACAATCAAGCCTTTGGCGTGATATTGACCTTCAATTGAGAAATCAGGTTCAGCACCGAATAAATTTGCTTGTGAATCACTTTTGCTCATGGATGCAGACTGGCATGGGCGATCATCGATTTAAAACGGCTTCTTAGCCAAGTGCTGCAGAAATGCCCTATTTTACGCTAACATTCGTCAAAACTATCAACGGTGTGCAGGATAATTTCTGCGAATATGCGATCAAAACAAGCTCAGCTGGTCCTCTGGTGCTTCTGGGGCGCAAAAGTGGTCGGAACGCAAATGTGGTAGGCGCTTTTTCAAGCCTGTGCGGTTAAGCGCAAGTTCAAAGCGTCTTTGCATTTGGTAGGCATATGGGCCTTCACCTGTCATTCGTGACCCAAAACGCGGATCATTGTCGCGACCACTTCTGACGTCGCGCACTAGATTGAGCACATGGCGCAACTTGTCGGGATAATGGCGTAGCAACCATTCGCGAAACACATTACGTACTTCACCTGGTAAACGCAGCATGATCATGCCTGCAGCGGTTGCGCCCTGGGCGGCGGCAGCGTCGATGATTTTTTCGAGTTCACTATCATTGATCGCAGGGATCATTGGTGCGGCCATAACCATTGTTGGTATGCCCGCCGCGCTCAACAATTCAACAGCTTCAAGACGTTTAGATGGTGTTGAAGCGCGCGGTTCCAACTGACGCGCTAGCTTGCGATCAAGCGTTGTAATCGACATCGCCACATTTACAAGTTTCAGCTTCGCCATTTCGGTAAGAATATCCAGATCGCGCACCACCAACGCCGATTTTGTGACAATGGTGACGGGGTGCTTAAACTCCAAAAGCACCTCCAATACCTGACGCATGATTTTACGTTCGCGCTCAATCGGCTGATAAGGATCAGTATTTGTGCCGATGGCAATTGGCTTTGCGACATATTTCTTGCGGCTTAATTCTTCGCGCAGTTTTTCAGCTGCGTTGACCTTTGCATAAAGCTCGCGCTCAAAATCAATCCCTGCCGAGTGACCCAGATAAGCGTGCGTTGGGCGCGCAAAACAATAGGAGCAACCATGCTCACAACCGCGATAGGGGTTAATCGAACGATCAAAGTTGAGGTCGGGTGATTCATTCTTGGTAATGATCGACTTTGCCCGTTCGTCGCGGACCGTTGTTTTAAACACAGGCAAACCTTCAAGCGATTCCCAGCCGTCATCAAAATCTTCGCGATCAAAAACCTCAAACCGCCCAGAGAGGTTGCTTTGCGCGCCACGTCCGCGATTGCGGAGCGGGGAGACCAAAGTGTGCTTCACCACATCTGCATCCGCACTTTTTGCAATGCGGGCAAAGCTTTCCGGCGGTGGTGGTACATTGGCGTGAATTGGCACGGCGCACCCTCATTCAAAAGTTAACAAATCACTATCAAGAATAGAACAAAATGAGAACAAATTGTCAATCATCAACTTCGCAACCGTCAAACTTGACCACAACAAAAAAGTTAGGTACCTAACTAAAATATTAAAGAGGTCATCTTATGACTAATGACAATGAACAATCACCGTTTGGCGAAGAGCTTGATCAATTGGCGTTGCGATTGTCGGACGCAGGTCTGATAAAACATCCCGGCGCGTTAAAGGCGGCCTTCGGCCTCTCTGCGCTTGGGCTGCAAATCAGTGCGATCCTTGAGCGGCATTTTGCGGCGTTGGGGTTGTCGCAAACACGGTTTTCTGTGCTGCTTGCGCTTTCTCAATTGGAAAATGTGCCAAGCACCGCCGTCGCTTTGGCGCAAATGTTTGGGGTCAGTAAGCCCACAATGACAGACATCTTAAAGGTGCTTGAGCGCGACGGCTGGATTGCCATCTCGCCATCCAAAAAGGACAAGCGCGCGAAAAACATTGCGATGTCAGTGGAAGGGCGTGCGAATTTTCAAAGACTGCTCCCTGAGCATTACAAAAGGTTGGCGAAACTCAATGGGGATTGGGACCAAAATTTCTGCGATCAAGTAGTGGAATTGGTTCAGCAATTGCTTGGCGACTACCACCGATTTGGCCAGGAAATTCAAAGCCTTCCCACATTAGAATTTGCCCCGAACAAGGACACGAAAAATGGCTGAAACCTCAAAACATCTCATTATTGTTGGTGGCGGTCCGGCAGGGGCCATGCTGAGTTTTCTCATGGCGCGAATGGGCGTGAAGACGACATTGATCGAACGTCACAAAGACTTATCTCGCGAGTTTAGAGGTGAGGGATTAAGTCCGTCAGGTGTAGAGGTTTTTCGCCAAGCTGGATTGCTTGATGCGCTTTCGAAACTTCCCGCCAGCGAAGTGAAATCAGCGCGTTTCTTCATCGGCGATCAAGATGTGCTTTCTTTGCCCATGGCCGAAATTTTGCCGGCAGCAGCGATGCAGCGGCTGATGCCCCAAGGGCCTGTTCTTGAAATGCTGATCGAAAAAGCGAAGCAGTTTGATTGTTTCACCTATCTGGATGGCGCACGGGTTTTGGACTTGGCTTATGACAATGGTCGCGTAAACGGCGTTGTTTTGGATCACGAAGGGCAAAAGAAGGAGCTGAACGCGGATTATGTGATTTCGGCCGAAGGGCGAAACTCGATACTCCGTCGCAAGTTGGGGCTTGATTGGGTCGGCGAAAACCAAAGCTATGACATTGTTTGGACAAAGCTGAAAAAGCCAGATTTTGTAACTGAAGGTGAAGTGTTTAGTTTCTTGCAAGCCGAGCGTTTTGGCATTGGTCTGCCAAGTGCCGAGGGGAAAATTCAACTCGGTGTCGTGATCCCAAAGGGCAGCTATAAGTCATTTCGAAATGATGATGAGCCATGGCAAGAAAAGCTCGCGGCGGGCCTTCCGTGTCAGTTTGCAGAGTACATCTTGGCGAACCCGGATAAACTCGACAAACCAATTTTGCTGGACGTGATCAGCGGTTCGTTGTCGAATTGGTCCAAGCCGGGCATTTGCTTTATGGGCGATGCGGCGCATCCCATGTCGCCGGTCGGTGCGCAAGGCATAAATCTGGCGCTACGCGACGCCATTGTGGCGGCCAACCTGTTCGGTCCTGCATTGCAAGATGCTGCCGCAAATACCGATGCTTTTGATCATGCCGCAAAACAATTTGAAGCGGAGCGGCGCAAAGAAATCGAACCCGCGCAGAAACAGCAAAATACTGCACCGTCGCAATTTGCCATGGCCAGCAAATTTGGATGGTTGATCAAGTTTATCTCGAATGGCTTCCTGAAAATGCTGATGAAGATTTTTGTAAGCGGCAAAGCAGTCGACAAACTTATATATGGCGCGGTGCCGGTAAAGCTGACTTTTAAGCCTTAGTTGGCGACAGAAAGCTTGGCTTTCAACGCCAACATGTCGCGCCAAACAAGTGATTTTTGGGCGGGCTGACGCAGCAGATATGCGGGATGCAATGTGGCAATAGCCTCGCACTTATGTCCGCCTATTTCCAGTTCGCGCCACTTGCCGCGCAGGCGCAAAATGCCTTGATCCGTGTTGAACAATGTCTTGGCCGCTGCACCGCCAAGGGTGACGATGATTTTGGGCGACACCAATTCAATCTGGCGTTCCAAAAACGGCAAGCAAACGCCGGTTTCCGCGGGGGTTGGGTTGCGATTGCCCGGCGGGCGCCAAGGCAATGTGTTAGCAATAAAAACCTTTTCGCGGTCCAACTGAATTGAGGCAAGGATGCGGTCGAGCAATTGTCCGGAACGACCAACAAACGGCACGCCTTGCATATCCTCTTCGCGTCCGGGTGCTTCGCCTACAAACATCAACTCTGCTTGCGGGTTGCCATCAGCGAACACCATGTTGGTGGCGCGGAATTTTAGCGGGCAACCCTCAAATGTTTCCATCAAGCTGCGCAACTCTTCAAGGGTCTTTGCGGCAGCTGCCAGCTTTTTGGCATCTTCAACATTGTGCGTTTCGGGCTGATGGTGCGACTGGGTGACGGCAGGCGCTTGCGGAGTAGCGGCTTGCGGTGTCGCAATTGCTGCGGGCGGAACAGCAGCTTTAGGCGCGGCGAACCGATCAACGGGCTCGTCGCCAAGGGCGATATCAACACCCATGTCGCGATACCATTCAAGCGCCGCGCGCATATTCGCAATTTCATCGCCAGTTGCATGCATGGGGCCAACACTATCACGCCCAATTGCGGCTTGTCAGCGCCTCTAGCGGCATAAAACACAGAGAAGTGAAATCATTTGCGAAACCAAGGTTGCGAAAGTGCCATAAAATGGCCAATCTCAGTCATCAAATATTCGCCCCGATTCAAATGGAAAAGTAGGCATATCGTGAGTAACCGCAAAAAGATGATTTCGAAGTTCTTTGGCACTGGTTTGGCCATCGCGTTAATGGCGAATGCAGGTCAAGCGCAAGAACTCAATAATGCGGACCAATTTCACATGATGTACCCTTCTGCTTCTGGCAGTTTCCTTGCCGGACGCGGGGCATTGGTTGATCGACGCACTGAAAAGGCAGCGAGTTTTTTCATGGATGCGTTGGGCGAAGACTGGGACAATATTGTCCTTCTTGATCGCGCCTTTATGTCTTTGATGGCTTCTGGGCAAATCGAAGAAGCGGAATCGCTTGCAAAACGCCTGATCGAACTTGAACCGCAAAACGAACTTGCCGCCCTTGTTCAAGGTGTTGTGGCGTTGAAAGAACGCCGCTACCGTTCAGTGGAAAGCGCTTTGGCCGGTAGCTCCAAAAATTCGCTTTTTGGCATTCTTTCTAACGTTGTTTTGGGCTGGTCAAAAATCGGCGCTGGCGATGATGAAGCGGCTTATGCATTGGTCAATTCGATTGATCAGCCGGGTTTCCAAAACTTCTTGGTTTTCCAACGCGCCTTGATGGCTGACGTGGGCGGCGACAGAAACCAAGCACGCGAACTTTATGCCGAAGCGCAAAAGTCTGACCCTTATGTGGTCTCTATCGTTGAGGCCTATTCGCGCTTTTTGGCGAACATTGGCGAATTTGATGCTGCACAGGATGTGCTCGATAACTTCTTCAATCGTGGTCTGACGCATATCAACATTGAAAATGTGGCTGAGACGATTGCGCAAAAGAAACGTCCAGGAAAACTGGCGGACAATGTCCAAGAGGGCGCGGCGGAACTGCTGCGTGGTCTATCTGCGGCACTGTCAAACGAAGAAACGTCCGATTTTTCTTTGGTTATGATGCGCCTTGCTGCTTATGCCGATCCTAAATCGGAGCTTATCGCTTTTTCTTTGGCAGAGCTCTTGGAACAGGCCGAGCGCTATGAAGAAGCGAATGATATCTACCAAGCGATTGACCGCAAATCGCACTATTATGAAGCTTCGCTGATCCGCATTTCTGAAAATTTGCGAGAGCTGGAACGCGCAGACGAAGCGATCAAAAAGCTCAACAATATCGTTGCGCAATATCCGGACAATATCTCAGCAATCATCGCTTTGGGGGACACGCTACGCACTGAGGAGCGTTACGAGGAGGCAAGTGCTGCTTACACTAAAGCGCTGGATATAACCCAAGGCAAGCGGCCGGTTGATTGGCACTTATTCTTCATTCGTGGCATTGCCTATGAGCGCCAAGGTGCTTGGCCGCAAGCCGAGGCGGACTTCAAACAAGCGCTTAAGCTTTTCCCTGAGCAGCCGCAGGTGTTGAATTATCTCGGTTACTCGTGGGTCGACCAAGGCGTCAATTTGGAAGAGGCGCTTGGGATGATTGAAACGGCAGTGTCGTTGCGCCCAAATGACGGTGCAATTGTAGATAGCCTAGGTTGGGCATACTATCGCCTTGAGCGTTTTGATGACGCCGTCGAAACCCTCGAGCGGGCGACGCGTTTGGAGCCAAGCGATCCAACCATCAACGACCATCTTGGCGATGCCTATTGGAAGGTCGGTCGTAAACGCGAAGCGGGTTTCCAATGGTCAAAGGCCAAAGAAATGGATCCGGACGAAGAACTGTTGGAAGAAATCAACGCCAAGATTTCCGATGGTCTTATTGAAGTGGCTGCGAACGGCGACAACGGTTAGAACAGCAAAAACTTAGGTTCACTGGCAATAGATAAAGTTTTATCTAGTTTTGCGACCAATTCTCAAAATCCGTGTGCGATATTTCAGCTATCGGTTATTTGAGAATTGGGGAAAATAATGTTGACGAATGACAACATGTTGCAGCCGTTCCAGATTATTTACGCAAGTGCTGCCACCCGCGAAATGTCGCAAGAAGAAGTCCGTAACCTGTTGGCGATTGCCCGCAAGAACAATGCAAGCGTACATGTCGGCGGCCTGCTGGTTTATCACGACAATTGCTTTTTGCAGGTACTCGAAGGACCGCGTATCGCTGTTGAGGCGATTTATCTGAAAGTCAAAACTGATCCACGCCACACCAATGTTAAGCTGTTGCTGCGTTGCGGCATTGCCGATACCCAATTCTCAGATTGGGCGATGGCTTATGTCGATGCTGACGGCAAAAACGGTGGCATTGAAGGCTATGTTGACTATTTCGACAAGCTAGAAGCCGAATTGAACGACGACACGCAAGCTTTCAAAGTCTTACGCCAATTCAAAAAAGGACGTTGGCGCGAACTTGTGAACGGCGCGGAACTAGAACAGGCCGTTTAAGACGCGCGTTCCACACAGAAATCTGCAATTTCTGATAGCAGCTGCGCGCCATCTCTTTCCAGATATGGCGCGATTGCTTTTTTGGCCAGATTAGCGTGCTCATATGCGCGATCAAGCGTGATTTGAAGTGCACCGCTGGACTTCATAATGCCAATCACACGGTCAATGGTCGCTTGGTCCGCTTCCGGATCGCCAAGGTTTTTCCGTATAAACTGCGCATCAACATCAGTGGCGTGTTGCAATGCATGTAGCACCGGCAATGTCATTTTGCCTTCGCGAAGATCATCACCGACATTCTTGCCAATTGTTCCAGACACGCCGCCATAATCAAGCACGTCATCGACCAATTGGAATGCGATACCCAGTTCAGCACCATACTGCTTGAGCGCTTCGCGCGCGGTTTCATCCGCACCGCCTGCCATCGCGCCTACTTCTGTTGCCGCTTCAAAAAGTGCTGCCGTTTTTGCTTTGATGACCGCGAAATATTCGTCGACATTGGTGGTAAGATCATTCGATTTTGCAAGCTGGAATACTTCACCTTCAGCAATGATCGCCGCAGATTTTGAAAGAACGCCAAGTGCTTCCAAATTGCCGGCCTCCACCATCATCATAAAGGCTTGGCCAAGCAAGAAGTCGCCAACAAGAACGCTGGCGGCGTTGCCCCAAATCTTGCGAGGCGCCGGCAGTCCGCGACGCTTGTCGCTTTCATCTACGACATCATCATGCAGCAAAGTTGCAGTGTGCATAAACTCAACCGCAGCTGCATAAGAAACATGTTGCTTGTCTTCAGGATCAAACATCCGCGCTGCAGCGACGGTCAACATTGGACGTAGCCGTTTACCGCCCGCATTGATCAGGTGATTGGCAATTTCGGGCACCATTTCCACATGCGAACCAACGCGCGACAACAAAAGCTCGTTTACGGCTTCCATATCGGACGCGGTGTGCGCGATAAGCTGGTCGATAACCGGTTGCGTATTTCGGTCAATCGATTTTGCTTTAGAGGTTGCCATGAACGCGCCTTACCTTACGTTTTGCCCCAAAAACTCGGTTCGCCATTCCTTACGCTTTGTTGGCGCGGTTGGCAATTGAACTTGTTGCATTCTCACAATGGCGTTATCCCTAAAAGGAGAAATGTTTCTTCAACTATGGGTCAACGGCCGAGATCAATCGACATGTCCGTAAACCAGACAATGACGAATGTAAAACCACATAGTGTCACACAAGACGCTTTTTTGGGCGGCGAATTGCAGATTTTGCAACCCAAAAATGGCTTTCGTGCAGGTGTGGATAGTGTGCTTTTGGGCGCTTCGGTAAACGCGGACACAAAAAACCTGTTGGAACTCGGCGCTGGTGTCGGTGTCGCCGCACTGACAGCGCTTACCTATTTAAAGAGCATAAAGGCTAGTTTGGCCGAAATATCAGATGAAGCCATTGCGCTCTGCACGCAAAACGCGACCTCAAACGGGTTGATCGATAGGGCCAACATTTTCAAAATCGATATTATGGCAAGTGGCCCTGAGCGTGATGAAGCGGGTATGAAGCCTGACTATTTCGACTGTGTGATCGCCAACCCGCCATATTTTGACGACAAATCGGTATCATTGCCGCAAGACCAATATGGTGCGCAGGCACATGCGCACGCCAAGGATTGCTTAGACAAATGGGTTAAAGCCGCCGTGAGTGCGGCTTCAGCCACCGCCGAGATTATCTTTATCCATCGCGCTGAGGCGATCAATGATCTGCTGCGCGCTTATGACAAACGGATGGGCGACATTACCATTTTGCCAATCGTTTCGCGCCCCGGGCAGGCGGCTAGCCGTGTGCTGCTGCGAGGGCGTAAGGGTTCGCGCGCACCTACAACGTTGCTCTCGCCGCTGCATCTGCACGGTGATGAGGGTCGAGAGTTTACCTCCCGCGTTGAACAAATATTGCAAGGCAAATCACGCCTACACTGGTAGTTCAGAAAAATGTGCCTACATGTGGGGCTGAGATAAGCGAACCAAAAACGCGAATAAAGGGTTTTACTGAGAATGAACGATTACGCTGCGCATCAATCCGCTCCGGCTCCTTGGCACGCCAGATTGCTCGGACGCGACAGAACTATTGTGCCGGTTGTTCGCCTGTCAGGCACTATTGAGGCGGGGCAAAAACCAGGTCGCATCAATATTCAGCAAGCCGCACCGTTACTAAAGCGGGCTTTTGACATTAAGCGCGCGCCTGCTGTTGCAATCGTGATCAACTCGCCAGGCGGTTCGCCAGTGCAGTCACATTTGGTGGCAAAGTATATTCGTGAGCTGGCCGCAGAGAAGGAAAAAGAAGTCCTGATCTTTGTTGAGGATGTCGCGGCTTCTGGCGGTTACTTTATTGCAACCGCTGGTGACCAGATCATTGCAGATCCGAGTTCAATCGTTGGCTCCATTGGTGTGATCTTTGCTGGTTTTGGGCTTGAAGGTGCTATTGAAAAGCTCGGCGTGACACGTCGCTTGCACACTGCGGGCAAAAACAAGTCGACCCTTGATCCATTTCTGCCTGAAAAGAAGGCTGATGTTGAACGGTTGAAGAAGCTTCAGCTCGACATCCATGAAGTCTTTATTGACTATGTAAAGTCGCGTCGAGGCGACAAATTGGCGGACGACCAAGATTTGTTCACCGGCGAGTTCTGGACGGCAAAAACAGGCATTGAAGTGGGCCTTGTTGATCAGCTGGGTGATTTGTCGAGCTACCTCAAAGAACGGTATGGCCCGAAGGTCAAGCTTGAGAAAATCGAGCCAAAGCGGTCATTCTTTGCCATGCCACGGCTACCTTTTGCACAGCTTGGCGTGTCGGATCAAGGATTGGCAGACGATTTGATTTCGTCGGTTGAAGCCAAGTCGCTTTGGTCTCGTTACGGGCTATAGTTGAACTAAGGGGGAGGCGCGCAAATGTTGTTACGCATCATCGTACTGATCGCTGTACTTGCCATTATCATCTATGGCCTGCGCGTCATCCGTCGCAACGTGAACGACTTCATCAATAAAGACGATGAAGACAAGCTAC
>ENA-ORCV01000824-ORCV01000824.1-marine-metagenome-genome-assembly--contig:-NODE-824-length-13985-cov-2.793788_pt1 | contig 13985 bp, 12 predicted proteins | sample MGYA00237779_ERZ508509 | MGnify/ENA primary metagenome ERZ508509 (study PRJEB26180, sample SAMN06268772) | marine metagenome | isolation source: Bioluminescent Bay, La Paraguera, Puerto Rico | place... | reverse complement strand
TGACCAATTCTGCATGACTGCCGGTGAGCAAGTTATGGAATTGCTGAAAAACAATATCCGCCCGCGCGATATTGTCACTCGTAAGGCACTCGAGAATGCGGCGACTGTAGTTGCTGCTTCTGGTGGCTCCACCAACGCTGCACTTCACTTGCCAGCGATTGCAAACGAAGCCGGCATCGAGTTCGATTTGTTCGACGTTGCTGAAATCTTCAAGAAAACGCCTTACATCGCTGATTTGAAGCCAGGTGGCAGATATGTCGCAAAAGACATGTTTGAAGCAGGCGGTATTCCGCAGCTGATGAAAACACTGCTTGAAAACGGCTATATGCACGGCGATTGCATGACCGTTACTGGCCGTACGATGGCTGAGAACCTTGAAAAAGTTAAATGGAATGAAAGCCAAGATGTTGTTCGTCCTGCGAACAATCCAATCACCCCAACTGGTGGTGTTGTTGGCTTGAAAGGCAACTTGGCACCAGACGGTGCGATTGTGAAAGTTGCTGGCATGACCGATCTTGAGTTCACAGGTCCTGCACGTTGTTTCGACAGCGAAGAAGAATGCTTCAAAGCAGTTTCGAACCGTGATTACAAAGAAGGCGAAGTGCTTGTAATCCGCTACGAAGGCCCAATTGGCGGCCCGGGTATGCGTGAAATGTTGGCGACAACAGCTGCGCTTTACGGCCAAGGCATGGGCGACAAAGTTGCCTTGATCACAGATGGCCGTTTCTCAGGTGCTACCCGTGGCTTCTGTATTGGTCACGTCGGTCCTGAAGCAGCGGTTGGTGGGCCAATCGGCTTGCTTAAAGATGGCGACATGATCACCATCAATGCAAACACCGGTGACATTTCAGTTGATCTTTCAGACGACGAACTTGAAGCACGTAAAGCCGACTGGGCGCCTCGTGAATCAAGCTTCGGTTCTGGTGTAATCTGGAAATACGCTCAAGGCGTAGGTCCAGCTCGCTACGGCGCGCTCACCCATCCGGGCGCAAAGGGCGAAAAGGAGTGTTATGCCGACATCTAAGTCCATTATCGTCGCCATAGCGAGCGCGGTTGCTCTAACGTTTGGTGCCGTAAACACGGCCCAAACGCAGGACCAGCTCGATCTAAATTCGCTGTTTGGTGGCGGTGAGACTGAAGTGTCGAATGAGAATTTGTTGGCGGCCTTGGAAGAGGCCGCTGACGCCGGACAGCCCATCGCTTTGTGGCGCTTGGGTGTCATGTATGAGAACGGCGAGGGCGTCCAACAGGACAAAACCAAAGCGTTCCTTTACTTCCGCGAACTGGCTGACGGTCACGCGGATACACCGCCAAAATCTGTTGGCGCGGACATTGTCGCGCAAAGCTTCCTGAAAGTTGGCGAGTATTATCGGGAAGGCGTTCCTGATGCCGGCGTAAAAGCCGACGATAACCTTTCGCGCAAACTTTGGCTGCACGCAGCTTCCTATTTTGGAGATGCAGACGCGCAATACAAAGTCGGGCAACTTTACCTTGATGATGGTGAGTTCGGATATTCGCCAAAGCAAAGTGCACGTTGGCTAGCGCTTGCTTCGCGCAAAGGCCATCCAGCCGCGCAAGCAACGCTTGGCGACTTGATGTTCAACGGCGAAGGCATTGATGCTGATCCGATTGAGGGCTTGATGTGGCTAACGTTGGCTAATCGCAACGCGGGTGGCACCGAGGACGAGCATTGGATTTTAGAGCTTCACGAACGCGCAATTTCAATCGCGTCGCCTGACGAACGCCAGCAGGCCATTGCCGCTGCAGATCAGCTCGGTTCTCGGTTCGGTGGCTAACGACCCAATCTTAAAAGCTAAAGTTTCCAACAACTGGCACGTGGTCTGACGGTTTTTCGCGACCACGCATATCTTTGTGCACTTCAACTGATTCCAGCATATCAGTCGCCTGTGCTGAACACATTAGATGGTCAATGCGTATGCCATTGTTGCGGCGCCATGCGCCAGCCTGAAAGTCCCAAAATGTATATGCTTGCTCGTTATTCGCTGCCCGTAACCCGTCGGTCATACCAAGCGCCTGCAGGGCGCGGAACCGCTCTAGGCTTTCTTCTCGATAAAGTGCGTCACCCCACCAATCATCGTGCGAGTGCGTATCAATCGACTCCGGAATGATGTTGTAGTCTCCAGCCACGATTAGCGGCTCTTCCAGTTTTAGGCGCTCGGCAGTCCAGTCAATCAGTCGGTCCATCCAGCCTAGTTTGTATGGAAACTTTGGAGTGTCGACTGGGTTGCCATTCGGCAGGTAGATTCCGGCGACGCGGAAAGGCGCGCCGTTTTCGCCGTTAAAGACACCTTCGATGAACCGCGCTTGTTCATCAGCGTCGTCGCCCGGTAGACCACGATTTACTTCTTCGAACGGGAGGAGCGACAGGATTGCGACGCCATTGAAGCTTTTTTGACCGTGGGTTTCGACATTGTACCCAAGGTCTTCAAACACTTCCCGCGGGAAGTTTTCGTCTATGCTTTTGATTTCTTGTAAGCAGACAATTTCTGGCTTGTATTCCTTAAGCCAGTATTCAACTTCTGGAAGTCGGGCTTTGATCCCGTTGATGTTCCAAGTCGCTATTTGCATGCCGTATTCCGCCTAAAACTGATTCAGGCGTAATCGTATCGGACCACTCAAGTGGCAACAACTTCAATTATACAGAAAAGCTTGTTCCGCAACCGCAGGATGCAACAGCATTCGGATTGTTGATCTGAAAGCTCTGGCCAATCAGGTCATTTACAAAGTCAATCTCCGAGCCTTGCATGAACTCGAGGCTCAATGAGTCAATCAACACATGCGCTTTGTCGTTGCCAAGCACCAGATCATCGTCGGTCGGTTCATCAGGGACCAGGTTGTATTCATACTGGAAACCCGAGCAGCCACCACCAGACACGGCAACGCGCAGCGCTGTGCCCGGCTTTTGTTTCGCCAAGATCGCTTCAATGCGCGAAATCGCACTATCGGTGATCGAAACTTTCTCTGCCACTGCTGCTTCTGACATATAAACCCTTAACTGATGTGCCAAACTCGATTTATAACAAGTGTTGCTTAATAGATAGGCTTCATAAAGCTGTTTGAAAAGAGGGTACAAGGAAAGTTGATATGGGGAACACTTCAGCCCTAGCACCGTATGCATCTCATCCTGAACAGTCACTCGGCCGTTTGCACTCAACGTCAGATAGCCCAACGCGTTCGGAGTTTCAGCGCGATCGAGACCGTATCATACATTCAACTGCTTTCAGACGCTTGAAGCACAAAACACAAGTTTTCCTCCATCACGAGGGAAATCACTTTCGCACGCGGCTAACCCATACCCTAGAAGTTTCGCAAATCGCGCGTTCAATCGCACGCGCGCTTCGGCTGAATGAAGACCTCGCGGAAAGCCTGGCGCTTGCGCATGACCTTGGGCACACACCGTTTGGCCACGCCGGCGAACGCGTACTTCACGAGAAGATGCGAGCGTTTGGTGGTTTCGACCACAATGCACAGGCACTGCGTGTGGTGACGTCGCTTGAAAACCGTTACGCCGAGCATGATGGCCTCAACCTGACTTGGGAAACGCTTGAGGGGATCATCAAGCACAATGGGCCACTGACCGATGCCAACGGCGCGCCTCTTGAAAAGTATGCCCAAGACGGCATCCCGTTCGGGTTGGATCAGGAAATTGCGGTGTCAGACCTGCGATTGGACAGCTATTCCAGCTTTGAAGCACAGGCCGCGGCTATCGCTGACGATGTCGCCTATAACGCGCATGACATTGATGATGCGCTTCGGGCGGGACTATTGACGATTGAAATGCTTGAGGACGTGCCACTTGTTGGCCCAATCGTCCGAGAGGTTCAATCGAAATATCCGAACATCGAAACGGATCGCAAGGCTCACGAGATTATTCGCCGGTTGATTACGCGCACAATCGAAGACGTTATTCGTCACTCGGAAAGCCAAATATCGGACCTATCACCGGATAGCGTGGAAGATGTACGTTGCGCGGGCCGAACAATCGTAGGCTTTTCTGAAGAAGTCGCGGCCAGTGAAAAGGGGTTAAAGCGCTTCTTGTTTAGCAACGTCTACCGTTCGGAAGAGGTAATGGAACCTGTGCGTCAGGCGGAACGTTTGCTTGCCGAACTATTTGATGCCTATTTGAATGGCGAGATGATGCCAAATGAATGGGAAGAGGTTGCCAGAAGCAATAATGAACATTGCCGTGCACGCATCGTTTGTGACTTCGTATCCGGCATGACTGACCAATTCGCGACCGCAACATATAACCGTTTGTTTGACGCAGACGTAGATTTCCGGTAACCGCTTGCACATCAACCATAAAAGATGGACTTTTAGACCATGGACGCATTTGCAGTCTTTCGCGATCGCGTGGAAAAAACACTGATCAACCTCTATCCGGAACTCAGCGAGCAAGAAGCAGTGTTGCGACGATTTGTGGTTGAGCCTCCGCGTGACGCGAGCCACGGTGATTTGTCGTGTAACGCTGCCATGGTTTTGGCCAAGCCATTAAAGTCCAATCCGCGTGAAATTGCGCAAAAAATTGTTGATGCTTTTGCTGAAGATGCTGATGTTGAAAAGATAGATGTTGCTGGACCTGGCTTTATCAACTTCACCCTGTCAAATAGCGTTTGGCTGTCTGTGGTGGCTGATGCGAACCAGAAAGGTGCAGATTTTGGCCGCCCAGATAATGCACCCGAGGGGCAGGTGAATGTCGAATATGTTTCGGCAAACCCAACAGGTCCATTGCACGTTGGCCATACGCGCGGTGCGGTGTTCGGAGATGCACTCGCCAGCTTGATGGACTTTTGCCGTTTTGACATTACACGCGAATACTACATCAACGACGCAGGCGGTCAGATTGCTGTTTTGGCAAACTCAGCGTTTCTGCGTTATCGCGAAGCACTTGGTGATGAAATTGGTGAAATTCCAGCTGGGCTTTATCCAGGCAAATACTTGATCCCTGTAGGCGAAGCGTTGAAGGATCAATTCGGCGACGAGCTTATCTCGCTCAATGAGGAAGAGCGCGTCGAGAAAATACGACCAGTGGTCCTCGAGCTGATGCTTGATATGATCCGCGACGATTTGTCGAAGCTCGGTATCAAACACGACTTGTTCTTCTCCGAAGCATCGTTGCATGTTGGGGGCAATGGTGGCGACATAAAGCAAACGCTAGATTGGTTACGCGAAGAAGGACTGGTCTATCAAGGGCAACTTGAAAAACCAAAAGGCAAAACGCCAGAAGACTGGGAAGATCGCGAGCAAACGCTCTTCAAAGCGACGGCATTTGGCGATGATACCGATCGTGCGTTGGTCAAATCGAACGGCGACTACACTTACTTCGCGGCCGACATTGCTTATCACCGAAACAAGTATCTGCGTGGGTTCAACACCCAAATTGTTGTGCTGGGTGCCGATCACGCAGGTTATATCAAACGCCTTAGTGCTGCGGGCAAAGCGGTTTCTGACGGTCAGGCAGAAGTTGATGTCAAAATTTGTCAGTTGGTGAACCTTTTGCGGAATGGCGAACCAGCGAAAATGTCAAAGCGGGCAGGGACGTTTGTCACCATGGCGCAGCTCGTTGATGAAGTGGGCCCAGACGTTGTGCGCTTCATTATGCTTTTCCGTCGCAACGAAGCGCAGCTGGACTTTGACTTTGATCTGGTGACGCAACAAACGCGCGAAAACCCGGTTTTCTACGTGCAATATGCTCACGCGCGAGCATGTTCGGTGTTTAGAAATGTTGCGCGCGACCTTCCAGACTTGGATGTTTCTCTTACCGCGCTTCAAAATGCCGACTTGTCAAAGCTTTCTGATCCAGCTGAAATTGACCTTATTAAGTCTATGGCACAGTTCCCACGTGTGATTGCAGCCGCTGCGGCTGCGCACGAACCGCACCGCGTCGCGTTTTACATTCACGAGCTTGCCGGGGCGTTCCACGCCTTCTGGACAAAGGGTAAGGAAAACCCTGAGTTACGATTTGTTAATCATGAAGACACGACAATGACAGTGGCGCGACTCGCTATGGTCAATGCCGTGCGACAAGTTTTGCGCAACGGTTTGGGCATTTTGGGCGTCACTGCGCCAGAAGAATTATCATAATTCAGGCACATTGCTGGTTTATCAGTCGGGTTAAATAGCTGCTTGAATTGTATAAAGTGAGGGTTAGCGGCTGAATTCGCTGACCGATAGACTATGACAAGTTCGAACGAAAAAACAAACTTAACTGGCGATCAAGCCGACGATTTGATCGCTGAGTTGGCGCGCATTGTTGCAGACGATGCGCAGCAGACCAATGTTGCGCAGGCGATTGATGAACGTGCCGAGGCGAACGTGAACGCGCCTATGCCGGAAGACGCCGTTGACAATATCGCTCCATTCCCAACGCCCGAAGAGGTGCGCGAACCAGCATACGCGCCATCTCCAGTCGAAGATCCGTTTGCTGGTGGGTTTGATTTGTCTTCGGAACACACACCAGAATTGACTGAGGCAACACCCGTTCATAAGGAGGCTCCAGCTACTGAAGAAGCGCAGTTGACTGCAGAACCTGCTCCAACAGACATTGCGGGCGGTTTCGAATTTGACTTTTCAGAGTCAATTAAAAATGGCCCAACTTCAGACCTGCAAGCTGAGCAAGAGTTTGCTGGGTTCCGGCCCGAGCCAATTTCCACGGCTGCAAATGTCGGCACATTTGCTCAAGCAGCGCGGGAAATAGCTTCGCCAGAGGAAACGCAATCTTCACCTGGCCCTGAAGAACTAGACGGCATCGCTTCTTTGATCGAGCAAGTGGAAGCGCAGGTCGCAGAACCTGAAGCGCCGGCATTTGATCCTGTTCCAGTGCCAACTGCCGCAGTTCATGAACCTCAACAGTTTACGGCGAGCTACGAAACTCCAGTCGAAGTCGATGCACAACCAGCTGATGAAGCCGCTGAAACAGCATTCTCGGAAGATGCATTCGCCGAGCCGCCATCAATTGAGCCTGAACAGTTTGAGCAGAATGAAGTTGTTCAAGATGCATTGACCGAAATCGAAAATCTGATTGCGGATACAAAACCGCCGGCAGTTGAGCAGCCTACAGGTAAAGCGCCAGCAGACGCAGCGGAAGCCGCAATTATGGCAGCACTTGGCGCTGCGCGATCTGCCACTGGACACACAGGGGCAGCGGTAAGCGCTGCGCGTGCGTCTAACCAATCCAATAGCGCTGGCGAAGCAGTTCAAACCGAAGCACCAACGGCGCGCGACCGGGTTGAAGTGCCTCCTCAAACCGCTCCGCATTCACACGCTGCACAAGCGCCGAGTGAACCAAAAGTCGAAGTACGCGAAAGTGCTCAAGAGGAGCGTCGCGGCGGTATGCTGCCAGTATTTGGTGCTGTTGCGGCCGTTTTGCTTCTCGCCGTTGTTGGCGGCGTAGCCTATTGGATGTTCAATGGCCAAAGCGGTACCTCGGAAGTGCCTGTTGTTGCAGCCCAGAACACCGAAGTTAAGCTGACACCTGAGCCAGTTGAGAACACGGAACCTGAATCTTCTGTGTTTAGCGCGCTTGAAGGAAACAGCGAAAATCCGACAAATGAACAAATCGTGTCACGCGATGAGACTTCGACTGGCGATACGGCAAGTGCGCCGCGTGTCATCACGCCAACCGGTGATAGCAACGGCTTGACCAACCGCAAGGTAAAAACGGTAACTGTATTGGCAGATGGCACGATTGTGACTGGTGAAGAAGCATCGGCAGGCGCTGAGCAATTGCCACAAGAAGTTCGTCCGAACGTGCCAGAAGTGAGCAGCAACACAGCGACTGCACCAACCGATGAAATCACCAATGTGTTGAACTCAATTGTTGAAGACACAACCGCACCAGTTACTGAAGCTGTCGACAATGCCGCAACACAAGTTGCAGCGCTTACAGATGCCGTGACGTCTCCAGAGACATCAACTCCAGTGGAGAACACCGAAGCAACATCAGTGGACGCCGCAGCGCCGACACCGCCGACGAGACCTGCTGGATTGGGTACGAACCAACCGCTTGCGAGCGCCGTTCTTGCAACGCCTCAACCAAGCGCTTCAACTTCGCAAACGGAGCAACCGATTTCGTTGTTGCCTAGTGCTAACTCTCAAGCAAGCTCATCGACCAGCACCGGCGTCAGCGCACCGTTCTACGTGCAATTATCCTCACAAAGGTCCCAAGAAGCGGCGCAAGCCACTGCGACCACACTATCTCGTCAATATTCAAGTGTGTTGGGCAACTCAACGCTCGACATCAATCGCGTGAATCTCGGTGACCGGGGCATTTATTACCGCGTTCGAGTTCCTGCTTCGAGCCTTGCAGACGCCAATGCGATCTGTTCGAACTTGAAAGCAAGTGGCGGCGATTGCTTTGTGAGAAGCAATTAACCTTGAATTTCTAGTGGATTGGCGGCTTTTGTCGCCACTCCAGCTTGTCAGCGTTCCCTTCATTGGCCAAACTCCTAAAAGGACATTGGGAAGGGCGCATGGCAAACTCAGGCCATCAAGACGATTTCATCGAAGACAAGCATCCGCCGAGCGCTGAGCGCGGCGGCGTGATGTATGTTGACGTCGATGGTTACGAGGGACCACTCGATCTTTTGCTTGACCTCGCCCGCAAGCAAAAGGTGGACCTCGTCAATATTTCAGTGTTGGCACTTGCTGAACAATATCTGAGCTTTATTGATACGCTGCGCGAACGCCGCATCGAGATCGCGGCTGACTATTTGGTGATGGCTGCATGGCTGACTTTTCTTAAAAGCCGCTTGATGGTGCCGCAGGATGATGATGGCGATGAGCCGTCTGGTGAAGAAATGGCGGCATTGCTTCAGTTCCGGTTGAAGCGACTTGAGGCAATGAGGGACGCCGCGGCAAAACTCATCAATAGACCGCAGCTCGGCAAAGAGATTTTTGCCTCGGGAAGCCCTGAACAAGTTGTCACAACGAAAATCTCAGAGTGGGAAGCGACTTACTATGATTTGCTGCAGGCCTATTCTGTTCAGCGCGAGCGCCAAATCCCGGCAGAATATGCACCAACAACTAGAACGGTTTGGTCATTGCAGGATGCAGAAGACATTTTGCGGCGTTTGATCGGCGAGGGGGCGGATTGGGTGCCATTGCATGTTTGCCTTTCGGAGTATTTAGAACTTCCGGAGGAGCGCGCTACAGCTTTGGCGTCAAGTTTCACCGCGAGTTTGGAGATGGTTCGGCAGGGGCACATCGAATTGAGGCAAAATCAAGCGTTTGCGCCGTTGATGATGCGAAGGAAAAAGTCCGATGGATGAAAACGAAGACCATATCCAACAAGGCATCGCAGCAATGGAGGCTGACGAGATTTTTGCCCGGAACATGCGTGTTCTGGAGGCGCTGCTCTTCGCCGCGACATCTCCGATGGACCTTGACGATGCACGACCATTCCTTTCGGATAATGCTGACCTAGCGGCGTTGGTGGATGCCCTCACGAAAAAATACCAAAATGCGGGTGTAAACTTGGTACGCAGAGGTGATGGTTACGCCTTTCGAACCGCAGAAGATCTTGCATTTCTGCTTCGTCGCGAAGAAACCGAGCGCAAACCACTTGGACGCTCTGCGTTGGAAATTTTGGCAATCGTTGCCTACCATCAACCTGTTACACGATCTGAAATCGAAGAGGTGCGCGGAGTTGCCACATCCAAGGGTTCGCTGGATGTGTTGATGGAAGCTGGTTGGGTGCGTATGCGCGGCCGCCGGCGGACGCCCGGGCGACCGGTTACGTACGGCACAACCTCTGAGTTTCTTGACCATTTCGGCCTCGAAAACATCACAGACCTTCCGGGACTTAACGAACTCAAGGGTGCTGGACTGCTTTCTGGAAATCTTCCGCCGGACTTTGCAGTCCCGTCGCCAAATGACGGTGATTTGTTTGACAATGAGGACCCGCTTGATGCAGATGATCACGGTGAAGATCTATTGAGCGAATTGAGCGAAGATGACGCTTGAACCATTAAGCAATCAACCCAGCGAAAACGAAGTTTGGGGACCGCGCGGTAGTACCGGCATCAGCTTTGCCTCAGCCCTTGAATTCGAGGATGTGCACTGCGAAATCGGCGGTCGCAAGATTTTGCGTGGTACGAGCTTTTCTACAGCGCCTGGCGAAATCCTTTGTTTGCTAGGCTCATCCGGTTCAGGCAAATCAACGATTTTGCGGGCAACAGCGGGTTTGCAGGATATCGATGCGGGCAGCATTAAGATCAATAACAAGATCGTTTCATCCGCAAAAGTAAGCATACGCCCCGAAAAACGTGGTGTCGGCTTGATGTTTCAGGACTTCGCTTTGTTCCCACACATGTCGATCCTAGAAAACGTGACATATGGGCTAAAATCGCTTGGTCGAAATGAAGCGAAAAACCAAGCATTACAGGCTCTTCGACGTGTTGGACTGGCAGACAGATGGGCCGACTATCCAAGCCAGCTATCTGGTGGGCAGCAACAAAGACTCGCGCTGGCACGCTCTGTTGCGCCGAAACCCGGTCTTGTGCTTTTGGACGAACCTTTTTCTTCGCTTGATGCTCGACTGCGTGAGGCTGTTCGTGCTGAAACACTCGCAGTTCTGCGCGAGACACGCGCGACATGTCTGATCGTCACACACGATCCTGAAGAAGCAATGCTTTTTGGCGACAAAATTGCGCTGCTTGATGAAGGTAAGATCGCGCAAATTGGCACATGTGACGAAATCTACTACTCGCCGAAGAACATTGAAGTCGCGCGGTTCTTTTCGCCTTTAAGCGAGTTTTCTGCTGTAGTGAACAACAATTCCGCTGAAACGCCTTTTGGTAAAGTGCCTGTCGTCGGAAAAGCGGATGGTAGTAAGATTGTGATTGCGCTGCGCCCCTCTGGCTCGGTCAATCTCAACAAAAAGGCTGGCACTTTGGGCCGGGTGGTCAACAAACACTCAGCACTGGGTGTTGATATGATTGAGGTTGCCGTGAGTGGATTGGAGCGACCTTTGCAGCTACGTCAACCCGTTGGAGAGCAAATCCATACCGGAGAAGACGTATATATCGCAATAAACCTTGATCATGTTCTTGTGTTTGACGCCAATTGATCATATTTGAATAGCAATGTGTTAGTTCGCGCGGCAATATCGCGCGATACGATGAGGAGTAGAGCCATGAATCCAGGTCCTTGGGGTATTTTGATTATCGCTGTCGCAGCAATTTTGTTGTTCGGCCGCGGCAAAATCGCAGGCATGATGGGCGAAGTCGCTTCTGGCATCAAGGCGTTCCGCAAAGGCATGGCTGACGAAGAAAAGCAAGTCGCGGAAATTGATGTGAAAAAAGAAGAAGCCGAAAAAGACAAAAGCTAAGCTTTAGAGCCTTTTTCAGTTCGCGTCGCACAGAAGGCGCTAGCTAAGGGACGGTCCAGATGTTTAATATTGGCTGGAGCGAAATGCTCGTGGTGGCAGCGATTGCGTTGATCGTTGTTGGGCCGAAGGATTTGCCCGCGTTGCTGCGGCAGTTGGGCAAGGCGTTTGGAACCATTCGGCGCATGGGCAACGATTTCAAGCGCGAAATCAACAAAGTTGCCGCGCTTGACGAAGTCAATGACATCAAAAAGTCCATAACCGACCCGCTTAAAAACACACACGAAGAACTGACAAATCAGTTCAATGTGATGGACGATGATGGTGTGCGTCCTAGCGGCGCGTTGAAGCCAAAAACCGAGGGCGCGGAGAGTGTTGCGGATGAAATCCGCGAAGCCGTTGGTATGGAACCGGAGGGCCAGCCGAAAACTAACGCTGCAGCTGATAGCATGAAGGCCGCGATTGCAGCGGCACAGGAGAAGCAGGCTAAAAAGCGGGCCGCGGAAGCGGAGGCTGCAGCAAAAGCTGAGCAAACCGCGAAGGCAGAGACAAAACCAGCAACCGCGAAAAAACCAGCAGCAAAACGGACAACGGCTGCGCGAAAGCCTGCTGCAAAGAAAACGGCCGCGAAATCTACGACCGCTCGCAAACCGGCGACGCGCAAACCAGCAGCCAAAAAAACTGCCACAAAAAAGCCTGCGGCCAAGCGGACGACCACACGCAAAACAACTACGGCGAAAAGCGGAGACGCTAAATGACCGAGCTCATTGAAAACAAAAACGATGACGAAGTGAGCAAAAGCGAAGCGCCATTGATGGAGCACCTCATCGAGCTGCGCCAACGCCTCATATACTCATGTCTCGCAATTGCTGTTCTGTTTGTGATTTGCTTTTTCGTCGCAAACCCGATTTTCAATATTCTTCTTGGCCCGTTTGAACGCGCTGTGGGAAATATTGAAGACGTCGAACTGATTTTTACCGCCCCGCAAGAGTTCTTCTTTACGCAACTGAAGGTCGCTTTGTTTGCTGCGATTTTCCTTGCGTTTCCGGTGATTGCCTCACAGGTTTATATGTTTGTTGCGCCGGGGCTCTACAAGAATGAACGTTCGGCATTTTTGCCGTACTTGGTGGCAACGCCAATCCTTTTCATCATCGGCGCTTCACTAGTTTATTTTGGCGTTATGCCACTCGCCATGCGTTTCTTCCTCTCATTGGAGCAAACGGGTGCAGGGCAAGCCTCCATTCAAATGATGACGCGCGTTAGCGACTACCTTGATCTGACTATGACGTTGTTGCTGGCATTCGGGTTTTGCTTTCAGTTGCCCGTTGTCCTCACGCTCCTTGCGCGTGCTGAGTTGATTGGTTCCAGCAATCTTCGTGCTTGGCGGAAATATGCGATTGTTGCCATTTTGACTTTGGCAGCATTTTTGACACCGCCAGAGCCAATGACCCAAATTGGTCTCGCTGTCCCTGTGTTCTTGCTTTATGAGCTTTCGATCTTCGCTGTTCAGTTTGTGGAACGATCGCGTAAGAAGCGTGAAGAGGCTGCTGACAGCGGCACATCTTGAGTAAAACTCAACTTCCGACTATCACGTAATTGATTTAATTCGAACGGCGACTCGCCGGAGAGACCTATGTTTGACGTAAAATGGATTCGAACTAACCCTGAGCAATTTGATGCGAGCATGAAACGTCGTGGCCTTGAGCCGCAATCTGCTAACATCATTTCCTTGGATGATGCCCGGAAAGCGACCGTGCAGCAGCTAAATGAATGGCAGGAACGTCGAAACGCGTCGTCAAAGCAAATTGGTCAAGCGAAAGCCCAAGGTGATGAGGAAAAAGCCCAAGCCCTGCTTAAAGAAGTGGCCGATCTGAAATCACAGGTTCAAGCTGGCGAAGAACAAGAACGCGAGCAGACAGCGGCGCTAAACGACGTGCTGGCGAGTCTTCCAAACCTCTTGCTTGATGACGTTCCAGATGGTGCAGACGAAAACGACAATGTAGAAAGAAGTCGATTTTCTGAGCCACGCCAATTCAATTTCGCGCCGAAAGAGCATTACGAAATTGGTGAAGCGCTTGGCCAAATGGATTTCGAAGTTGCCGCGAAGATCGCCGGTTCTCGCTTTGTTGTGCTTCAAAGCGAGATTGCGCGGCTTGAAAGAGCGTTGGGGCAATTTATGCTCGACAAGCACACGCGCGAGCATGGGTTTACTGAGGTCTCAGCACCTTTGTTGGTGCGCTCAGAGGCTTTGTTTGGCACCGGCCAACTGCCGAAGTTTTCTGAAGATGCGTTTCAAACGACAGATGATCGCTGGTTAATCCCAACATCTGAAGTCTCTTTGACCAACTTGGTCCGTGAAAGCATGATGAGCAAAGAAGAGTTGCCATTGCGCTTTACGTCTTTGACGCCGTGTTTCCGTTCCGAAGCAGGGTCTGCAGGCCGGGATACACGCGGCATGTTGCGTCAGCACCAGTTCTTCAAAGTCGAAATGGTGGCCGTGACGACACCTGACAAATCGCTTGAGGAACACGAGCGGATGCTGGGTTGTGCTGAAGCGGTTATGCAGGCACTCGATATACCGTACCGCGTAATGAAATTGTGTGCAGGTGACATGGGAGCGACCATGCAACGCACATTC
>ENA-ORCV01000820-ORCV01000820.1-marine-metagenome-genome-assembly--contig:-NODE-820-length-14022-cov-2.971890_pt1 | contig 14022 bp, 10 predicted proteins | sample MGYA00237779_ERZ508509 | MGnify/ENA primary metagenome ERZ508509 (study PRJEB26180, sample SAMN06268772) | marine metagenome | isolation source: Bioluminescent Bay, La Paraguera, Puerto Rico | place... | reverse complement strand
AAAGCTTTGACCGCCGCGATGGTGTTCGCGCAGCAGCGCCTCGCGCATCACCATATCGTCCCACTCCATCACATAGGTGCGCACCGCCAGGCGGTCGACCGGCGGGGTCTGTATGGTGGAGAGTTCTCGCAGCCCGGTCATCGCCATCTGCAGCGTGCGCGGGATGGGCGTGGCGGTGAGCGTCAGCACATGCACGTCGGTGCGCAATTGCTTCAGCTTCTCCTTGTGGTTGACGCCAAAGCGCTGCTCCTCGTCTACGATCACAAGGCCGAGATTCTTGAACTTGGTGCTCTTGGACAGGATGGCATGTGTGCCGATCACGATATCCACCTGGCCGCTTTCGAGCCCTTCGCGCGTTGCTTTCATTTCGGCGGCGGGGACGAGGCGCGAGAGTCGCCCGATCCTGAGCGGGAAGCCGGCAAAACGCTCGCAAAATCCCTGGTAATGCTGGCGGGCAAGTAGGGTGGTGGGAGCAACAACGGCCACCTGTTGCCCGGCCATCGCGGCGATGAAGGCGGCTCGCAGCGCGACCTCGGTCTTGCCGAACCCGACATCGCCGCAGACTAGGCGATCCATCGGTCTGCCTTTGGCAAGGTCCTTCAGCACGTCATCGATGGCCGCATCCTGGTCGTCGGTCTCTTCCCAAGGGAAGCGGTCGACGAACTGGTTATAGCTGCTTTCCTCCACTTCGAAGACCGGGGCCCTCTTGAGCGCACGCGCGGCGGCGACCTGCATCAATTCGCCTGCGATCTCGCGGATACGTTCCTTGAGGCGCGAGCGACGTTTTTGCCATGCCTCGCCGCCGAGCCGGTCGAGCATGGCACCCTCTTCGGAAGAGCCATAGCGGGTGAGGACGTCGATATTCTCAACGGGGATGTAGAGCTTGTCGCCGCCCTTGTATTCCAGCATGACGCAATCGTGCTGGCTCTTGCCGACGGGGACCGGCTCCAGCCCAAGATATTTGCCAATGCCGTGTTCGACATGGACCACCAGGTCGCCACGCCGCAGCGCCTGCAATTCTGCGAGAAAGGCGTCGGCGTCCTTCTTCTTCTTGCGGCGGCGGACGAGGCGATCGCCAAGCAGGTCCTGTTCGGTGACGAGTTCCAGCTCGTCATTGGCAAAGCCGGTATCGAGCGGGAGCACGAGGGCAACGGGCTTTCCTTTGGCCGCCTTGCCCAGCGCGTCCTGCCAGCTTTCGGCCATCGCCATTTCCGCACCGGCCTCGCCGATGATCGAGGCGATGCGGCTGCGCGATCCTTCGGAATAGGCGGCTAGGATCGGGCGCTTGCACGCCTTGCCGAGATCGGTGAAATGGCTCGCCGCGGCGGCATAGGCGTTCTGGCCCGCCGAGCGTTCGGGCGTGAAATCGCGCGCGGATTTGAAGCCGAAATCGACCACCTTGTCGCTTTCGGGCTCTGCAAAGATCACGCTCTTGTGGATCGGCTGCGCGGTGACGGTCGCATCCAACTCCTCGCGCGTGACGTAGAGTGCCCTGGGATCGAGCGGACGGTAGCTCCCCTTGGCCTGGCCTGCAATCTCGCGGCGCTGGCGGTGGTAGTCGGCGATGTCTGCGAGCCGTTCTTCAGCCGCTTGAAGGGCACCTGCATCGATCACCACCTGGTCTTCGGGTGACAGGTGATCGAAGATCGTGCTCAGCTTCTCCTCGAATAGCGGCAGCCAGTGCTCCATGCCGGCAAGGCGTCGTCCGTCGCTCACCGCTTCATAGAGCGGGTCTTGCGTGGCCGTGGCGCCAAACAATTCGCGATAATGGCTGCGGAAGCGCTTGATACTGTCATCGTCGATCAGCGCCTCGCTGGCAGGGAGCAGCAAATGTCCCTCCACCGTGCCCGTAGTGCGCTGCGTTTGCGGATCGAACAGCCGCAGGCTTTCCAGCTCATCGCCGAAGAAATCGAGCCGCAATCCGCCGTCGAGGCCGGAAGGATAGATGTCGAAGATCGACCCCCGCACGGCAAATTCGCCGGTATCGGCGACCGTATCCGTGCGGCTGTATCCTTGCCGTACGAGCAGCGCGATCAAGCTTTCGTGGCCGATGGTCACGCCCGGCTTCAACTCGCGAACCGCCTCGCGGATACGGAAAGGTGTAAGCACGCGTTGAAGCACGGCGTTGATCGTGGTGACGAAGAGCTGTTTCTTCTTGGCGCCCGATTGCAGCTTGTAGAGTGCGGATAGGCGACGGGCGGAGACCGACAGGGCAGGGCTGGCGCGGTCGAAGGGCAGGCAATCCCAGGCCGGAAACTCGATCACTTGCAGTTCCGGCGCGAAGAAATGCGCCGCATCGGTCACCGCGCGCATGGCAGCATCGTCGGGCGCAATGAAGACTGCGCGGCCCGCGCTCGCACGCGCCAAGTCCGCCATCACCAGCGGCTGGCTGCCGCGCGCGACGTTTGAGAGCGTCAGCTGCTGTGTTGCGGAAAGGATACGGGAGAAGTCGGTCATCAGGGGCCTTTGCGCACGCGAAAATGCCCCCTTCACTTTCGAGGAGGGGGTTGGGAATGGCGGCCGATAGCGCAGCTTGGGCCGCAGCACCACCCCGCTGAGACTACCAGAATCCTCCTCCCCCTGGAGGGGGAGGCTGGGTGAGGGTGTACCACGTCAATGGAGAGGTCGAACCCCCACCCCCAACCCCTCCCCGCCGGGGAGGGGAGCTAAATCGTGACGTAATCGATGCGCTGGAACTTCTCGAGCATATGGCCGTGGAAGCGCTCGGGGACGGGCTGCGATTGTAGCGCCCAGGCCATGATCTCGACATCATCCTTATCGAGCAGGTCCTCGAACCACTGCATGTCCTCTTCGTCCCACTCGGCATGGTAGCGATCGAAATAGCCGCCGATCATGAAATCGGCCTCACGCGTGCCTCGGTGCCAGGCGCGGAATTTCATCTTTGCGAGACGTGGTGGAAGGCTCATGCGCGCCTCCTACCGCGCACTGCTGCAATGCGCTAGAGCCAAGCTATGCGGCCCGATATTCTCAACCCCCTGTTTGCCGAGACGGACAGCCTTGAGGGCGTAGGTCCCAAGCTGAAGAAGCCGCTCGAGAAGCTGGGCCTCACGCGGCTGCGCGATCTTGCCTATCACCTCCCCGAACGTTTCGTGACCCGCCATGCGGTCGCCGATCTCGACGAAGCGGGCGAGGGGGAGCAGATCGTTATCGCGCTGACCGTGGTGGAACACCGCGCGGCGCGCAACAATCGCGGCCCCTATCGCGTGCTGGCGCAGGACGAGAAGGGAAATATCTGCGCGCTGACCTATTTCGGGCGTGCCAGCTATACCGCCAAGAAGTCGCTCCCTGTGGGCGAGAAGCGCTGGGTGGCGGGCAAGCTCGACCGCTTTGGCGATATGCTGCAATTCGTCCATCCCGACCATGTGGCGAAGGAAAGCAGCGGGCTGACGGGCAAGCTGGTGGAGCCGGTCTATCGCCTGTCCGAAGGGCTGACACAGCCGCGCGTCGCGGGTCTTGTGGCGCAGGCCTTGGAGAAGGCGCCCGAACTTCCCGAATGGATTGAGCCTGGCGTGCTCGACCAGCAGAAATGGCCCGCCTGGCACGATGCGCTGATGCTGGCGCACAAGGGCGAGCATGCCCCTGCGCGCGACCGGCTCGCCTATGACGAGCTTTTTGCCAATGCGCTGGCGCTGATGCTGGTGCGGCAATCGAACCGCAAAAGACGTGGGCAATCGCTGCAGGGCGACGAGCATTTGCGTGACAGGTTGCAATTGCCGTTCCCGCTCACCGGAGCACAAGAACGCTCGATCAAAGAGATTATCGGCGACATGGCGCAGGAGGCACCCATGTTGCGCCTGCTTCAGGGCGATGTCGGTGCAGGCAAGACGGTGGTTGCGCTCGAAGCCATGCTGGTGGCGGTGGAAGCAGGCACGCAGGCAGCGATGCTAGCGCCCACCGAAATCCTCGCCCGCCAGCATTTCGAAACGTTGAAGAAGCTCGCCGCACCCACGGGTGTCGAGATCGCGCTGCTGACGGGTCGCGACAAGGGCAGGGCGCGCGAGAGTATCTTGATGGGCTTGCTCGACGGATCGATCCAGATCGTTGTCGGCACGCATGCGATCTTCCAAGATACGGTGAATTACAGGAACCTTGGGCTTGTCGTGATCGACGAGCAGCACCGCTTCGGCGTGTCGCAGCGCCTGCTCCTGACCAACAAGGGCAAGCTCACGCCGCATACGCTTTCCATGACGGCGACCCCGATCCCGCGCACTTTGGTGCTGGCGCAATATGGCGAGATGGACGTCAGCCGACTCGACGAAATGCCACCGGGCCGCAAACCCATTGTCACGCGGGTGGTGGCGCTCGACCGGATGGAGGAGATTGTCGCGGGCGTCGAACGGCATTTGAAAACCGGCCAGCAAGCGTTCTGGGTCTGCCCCATGGTGCATGACAGCGAGACGGCGGACCTCGCTGCGGCGGAGGCGCGCTATGCCGCGCTCAAGCATCGCTTCGGAGACGATGTCGTGCTCGTCCACGGACAACAGCCTGTCGAGGTGAAAGACGCGGCGATGGAGCGCTTCGTCGCGGGCGACGCCAAATTGATGGTGGCGACCACGGTGATCGAGGTCGGTGTCGATGTGCCCAATGCTACGCTGGTGGTGGTCGAGCAGGCCGAACGTTTTGGCCTTGCCCAGCTGCACCAGTTGCGCGGACGTGTAGGGCGTGGATCGGAACAGGCGGTGTGCCTGTTATTGCGCGGTGAGCAGCTCTCCGAAACGGGCCGCAAACGCCTCGCTCTGATGCGTGAGACGCAGGATGGCTTCCGGCTTGCGGAGGAAGACCTTGAGTTGCGCGGCGGCGGCGAATTACTCGGCACGCGCCAATCGGGCGAGGAGGCCTTCAACATCGCCACGCTTGAACAGATCACCCGCCTGCTGCCCATGGCCAATGACGATGCCAAGCTGCTGATCGAACGCGATGGCGGGCTCGACAGCGCAAGAGGGCAGGCAGCGCGCGTGCTGCTTTATCTGCTCGAACGCGATTGGGGTGTACAGACGCTCAGGAGTGGGTAAGAATTTCGTTTTCGATCCAATGATAAACCCAACAACCCTGGGGAGGGGGACTTTGAATGAAAAATGCACTTAGTTCGGGTATGCGTCCGTCGAAGCTGGCAAAAGCCGCGATCAAGTCTTCAACCGTGCTTGCGGGGCTTGCCTTTGCCACCAATGCGCAGGCCGCATGCGATCGCGAGATGCTGCAGCAGCTGGCCGACACATATATCGAAGCACAGAAGACGGGCCAGCCGGCCATGGTCCCCCTCGCTGAAGGGGCATATTACGGCGAGAATGACCTTCCCGTCGCTATCGGCGAAGGCGTCATCTCCGAAGCGATGACAGTCGATTTTACCCGCAACCTTCTCGACACCACGCAATGCGCAACCTTCACCGAGCTGGTCGCCGCCAACAATCCACACCCCTATGTGATCCATACGCGCATGGAAGTGAACGAGGATGGTCAGGTTGCCGTGATGGAATCGGTCGTGACCGATGAGGATGACTGGGTATTCGGTGCCGAACCCTTTCTCAACTACACGTCGCAGGAGGACTGGAGCGAGATCCTACCGGTCGAGAATCCCAATCCGCGTGCTCCTTCCGATCCACGTGAAGTGATCAAATATGCCGCCGAAGCCTATATTAACAATTGGGGCGACCCCTATCTGCCCGTGCCGCACGGCACGCCCTGTGCACGTCTGGAAGGCCGCCTTTACACCGGCGCGCAGAATCCGGAGGGGCAGAACTGCACCATGGGTGCTTTCCCGCAGCCGATCCAGACCGGCAGCCGCCGCTATGTGATCGACGAGACGATCGGCGCAATCAACATCTTCCACCGCTTCTCATGGCTCGATGCCGGTGTCGGGCCGTACCACCCGGGCATTCCGGTCAGCCACGTGTTCCGCGTGGAGAATGGCGAGAACCGCTATATCCACGAGGTCACCGCCTGCATCACGCCAAGCTGCGGGCGGGGGTTTTAGGGAAGACTGAATGGGTGTGGGGTTCCCTTTGTTTCAGGAACCCCACAACTTCCGCTCAGCCTGAGCTTGTCGAAGGCCACGCGCCAATGGATAACCGGCTGTCCGCTAGCGACCCAATAGCGGACGCCGACGGTGATACATATCATTGGCCTTCAGTCATTTTTTGCAGCGAAGGGGAAGCCGATGTTTGCGCAGATCGGTGGGGCAATTGGTTGGTCTATTTGCCTCTTTATTGTCTTGTTTCGTTGGAAGGCGCTCGTCGGCAAGTATGGCACCTTAAGCCTCTACTGGTGGATTTTTGCCGTCACGGTCGGATGTTCGTTGGTCGGTTTCTTGGCCGATAGCCTGATCGTCGGCGCGCAGTACGCAAACTAGCAGGCTGAGCGGATGTTGTGGTGCGGTGGTCCAACCGCATTTTCCCCACACCAGGGAACTGGCATTTGCCGCTGGAGTAGCCATATAGGCGCACATCAGAACACATAACTCCACGGGACAGCACATGACCGATACCCAGCTTACAGCCGCCGACCAGTCTGATGACATCAAGCGCGTGTTCGCGCTGCAGCAGGCGCATCAGTGGGATGTGAAGGCCTCTTCCGCCGATGAACGCAAGGCCAAGCTTGCCAGGCTGAAGGACGCGATCGGCGCGCATACGGATGATATCATCGCCGCCGTACGCAAGGATACGCGCAAGCCCGAAGGCGAAATTCGCATCACAGAAGTGCTCAATGTGCTCGGCAATATCCAGCTCAACATCGACAATGTCGAAGAGTGGATGAAGCCGACCGAAGTCACGCCGACCAACAATCCCGACGACAAGGCGATGATCGTGCCCGAAGCGCGCGGTGTATGCCTGATCCTGGGGCCGTGGAACTTCCCGCTCGGCCTCGTCTTCGGCCCGCTTGCCGCTGCCATTGCCGCGGGCAATTGCTGCATCGTCAAGCTCACAGACCTGTGCCCCAACACCGCGAAGATCGCCAAGCAGATCGTTTCGGAAGTTTTCGACGAAAACGAGGTTGCCGTGTTCGAAGGCGACGTTTCGGTGGCAGAAGCGCTGCTCGACCTGCCGTTCAACCACATCTTCTTCACCGGCAGCACGCGCGTGGGCAAGATCGTGATGGCCGCCGCCGCCAAGAACCTTGCCAGCGTGACGCTGGAACTGGGCGGCAAATCGCCGGTCATTATCGACGAGGGTGCGGATGTCGAAGCGATTGGCGCCGCGCTGGCCGGCGCCAAGCAGTTCAACGGCGGGCAGGCCTGCATCTGTCCCGACTATGTCTTCGTGAAGGAGGACCAGAAGGATGCGCTGGTCGAGAGCTTCAAGACCAATGTCGCGAACAACCTCTATGAGGAAGGCAAGATCAACAAGGAAGCGATCGCGCAGATCGTCAACGAGGGCAATTTCGCCCGCGTGAAGAGCCTTTACGACGATGCCGTTGCGCAGGGCGCGACGGTTGCTGCGGGCGGCGTGCTGGAAGCCGAAGACCTCACCATCCACCCGACCATGCTGACCAATGTCACCCCGCAGATGAAGATCCTGCAGGAAGAGATCTTCGCTCCGGTCCTGCCGGTGATGACATACGACAATCTCGACCAGGTGATTTCCTATATCGAGGCGCGCGACAAGCCGCTGGCGCTCTACATCTTCAGCGGAAATCCGGACAATGTCGACAAGGTCCTCGCCCGCACATCCTCAGGCGGCGTCACCGTCAATGGCGTGTTCTCGCATTATCTCGAAAACCGCCTGCCCTTCGGCGGCGTCAATGGCAGCGGGATCGGCAGCTATCACGGTCATTTTGGCTTCAAGGCCTTCAGCCATGAACGCGCCGTCTACATGCACACGGAAGCCGCCTGATCGTCATGATCTTGCATGAAAAGGGGCTAGTCCACAGCGGGCTGGCCCCTTTTCATTGCCTGTACAGCCTGCCGACCCTAAACCATCGCCCATCCTGAACCAGACGAGGTAGACCGCTTGTTCCTTTCCACCTTCGAATGGACGATTGCCAAGCGCTACATGATGCCGGGGCGCAGCGAGGCGGTGATCGCGCTGGTCGCATCCATTTCCATCGGCGTGGTCATGCTATCGGTCGCCATGCTGGTCATCGTGATGAGCGTGATGAACGGCTTTCGTGCCGAATTGCTCGAGCGGATCACCGGACTCAATGGTCATGCCGTGGTGCAGGCCTATGGCGGCAGGATGGACGACTGGCAGGATGTGTTGGAGGAAGTGCGCTCCACGCCTGGCGTTACGCGCGCTCAACCGATGATCGACGCGCCGCTCCTGGCCACCTTCAACGGCCGCGCGGAAGCGGTACTGGTACGGGGCAATCTGCAAGAGGATATCGAACGCCTCACACCCAATGTCCTGATCGGAAACATGGAGAGCTTGCAGCCCGGCGAGCGCAATATCGCCATAGGATCGCGTCTCGCCCTCAAGATGGGTGCGCGGCTGGGCGATGTGATTACGGTGGTCAATCCGCAGGGCCGTTCGACACCTTTCGGCACGGTGCCGCGCCAGATCGGCTATACGGTGACCGCCATCTTCGAAGTGGGCGTCTATGATTTTGACGAGCGCTTTGTGATCATGCCAATCGAAAATGCGCAGACGCTGCTCTTGATGGGCGACGCTGTCAGCGTAATCGAAGTGACGACCGAAGATGCCGACCGCACACGAGAGATCATGACACCTGTGGCAGAAAGCCTCAACGGTCGTGCCGTGGTGACGGTGTGGCAGGAAATGAACGCTTCGCTTTTCGAGGCCTTGCAGGTCGAACGCGTGGCCATGGCCTTTGCGCTCGGTATCATCGTGCTGGTGGCGGCCTTTAACATCCTGTCATCACTGGTGATGCTGGTTCGGTCCAAGACACGCGATATCGCCATCATGCGCACGATGGGTGCGCGGCGGAAAAGCCTGCTCAAGATCTTCGTGACGGCGGGCTCGATTGTCGGCGCGCTGGGGACGTTTGCCGGTCTCCTGCTCGGCTTTGTCGTGCTTTATTTCCGTCAACCGATTGTTGGCGTGATCGAAGGGTTGAGCGGCCAGCAATTGTGGAACCCCGAAGTCCGCTTCCTCACCGAGTTGCCGGCGCGCGTCGATCCGGTGGAGATATTCTTTATCGCCCTGATGGCCATGGGATTGAGCTTTCTCGCAACCCTCTATCCCGCATGGCGCGCGGCCAATACCGATCCGGTAGAGGTATTGCGCTATGAATGAACAAGCTCCCATCGTCTCGCTGCGAAACCTCGCCCGCAGCTTCGAGCAGGGCGGGATCGTGATCGAAGTCCTGCGCGGTGTCGACCTCGATGTCATGCCAGGCGAAATTGTCGCACTGCTAGGCCCATCGGGCTCGGGCAAGTCGACCATGCTGCAGGCGGTCGGCCTGCTCGAAGGCGGCTTTGAAGGCAGCATCACCATGGCGGGCGTCGATGCGAGCGACGCCGATGCGGCGGAACGCACGGCGCTGCGCCGCGATCACCTGGGCTTCATCTACCAGTTTCATCACCTGCTGCCCGACTTCACGGCCATAGAGAATGTGGTCATTCCGCAATTGCTGGTTGGCAAGAACCGCACCGAGGCAGAGGACAGGGCGGAGGAATTACTAGACGCGCTTGGCCTGTCCCACAGGCTGGATCACCGGCCCAGCCAGCTTTCTGGTGGTGAACAGCAGCGCGTTGCCGTCGCACGCGCTCTCGCCAATAAGCCCAAGCTGGTGCTGGCTGACGAGCCGACCGGCAATCTCGACGAGAAGACATCCGACAAGGTGTTTGAGCAGTTCATCGAATTGGTGCGCGGGCAGGGCAGCGCGGCGCTTGTCGCCACGCATAATGTCCGCCTGGCAGCGCGGATGGATCGTATCGTGCGGCTGCACGATGGCAAGTTAGAGTAGAACTTTCGGCAATCCGGAGAAGTTTAGATGTCCGATCATCCCACAACGTTCCAAGGCGAAGGTCCCGGGGGCTCCGGCGTCGAATGGGACGATCACGCTACCATTCACCAAAAAGATGACGGTCGGGGAATGCTGGACGGTCTGAAGGCGCTTCACCGGGGAACGCTGGCAGAGATGGTGGTGCGCATTGCGGCCATGCCGGAGAGCGAGCGTAGCGGTTACGTTATCCAGAAGGCGGGTGACCACTTGCTTGAAGTTGGAGAGATTATGGCGCTCGCGCGACGGGACGATTTCCCCGGCCGAGGTTGAGACTTGCGCGTTGAGGCAGGTGAAGAAACACTGGACGGATTTGACATGCTGGTTGTGATTGGATCGCTTCTGTTGGCGCAGGCTTCAGCCGCAAACGCTACGCAAGCAACACAATCGCCGCCTGCATCTCCCTGCACCAGCGAGACGCACGGCCAGTTCGATTTCTGGATCGGGGAATGGGATGTCTACCCCAACGGGACGGACGATCTTGTCGCCCAAAGCCGGATTGAGAAGCTTCATGCTGGATGCGTGATCCGAGAGCACTGGATGCCGCTGGTCGGACCGGGTGGCAGCAGCCTGAACAATTACGATCCAGAGTCCGGTCGATGGCACCAGACGTGGGTGGATCATGATGTCCGCGTGGATTTTGAGGGAGGTTTGACCGACGAAAGAATGGTGCTCACCGGCTACTGGTCGGATTTTGGGCCCAACGGAGAGGATGGCCTGGTCCGGATGACATACTCGGTCACCGAACAAGGGCATGTGCGCCAGCATGGTGAAGTCTCCTATGACTTCGGGCTGACCTGGGAAAAGAGCTTTGACCTCATCTATCGGCCTCGCGAAGAGTAACCCTGCCTCCACGCCGTTCGAATGGCATGGTCGAATTGCGACAACTACGAGAGTTCAATGATCGAAGCGTTCACAGACTGGTTTCTCTCGCTGGGCGCAAATTATGGCGTCAATCCGTGGATATTCGGCGCGATCTACGTCGGCGCCATTCCGTTTTTCTTCGCTTCGATCGCCTGGCTGGTGAAGCGGGCCAGGGCACATAGATCCACGGTGGTGCCCACGCTGTGCGCGGGGTTCTGCTTTGTGTCTGCCTACCTCTACCTGGCCGTTGTTGGCCGCAATATTCCTCTGTGGGTGTGGATATTCCTGGCTGTGTTGGTGATCTATGGTGCAGTTTCAACCATCCGCGATACGCGCAGGAAGATCGCTGCCGCGCGGGCCGAAGCGGGCGAATAATTGTTGATAGAGCACGGCGGTGATTGCCCTTGCGCATGGAAGGCCTAACGTAATGTCATGGCCTTCGCTCCCTTCGTCCCCTTGCGCGTGCTCTCCAGCTATTCGATGCTGGAAGGGGCCATCGATCCCAAGGCGATTGCCAAGCTGGCGAAAGAGCGCGGCTTTCCTGCAATCGCCATTTGCGACCGCAACGGGCTTTATGGTTCCATCATGTTCGCCAGCGCATGCATGGGGGAAGGCGTGCAACCCATCATCGGGGCGCTTTTGGGCGTGGCGCGCGCGCCGGAGGGGCCGATCGATTACCTGCCACTCTATGTTCAGGACGAGGCTGGCTGGCTGAACCTTTGCTATCTCGTCAGCCGCGCGCATCTGGATCGTCCGTTGGAGCAGGAGCCGCATGTTACGCTGGCCGATCTCGAAGGGCATACCGACGGCCTGATCGCTCTGTCCGGAGCCTCAGAGGGTGGCGTCACGCGGTTATGTGCGGACAACAAGACGGGCCGCGCCGAAGAATTGGCGCGACATTTGGCAGGCCTCTTTCCCGGACGCTTCTATATTGAGCTTGCCCGGCGCGGGAATGGGGTGGAGGAAACAGCAGAAGCCGCGCTGGTCGAGATCGCCTACAAGCTCGACCTTCCGCTGGTCGCGACCAATCCCGCCAATTTCGCCGAACCGCATATGCATGCCGCGCATGACGCCATGTTGTGCATCGCCAATTCGACGCAGATCGATAGTGCGGACCGCCCGCGCTCCTCGCCCGAAAGCTTCGTCAAGTCGGACAAGATGATGGAGGAGCTTTTCGAAGACCTTCCAGAGGCCATCGCCAATACGCTCGTGGTGGCGCAGCGCTGTGCCTATGCGCCGCCGCGCCGCGCGCCGATCCTTCCCAGCCTTGCAGGTGACCAGGAAGGCGAGGCGAAGATGCTGGCGGAGGACGCGCGCAAGGGCCTCGCGGCGCGGCTGGAGCAATATGACGAGCTCTCCGACGAGGAGCTCAAGGTCTATGTCGACCGGCTCGATTACGAAGTCGGCATCATCACCCGCATGGGCTTTCCCGGCTACTTCCTGATCGTTGCCGACTTCATTAAATGGGCCAAGTCGCAAGGAATTCCGGTGGGGCCGGGACGCGGTTCGGGGGCAGGATCGCTGGTCGCATGGGCGCTCACCATTACCGATCTCGATCCGATCAAGCTGGGCCTGCTGTTCGAACGCTTCCTCAACCCCGAACGCGTTTCCATGCCCGACTTCGATATCGACTTCTGCGAAACGCGGCGCGGCGAGGTCATCCGCTATGTGCAGCAGAAATACGGCCACGATCACGTCGCGCAGATCATCACCTTCGGCAAGATGAAGGCGCGCGCCGTGCTGCGCGATACGGGGCGCATATTGCAGATGCCCTATGGCCAGGTGGACCGGCTAACCAAGATGGTGCCCAACCACCCGACCGACCCCTGGACGCTACCGCGCACGCTCAACGGTGCAGCGGATTTCAAGCGCGAATATGATAATGACAATGAGGTGAAGCGCCTGATCGACCTGGCGCTGCAACTTGAGGGCTTTCCGCGCAACTCCTCAACCCATGCGGCGGGTGTGGTGATTGGCGACCGGCCTTTGAGCCAGCTCGTGCCGCTTTACCGCGATCCGCGGTCGGACATGCCGGTGACGCAGTTCGACATGAAGCATGTTGAGGATACGGGACTGGTGAAGTTCGACTTCCTCGGCCTCAAGACGCTGTCCGTATTGCGCAAGGCGACCGACCTGCTCGAGAGGCGCGGGATCACAGTCGATCTCGACCAGCTGCCAATGGATGACGAGGATGTCTATGCGCTGATGAAGCGCGGCGACACAGTGGGCGTGTTCCAGCTGGAATCGGAGGGCATGCGCCGCACGCTGACAGCGGTGAAGCCGACCAAGTTCGAGGACATCATCGCGCTCGTCTCGCTCTATCGTCCGGGCCCGATGGACAACATCCCGCTGTTCGGCCAGCGCAAGGCGGGCGAGGTGCCGATCGAGTATCCACACCCCAAGCTCGAAGGAATCCTCGCCGAAACCTACGGCATCTTCGTGTACCAGGAACAGGTCATGCAGGCGGCGCAGATCCTCGCCGGATATTCGCTCGGCGATGCAGACCTTCTGCGCCGCGCCATGGGCAAGAAGGTGCAGGCGGAAATGGATGCCCAGCGTCAACGTTTCGTCGATGGTTGCAAGGAAGTGTCGGGCATCGCCGCGGCAGAGGCGAACGCCCTGTTCGACTTGATCGACAAGTTTGCCGGCTATGGCTTCAACAAGTCGCACGCCGCCGCCTATGCGCTGCTCAGCTACCAGACCGCATGGATCAAGACGCATTATCCCGAGGAGTTCTACGCTGCCTCCATGTGTTTCGACATGCACCAGTCCGAGAAGCTCGCTGCCTTCGTGGACGATGCTCGGCGTAACGGGATCGTGTTGCTTGGGCCCGATATGAACCGCAGCGAAGCCGAGTTTACCGTCGAACGGACCGATGAGGGATATGCGGTCCGCTATGCACTCGCGGGGATCCGCAATGTCGGCGAAAAGGCGATGGACCAGATCGTTGCCGAGCGCGAAGCCAAGGGCACTTTCGAGAGCCTCGACGACCTGTTCCGGCGCATGCCCGCGGGTGCAATGAACCGGCGCCAGCTCGAAGGGCTGATTGGTGCAGGAGCCTTCGACAGTCTTGAGCCCAACCGTGCCATGGTCATGGCCAATGCCGATATGTTGCTTGCCGCGGCCGATGCCGCCACGCGCGAGCGGTCGAGCGGGCAGGCTGGCCTGTTCGGCGGGGATGAACATGCCGAGCCTTCTTTGCGGCTGGAAGATGCCGAGCCGTGGAGCCGGACCGAGCAGATG
>ENA-ORCV01000819-ORCV01000819.1-marine-metagenome-genome-assembly--contig:-NODE-819-length-14057-cov-2.843133_pt1 | contig 14057 bp, 11 predicted proteins | sample MGYA00237779_ERZ508509 | MGnify/ENA primary metagenome ERZ508509 (study PRJEB26180, sample SAMN06268772) | marine metagenome | isolation source: Bioluminescent Bay, La Paraguera, Puerto Rico | place... | reverse complement strand
CCTGCGTCGGCATAGTCGATCCCCATCACCACCTCCATGCTGCCCGCGTTCCGGCTTCCCTTGAGCCGCCGGGTGCGGGAATCGCCGATAGAGGTGAAAGAGATTTCCTCGGACGTGTCACCGAAAGAGCCAAGGCTTTCGAGTTCCTTGATCTCGGTCCAGGTCTCCGACGAAAAGTCGCTTTCGGTGAAATCGGCGGATTGGGTGTTCTTCACGCCGCCGATGAACAGCTTAGCGCCTGCAGTTGCAAAGATCATGGCTGATCCTCCTTAGTGATGGTGCGGCGCTCCAGCCGCTGTTTCGTTCGGTTGTGGCAAGGTCCGCAGAGGGGTTGCCAATTCTCGCGATCCCAGAACAAAGCCGTGTCGCCCTTGTGTGGGGTCTTGTGATCGACGACGGTTGCCCGCGCGCCGCACATGACGCAGAGCGGATGCCTGCGAAGAAACGCCGCGCGGGCCTTCTCCCATGTGCCGGAATATCCGCGCTGCGAACTGTTCGGGCGGGTGCGGTCGAACCGGGCCTTGCGCTCCGCGTCGCGCTTGCGCTCGCACGGGCACCGGGCACCGCTGGCCACGCGATGACCGCACGCGCAGAGCCTCGGGGGCTTGCGGGGCATGTGTCACCTCCTATGGTGGCCAGCGGCTTCATCAGGCGGCAACCGGCATGTCGGCGGGGTGGCCCTTGATCACCGTCGCCCCCAGCGCAATCGACGTGCCCGAGGCGCGGGTCAGGACAAGGCGGATATACCGCTTCATCCCGATGTAGCCCTGCCGATAGGTGCTCGCCGCCTCCAGCGTCGCGGGGAACTCGCCGATCAACTTGGCCGCTGGCACGTCCTCGAAATCACCGCCCGTGGTCGTGTCGCTGTGCTGAACCTTGACGGAGAAGTCGCCATCGCCAGCAATCGCGCCCGTGTTGATGACCACGGTCGCGGACTCGAAGCCGCGCAGATCGACAGGATCGCCCGTTTCGGATGCGCTGCTCTTGACCGCCGGGGCAAGCCCCTGCTCGATCCCGATGTTGTTGGTAAGGTCGCGTTTCATATCTCAGTCCTCGTTCTGTGGCGATCAGCTCGTCGCGGTTTTCAGCTTGCGGAAGCGCGCGGCCTGCAGCACGCGGCCCCCGACGCGGCGGGTTGCGTGAATGCGGGTCATGCCCTTGGTGGCCAGAATGTAAGGGTTCACCAGGATGGACAGGGCCAGCCGGTCAACAATGCGGTAGGCGCTGAAATCGCCGAAGATGATCGGGAAATTCCCGTCGCCGATATCGGGCATGTCCACCGCCTCGACCACGGGATACCCGAGGATGCGTTCCGGCTCGCCCGCCTGGAACGAAGGTTGCCAGAGGAAACGGCCATCGCCATCCTTCAGCTTGCGAACCTCGCCCAGCGTCTTGCCGTTCATCATCCATGCGCCGCGGCGGCGATAAGCGGCGGGCAGGTCATAGACCATATCGATCATCTTGTCAGCGCTGAGGTTGGTCGCGTGCCCGTTGACCACGTGGCCAATGTCCGCGTTGGTCATGAGCCCTTCGGGCTGACCGACGCCGGTGCCGTTGACGAAGCCGATAGCCTCCTTCTGGCCAAAGTCTTCGGCGAGTGCCAGGCGAACCTCTGCATCGGCGGTGCCGCCGCTATCGGCCAGAAGTTCGTTGGAAAGATCGACGAAGGTCATCAGCTTGCGCGAGGTCACCTCGAGCTGACCGAAGGTCATGCTCGATTCCTGCGCTTCATCCGCCTCACCTTCCCATTGCGCGTTCGTGATGCCGGTGCGCTTGGGGTATTTCACAGACGGCGAGGTGATCGACCGCACGCTGGCGAACTGCCGAAGGGGCGAGAACTCCACCAGGTCGCGGATGAATTCCTGCGCCATTTCAGCGGGTGCCAGATAGCCGCCCTGCTCGTCGTTGCTGACGATCAGGCTTTTCAACTCATCGGCGGGGGCTTGCTGCCCATACCGAAGATATGCCGCGAACGCCTTGCGTTCCTCGGTCGGCTCATCCTTGGGGCGGGTTTCGGTATCGCCGGGGCGGTTGGCCTTGGCCTCCAGCTTGTCGAGCCGGGCCGCGATCTTGGGCAGGCTTTCCAGCGCGCCCTCGATTTCGCCCATTTTCTTCTCGATCTCGGCAGTGTCCTGCCCTTGGGTTTCGTTGTCTTCGCTCATATCGTTCTCCAGTGTTTGAGATTTCGCGGAAGTGATGCGCGCGCCGGGATGCGCAGGAACGGCCACGACGCTGATCTCCAGCAGATCGGCCTTGGTGATTTGCCGCCCCCGGCGCTGGGGTGTTGCGGCTTTCGTGATGAACCCGATGGAAAGGCCGGTGACGGCCTTCGACGTGACCATTGCCCGGACCTCGCGGGCGCGGGCCACGTCGTCGATCAGCAGCCGCCCCTTGACGGTCAGCCCGTCATCGGTCTCGGCAATCTGATCCCAAACCCCGACCACCTGTCCCTGATCGTGCCCGAACAGCATGGGAAGGGTCTCGGGGGTGCTTAGCGCGCCCTTGGTGATCACGTCGCCGGTGCGATCCGGCGTTGCGTAGGGCCACGCCACGCCCTCGATAGTGCCATCCTCAGACGCGGTAAGCTGCGCCTTGATCTCGATACGATCCGTCATTCCAGCGGCCTCCTATGCGAAGCGAACCCGTCAACCTGCGTCTCGATCCACTTGGCCGCGCGCAGAACGCGGATGACGTTCGCCGTGTTGAATGGAATGGCCGCGCCGTCCTGCTCGATCTCCCAATCGAGCACACATGCCGCGAGGGCCGCGATCCGGGCTTTCTCGCGCTGTTCAGCGGTGACGCGCCCGTCGATATCGGCCACCTCGGCAAGATCGTCGGCAAGGCGCAGTTCGGCCTTTCGCTGGGTCGCGCTATCCGGCCCCGCGACGTTGAAGCGGATGCCCGTAGGCTCGCCATGCACAGGGTCCAGCAGGTCGAACCATTGGCCCTTTTCCTGATCGGCCACGTTCGCGATGATCGTGTCAAAGTCCATCATCTGCGCCCCCCGTTCGCTCGGGTTGGTTGCCGCCCGTGTTCGGGTTGGCGAACACCTCACCACCGTCACGCGGCGGCAGGTCGAGCCATGCGCGGCCCTCGTTCGGGTTCAGGACGCGACTCGCGATCAGGCTGTTGATCGCCGTGGCGCGGGTTGTCAGGTCTGCGCGGGTCAGGTCGTCGCGGTCGAAATGCACGCGCGTGAACGCGCGCTCCTCGGGTTCGAACAGCGATTGCCGTAACGCCCCCTCCAGCGCGACCACCCAAGGTTCTAAGCAATAAACCAAGAACTCGCGGCCCATCTGTTCGGTGTTCGACCATGTGGCCCGGTCCATGTCGAACAGCATGGAAGGCGGAACGCGGAACGCGCGCGCAATCTCCGTGATCGCGAACTTGCGGTTTTCAAGGAACTGCGCGTCGGTTGAGGTAAGCTGAAAAGGCGTGAACTCGGCACCGTCGTAAAGGATCGCCGTGCGCCCGCCAGTATTCTCGCCCTCGTGCGTTGTCTGCCAGGCGGCGCGCATCTTCTTCACCGCTTCCTCGCCCATGCCCTTCGGAAACGACAGCGCGCCAGACGGCTTTGCCCCGCGACCGAACAGGCGCGCGGCGTGCCGCTCCATCACGATTGCAAGCCCGATTGCCTCTCGCGCCAGCGACAGCGGGCTGCGCGAGAAGGGGCTGCGAAGATGGATCACGTCAGACGCCGCAAGCGGGCGTCCCTGCAGGCGATAGGACGGCTCGCGGGTGAGGGTGTCATACTCAACCGTGATGCTGCCTCGGGTGTAGTGAATGATCTCGACCGGGCGTCCGTTCACGCGGTTGATCCAGGCAAGCCCGCCCTGATCCAGCGTGAGGGCGTCGATCACCAGATCGCGCATCAACTGCGGTGCCGTGGTGTAATCGTTCGCCTCGGTTGTCAGCAGCGGCAAGGCCGGATGCGAGGTGTCGATTGTTTCGGTGCCGTCCGGGCTGATCGTCTTGATCTGCGGCTCCAGCGTCATCACCGCTTCTGAAATCACCCTGATCGCGCTCGACACGGCGGGCACGCAGAGCGCCGCGCCGGGGCTGACACTCACGCCCGCCTGCGTTGGCGTGCTGCCGAACATTTCCAAGAGCCAGCTTTCCGGATCGGAAAGGGTGCTCTTTTTCTCGACCTCGACAGTCTTGGTTTTTGAAAATGGCCACATGCCGCCATTGTGGCCCGTAATTGCCGCCCCCGGCAGATAGCAGGACGCGGCAAAACATTGGTTTTCATGGGTTTCCGTGAGGGGGCAGGTTCCAAATCCGGCAAATGTTGCGCGAGCCTCCGCGCGCCGGTCCCCAAGAGCGGCCCAAAGTTCAGGACCACCCCCCCCCGGCCTGTCACTCGGTCAGCGCCTCCAGCGAACCCATGCCGTCGATGGACTCGCGGGCGGTTCGCATCGCTTCCTCAATGATGATCTCGCGGGCAGCGGCGATGAACCGCAAATCCTTGTTCGTGGTCCAGAGTTTGATCTGCCCGCCGCGCCGCACCAGCATCATGCCTCGGGCGTGAACCGGCCACATGAGAACGTCGAAGGTTGCGAGTATCTCGACGCCATCCTTGCCTTTGCGGGGCGGGGTGCAGACCGCCATCTTGATTACCTTGGGCTGATAGTTCTGATCGTCCATTCACTTGCTCCTTAGCCATACGTTGAGTTCCGTTCTAGTCGCGAAATAATTCCGGCCATCGGGTCGATAGATCGGGACGTGATCCATCTTCGCGAGGCGGCGCGCCTTATCGACGGATATTCCGAGAGCGCCCGCGATGCTTGTCAGTCCCCAGAGTTTCTCGGGGCCTGCGGTTATGGCGTCGAAGCGCCAAGGGTCGAGAGGGGGGTGATTACTGCTCATGCCCGTTCCTTTCGTCTTGATTTGATCTGTCATGTTTCCCGGCCCGGACACCGGCCCCGGGACAGGGGACACCCTTATAGGGGGGTGTCCCTGTCCGTCCCCGCTGGGGACAGTCGGGACATGTCCCCGGCTTGTCCCTGTCTGTCCCCTCCTATGCATCGGCTTCCACCTTCCACACGTTGTTGTCGAATTGCTTCACTAGCCCCTTGTCGATCAGGGCAGTCTTGGCACGCTGGAAAGATTTCTTGAGGGTCTCGGGGTTGTCGCTATCGGTCAGCCCGTGCCGCCCGCACATGGTTCGCCATTCCTCCAGCGTCACCACCGGGCAGGATGGATAGTTCGGCCCGGCGATGGTCCTGCCCTTCTCGATCAGGGCTTCCGAGAGGGCTTGCAGCGCCACGGCGGGCTTGCCCGACACGCGGCGTTTCTGTTTGGTCTCCACCTCATCGCAGAGGCGCGGGACAAGCGTTGTCTGCCCATCGGGCAGTGTCACCTTGTCCATGCGGAAACCCCATTCTCCGGCGCTGTCCGCGTCCTTGTGGCGATCAACGGTGAGAACGGTTGTCAGGCTGTCCTTGTCGCCCTCGGCCTTTAGGCGGGTGTCGAAGCTGCCCCAGAAATGGGTATGCATCCGGGCGCGCGTTTCATCGGCCCAGCCGGTATGTGCCACGGTGAGAACCGCGCATCCCATCTCGCGCATGATCCGGTTGATATTGCGAACCCATGCCCTTGCGGTCTCGTCGCTCGTTTCCGGCCCCATCATCGAAGCGCCGAAAATGTCGATCACGACAAGGCGGTATGCCTGACTCCAATCCGTCCATTCATCGCCGCGCCCCGATTTGAACGATTGGATAGCGCAAGACCGCAAAAGCGCATCGACTGCGTTGTCATCGTCCAGGGCGATCTCTTCGGGATACAGGTCGAGTAGATCGCGCTCGTTTTCCGGGACATTGTGCGCCTCATACCAGCCGGGAATGCGCTGCTTTGCGACACCACGGCTCCCCTCGGTAGCGACGTATAGAACCGTTCCCAGCAAGGGAATGTCGAAGCCGTGCCAATGCCGCCCGGCTTCGTCGCAGGCTGTGGCGACGGAACACGCAATGTCGATTGCCAGGAACGATTTGAAGCTGTTGCTCTTGCCGAACAGCAGAGCCGACGTTCGCTCTTGAATCAGCCCTTCGATAAGCCATTCCGGGTCCGGCATGGCCATCATATCGGCATAGGAGAGAATGCGCAGGGGCGGATCAGGCGGCGTGATGGTTCTGCGCCGTGAGGGCGGCACCACTGTCAATTCGCCTTCATGGTGCTCGCGAGTGCAGCCATCGGCCCAGCATACGCCCCATTTCCCGGTTTCGACATGACGGCCCTTAACCGTGCCTATGCCAGCGCCATTCGGTGACGTGACGGACACGCCGCCTTTCAGCCCGCGCCCCATCGTTTCACGATGCTGGCGATCCTGCTCGTCGAGCTTCCCAAAGCCGCCATCCGCCATCATGCCGCCCTCCTTTTCACATGCGCCAAAAAGTCGGCTTGATCTCGTGCGGGCAGGCGGTTGAACGTGGCGAGCGCATAGGCGCGCAACTCAGCAGGGCTGGCAATGTCGCCCCACCATGACGCCTCATCCATGGGGCTGAACATGGGCGGCAGAGGAGCGCCAGCGCCGCCCAGGACGTTCTCGGTCACCGCTAGGGCATCGTCGTGGTCGAGACTGCGAAGCGCGGCCCATGCGAGCGCACCGCGCTCCTGTGTGGACAGGCGGGCCTGCCAGACTGCCGACGCCGCCTCCCATGTCTCATAGTCGTGCATGGTCAGCGCATAGCCCATCATCCGGGTTGCCCCGAGGTGCGGGCGCTACATGTTTTTGGAGAAAGAGGTTTTCATGCCGCGATCCCCCAATGCGTTGCGATTATGGGGTGACGGGCCGCAAGCGATACGGTATCTTTCTCGGGAAGTTTTGCCGCTTCGCTATACGATCCAGCCCCGGTTGCGCCCGCCAGCGCGCCGGGGTTTTCGTTGGCCTTGTCGGGCTTCAAAAGGTTCGCCAGACCGCGAAAAACCTGAGCGTTGTCAACGCCCGGATTTTCGCGGTTCACCGCCGCAAGTGCCTGTTTTTCCTTGTGCAGTTCAGTCCTGCACGGCTCACCACTGGAATCCGCAACGTCGAAACTGCAACCGTTCGGTGCGTGGCCGCAACGGATCGTATTGAGCCTGTGGCTGCCGTTGGCGTGACCGGGCAGTCAGCCGGGACCCGGCGGCTCGTGAAGGGGGCGTTGGAGGCCGGTACGGTGATTCCGGCCGGGACCATGCCGGGCGGGCGGCGGCGGTGCTGCCCGTCATGTCATGGCAAGGCTGGCGCTGACGGTGCGCGCACATGGGTCCGGGCGGAGATCATCCCGGCCCTGCGCACCGCGCGCCGAAAGGGCACGGAGGGCACGTCGCCCGGGGCTCGTCCTTTCGCGCTGATGCCGGGGCAGGGTGCCGATCCACCGCGGACCGGGGCCATCGCCGGGGCCCGGCTTCGGGTCATGGCCCGCCGCGCCGGGATTCGGTGCGAAAGGGCCTCGCGGGGCCTCGATAAAGGGGGCGGCCCGCGCCGCCCGTCAGGCGACCACGACCGAGACGTCGTCATCCACCGCGAGCGTGGCGATCAGCGTGCTCGAGCCGTCGAAGAACTGGTAGACATTCAGATTCGTGCCGGCACCGTCGCTCACCGGTCCCGTTCCGCCCGGATTCTCGACGATGGCGCCTTCGGGGTTGGTCAGGGTGAGCGTATCGCCCGCGTCGCCGTAGACCGTGGCGCTGTCGGGATCGCCGAGCGCCCCGCCAAGCAGCGTCTCGAGAACGCTGTCGCGTTCCGAGGACAGCCCCTCGATATCGGCGAGCGTGAGCGACAGGCTGTTGGCCTGACCGTTCGTCATGTCCAGCGCTTCGATATCGGTGATGGTCAGCGTCGGCAGCACGTCATTCGTCAGATCGCCGCCCATGCCGAATTTCAGCGTATCGCGCCCGGTGCCGCCATCGGCCAGCACCGTGCCCGCCGGGCCGTTCACCACGATGAGATCGTCGCCCGCGCCGCCGAGCAGGCTGTCATTGCCGCCACCGCCGATCAGCAGATCGTTGCCGTCGCCGCCCTCGAGCGTGTCATCCGCCGCCCCGCCGAGCAGTAGGTCCGCCCGGTCGGACCCGGCGGGTGCGCTTGCGTCCTGCGGTACCGAGATCCGCGCCGCCTCGACGATGGTGATCTGGTCGGCGGTCGTGCCCGTGTCGCCGTCGAGATCGAACACCGCGGTCGCGACGAAATCGTTGTCCTCGCCCAGCAGGTCCTCGATCCCCTCCATCCCTGCCAGCGGCAGGGTGAAGCCGGTGCCATCGGTGTCGATCTCGGTGGCGATCACGCCATGATCGGTGCCGTCGCTCTCCAGTTCCAGCGAGAACGAGACCAGTTCCGCCGCGAAGAGGCCGGTTTGCTGGATTTCGGCGATCAGGTCCGAGGCCGCGTTCACGACCTTGGCATCGCCGTCGCTGTCGAAGCGGTAATCGACCCCGTCGATGGTAAAGGTCTGCTCCAGCCGCGCCGGGTTGAATCCGCCGCCGATCCCGAAGGTGAATATCTGCGGATCATGCGCGTCACGAATCGCCTTCACCGCGTTCTGCCATTGGCTGTCAAAGCCCGATGGCTGCCCGTCGGTGAGGAAGTAGAGGATATCGACCTCGTCATTCCCGGGGCTGTTCTGCTGATCGAAGAATTCCTTGGCGTCGTTGATCGCGTCGTCCCAGTCGGTGCCGCCGCCTGGGAAGGAGATGTTGTCGAGCGTCGTCTGGATCGCCCCGGCATCCGCCACGAGGTCGAAGGGGACAAAGCCATTGGCCGGGTCATCGATCCCGTTCTTGCCATAGCTCGTGGCCCCGGTCGAAAAGACGATGATCTGCACGTCGACCTGCGGGGCACCGGGGCCCGAGAGATCCTCGGCCAGGGTTGCCAGCGCGGTCTTGACCGCCGCGATCTGATCGTCGAACTCGTTGGCGAAGCTGCCTGACCCGTCGAGCGCGAAGACGAGGTTCACCGGCGTCGCCTCGACCGAACTGCGGGTGACGTTGACCGCCCCCGCGGGCCGCCCGCCGACGCTCTCGGCGTTGATGTCGATGCCCAGCCCCCGGTCCTGCGCCAGTTGCGAGCCGGGCTGGTTCACCGCGAGGGTGACGGTCGCCCCGTCGGTCAGGCTGCCATCGCTCGCCGTCACCTCGAAGCTGTCGAACCCGGCGAAGCCCTCGTCCGGGGTGTAGCTGAAGCTGCCATCGGGGTTGAGCGTCACGGAGCCGTTCTCGGGTGCCAGCGCGCCGAGCGTGAATGTCGGCGTCTCGCCCGCATCCGGATCGAAACCCGTGACCGTTCCGGTGATCGGCCTGTCATTGTCGCCCGCAACGAGCAGGTCCTCGGCCACGGGGGCGTCGTTCTGGCCGGTCACGGTGACGGTGATCGTGGCGGTCGAGCTTTCGCCCGCCGCGTCGGTGACGGTGTAGGAGAAGGTGTCGAAGGTCGTGACGCCCTCGGCCAGGCTCTCGAACACGCCGCCCGGATCGTAGGAGAACTGCCCATTGCCGAGGTCTGTCACGATGCCCGAGGTCTCGAACGTGTCGAAGTCGAAGCTGAGCGTGTCCCCGGCATCCGGATCGGACGCGATCGCGTCGATCGTGACCGCGGGCCCGTCTTCGTCGACATTCGCCGTCACGTCCGAGGCCGTCGGGGCGTCGTTGGCCCCGGTGATCTCGATCACCGTCGTCTGCGTCAGGACATCCGCCCCCGACGCCACGTCGAAGCTCAGGACGAAGCGCCCGGTCTCTCCCGCACCGAGGAAATCGTAATTCGCCGTATCCACGGTCGCGGCGAGCGCACCGATGCTGAACGGGGCCGTGACGTTGGTGTCGCTGTCCTCTGCGGCCTCGACCGACAGTGAATTCGCCACGATCTGCGGCGTCTCGCCATTGTCGATATCGCTCGCGGTCAGGATCGTGGCCGGGTCGAACGTGACGTTCGACAGCACCCCGGCATCGCCTTCCGGAACGGGGGTGAACGTGCCCAGCGATATCTCCGGCGCGTCGTTGGTGCCGGTCACCGTGACGGTGACGTCATTGGTGGCGGTGGCGCCGTGGGTGTCGGTGGCGGTGACGGTGATCGTGACGTCGCGGGTCTCGCCCGCCGCGAGGTCCTGGAAATCCTCGCCGGGGGCGAAGGCGAGGGTGGTGCCGGTGATGCTGGCGCTGCCCTCGGCGGGCGGGGTGGTGATGGTGTAGGTGAGCGAGGCGCCATCGTCATCGCTGTCGATATCCGCGCCGAGCGCGCTCAGGTCGAGCGCAAGTATCCGGTCCTCGCCGATCGTCGTGGCTGCCGCGGCCAGCGTGGGGGTGTCGTTCGTGCCGTTCACGGTGAGGGTGAGTGTTCCGGTTTCGGTGGTCTCGCCCGAGGTCGCGACGAACTGGAAGGTCACGATCTGCTGTTCGCCGACGGCGAGGGGCTGATAGGCCGGATGGGAAGCGTCGAACGAGAAGCTTCCGTCCGCGGCGAAGGTCAGCCCGGCGGGAAGCGGGCTCTCGGGGTCGGCGGGCGCGAAGGTGACGGGCTCGTCATCGGGCGGGTTCGTGGTGATGGTCCCGCTGGCCGTGCCGTCCTCGAAGGCGACCGTTACCGTGTCGGGCGCGAGGGGATCGAGCGAGGCATCGTCGAGGCTGTCGAGCTCGGTGGGGTCGGGGCCGAGGTTCGGCGGCGGGGTGCCGTCGCCATCCGGCTCGTCGGAGTCGCTCTCGCCACCGGTGGTGCCGCCATCGCCGCCGCCGCCATCGCCGCCCAGACCCGGATCGCTCTCGCCGCCGCGGGTGCGGCTGCTGCCGCTGTCGAGCACGACGAAGCTCTGCCCCGCCTCGAGGCGCGCGATGGCCGAGGCATAGGCCGCGGCCGCATCGGCGAGAATCTCGGAATCGGCCGCGAAATCGTCGGTCGTGCGCTCGACCTCGTAGGGCTGGTCGCCGACCGGGACGATCCACTTGGTCGCGGTGGCGGTGATCGTCGCGATCTCGTTTCCGGAGAGGTCGGTGACGACGATCTCGCCGAGCCCGCCATCGGGATCGTTGTTGAGCGAGACCGAGACGGTGGTGGTGCCGCCGATGGTCTGGACGTCCACGAGCACGGTGGTGCCGCGAATCCCCATGGTTGCCGAGGGGGTGGTGACATCCATGTCGCCGGTCTTGGCGACCTGCCCGGCGATGAAGACGAAACTGCCCTCGACGAGGCTGAAGGCGGCGGAATTGTCGTCTGCGCCCTCGGCGTAGACAAGCTCGTCGAGCACCATGCGCGAGCCGGATGCGAGGGTGAACACGGTGCCGTCGACGAAGGTGATCGAGACCTTGCCGCCGGTGTCGGTGATGACGACGTCGTTCTGGTAGACCTTGGTCCCGATATCGAGTTCGACGATGGTGCCGTCGGTGCGCTGAACGCGGGCGACGCCTTCGAGCGTCTCGACCTGGCCGATGGGATTGCCCTGCAGGGCGATACCGGCCTGCGCGTACTGGCCCGGAGCCTCGGGTCCCGCGAGGCGCTCGACCACCGCGCCACGCAGCGTGGCCCCGTCGGGGGCCACGAGATCGGCCGGGGCGGTGCCTGCGAAATAGTCGATGATGCGGATATCCGGCGCTCCGGGGTTCTCGAGCACGAGATCGGCCCCGGATCGGGTGAACTGCGCAGAGAACAGAAGTGCCGCGTCAGGTATCGTGACCGCGTTGCCATCGGCACCCTGCAGAAGGATGGGAGACCCCTCCTGAGGCCCGAGAATTGAGCCCGAAAATCTCATAAATCACCCATTGGATCGCGTAAACTTTACTAAAGATATAAAGGAATATCGGATTCGCACAAGGGCGGCATGGCGGAATCGCCGCGGCCGATCCGCCGGGGCGCGGGTGATGGACCGGCCCCGCGCCGGGCGGTGACGGGGATGATTCCATGTTGACCCGAAGGGGGTGTCCGTCCTTTGGTGAACAGAATCGTCGTGCCGTCCCGGCACGGCGTGCGAACGGGACCGCAGGGAACGGGGAGGCGGAATGCTGCGCGCGATGCTGCGCCGGATCGGAGCCGGACGCCTGGCGGGGCTGGCCCTGCTGGCGCTGCTCGTGGCGCTGCGGGTGGCCGATCCGCCGACCGTGTCGGGGCTGCGCAATGCGGCCTTCGATCTCTATCAGCAGGTCAAGCCGCGCACGCCGCAGCCGGTGCCGGTGACGATCCTCGATATCGACGACCGCAGCATCGAGGAATTCGGCCAATGGCCCTGGCCGCGCAGCCGCGTGGCCGACATGGTCGAAAAGGTCGCGGGGGCGGGCGCGGTCGCCATCGCCTTCGATATCGTCTTTGCCGAGCCTGACCGGCTGTCGCCCGAAGAGGTGGCGCGCGACAACCCGGACCTGCCGGAGCCGGTGCGCGAGAGATTGCGCGCGCTGCCCGACAACGATGGGCTTCTGGCCCGCGCGATGCGGCAGACGCGGGTGATCACGGGGCAGACAAGCGTGCGCAGCGCCCGATCGAACCGCGAGGCCAAGGCCGAGATGCGCCCGGCCCCGCATGCGATCATGGGGGCCGACCCGACGCCGTTCCTGCCGCGTTTTCCCGACGTGGTGCGCAATCTCGACATTCTCGAGGAGGCCGCCGCGGGGCGGGGGGTGTTCAGCGTGCGGCCCGATCCCGACGGCATCTACCGGCGCGTGCCGATGGTGATGCTGGTGCAGGACACGCTGCGGCTGGGGCTGTCGCCGGAATTGCTGCGCGTGGCGACGGGGGGCAATGCCTTTGCGGTGCGCAGCAACGCGGCGGGGATCGATGGCGTGGTGCTGGGCGGCAAGATGATCCGCACCGGGCCCGATGGCAGCGTCTGGCCCTATCTCACCCACAGCCTGCCCGCGCGCTTCGTCTCGGCGGGCGACGTGCTGGCGGACAGGGTCGCGCCGGGTCGGCTGGCGGGGCAGCTGGTGCTGGTGGGCACCTCGGCGATCGGGCTGGAGGATTTCCGCCCCACGCCGCTGGGCATGCCGATGGCGGGTGTGGAAATCCACGCGCAACTTCTGGAGAACATCCTTACCGACACATTGCTCAACCGCCCCAACTATGCCGTGGCGGTGGAACTGGTGACCGTGCTGGTGCTGTCGCTGCTGGTGATCGTGCTGGTGCCGGTGATCGGCGCGTGGCTCATCATCGCGCTCGCGGTCGTGCTGCTCGGGGGGTATTCGGGCGTCTCCTACTACCTGTTCCACGATATGCGCATCCTGATCGACCCGACATGGCCGGTGCTCGGGACGGTGCTGACGCTCATGCTGATGTCGAGCGCGAACTACCTCCGCGAGGAGCGTCAGAAACAGCAGATCCGCGGGGCCTTCGGGCAGTATGTCTCGCCCGACCTGGTGGCGAGGCTGCAGGAAAACCCCGAGGCGCTGACGCTGGGCGGCGAGCGGCGGGAACTGACGCTGCTGTTCTCGGACGTGCGCGGCTTCACCACGCTGGCCGAGGGTTTCCGCGACGATCCGCCGGGGCTGACGGCGCTGATGAACAGTTTCCTCACGGTGCTGTCGCGGGCGATCCTGCGCGAGGGCGGCACCATCGACAAGTTCATGGGCGACGCGGTGATGGCGTTCTGGAACGCGCCGCTCGACGCGCCCGATCATGCCGCAGCCGCCTGCCGCGCGGCGCTGGCGATGCGCGCGGACGTGGCCGCGCTCAATGCCCGGCGCGCGCGCGAGGCTGCGGAGGCGGGGGGCGAGGCGCTGCCCATCGATGTTGGGATCGGGCTCAATACCGGCGATTGCGTGGTCGGCAACATGGGCAGCGACACGCGCTTCGACTACACGGCCCTGGGCGACGCGGTGAACCTCGCCTCGCGGCTCGAGGGGCAATCCAAGCCCTACGGTCTGGGCATCATCCTGGGATCGGCGACGGCGCGGGCGGTGGAAGGCCGGTTCGCGACGATCGAACTGGACCTGCTGCGCGTCAAGGGCAAGCGCGAACCCGAGCGGATCTTCGGCCTGCTTGGCGACGCGGCGATGCGCGACCGCCCCGAATTCGAGACGCTGGCAGAGGCCAATGCCGCGATGCGCACGGCCTATGCGGCGCAGGACTGGGATGCGGCGGAGGCGGCGCTCGACCGGCTGCGCGAGGCCGT
>ENA-ORCV01000815-ORCV01000815.1-marine-metagenome-genome-assembly--contig:-NODE-815-length-14160-cov-2.680253_pt1 | contig 14160 bp, 13 predicted proteins | sample MGYA00237779_ERZ508509 | MGnify/ENA primary metagenome ERZ508509 (study PRJEB26180, sample SAMN06268772) | marine metagenome | isolation source: Bioluminescent Bay, La Paraguera, Puerto Rico | place... | reverse complement strand
TCCACCTGTAGGTCACCCCGTACTTTCCTCCGTCCGCCGTGCACACGAGGAAACGGGTCTCGAGCCGCTTCACCTGCGAGGGATCGGCCTCGCTCAGCGCCACCTCGAAGTGCTTCACGAAGACCGTGCCCGGCGGAAACACCCAGTTCCCCTCCTCGCTGAAGGTGATCTGCTCGGCCGCCGAGTCATGCAAGCCGTCGTTGGGGAGGATGACCCAGCGCCGCTTCGCCGCGGCATCCGACCACAGCGGGCTGGCGACGTCGTAGGGAATCACGCCCGGTGCCGTCTCCAGGGTCGCGAGGTCCGTGAACACGCCGGTCCCCGAGAGCCACTGCGGGGGCTCGTCGGCGACCCCCTGGGTCTCCAGCCGGAGGATCGTCCCGCCGCCCTGGTCGGTGCCCGCGAGATTCATCAGGTAGACCTCCCCGGCGCTGTCGGTGCAGAAGTTGCCGAGCCCGACCTTGTTGCCGGTGTCGAGGCCGTCGAGGCGGTAAACCCTGCCGGAACCGGGTATCTGGGCGGGCTGGGCCTGCCCGTGCTGCTGGCCTTTGCACGCCGGTTCGGCGACGTCGTCGGTTTTGACCGGGACGCCGGCCGGATCGCCGACCTGGGCCGGGGCGTCGACCGTAACGGCGATGTCGATCCCGCCGGCCTTGCGGACACGTCCGCGCGCTTCACCACCGACCCTGAGGCGATCGGCAGCGCCGGTTTCATCGTCGTCGCCGTGCCGACGCCGATCGACGATCACCGCCGCCCCGACTTCGGCCCGCTGGAAGCCGCCTGCCGGATGGTCGGCAAGACCCTGAGCAGGGGCGCCGTCGTCGTCTTCGAATCGACGGTCTATCCGGGCGCCACCGAGGAGGTCTGCGGGCCGCTTCTGGAACAGGCGTCGGGGCTTAAGCGCGGCCGCGATTTCACGCTCGGCTATTCCCCCGAGCGCATCAATCCCGGCGACACGGAGCACGGCTTCGAGTCGATCGTCAAGGTCGTCGCCGGCGAGGACGAGGCAACACTCGAGCGTGTCGCCGCGGCCTATTCGGCTGTCGTGCCCGCCGGCATCCACCGTGCGCCGACGATCGCTGTCGCCGAGGCGGCCAAGGTGCTGGAAAACACCCAGCGCGACATCAATATCGCGCTGATGAACGAGCTTGCGATGATCTGCAACCGGCTCGGGATCCGCACCGCGGACGTGCTGAGCGCCGCCTCGACGAAATGGAACTTCCTGCCGTTCCGCCCGGGCCTCGTCGGCGGCCATTGCGTCGGCGTCGATCCCTACTGGCTGGCCGCCCGCGCCGAGACCGCCGGCCACCATCCCCAGATGATCCTGGCTGGGCGCCGCATCAACGACGGCATGAGCGCCTATGTCGCCGGCGAAGTCGTCCGCCGCCTGGCCCGTTCGGGACGCGCGCTGTCGCAGGTCCGCGTCGGCATCTGCGGCGTCACCTTCAAGGCCGATGTCGCCGATACCCGCAACAGCCGCGTGCCCGCGATCGCCGACGAGCTCACCGCTTACGGCATGACGGTCCTGCTGCACGATCCGCTCGCCGATCCGGACGCATTCGCAGCCGAGACCGGGTTCGCGCTCAGCGGGCTCGACGCGCTTGCCGATCTCGATGCGCTGATCCTGGCGGTGCCGCACAGGCCCTATCTCGACGCCGACCGCGAGCGGCTGCTCGCCGTCCTCCGCCCGGGCGGCCTGTTCGCCGACGTCACGTCGGCCTTCGAGCCGGCCGACATGCCGGCCGGGCTGTCCTACTGGAGCCTGTGAGCGCCGATGCCCGACACCGGACCCGACTATGTGCCTGGCGCCGCCTTCGCCGACCGGCCGATCCTCGTCACCGGAGCCGCCGGCTTCATCGGCTACCATGCGTGCCGGCGCTATCTCGAGGCCGGTCGGCACGTCGTCGGGATCGACAGCCTCAATCACTACTACGACCCGGAGCTGAAACGTGCCCGGCTCGCCGAACTCGGCAAGTACCCCGGTTTCGTGTTCCGCAAGGCCGATGTCGCCGATTCCGCAGGCGTCGCGACCCTGTTCGAGGCGCATGAGCCGAATCTGGTGGTCCATCTCGCGGCCCAGGCCGGCGTCCGTCATTCCCTGCACCAGCCGCACGACTACATGTCGGCCAACCTCGCCGGTTTTCTAAACATCCTGGAAGGCTGCCGCCACCACGGCGTGCGGCACCTGGTCTACGCCTCGTCGAGTTCCGTCTATGGTGCCGTCACCGCCGAGCCGTTCGGCGAGCACGTGCCTGCCGATCATCCCGTCAGCCTCTACGGCGCCACCAAGCGCGCCAACGAGCTGATGGCCCATTCCTACAGCCACCTGTTCGACCTGCCGGCCACCGGGCTGCGATTCTTCACCGTCTACGGGCCGTGGGGACGCCCCGACATGGCGCTGTTCCTGTTTTCGAAGGCCATTCTCGCCGGCGAGCCGATCTCGGTATTCGGCGAAGGCAGGATGCGGCGCAGCTTCACCTATATCGACGACATCGTCGAAGGCGTTGTCCGCATCGCCGATCATCCGCCCGTCGCCAATCCCTCCTGGGACGGCCATGCTCCCGATCCGGCCAGCGCTCCGGCGCCCTGGCGGATCTACAATATCGGCAACGACCAGTCGGTCGGTCTCGAGGAGATGATCGACACGTTGGAAGCCGCGCTCGGCCAGAAGGCGATCCGCGACTACCAGCCGATGCAGCCCGGAGACGTGCGCGCCACCGCGGCGGACGTGTCCGGCCTGTCGTCCGCCGTCGGCTATCGGCCCGCGACACCGCTCGCCACGGGAATCGCCCGGTTCGTCGCCTGGTATCGTGCCTATTACGGCGTGTAGCCGGTCTGACATGCGCGGCCGTGTGATCCGCGCCAACCGGTAATCCGTAATTTCTCCCGACAAATAGATAGGATCGGGCAAAATGAAGATTGCGGTTATCGGGTCGGGGATTTCGGGGCTGTCGGCGGCCTGGTTGCTGTCGCGCGCCCATCAGGTGACGCTGTTCGAGCAGGACGCCCGCCCCGGCGGCCACACCAACACCGTCGACGTCGACACGACCGACGGCCGCGTGCCGGTCGATACCGGCTTCATCGTCTACAACGAACGGAACTACCCGAACCTTACGGCGCTGTTCGATCATCTGGGCGTAGAGAGCCGCTCCACGAAAATGAGTTTTGCGCTGTCGCTCGGCGACGGCGCCTACGAATATTCCGGCTCGCTCGCCGGATTCTTCGGGCAGCCGAAAAACCTGTTCGATCCCGGCCACTGGCGGCTGTTTCTCGAGATCCTGCGCTTCTTCCGCGAGGCGCCCGGCGCGATCGAGCGTGACGAGGGGCCGCTCACCCTCGGCGATGCGCTGATCAGGCGCGGCTACTCGCGGCGCTTCATCGAGGAACATCTTCTGCCGATGGGCGCGGCGATCTGGTCCACTCCGATGGAGCGGATGCTGCAGTATCCGGCGGGATCGTTTCTGCGCTTCTACCGCAACCACGGTCTGCTGCAGCTGACCGGCCGGCCGCACTGGCGGTCCGTGATCGGCGGCGGCCGCGAATACGTGCGCAGGCTGATGGCCGATGCCGGCATGGACATCCATCTCGACAGCGGCATCAGCCGCGTCACGCGGCGGGGAGAGAACGTCTTCGTCGAGGACCGGGCCGGCGTCATCCGCAAGTTCGACCACGTCGTGATGGCGACCCACGCCGACCAGGCGCTGGGCCTGCTGCCCGACGCCGACGACGTCGAGCACGACCTGCTCGGGGCCTTCACCTACCAGAAAAACCTGGCCGTCCTGCACACCGATAGAAGCCTGATGCCCCGGCGCAGGCGGCTGTGGGCGAGCTGGAACTACATGAAACTGTCCGGCGACGAACCCGCTGGCGGCACCCGAACCGACCTTTGCGTCAGCTACTGGATGAACAATCTGCAGAAGCTCGATACCTCCACGGACATCTTCGTGACGCTCAATCCGCCCCGGATGCCCGATCCCGACACGACGCACGGCACCTTTTCCTACGACCATCCCGTCTTCGATTCGCGCGCGGCTTCAGCCCGCGAGCGGCTCTGGCACCTGCAGGGGCGGCGCCGTACCTGGTTTTGCGGCAGCTACTTCGGTGACGGGTTCCACGAGGACGGCATCCAGTCGGGCCTGGCCGTCGCCGAACAGCTCGGCGGGGTGCACCGACCGTGGTCGGTCGCAGATGAATCCGGACGCATCCGGCTGAACCCTCCCGCCGGCAGCGTTCCGTTGCCGGAGGCCGCGGAATGACGGCGTCAGCCCTCTACGACGCGGTCGTCGTTCACCGCCGCCTCCGGCCCGTTATTCACGAACTGCGCTACAAGCTCGCCTATGCCCTGATCGACGTCGCCGAAATCGATGGCCTGTCGCGCCGCCTCAGGCTGTTCTCCCGCAACCGCTTCAACCTGTTTTCGCTCTACGACCAGGATTTCGGGCCCGGCGACGGCACGCCGATCGCCGACCACGTTGAACGCACCATCGCAAATGCCGGCCTGGCCGGAGAGATCGACCGCGTTCAGCTGCTGTGCCTGCCGCGGCTTCTCGGCTACGCCTTCAATCCGCTCAGCGTCTACTACGCCTTCGGAATGGACGATTCGCTGCGGCTGGTGATCTACGAGGTCTCCAACACCTTCGGGGAGCGCAAGACCTATGTGCTGCCCGTCGAGGCGCCCGACGCCGGCCCGATCCGGCAGAACTGCGCCAAGCGCCTCTACGTATCGCCCTTCAACGACGCAGCCGGCCGTTATGACTTCCGGCTCAACGAACCCGGCGAGCGGATCCGCGTCGGCGTCTCGCTGTCGAATGCCGGTGGCGGCATCCTCGACGCCCATCTGATCGGCGCGAGGCGGCCGCTGACCGATCGCGGGCTTGCCCGAATCGCCTTGCGTCACCCGCTGATGACGTGGAAAGTTATTGGCGGAATCCACTGGGAAGCCCTGAAGCTATACCTGAAGGGCCTTCGTCCGGTGCCCCGTCCCCCCGGTCCCGACGTGCCGGTGACCTATCTGTCCACGCCAGCCGAACTGGACCGACCTATCCGATGAGCCTGGAGCAACTGACCGACACGCCGACCCGGCGACGCTCACCCGCCGGACGGCTGCTCGATCAGGCCGTGATCTCCGCAACCCGCCGCGTCCTGCGGGACTTCGAGCCCAGAGGCTCTCTTACGGTGACAGCGCCGGACGGCCGCCGGTTCCTGCTGCAGGGGAGCGGTGACGGGATCGATGCCGATATCGATTTCGCCAACCTGAAAATCGTTCCCAAGGGCATCCGGCGCGGCTCGATCGGCTTCGCCCAGGCCTATATGGACGGCGACCTGACGACGTCGGATCTCGTCGATTTCCTTCGCTTCTTCCTGCACAACGAGGACAAGTTCGGCGCCGCCGGATCAGGCCTGTTCAGGGAACGCCTGCCCGACCGCATCTATCATCTCCTGCGCGCCAACACCCGGTCCGGCTCCAAGCGCAACATTGCCGAGCACTACGACCTGTCGAACGATTTCTACGGCCTTTGGCTCGACGAGGGCATGACCTATTCAAGCGCCTATTACGACGACGGTGCCAACGATCTCGCCTCCGCCCAGCATGCCAAGTATCGCAAGGTCATGGACGCCCTCGACCTGCGCGAGGGCCATGAGGTTCTCGAAATCGGCTGCGGCTGGGGCGGTTTCGCCGAGACGGCCGTCGGCGAGCGCGGCGCCCGCGTCACCGGCATCAGCCTGTCGCGCGCGCAACTCGCCCATGCCCGCGAGCGGATTGCCCGCTCCGGCCTCGACAACCGCTGCGACCTGCTGTTCCAGGACTACCGCGACACCGCCGGAAGCTACGACCGCATCGCCTCCATCGAGATGATCGAGGCCGTCGGCGAAGAGCACTGGCCGGCCTATTTTTCTACGCTTGGTCAAAGGCTTAGACGATCCGGGGTCGCGGCGATCCAGGCCATCACAATCGCCGAGCCGTTCTACGAGCCCTATCGGCGCGGGGTCGATTTCATCCAGCGCTACATCTTTCCCGGCGGCATGCTGCCGACGCCGGGGATCATCGAGGCGCAGGCGCAGCAGGCCGGGCTGGTCCTCGACGGCGTCGAGACGTTCGCCCACAGCTACGCCCGCACGTTGCGCGAATGGCGCGCCCGCTTCCTCGACGCCTGGCCGGCGATCAGCAAGCTCGGCTTCGACGATCGGTTCCGCCGCAAGTGGGAATATTACCTCGCCTACTGCGAAGCCGGGTTCCTGGAAGGCCGCATCGATGTCGGCATCTACAGGCTCGTGAAGCCGGCCTGACAGATCCGAAATTCGTGAGCGTTCGTAGACTCTTGAGGAGGACCGAACGCCATGCTCGACACCTCGCGGCAGATTTCCGAGTCGCTTGACCTGACCCGCTTCTTCGCCGGTCGCACATCCGCCTGGGGCCTCTTCGAGGACCGGTTCGGCACGATGCGCCGGCGGTTTTCGGTGACCATCGACGGGGCCTGGCGGGGCGAGGAATTCGTCATGGACGAAGCCTTCCGCTTCGACGACGGATCGGCGGAACGGCGCGTATGGCGGATCCGGCCAAAGGCCGACGGGCGCTTCATGGCGGTCGCCGACGACGTGGTCGGCGAGGCGGCCGGATCCCTGCACGGACCGACCGTGATCATCCGTTACAAACTGATGATCAATGCGGGACCGTTGTTGAAGGTCGTGCGCTTCGACGACCGCATGCACCGTATCGACGAACATACGGTGATCAACCGCGCCACCATATCGAAATTCGGCATCCGGCTCGGCACGGTGACGATCCTGTTCCGCCGGGAGGACACCGGGGCCTTCAGCCGGCAGGCGCGGCCAGTCGTCGCCGGATCGCCCGGATGACCGGCCCGAGAACCGGGATCCGCGCGTAGAGATCGCCGCTGTCCCAGAAATCGGCATGCCGGCGCACCAGATTGTCGGCGTCCAGCTCGACGATGCTCATGCCCTCGATGGTCATCGCACCAAGCCGGCCCAACCGCCCGGAATAGGTCCAGCTCAGCAGCCAGCGGCGGTCTTCGCCGTGGCAGTCGCGGACCATGAACTCCAGATCGGAAACCTTCTCGAACATGTCGTCGAACACCGCCTTCAGGGCGGGCCTGCCGGTGACGTCGTTGAACGGGTCGGTGAAGCGGATGTCGTCGGCGCAAAGCGCCAGGACGCTTTCGACCGTATCGGGCCGCATGGCTTCGAGCGCCGCGACGTAGCCGACGATTGCGTGTCCAGGGGGCGCCTGTCCGGTGGTCGCCGATCCCTTGGTGGTCATTTTCGCCTCACCAACTTGCGTATACCCCAGAAGAAAACCGGATAGGGCGACAGTCCGGCGGCCTTGAGCATCAGCACGAAACGGCGCGGGAAGGCGACCTCGAACCGACCCGACGCCAGGCCGCCGACGATCCGTTCGGCAGCCGCATCTGGTTGCATCATGAACGGCATCGGAAAGCTGTTCTTCGCTGTCAGCCGGGTTTCCACGAAGCCCGGATTGACAAGCGAGATCTTCACGCCGCTGCCGTCGAGCTCGGTCTTCAGTGCCTCGGCCAGGTTGATCAGCGCCGCCTTGGTCGGCCCGTAGGTCGCCGACTTCGGCAGCCCGAAATAGCCGGCAACCGAGGAGACGATGGCGATCTGGCCGGCATCGCGGTCGCGCAGCCCGGGCAACAGCGCAGCGACGGCGTTGACGGTGCCCATGTAGTTCACGTCCATGCTCGTGCGGAAGGCCGCAATCTGCAGATCGTCGAGACGGAACGGTAGCCAGACCCCGGCCGACAGCACGGCAAGATCGACCGACCCGCGCGCCGCCTCGATCTCGGCGAGGACGTCGGAGACCGCCGCATCATCGGTCACGTCGAGCGGATAAACGGAGATGTTTTCGCCGGCCTCGCGGGCGAGTTCACCCAATGCGGCTTCGTCGCGCGCCGACGCTGCGACATGGACGCCGGCCGCGGCGAGACGAAGCGCAACGGCCCGGCCGATGCCGGAACTCGCGCCGACGACCCAGGCGGTTTTCCATGGCAGGTCCGGCATTCGGTCCGCTCGCGAGGGCTGTCGGCTTGGCTCCGGCGACCGCCGGGGCTCAGATCCGGAAGTAGGGCTGCAGGATCCGGCTGATCAGGCCCTTGAACCGGGTCGGCGCCTCCATCGCCACGAGGCAGATGCAGTCGTCGTCGGAATCGACCATCGGCGAATGCTCGACGTCCTCGTCCAGGTCGGCGACGTCGCCGGGGCCGTAGTGGCCCGTCTCGTCCGAATAGGAACCCGACAGGATCATGGTCAGCTCGTTGCCGCCGTGGCCATGCTCCGGCATCTTCATGCCAGGCGCGATCCGCAGCAGGAGAAGGCTGCCGCTTCCCGGCGTTACCGCAATTTCGTGGCTGCGCACGCCGGGCGCGATCCAGCGCCAGCGGATCTCGTCGAGCCCGCCGGACAGCCGGCGCGCCAGCGGCGCGGGAATGCGCGAATCGGCGTAGCGCGGCGGCGTCGAGGCGACGGCCGGTTTCGCCGCAGGCGTCTCGATCCGTGCCAACGCGCGGGCCAGCGCGTCCGGCTCGATCTTCGCTTCCGCGGCTTCGTCCAGCAACGTTCCGCCGATCGCTTCGGCGACGCGTACCCGGTTGCGGCATTGTTTACAGATCGCCACGTGCGCCGCCGCGGCGACACTCAGCGCCTCGTTCAGCGTACCCGCCGCATAGGCGGTCAGGGTCGCATCGTCAGGATGATGCAGGATACTCAAATCTCGCTCTCCAGGGCCTGCCTGAGCTTGTTGTAGGCGAGCCGCATTCTCGATTTCACAGTCCCGAGCGGCAGGTCGAGCCGTTCGGCAATTTCGGTCTGGGCGAGGTCATCGACGAACGACAGTCGGATCACCTCGGCCTGTTCGGACGGCAATTCCCCCATCGCGCGGGCGACCAGCTCCCGCTCCTGGCGCGCGTTTACCGCGTCGTCCTGGGCGACGATCGTCCGCTCGGTGCCGGCGTCCTCCTCGGCAATCTCGAGCCCGTCGACATCGTCGAAGTGCTGAACGGATTCGCGGCGAAGCCGGTCGATCCGCAGATTGCGGGCGATAGTGAAGATCCAGGTCGACGCCGAGCCGCGCCCGCGCTGATACAGCGACGCCTTGGTCCAAACCGCCAGCATCGTGTCCTGCATCAGTTCCTCGGCGAGCGCGGCATCCGCGCCCTTGCGCATCAGGAAGCCCTTCACGCGCGGAGCGAAGTGCAGGAACAGCGCCTGATAGGCATCGCGGTCCCGGCTTTCGCTGATTTGCACGAGCAATTCGGTCATGGCCTCGGGACGAGGCGCCACGCCGGTTCCGCTCGGGGAGTCGCTCATTTGCAAGGCCACGTACACGTTTTCAGGCCCCTTGTTGATACCGGGCCGGATACGCGGAGGGAACCGGGGCGGATCACCTTACGCGACGGCAGTGTCAAAAATCCTGCAAATTGGCGCGTTCGTGAACCAAATTAGGTGCGTATACGTATTGATCGTTTGGTAAAAGGAACTAAGACTCATTCGTGAGTGAGAATATAAGGATGCGCTGCGTTCGCGGCAGCGAACGATGCGCACCGGGAACGAAACGCACGGGGCGCGCGACAAGGCCGGGTCGCCGGGAAAACGGGCGAGCGCAGGCCAGGACGATCCTTCCGACAGCCCCGTGAACGGAATGCTGACGCCCGTGCCCCCAACCGGGTGTCAGTCGGCCGCCCCGCCAGTCCTGTGTGGGGCGGCCATCCTTTCAGGGGGTCCCGATCACGCCTCCCGGTAGAATCCTCCGGTTAGTCGATTTCCCATTTCCGCTGCGGTAGGCTTGCCGCCGTTTGAAGCAGCGGTGGGTTTCGAAATGCTCGTCTACATTCTCCTCGCCATCATCGTCCTCGGCGCGCTTTATGTCGTCGTCACCTATAATTCGCTGGTATCGCTTAGAACACGCGCGTCCGAAGCCTGGAGCGACATCCAGGTGCAGATGAAACGGCGCTACGACCTGATCCCCAACCTCGTCGAAACGGTAAAGGGCTATGCCACCCACGAGGCCGGTACGCTGGAGGCCGTCGTCGAGGCCCGCAACCGCGCGATGGCCGACAGCGGCAGCCCGGCGCATCAGGCCGAAAGCGAGAACATGCTGCAGCACGCGCTGAAGAACCTGTTCGCGCTCGTCGAGAACTATCCCGACCTCAAGGCCAACCAGAATTTCGCGCAGCTTCAGACCGAAATCACCGAAACGGAGAACCTGATCAACCGGTCGCGCCGCTTCTACAACGGCTCGGTGCGCGACCTGAACATCAAGATCGAGCAGTTTCCCTCGAACCTGATTGCCCAGCAGTTCAACTTTGAGAAGAACGAGTTCTTCGAACTGGACGAAGCCGAAGCCGAGGCAGCCGCCAGGCCGGTCTCGGTGTCCTTCGACTAGTCCTGCGAACCGGCCATGAGCGCGTTTCAGACCGGAAAAGGAGCCGTCAGGGCGGTGCTCGCCCCGCTACTGTGCGCGCTTGCCGTGTTCGCCGTGTTCCTTGCGCCGTGGGGATCCGCCCGCGCCGAGGACCCGCTTCCGCCCGAGGCCCTGACGCAGGAGGTGATCCGCAGTTTCGAGTCGCGCATTGCCGTTGAACGCGACGGCTCGGTGCTGGTCACCGAAGACATCGAGGTCGTCGCGCTCGGCTACGACATCAGGCGCGGCATCTACCGGGACATTCCGGTCGGCGGCACCGGCCTGCTCGGCATCGGCGGATCGACGTTCGAGTTGGTCCGCACCCTGCGCGACGGCCGGCCCGAGCCGCACCGCATCGAATGGATCGGCACCGACGTGCGGATCTATCTCGGCGAGGCGGATGTCTTCCTGAAGCGCGGCGTCTACCGCTACCGCATCGTCTACCGGATGAGCAACCAGGTCGGCCGCTTCGACGGATTCGACGAGATCTACTGGAACGTCACCGGCAATGACTGGGCATTCCCGATCGAGCGGGCACGTGCCGTCGTACTGCCACCCGAGGGCGCGCCGGTCTCGCAGGTCGCCGCCTATACCGGCTATCGCGGCGCGCATGGCCAGGACGTCGATATCGGCGAGACACGCAGCGGGCGCCCCCTGTTCCGGACGACCCGGACGCTCGGATCGGGCGAGGGATTGACCGTCGCGGTCGGCTGGCCGCCGGGCTTCGTCGACCCGGAAACCGGTGCACAGCGGTTCGCCCGCTGGCTGAAGCGCTGGGGGGCGCTGGCCGGCGCCGCGGTAACGCTCGGCATCGTGCTGCTCTATTACCTGGCGGTCTGGACAAGGGTCGGCCGGGACCCGCGGGCCGGCACCATCATCCCCGTCTACCATCCGCAAATGCCGCCGGCGGCGATGCGGTTCGTCGAGCGCATGGGCTTCGACAACACCTGTCTCGCGGCCGCGGTCGTCAGCCTGGCGGTGAAGGGGCACCTGAAGATCCGGGCGACAAGCGGCAAGAAGCAGATCCTGGTCGCACTGCCGGAGGCCACATCCGCCAAACCGATGAGCGACGGCGAGGCCGAACTGTTCGACAGCCTGTTCGCCTCCGGCGACGAGATCACCATCCAGCGCAGCAGCCGCTCGCGCCTCAACACCGCGGCGAGCGCACTCAAGGCGCATTTCAACAGGACCTTCAACACGATCTACTTCCGGCGGAACCGTGGCTGGTTCGCGCTTGGCGTCGTCGTCACGATCCTGGGCTGGCTGCTTTCCGCACTGTTGTCGGTCCGCCAGATCGAGATGCTGTTCATCGCGATCTTCCCGACGGTCTTCGCGGTGATCCTCGGCACACTTGCCGTCAGATCCTTTCTCTCGGCCCGCGAATTCAGACGCACGAACAACGTCATCGCGCTCGTCGCGATCCTGATTCAGGGCATCGTCATCGTCGGGATGCTGGCGGTGCTCGGCGTGTTCTTCGTCGGAGTCGGCTTCCAGATGGGCACGATCCCTTTCCTGACGCTGATCGGCGTCGCCTTCCTGAACGTGCTGTTCTGGTACCTCCTGAAGGCGCCGACGGCGCTCGGCCGCACCGCGCTGGACGAAATCGAGGGCACGCGGCTCTACCTGACGGTCGCCGAGGAGGACCGGCTCAGGTTCGATCATCCGCCCGACCGCACGCCCGAGCATTTTCACGAACTGCTGCCCTATGCCATCGCGCTGGACGTGGAGACCGAGTGGACCGACCAGTTCGCCGCCGAAATCGAGGCGGCGCGGACCGCTGGCAAAGCCAATCCCTATCTCAACCCGTCCTGGTACAGCGGCACGCGCGGCAGCGGGTTCCGGGATGTCGGGGCGCTGCGCAGCTTCGGCCCGGCGCTCGGCAGCGCCTATGGAGCGGCGACCGTCAGCAAGTCGAGCGGTTCGGGGTCGTCCGGCGGCGGCTCCTCCGGAGGCGGAGGCGGAGGCGGAGGCGGAGGTGGCTGGTAGGGCCGGGCGGTCCTGCGGCCAGTCGCTCTAGCGCGGCTCCTCGGGCCGGCGCACGACGTCCTCGACCAGGCCTTCCAGCCACGGCCGGACGCCGAACCCTGTGCGCCGATCGATTTCCTTCTGGTCGATCGGCGTTCCGGCGAGTTTCGGGGTGGTGTCCGGATCGAGATGCAGGGCTTCGCGCCAGGCCGACATCGTGGCAATCCGTTCGACCGGCATGGTGTCGATGCGTACGGGATCGACCAGGAAGGCGAAAAAGAACACGCCCGAGGCCATGTAGGCCAGCGCCACCGATTTCGGACCCAGCCCTCCGAGCGGCCGCCTTGTCCAGAACAGGTAGCCGGCCGCCAGGTTGAGAGCGAACAGGTAGACCGCGATGACCGGCTCCAGCCCCGACCCGTACAGCGCGGTCGGAACGAAGATCAGCAGAATGAACAGCCAGAGCACGGCGTCCATGCGCGGCGAAACCCTTGCGACAGGTCGAAATCCGCTGCCGAACACGACGGGCCTGGGGCCTGGCCGGCAGCTCGGGAAGCGGTCAAAACAAGCCTAACGAGTCCTTGACGCGTTAGACAGGCGGTCGCGGATTTATGGTTACGAAGCGGGGATATCGGGCAAAACGGCGGCGGATCGGCCTTGCGGACCTAAAGATCGTCAGGTTCCCGGCGAATCCGGCATCTTCTGGGATTCGACGATCATCGCCGTGCCGAGCTGCGAGAGCGCGTCCTTGTGCATGGTCAGCGTGACCGGGCCTTCCGGCGTCAGGATGGCGACGACGCAGACTGAGGGCTCGTCGGGATGCGGGTTCAGCTGGTAGCGCAACGCCGGCTGCAGTATCTCCGAGCGGACATAGCCCTTGCGCGCCTTCGGGACGTTCTGTTCCATCTCAATTGGCCTTTCCTGCGCGGCCCCGGGATTGATCCGGGATTCTGTTTTTCCGTGCGGGCGGTGTCTCATCAAACGCCGCGCGGTGCAAGCCGGCGTTGTGCCGCGCAACCGTCAGGCGACGGACTTGCGGCGGATCAGTTTCATTTGGGGCCTCTTGCCGTAGCATTGTCCCGAGACCGTCGCCAAGACCAGCGGAACCGGACCGATGCGCCTGGCCACCTTCAACATCGAGAGTCTCGGCGGCAGCCCGAAGCGGGGCGCACCGATCGAAGAGCGCATCGCCGTCCTGCGCCCGCAGCTCGAACGGCTCGGCGCTGACATCCTGTGCCTGCAGGAGATCAACACGCGCAAGGAGGACGGCATCCGCAGGCCGCTCGACCTGTTGGCACTCGTCGAGGGCACCGGCTATTCCAGCCACGCGATCGACATCTCGTCGGGGCCGAAGGGCGACGGCCCGGCCGACGTGCACAATCTGGTCGTCCTCAGCCGCTATCCGGTGCTCGAGCGCGAGGACATCCGCCAGTCCCTCGTCGTGCCGCCGTCATGGCGGCGGCAGACCGCCGAGCCGCCGGACGCCGCGCCCTTTCCGGTCACCTGGGACCGGCCGGTGCAGCGCGTCGTGCTCGGCCTGCCGAACGGAATACGCCTGCATGTCTTCAACGTGCACCTGCGCGCGCCGCTCGCCGCCGCCGTTCCCGGCCAGAAGTCGGGGCCGTTCGCCTGGAAATCGGTATCCGGCTGGGCCGAGGGCTTCTTTCTGTCGGCGATGAAGCGCACCGGCCAGGCGCTGGAGCTGCGGCTTGCCGTCGAGCGCGTCTTCGACGCCGAGCCCGATGCGCTGGTTACGGTTT
>ENA-ORCV01000813-ORCV01000813.1-marine-metagenome-genome-assembly--contig:-NODE-813-length-14178-cov-3.043685_pt1 | contig 14178 bp, 10 predicted proteins | sample MGYA00237779_ERZ508509 | MGnify/ENA primary metagenome ERZ508509 (study PRJEB26180, sample SAMN06268772) | marine metagenome | isolation source: Bioluminescent Bay, La Paraguera, Puerto Rico | place... | reverse complement strand
TTCGGGCGTTGGCCCTTCGATCATGGAGGCGGCGAACAAGGGCGCGAGCGATGCCGGTGCGGAGAGTATCGGCCTCAATATCGTCCTGCCGCATGAGCAGGCACCCAATGCCTATGTGACGCCCTATCTCGCGCTCTGTTTCCACTATTTTGCACTGAGGAAGATGCACTTCCTGATCCGCGCGCGAGCCGTGGCGGTGTTCCCCGGCGGTTTCGGCACTTGCGACGAACTTTTCGAGCTGCTGACGCTGATCCAGACCGGCAAGATGAAGCCCATACCGATCCTGCTCTTCGGCAGGAAGTTCTGGAACCGCATCGTCGATTTCGAGGGCCTGGCCGAAGAAGGCACGATCGATCACGAAGACCTGGAACTCATAAGTTGGTGCGAGACAGCCGAGGATGCCTGGCATCACATTTGCGAATTCTACCGCCTGTCCGATCCGATCCAGGGCTGCGACTGACAGGCTGTTTCAGCGCACCGCCTGATGACCCATCGGGCCGTGGCCTGAGCCAAAGCCGGGCGCATTTTCGAGCGCTTGGCGGACGAACTGGCGTGCTTCGGTGACTGCCTCTTCCAGCGGCAACCCCTTTGCGAGCTGAGTGGCGATGGCGCTGGAGAGCGTGCAGCCGGTGCCATGATTATGGCGCGTTTCGATCCGCGGGTCGGACCACATGACCGGCACCTGGCCGGGTCGGTGGAGAATGTCTTCGACCATCGTGCCATCGGCATCACCGCCCTTCGCAAGATAGGCGATGCCGCGCTCCTGCATCGCAGCATCGCCGCCAAGTGCAGCCAGTTCGGAAGTGTTGGGCGTGGTCAGCGTTGCCAGCTCCATCAGCCATTCGAACACCTCGATAGTCGCCTCGTCCGCCAAAGTAGCACCGCTGGTAGCGACCATGACGGGATCGAAGACGATGGGGCAGGGCAAGTCCTCCAGCCTGTCCGCTACCACTTCGGCAATATCAGCGCTGCCGAGCATGCCGATCTTCACCGCATCCACGCCGATATCGCCCATGCAGGCGTCCATTTGCGCGGCGACGAAATCGGGCGAGAGGACTTCCACGCCCGTCACGCCCTTGCTGTTCTGCGCCGTGACAGCTGTGATGGCGGTCATGGCATAGCCGCCGAGCATGGTGATGGTCTTGATGTCTGCCTGAATCCCCGCGCCGCCGGAGCTGTCCGATCCGGCGATGGATAGGATGCGGGGTGGGCGTTTGCTCATGTCAATCGTTTGAGGATCACGCGGCAGCTTCGACTGCATTGCAGATCGAATCCACCAAGCGGTGAACCTGTGCCTCGTCATCGCCCTCCGCCATGACGCGGATCAGCGGTTCGGTGCCCGATTTGCGGATTACCAACCGACCCGATCCGTTGAGTTCGCCTTCCGCGGAGGCGATTGCCTCCTGTACCGAGGCTTCTGCGAGCGGGTCGCCACCATCATAGCGTACGTTCTTCAGCAATTGCGGCACGGGATCGAACAGGTGCAGCAACTCGCTGGCGGTTGCTCCATTGCGTACCAATTCGCCGAGCACCTGCAATGCGGCAATGGTGCCATCACCTGTAGTAGCATGGTCGGTCAGGATCATATGGCCGGACTGTTCGCCGCCGACATTGTAATCGCCGGCGCGCATGGCTTCGAGTACATAGCGATCGCCCACCTTGGTTCGCACCAGCTCCAACCCTTGTGCCGCCAGATAGCGTTCGAGCCCGAGGTTGGACATCACCGTGGAGACGATCCCGCCGCCTTTCAGCAGCCCGCGCCTGGCCATGCTGGTGGCTATCAAGGCCATGATCTGGTCACCATCGACAATCTGGCCTTTTTCATCGATCACAATCAGGCGGTCGGCATCGCCATCGAGCGCGATGCCGATATCCGCCTTCTCTTCCAGCACGCGGGCCTGGATTGCCGCGAGATCGGTGGAGCCCACGCCATCATTGATATTTCGGCCGTTTGGCGAGACGCCTAGCGGGATGACTTTCGCGCCCAGTTCCCAAATCGCCGTGGGCGTGACCTCATAGGCGGCACCATGCGCGCAATCGATGACGATCTTGAGGTCGTCGAGACGGATATCGTCGGACAGCGATTGCTTGACGGCGTGGATGTAGCGCCCCTTGGCATCGTCGATCCGGCGCGCGCGGCCGATATGCTCGCCCTGTGCGAGATCCTGATCGCGTTCCATTTCGGCCTCGATGGCTTCCTCGTCCTCGTCGGAAAGCTTGAAGCCGTCAGGGCCGAACAGCTTGATGCCGTTGTCGGCGAACTTGTTGTGGCTGGCAGAGATCATAACGCCGATATCGGCACGCATTTCGCGGGTGAGCAGGGCGACGGCAGGTGTCGGCAGGGGGCCCGTCAGGATCACATCCATGCCCACGCTGGTAAAACCGGCGGTAAGGGCGTTTTCCATCATATAGCCGGACAGGCGCGTATCCTTGCCGATCACAACGCGGTGCTTGTGATCGCCGCGCAGGAAGTGGCGACCGGCCGCCTGGCCCACTTTCATCGCGGTCGCTGCGGTCAGTACTCCGGCATTGGCTCTCCCGCGAATGCCATCGGTCCCGAAATATCTGCGCGCCATTGCTTATCCTTGGTCACAAAGAAGAAATACTGTCCTTGCAATGGCGCGCCTCGCCACCAATGTCACGTGTGCAGGGCCTTTGCGCCCAACAATTTGCTCGCCCGCGCGCAATGTGCGCGCCGATCCAACGCAGACCAACAGGAGAATCTCCCTTGGCTTTTGAACTACTTTCCCTGCCCTATGACAATGAAGCGCTTGCACCGGCTATTACCGCAGAGACGCTGAGCTTCCACCACGGCAAGCATCATCAGGCTTATATCGACAAGATGAATGCTGCGATCGAAGGTTCGGAACTGGAGGGCAAGAGCCTGGAAGAGGTGATTGCGGCAGCGCGCGGTTCCGATCAGGGCCTGTTCAACAATGCTGCGCAGAGCTGGAACCACGGCTTCTACTGGCTTTCTTTGACGCCTTCATCCAGCGGCCCTTCGGGAGACCTGGCGGACAAGATTGACGAAGCTTTCGGTTCGTTCGACGAGTTCAAGGAAGAGCTCCAGGCGCGCGGTGCGGGTCACTTCGCCAGCGGCTGGGTGTGGCTGGCCGAAAAGAACGGCAAGCTTTCCATCGAAGAAACGCATGATGGCGATACGCTGGCCGATAGCGGATTCAACCCGCTGCTGGTGATCGATGTGTGGGAACACGCCTATTACATCGACCATCGCAACGCCCGCCCCGCCTATCTGAAGGCAGTCGTGAACGACTTGCTGAACTGGGATTTCGCAGCTGACAATCTCGCGCGCGGCTCGGCCTGGACCTATCCGGCCTGATACCAGCTGAAGTGATGAAGAGCCCGCCCTTCCCGATGCGGCGGGGCGGGCTTTCTTGTGCGCGGCGCTTTGCAGGCTAGACCTGCTATATTCTGCGGTATACAGCATGGGCCGTGATCAGACCTCTCCGTATCGCGACATCCTCTCTTGTTGGCGGATTCCTGCTGGCTTCTTGTGCCGTGCAGGAGGAGCGTGGACCCGTCATTCTTGCCGCGTCCAGCCTCACACAGGCGCTGGAGGAGGTGGCCGATGCGTGGGAACAACAAGGTCACGCCAGGCCAGCGCTCTCCTTCGCGGGCACGGCTTCATTGGCGCGACAAGTTGAGGCGGGCGCACCGGCGGACATCTTTGTTTCGGCAGATGAGCAGTGGATGGACTGGCTGGATGAACAAGGACTGATCGAGGCAGACAGTCGCCGCAGCATTCTGGGCAACGAACTGGTGGTTGTTGCCCGCGAGGGACTTGTGCCCGATGGGGACAATCACGAATCTCTCGCCTCGCTGTTCGGGGATGTACGCTTCGCCATGGGCGATCCTGAAAGCGTCCCGGCCGGGCGTTATGCTCGAAAGGCTCTGGAAGGCATGAAGCAATGGGACGCGTTGGAGCCGCAGGCCGTGCTAACCGACAGCGTGCGTGCCGCGCTTGCACTCGTCGAAAGGGGAGAGGTGGACTACGCCATCGTCTATGCGAGTGACGCACTTGCCATGACAAGCGGGGGTCTCGCTCGTGTCTTACCAGCTGACGCCCATACACCAGTAACCTATGCCATGGCCCGCCTTTCCTCTTCGGATCACCCTGGCACACAAGCTTTTTTGCAATTCCTCTCTGGCGAAAAGGCCTCCGAAATCTTCCTGTCCCGCGGGTTCCTTCTGCGCGAAGGTTGCTTGCAGTGCTGAGCGAGCTCGAATGGGCAGTGGTGGGCCTGTCGCTCAAGGTCAGCCTGGCGGCGGTTCTGTTGACCTTGCCGGTAGCCTACGGGCTGGCATGGTTGTTGGCGCGCAGGCGCTTTCCAGGGATCATTGTGCTCGATGCGCTGGTGCATCTGCCGCTTGTCGTACCGCCCGTAGTCACGGGCTGGCTGCTGCTGGTCCTGTTCGGACGTAATGGCGCAATCGGAGCATGGCTGGAGAGCGCGTTGGGCATTACATTGGTGTTCAACTGGACCGGTGCCGCTCTTGCCGCAGCCGTCATGGCGCTGCCGCTAATGGTGCGTGCCATGCGCCTGTCGATCGAAGCGGTAGACCGACGTTTTGTCGAAGCCGCGCGCAGCCTGGGAGCGGGCCGCTGGCGGGCCTTTGCCACGATTACCCTGCCGCTCAGCCTGCCCGGTATTGCCGCCGGTGCCACATTGGGCTTCGCGCGTTCGTTGGGCGAGTTCGGTGCGACGATCACCTTTGCCTCCAATATCGCCGGCCAGACGCGAACGCTCCCGCTGGCGATCTATTCGGGACTGCAGGTTCCCGGTGCTGAGGAGCAGGTGGCGCGGCTGGCCGTAATATCGATCCTGCTTTCGCTGGCGGCCTTGCTGGTATCCGAATGGCTCGTGCGGCGATCGGCGGGGAGGCGCGCGCATGTTCTTTGAGATCAGCCTGCGTCATCGCATCGGTGAAAGGGATCTGGCATTCGACCTTGCCAGCGATGCTCCGCTTACCGCAATTGTGGGGGTATCAGGCGCGGGCAAGACCACCATCCTCAATTGCGTTGCCGGGCTGATCAGACCTGATGAAGGCCGAATCGCGATTGCCGGAGAGACTTTGTTCGACAGTGCGACGGGCGTGGATGTGCCACCCGAAAGGCGCCGCGCGGGCTATGTCTTCCAGGACGCGCGATTGTTCCCGCATATGAAGGTCGAGGCCAATCTTGCCTATGGTGAGAGAATGGCGCGGAGCGAGGACAGGTGGATTGCGCGGGACCGCGTGATCGAATTACTTGGGATCGGACACTTGCTGGCGCGCTATCCTGCCAATCTGTCGGGAGGAGAGACGAGGCGTGTCGCGATAGGGCGGGCGCTGCTGTCCGGTCCGCGTTTCCTGTTGCTGGATGAACCCATGGCTTCTCTCGACGCCGAGCGCGCCGAGATCATGCGTCAGCTTGTCGAGCAAATTCGCGATGAACTGTCGTTGCCTACACTTCTCGTCAGCCACGATAGAGCTGAAGTGGAAAGGCTGGCGGGGCAGGGCATCAGCCTCGACTAATCGTACCCGCCCCGAGCAAATCAGACCAGTTTCGACGTATCGATTGGCAGTTCGCGAATGCGTTTGCCGGTCAGCGTGAATAGAGCATTGGTCACAGCCGGGATAACTGGGGGCAAGGCAGGCTCGCCAAGGCCGGTGGGTGAATAGTCCGAAATTACCCATTCCACATGAATCTGCGGCACCATCGGCATGCGCGGTAGCTGGTAATTGTGGAAGTTGGACTGCTTGGCCGCGCCGCCTTCGATTTCCACTGCCAGCTGCAAGGCCTGGCCGATCCCGTCGATGACCGATCCCTGTACCTGGTTGAGTGCGCCATAGGGGTTGATGATGTGGCTGCCCACGTCACCTGCCACCCAGACATTGTGGATCTGCACCTGGTTGCGGTCCGAAAGGCTGACTTCGGCCACTTCGGCGAAATAGCCCTGATGGCTGTAGTAATAGCCGAAGCCCAGTGCATGGCCTTCTGGCACCGGTTGGCCCCAATTGGACATGTCGAGCGCCTTGGCCGTGACATTACGCAAACGTTGCGGATCGAAACCGGGCGCAAAGCCGCCAAAACCGAACGACCCTTCGGCCTTTTCCGCGCCTTCGACGATCTCGGTCAGCAGTGTGGGCAGGTCCTTGCCTTGTGCATGCGCGACCTCGTCGAGGAAACTCTGCATGACATAGGCCATGGCATTGGACGTAGGCGCGCGCAGCGCGCCCATTGGCACGGAGGTGCGCATCTTGTTCTGTTCGAAGCGCAGGTTTTCCACGTGATTGGCGGGGAATTCGGTGGCCGACATGGTTGCCGGATTGAAGCCGCCGCCGCCCAGGTCGAAAGTGATGAAGTGGTCGGCCCAGCCGGTAAGCTTGCCATTCTCATCCCACGCGGCGCGCAATTTGTGCCAGCCTGCAGGGCGATAATAGTCGGTACGGACGTCGTCCTCGCGGCTCCAGATCAATTGTACAGGCGTGCCGGGCATCTGCTTGGCGATGGCGGCCACCTGCACCATGTAGTCGTTCATCAGGCGCCTGCCGAAGCCGCCGCCAAGGCGCGTGAGATGAACCTCGACCTTATCCGGTGCGACGCCGAGATAATTGGCGACAGACATCTGCCCATTCATCGGCAACTGTGTGGGTGCCCACATCTCCATCCGGCCGTCTTCATGCATCAAGGCGGTGCAATTCATCGGCTCCATCGGCACATGGGCGAGGAAGGGATAGTGATATTCGGCTTCGTGTGTGCCTGACGCAGAGGCGAATGCCGCATCGACATCGCCCTTTTCGGCAAAGACTTCTTCCGACTCGCCAGACGCCATCAGCGCGCGAGCGGTTTCGTCATATTTGGCGGTCGAATGGTCGGCCCATTCGCCATTGTCCCATTGCACGTCCAGCTTTGCGCGCGCCTTGTTTGCGAGCCACCAATTGTCGGCGATCACGGCAACACCGTCGACCAGCTCCTCGATATTGCCATTGCCTTCGACGATGAAGGCATCGATCACGCCCGGCTCTGCCTTGGCGGCGTCGAGATTGGCCGAGACGATCCTCGCGCCGAAGACGGGCGAGCGCTCATAGGCGGCATAGACCATGCCGGGAAGCTGGGTGTCGACACCGAAGATCGGCTCTCCGCGAACGATCTTGGGGCTGTCGATACCGCCGATCGCGCGGCCGATAATGCGGAAATCGGCTGCATCCTTGAGCGGGACCTGATTGAGCTCAGGCACCGGCGTAAGGCTGGCCTCGTCTGCCAACTCGCCGAATGTGGCGCGGCGACCCGATGCGGCATGCACCACCACGCTCGGCTCGGTCGTCAGCTCTGCCATGTCCACACCCCAGCGCATGGCGGCCGCCTGCAGCAGCATCTGGCGCGCAGCTGCACCTGCCTGGCGCATGGGCATCCAGTTCATCGGCGTGGCGGTACTGCCACCTGCGATCTGCGGGCCATATTTGGCCATGTCGAGATCACCCTGCTGGATGCTGACGAGATCCCAATCCGCATCGAGCTCCTCGGCAATCAGCATGGGCAGCATGGTCTTGATGCCCTGGCCGATCTCGGGGTTTTTGCCGATGATAGTCAGCGTATTGTCCGGGTGGATGGTGATGAAGGCGTTGAGCTCTGCTGCTGCGCCCTGTGCCATGGCATGCGAAGCCATCGGCAAGGTTGCGGCAATTGCCATGCCGCCACCGGCAATGGCGGAAACCTTGAAGAAGGAACGGCGGCTGAGTTCGGGGCCTTTGGCCATGGTTGCGGCATCAGACATTGGCGGTGTCCTCCTTCGCGACCTGGGCAATGGCAGCATGAATTCGTCCGTAGCAGGCGCAGCGGCAGATATTGCCGCGCATGGCGTTGTCGATTTCCTCATCGCTGGGATTGGGGTTGGCGTTGAGCAGCGCCGTTGCCGTCATAAGCTGGCCGGCCTGGCAATAGCCGCATTGCATCACATCGGTATCGAGCCATGCCTTTTGCAGTGCCTGGCCCACCGGCGTCTCGCCCAGCGATTCAACGGTCGAGACCTCACGATCGCCGATCGCGCCGATTGGCAGCGAGCAGGAGCGCGTGGCGACGCCATCCAGATGTACCGTGCAGGCGCCACACATTCCGATACCGCAACCGAATTTCGTGCCGGTCATGCCCAGTTCCTGGCGCAGGACCCACAGCAGCGGCATATCCTCGGGCGCGTCAATCTCGCGCGTTTCACCATTGATCGTGACCGTGAAGGCCATGCTCTTCTCCTGTTGCAGATCCTTATGGCACCTGTGTTGGGCAGGTGCTGATAGTAGGAAACTAAACGTTCAGCCCCTTCCTGCCAAGTGTGGCGAGGGCACAGAGTTGCACCAAATTGTCGCGGAGCCCGCAATGATGCATAGGGCCGCGCATGAACGCAGGGAAATGGCATTTCTGGATCGATCGCGGAGGCACCTTTACCGACGTGGTGGCGCTGCGCCCCGATGGTATGGCGGAAACTGCCAAGCTCCTGTCCGAAAACCCTTCTCAATATGACGATGCGGCTGTTGCAGCGATCCGGCAATTGACAGGCATTGCGGAAGGGCCGCTGCCGCCAGCCGATATCCGCATCGGCACTACGGTCGCCACCAATGCCTTGCTCGAACGCAAAGGGGAGCCGGTGTTGCTCGCCATTACCCGCGGCTTTGGCGATGCACTGGCCATCGGCACGCAGGAGCGGCCCGAGATCTTCGCACGCAAGATCGTGAAACCCGAGCCACTGCCTGCAGAGGTGCTGGAAGTGGATGAGCGGGTAGGGGCCGACGGAACAGTACATCATGCGCTGGACGAGGAAGCAGCACGTGTCGCAATGCAAGCCGCCTTCGACCGCGGCTTGCGCGCCATCGCCATCGTTCTGATGCATGGCTGGAAGTTCACTGCGCATGAAGAGAAACTGGCCCGTATGGCCGCAGACGTGGGCTTTGCCGAGATTGCCGTCAGCCATCGTGTCAGCCCTTTGGCGCGGCTGATCGGGCGGGCGGACACGACCTGTGTCGATGCCTATCTCTCGCCCGTTCTGGCGCGCTATGTCGAAGGGCTGATGGCGGCGCTGGGTGAAGGGCAGGCGCCGCTCTTCATGCAGAGCAATGGCGGGCTGGTCGCGGCGGAGCATCTGCGCGGGAAGGATGCAATACTCTCCGGTCCGGCGGGGGGCATCGTCGGCATGGCGGAAACCTCGAAACGTGCCGGTTTCGACCGCGCCATCGGTTTCGATATGGGCGGGACCTCCACCGACGTTTCACTCTTCGCCGGAAGCTACGAGCGCGATACGGACAACCGCGTGGCCGGCGTGCGTGTGCGCAGCCCGATGTTGCGTATCCACACCGTGGCGGCGGGCGGGGGATCGATCTGCAGCTTTGACGGTGCGCGCTTCCTCGTCGGGCCCGAAAGCGCGGGCGCGCAGCCGGGACCGGCCTGCTACCGGCAAGGCGGTCCGCTGACGGTGACCGATTGCAACCTCATCCTCGGCAAGCTCCAGTCCGATCACTTCCCCGCCGTGTTTGGCCCCGATGCGGACCAGGCGCTCGATCGCACAGCGGCACTCAACCGCATGCAAGAGGTGCTGAAAGGCGTTGAAGAGGCCACAGGCGAGGAAATGAGCGTTGAACAGGCCGCGGAAGGCTTCATTGCCATCGCCGTCGCCAATATGGCCAATGCCATCCGCGCCGTTTCGGTGGCCAAGGGACATGACATGGCGCATTTCGCGCTCAACTGTTTCGGCGGGGCTGGCGGGCAACACGCCTGCCTCGTCGCCGATGCTTTGGGGATCGAGACCGTTCTGGTCCACCCGCTATCCGGCGTGCTCTCGGCCTATGGCATGGGCCTCGCCGACCGCAGCGAAACGCGCGAGGCGACCTTGCAATTGGCGCTCTCGGATTGCGAGGCGGATGCCATCGCCGGAGCCTGCTCCCAACTGGGCGAAGATGCAGCGGAAGCCCTGCACGATCAGGGTATCGCTTCGGGCGCAATCCAGCTCCGGCAGGAACCGCATATCAGGCCGGAAGGCGGAGACAGCACCATCGCCGTGCCTTTCGGATCGCTGGACGAAATGCGCGAAGCCTTCGCAACCGAACATCGAAAGCGGTTCGGATACGAGACCCAAGCACCGCTGGTCATCGAAAGCCTGCGCGTCGATGCGGTTTCGCCCACCGAGCATGGCGGTTCGCTCAATTTCGCTTCCGGCGGTTCGACTGTCGCCCCTGGCACCGAGGTCCGCTGCCATATGGCTGGCGAGGGGCGCAAATGCCCTGTGATCGAGCGCAGCGCCCTGCTGCAGGGTTCTGTCCTCACTGGTCCGTTGCTGGTGATCGATCCCGTTGCCACGCTGGTGGTCGAACCCGGCTGGCAGCTGGATGTACGCGAGGAGGGCATGCTCGTCCTCTCCCGCCAGGGCGAGAGACAGGAAGAACGCGTTTCCACCGAAGTCGATCCCGTGCGCCTCGAAATCTTCGGCGGGCTGTTCATGGCGATTGCAGAGGAGATGGGCGGGGCGCTGCAGCATTCGGCGCGCTCGGTGAATATCCGCGAGCGGCTCGATTTCTCCTGCGCGATCTTCGATGCGACAGGCAATCTCATCGCCAATGCGCCGCATATGCCGGTGCACCTTGGCAGCATGGGCGACAGCGTGCGCGCGGTGGTCGCAAAGCATGGGAGCACTATGCGCGATGGCGATGCCTTCGCCCTCAACGCGCCCTATCAAGGGGGCACGCATCTGCCCGATATCACCGTAGTGCGGCCTGTCTTTGTCGATGGCGAAAACATGCCAGCCTTCTACACTGCCGCGCGCGGGCACCATGCCGATGTGGGCGGAATCGCGCCGGGCTCGATGCCTTCAGACAGCACCAGTATCGAGGAAGAGGGCGTTGTCTTGGACAGCGTCCCGCTGGTGCAGGGCGGCAGGTTCCTCGCCGAGGAATTGCGCGAGGCCCTTGCCTCCGGCCCGTACCCTGCCCGCAATGTCGAGCAGAACCTCGCTGACCTTTCCGCACAGGTCGCCGCCTGCCAACGCGGGGCGACGCGCCTGCTGGAAATGGCCGCAACCTACGGCGCCGATGTGGTCGCCGCCTATATGGCGCATTTGCTCGACTACGCCGAAGGCGCGGCGCGCAAGGTGCTGGCGAAGCTTTCGAACGGGTCTCGCTCGGTGGAATTCGACGATGGCGCGCAGATCGCCGTCAGCATCACAGTCGATCGCGCGGCGGGAGAAGCCGTGATCGACTTTACCGGCACCAGCGACCAGCAACCCAACAACTTCAACGCGCCATCTTCGGTGGTGCGCGCGGCCTGCCTCTATGCGATCCGTTGCCTCAGCGACCTGCCCGTGCCGCTCAATGACGGCTTCCTCCGCCCGGTCATCATCCGCATTCCGCAAGGCTCCATGCTCGCGCCCGCTTATCCGGCGGCGGTGGTGGCGGGCAATGTCGAAACCAGCCAGATGGTCACCGATGCGCTGATGGGCGCGATGGGTGCCATGGCCGCCAGCCAGGGGACGATGAACAATTTCACCTTTGGCGATGCGCGCCACCAATATTACGAGACGATTGCGGGCGGCGCAGGCGCGGGTCCGGGCTTTGACGGTGCCGATGCGGTGCAGACGCATATGACCAACAGCCGCCTGACCGATCCCGAAATCCTCGAAATGCGCTTTCCCGTGTTGCTGGAGGAATTCGCCATCCGCCACGGCTCGGGCGGGCAAGGGCAATGGCACGGCGGCGATGGAGCAATCCGCCGCATCCGCTTCCTAGAACCCATGCAGGCCAATGTCCTTTCCGGACGCCGCAAGCAGGCGCCCTTCGGCCTGTCGGGCGGCGGGGACGGTGCCTGCGGAAGCAACCGCATCTATCGGCGCGATGGCAGCGTGGAGGAGCTTGCCGCAACTTCCGCTGTGGAGCTGGAGGCGGGTGATGTCTTTGCCATCAAGACACCCGGCGGTGGGGGTTATGGTAAGCGCTAAGTTTTGCCGCTGGGCGGGAGAGATTTCGCCCACACCGGGGACACCGTATCTCGGTGTCCCCGCTCGCAATGCGTGAGACAGGCAATTAAGGGGTAAAGTAAAGTGTCACCGTAACTCCAAAGGCTAAGAGAGTTCTCGCCTACCCGGGGACACCGTATTCGGTGTCCCCGTATGCGACTACAGCGCGACGCCGCCGGGGACATGCTGTTGCGTGTCCACGCGCACGGTCATGAGGAACCGTCTATTTGGGGGTTAAGCAAGGTGTCACCGTAATTCTGTCAACGTAATTCTTTGGCAGTGGGTATTCCGAGAAATTTCAGCGATTTCCACTTGCATTCGAAATCCGTTCCCGCATTGATGGTGGTCGGAGGGTTTGATGATTCTGGGTCGTATTACTCAGCGGGTACTTGCACCGCTATTTGCGCCCTTGCACAATTTTCGACCCATCGCCCTTGGATATCGCCGTAGTGCTGTAATGGCAGCGCTTCTCTTTCTTCCCACATGTTCAAGCTATTCTGCGGGTGATCAGCAGGTGATATATATTCCTACTGAAAATGGTGTTGTTGCGGAGAGAGTGAGTACTGGGTCGAAGTCATCTAATTCGGGAGAGTTGGCATCCGACCAGTCCTCAAATAGCCCCGCGAACACAATTGCGGGATTAGAGATTTTAGGGCCGGTCGGGCAGGCAATATCTCAGCTAATCAGATACGATATCGGTAGCTCAGAGTGTCTCCGTCGTCACTATTCGTCGACTACGGGGGGCGCTGACCTTGATGCTGCCTATCGTTGCTTTGACAACATCGCAGTGCCGGCGAGCTGTGAGGGACTGCGCAGTCCGATCGCCAGGCTTGTCAACCTGTCTGTTGCAGACCGGTCGTACGATGCGTTGCTTCCTTCTTTGAGTAGCCTGCAGCGACGCTGCGGGGTCTCTCTAGCCGATTATGTCGTTCAACCCGATCAACGCGAGCAAACAATCTTGGACGTGGCAATCATTTTTTCGGGTCGTGGAGACAGTGTCGCCAACCTTCATTTTCAAACGTCACATTTCTTGTCTCGCCTGTGCGAACGGGTGCTTGGGGCGAATTGGTCATCGTCGCGTGTTGCAGACATGTTGCTTTGTGCTCGAATTAGCTCGGGCGGGCCGTTGCGCGGCCGCGACTACTATCTTGAACGAATTGAAGGACTTGGTGAGAACTAATAGGTGTCGGAAGAATTACGGTGGAATTACGGTGACACTTTACTTTACCCCTAAATAGGCTTCGCTTGCGGGGACACGGAATACCATGTCCCCGTGTGAGGTGGGTGCCTGTCGCGGGCACGCCATAATCCCCTTTCCTACACCCCCATCACCACCGCATAGTCCGGACCTGTTCTTTCCACCGTCCGGCTCCCCCTGACGCAGTCCATGCGCCATGCTCCACACCCTCCCGCGGGGAGGGAGGCTTTTCTTCCTTTGGACAGTGTTAAATGTGTAAAGCCAGCAAGGCATGACTTTGCCCATCGTCCCGCAGAATTTGCGCAAAATCCATATCTGGGCACGCATCATTGCAATGCGTCCCACCTCGCCAATCTGCATCGGGCGCGCCGTTGTGGCGGCGTTCTCTCCCTCCAAGGAAAAGCAGATGAGGTATATATGAAGACAATTGCAGCAGCCCTCCTGATCGCAGGCCTGGCCGCCAGCGCGGCCCCGGCATCGGCCGAGGAATTTGACGGTCCCTATGTAGGCGTGGCGGCGGGTTTTACCCGCGACGAGGTTGGCCCCTCCTTGCCGCAGGACGTGACAATCAGCGGCGATCGCGGCCAGGACGCCGTCTATTTCCAGGGCTTTGCCGGATACAACCTTGCCGTGGCCCCGCGTGTGCGGGTTGGTGCGGAAGCGGCTTTCGGTATCGGCGCCGACGACGATTTCGTTGCGTCGGTTGCGGATACGTCTCTTGCCATCGATCCCGAATACAGCTTCGAATTCACCGGCCGTGTCGGCTACCTCGTAACCGACAGGCTGCTCGCCTATGCCCGCGGCGGTTACCAGAATGCCCGCGTCGAATTCGAACTGGCGGAGGCCGGTTCGACCGTGCTGCGCGACAAGGACAACCTCGATGGTTGGCTGGTCGGCGGCGGGCTCGATTATGCGATAAGTGACCATTTGAGCACCCGCGTCGAATACCGTTACGTCGATCTCGGCAATGACGGCGCCAGCTGGGAC
>ENA-ORCV01000812-ORCV01000812.1-marine-metagenome-genome-assembly--contig:-NODE-812-length-14185-cov-4.077119_pt1 | contig 14185 bp, 14 predicted proteins | sample MGYA00237779_ERZ508509 | MGnify/ENA primary metagenome ERZ508509 (study PRJEB26180, sample SAMN06268772) | marine metagenome | isolation source: Bioluminescent Bay, La Paraguera, Puerto Rico | place... | reverse complement strand
CGGTGCTGGAGCTTCGGCGCGAACACCGAGTCGGTGAACACCGCGAGCTTCTCGCCGGGCGTCAGGTCGACCTTCGGCTTCATCCCGGGGGTGATCAACACCATCCCATCGACCTCGCCCGGGTAGCTCGCGTCGTAGGCCATCACGTACTTGCCGCCCCAGGACAGCCCGATCAGGTAGATCTCGTCGGCCTTGTTGCGCTCGCGGACGATCCGGACCGCGCGGTGGATGTCGTCGACCAGGTGGGTGCCGCGTTCGACGTGGCCCGAGACGTAGCCGCGGTTCTCGCGGTTGATGCCGCTGCCGCGCCGGTCGATCGACACCACCGGGTAGCCGCGCTGCGCGAGCTGGCGGGCGGCCTCGTCGAACCACTCGGAGTGGCTCTCGATCCCGTGGAGGTAGAGGAAGCCGGCGCGGCGGGGATTCCGGCGCGACGCCCGGTGGACCACGTAGGCGAGCTGCCGGCCGTCGTGGGTCTCGAAGCGGCCGACCTCGTGGCCGCGCGTCCGCGCTTCGACCGCCCCGCTCGCGGGCCCGGGACCGGGTGGCGCGCCACATCGGGCCAGCAGCAGGGGAACGCAGAGCGCGGCAAGGCGGAAGCGGGCCTTCATCGGCCCGAGCCTAGGTCGCGACGGTGTGGCTGTCGATGACTCGGCGCCGCTTTCTGGTTGTGCCGACGCCCCCGGAGGGGTTTACGATCGCGGGGTGAAGTCCTTCCTCCTCCTGCTCCTCGCCTTTCTCTGCGTCCAGTGCGCCTCGATGAAGCCCGAGGGGGCCACCCCGGCCGAGCAGCGCGCCTTCATCGACGGCGAGGCCGAGCGGATCCTCGCGAAGCTGGCCGAGGAGGAGCCCGACTCGACCCGCGAGCTCGCCGCGGCCGAGGGCCACGCGGTGTTCCGCTACACCAGCGGCAAGATGCCGCTCATCCTCGGCGGACTCGGCGCCGGGTCCGGCTACGGGGTGGCGGTCGACGATGACCAGCGCACCTACATGAAGATCCAGAAGCTCAACTGGGGCTGGGGCATGGGGGTCAAGGAGAACGCCGTCGTCTTCATCTTCGACGACGCCGAGGTCTTCGAGAAGTTCCGGCGCGGCAAGTGGGACTCGGGCGCCGCCGCCGAGGCCACGGTCAAGGCCGACGAGCTCGGCGGCGGGATCGGCGCCTCCGCCACCCAGAAGGAGGGCTTCAAGGCCTACGAACTCTCCGAGTCCGGGCTGTCCTACGGCATCACCTACCGCACCCGGCGCTTCAGCCCCACCTCGAGCCTCAACCGCTGAGGGAAGGGCGCCGGGCCGGCTACCGGCCCCGGAACATCTCGTCGGGATCGAGGCCCAGCGGAGCCTTGCGCCATGCGTAGCCCTCGCTCCCGAGTGCGAAACCCTCGTCGAAGAGCCGCTGCATTCCCGCCGGGTCGAAGTCGACCGGATCGAGGGGGTTCGGCGAGTCGTCGGGGATCGACGCCAGGTTGAAGTCGACCCCGTAGCGACCGCACAGGACGTACATCCGGTAAAGGGCCGACTCCATGGTGATCGCGAACGCGTTCTCGATCGTCCGGGTCGCCAGGGCCAGGGTGCGGGGCCTGACGGTCGTCCGCGTCACCGCCTCCTGCGCCTTGCCGTTGCGGATGATGTAGAGCGCGGACTGCGGGGCCTTGGCGAGGATGCCGCTGCTGCGCAGGGCGTCGTCGAAGTCGAGCAGGAAGCCGCGGAAGAACACCTGCGCGTAGGTGCCGCCGTCGGAGTGCATCTCGTAGCGGGTCCCGCCCTCCATCTCGACCGGGAGGTAGACCGGCGGGAACAGCGCCGGGATCGCCGACGACGCCATCAGGATGTCGCCGTAGTGGCGGACCTTGTCGGGGCGCTCGCTGGCCGCGATCGCGCCCATGTCCCAGATGGTGAACTGCATCGTGTCCATGTTGGTGGTGCCCACGTAGAGGCGCCGGCCGGCACGATGGGCCCGGGCCACCGCCTCGAGCCCCTCCGCGGTGACGTAGCGCTCGATGGTCCTGCGGAGCGGCTCGGTGTCGCAGGACCCGCCGCGAAGCAGCGCGGCCACCGCTTGCCGCTTGCGATAGATGTCCTTGGTCGAGACCTCGGCGAAGATCGCGCGCAGTTGCGGGTCGTAGTCGGGCCCGAGGAAGGCCCAGGTCGCCTGCAGGCTGCCGGCGCTGACGCCCGTGACGACCTTGAACTCGGGCCGCTCGCCCGTTTCCGACCAGCCGCACAGCAGGCCGGCCCCGAAGGCGCCGTTCGAGCCGCCCCCCGACAAGGCCAGCAGCGGATAGCTCGACACCCCGTCGCCGTCGCGATCGTACACCACCGGGTCGGAACCCCACTGATAGCCGATACTCAAGCTCAGGAAGCTGTCCACACCACCTTCTTCCACTCCCTGAAAGCCGCGGGCATCGCCCCGCACCTGCCAGCGCGGGTGCAGGCGGTATTTGACCCCGGCACCGAAGTTGACCATGGTCTGGCGGTGGTGCCAGTCAAAGGCGACGTCGTTGGAATTTTCATTGACGCGAACCTCGCCGGCACCCACCACCACATAGGGCTGCCAGTCGTAATTGCCACAGAAGCGCCCGCCAAACTGGTACATCAGGTCCAGGTGGTAATTCTCCACGGTCACGTCCAGGTCGGTATCTTCCACGTTGACGCTGAAGGCATCGTAAACCCCTTCGATCGCCCAGCGGTCGGTGACGTTGTAGCCGAAACCAATACCACCCCCGGTGCTGTCTTCCAGCTCCAGCCCCCGGTACGGGGTACCGTCGAGGCGCGCTTTATCGAACCAGTAATAACCGCCATTCAGGTACAGGTTGAGGGCACCCTCCGGATCGGCGAGGGCAGGGGCGGCAGTGAGAGAGAAGAGGCTGCAAACAAGCAGCGCACGCAAGGCTTTTGGACTTGTTGTCATTGTGGCTCCGGAGCATCCTTTTACCGGCGGTAGAATGAAGATAGCACAGAGGATTGGGCGCAAATCCGATATCCGCTTGCGCCCGCTCTGTTTTATTTTTTCCGGTACAACAGGTCCCAGACTCCGTGCCCAAGCCGCTCGCCGCGACGCTCGAATTTGGTCTGCGGTCGAAACTCCGGGCGCGGGGCGTAGCTGCCGTTACCGGCGGTATTTTCCAGCAGTTCTTCGGCTTCCAGTACTTCCTGCATCTGCTCGGCGTAGTTTTCCCAGTCGGTGGCCATGTGCATCAGCCCGCCGGGCTTGAGTTTGCTGCACAGCAGTTTGACAAATTCCGGCTGCACGATACGGCGCTTGTGGTGTTTTTTCTTGTGCCACGGATCGGGAAAGTACAGCTGGAAACGGTCGAGGCTGGCGTCGGCGATACAGTCGTTCAGGACGTCGACGGCGTCGGCCATGTAGACCCGCAGGTTTTTCACTTCTTCCTTGCCGGCATTGTTGATCAGGCGACCAACACCCGGCGGATGCACTTCGATACCGATAAAGTCCTTGTCCTGTTCCTGCTCCGCCATCTGCAACAGTGAGTCGCCCATGCCGAATCCGATTTCCAGCACTACCGGCGCTTCGCGGCCGAACACTTCTTTCGGCTCGATACCGCCGTCATACAGCGACAGGCCGTAGGTGCCCCAGTAGTTATCGAAAGCGCGGCGCTGGCCCTCAGTCATACGACCCGCGCGGATCACGTAGCTGCGGATGGACTTCTTTTTGTATTCGGTGCGGTAGGGGAAGTCTTCTTCAGACTCTTCGCCAAGATTGTTTTTCGGTTCTTCTTGCATCTTTGTGTGGTACCTCTGGGCTCCGTAGCTTGTTTGGTGCTCCGTAGCTCGTACTGTGGCGGCCAAATACCGGGTATGGGTTTTCGGAACCGCTGTGAATACATCCCTGTAAGCTGCGTCGGCGCCGTCCATGGCGCCGACGCTTCCGAAAACCCATACCCGGCACTTGGCCTTCGATTTGTAGGTTTTTACTTCGTCCCGCCTAGCGGGTAATTACTTTGTGTAACCGAGTGAAGCGATAAATAAAGCGACCCAGCCGCCGATCATTAATGTGCCGCCCAGTGGGGTAATTGGACCAAGCCACCTGGGGCCTCCAAATGTGAGGCCGTAGAGACTGCCGGAAAAAAGCAGAATCCCAATGGCAATCAGCGCGCCACTCACAACCAGTGAAGTTTTTGCGCCGATTTGATGTATCAGGATAGCCACACCTATAAGGGCCAGTGCGTGAATCATCTGGTAGTGCACACCGGTTTTAAAAGCTTCCAGCAGGTTCTCCGCGACTTTGTTGCGCAGACCATGGGCGCCGAACGCACCGAGAATTACGCCAGTACCGCCGAAAAACGCGGCAAGCAACAAATACAATTTAGCCATCTTTATTCCTTTCTATCTGGCTTACGAAGCAACTCAGGTCAATGCGAAGGGGGAGCACTGGGTGCGGGTTTTCAGAAGCGTCGGCGACAGGACGTCGCCGCCGCAACGCCCAGGGATGGGTTTACAGTGGTTCTGAAAACCCGCACCCAGTGATCTCCCGCCACCAGACCGGCTTCTGAGCAAATACCACGAAACCCGATCAAACCCACATACGAAAAAACCGCGCCATAAGCGCGGTTCTCGAATCCGGTTGGTTCAGAAAGCCTATCAGGCCTCCATCGCCACCCGGACTTTTTTCATGGCGTTTTTCTCCAGCTGGCGGATACGCTCAGCGGAAACGCCGTACTTGTCGGCCAGCTCGTGCAGGGTGGCCTTGCTCTCGCTCAGCCAGCGCGCCTCGATGATATCGCGGCTGCGGTCGTCCAGCTGCTCCATCGCCGCCGACAGATTGTTCACACTGGTTTCCTGCCAGTTATCGTGCTCCAGCATGGTGGCCGGATCGTAACGGCGGTCTTCCAGGTAGTGCGCAGGGGCCTGCCAGGCGGAATCATCGTCGTCGTCCACACCGGCATCGAATGCCGCATCGTGGGCCGCCAGACGGCCTTCCATCTCGTGCACGTGCTGTACATCCACGTTCAGCTCTGCCGCCACGCGCTTGGCTTCATCGTTGGTCAGCCAAGCCAGCTTCTTCTTCTGGCCACGCAGGTTGAAGAACAGCTTGCGCTGCGCCTTGGTGGTCGCAATCTTCACAATGCGCCAGTTGCGCAGGATGAACTCGTGGATTTCCGCCTTGATCCAGTGCACCGCAAAGGACACCAGACGCACACCCTTTTCCGGGTTGAAACGCTTCACCGCCTTCATCAGGCCCACGTTACCTTCCTGAATCAGGTCACCCTGGTTCAGACCGTAGCCGGAGTAGGACTTGGCAATGTGCACAACAAAGCGCAGGTGAGACATGACCAACTGGCGGGCCGCCTCAAGATTTTCGTGATAGTAGAGATCTTCCGCCAGTTTCTTCTCTTCCTCGGCGGACAGGACCTCAAAGCCGCTGACTGTCTGGATATAGGCGTTCAGATTCGCGCCCGGAGACAGGGTATGGATCGGCTGCAGACTGGTTCCCATTCAGGATTCTCCTCGTAACTTCTATTGCCCCGCTTGGCACTTGCTGCCCGGACTCATTCATACCGGGACCAGTAGTTTGCGGCGGCTTGCTCCCTCCGGCCCTGAGCTGTACAGCTTTTGAGCGGCACCGAAAGTGCAAAGTTGGCCACAGTGTAGCACTCGCAACGGGAAATGGAACCCCGCCCGCGATCCACCGCCACACCGCGCCAGCCCTTGATTTACGGCAGGTTAGAGCAGTTATCCACAGGGGAAGTTCCACTGCAGGGGTGGGCTTTACGAAACTTGACGGACCGTATGGTCACAGAGTTTGTCATCTGGGGCACGGGGGAGGGGCTGAAGGTGTCGATAGCGGGTGCAGCTTTCTGAGACCTTCCGCGAGAGGGACCTCGCGGAAGAGCCCCCATGGATGGGTTTACGGCGTGTCTCAGAAAGCTGCACCCGCTAGCGGCACCGCCTCCGGACCACAACCGAAGTTACCGTGGCTGAATCGCAGAAATATGTCGCGCCACCGCCAGCCAGGCGCCGATCAGCCCCAGCAGGGCGGCGCCACCGGCCAGGCCAAGAAAATAGGTAATGCCCGGCCCATCGAGCCGGAAACCGCTGCCGTACAGGTTCGCCAGCCCGCTCACCGGCCCCGCCAGCAACCAGACCCCGACACTCACCAGCAGCCACGCAATCAACCCGCCCACCAGGCCGTACACCAGCCCCGTGTACAGGAACGGGCGGCGCACAAACGCATCCGTCGCGCCCACCAGCTTCACCACCAGAATTTCCTCACGGCGATTCTCGATGTGCAGGCGGATACTGTTCACCACCACCAGCAACACCCCCAGCGCCAGCAGGAACGCCAGGCCCGCACTCATCCGCCGCCCCAGCTCCGTCAGCTGCGCCAGCCGCTGTACCCAGGCCATATCCAGCACCACCGAATCCGTCAGCGCACTCTCCCGCAGCCGCGCCGCGAGAGACTCCAGCGCCGCACTGTCCGACCCCGCCGGGCGCACCAGCAGCACCGCCGGCAGCGGATTGCTCTCCATGCCCACCAGCGCATCGCCCAGACCGGACGCCTGCTGGAACTCCGCCAGCGCCTGCTCCGGAGAAATATACGTCACCCCCGCCACCAAGGGATCTGCGCGCAGCTGGTCCGCATAATCCATCACCACCGACTCTTTCGCGCGCTTGTGCAGGAACACCGAAATCTGCGGCTGGCCGTCCCAGCCCGCCACCGCACGCTGGAAGTTGGTCAGCCCCAACTGCAGCGCCGCCGGCAGCGCCAGGGCAATCGCGATCACCAGCGCCGTCATCCCGCTGGACATGGGCGCGGCAAAGAAACGCCGCCAGGACTCGCGCCACATCTCCCGGTGGTGGTCCAGCCAGCTGCGCAGCCGGTCGCCACCACTGGTGCGCGCGTGCACCGCACCTGCCGCGCGCTGGCGTTCCGCCACCGGGGTGGGCTGGGAAGAGGGATTAATACGCTGGTTCACGGCTCGGGTATCCGTCGTAGATCAGTTGTCCCTGCTGCAGGGTCAGCACCCGCTGGCGCATGCGCGCAATCAGCTCGAGGTCGTGGCTCGCGATCAGCACCGTGGTGCCCACCGCATTGAACTGGCGGAACAGCTGCATGATTTCTTCCGACAGCTTGGGGTCCAGGTTACCGGTAGGCTCATCCGCCACCAGCAGCGCCGGCTTGTTCACCACCGCGCGCGCAATACCCACCCGCTGCTGTTCACCACCGGAGAGCACGATCGGGTTCTGTTTTTCCTTGTGCAACAGCCCCACCTTGTCCAGCGCCGCACGCACCCGCCGGCCCACCTCGCGCTTGCTGCAACCGGCCACCGCCAGCGGCAGCGCCACGTTGTCGAACACGCTGCGGTCGAACAGCAGCTGGTGGTTCTGGAACACGATGCCGAGATTGCGGCGGTAGTAGGGGATCTGGCCGTTGCGCAGGCGGTTGAGGTTCTGACCGGCGACGATGATGCTGCCGCGGGTAGGGCGCTCGATGGCGGTAAGGAGTTTCAGCAGGGTGCTCTTGCCGGCGCCGGAATGGCCGGTAAGGAATACCATCTCCGCGCGCCCGATCTCCAGACTGACACGCCCCAGCGCGTCCTGCCCGGACTCGTAGCGTTTGTTGACGTTGTCGAACTTGATCATATACGCGCGTTTTTGTTGTTCTTAACTTCAGCAGTAGCACTTCGTTGTCGAGGCTACAGGACATTGCGCGAAGGCGCTGATACCGGGTACAGCTTTCTGAGACCTTCGAAAAAAGGGACTTTTTCGAAGAGCCCCCAGGGATGGGTTTACGGTGTGTCTCAGAAAGCTGTACCCGGTAGCAGCGCCGCCACCCAGCTATTCAACAACGCACCACAAACCCCAGGTAATCAGCCCTGAGCCCGATTAAACAGCGCAGCGACAAAATCTTTCGCCACAAATGGCTGCAGGTCTTCCGCCTGCTCCCCCACACCGATAAAGCGTACCGGAATCCCCAGCTTCTGCGCTAGCGCGAAAATCACCCCGCCCTTGGCGGTGCCGTCGAGTTTGGTCAGGGCGAGACCGGTGACACCGGCGGAATCCCGGAAGGTCTCGGCCTGGCTGAGCGCGTTCTGGCCGGTGCCGGCATCCAGTACCAGCAGCACCTCGTGAGGGGCGGTGTCGTCCAGCTTGCCCATCACCCGGCGCACCTTGGACAGCTCTTCCATCAGGTTGGCCTTGTTGTGCAGGCGCCCGGCGGTATCCGCAATCACCACATCCACCCCGCGGGACTGGGCGGACTGGATCGCATCGAAGATTACCGAGGCACTGTCGGCACCGGTGTGCTGGGCCACCACCGGCACATTGTGGCGCTGGCCCCATACCTGCAACTGCTCCACCGCCGCGGCGCGGAAGGTATCGCCGGCGGCCAGCATCACGGACTTGCCCTCGTTGAGGTAGCGGTGGGCCAGCTTGCCGATGGTGGTGGTCTTGCCGACGCCGTTGACGCCGACCACCAGAATGACAAACGGCTTCTTGCCCTGGTCGATGGCCAGCGGTGCCTCGACACTGCCCAGCAGGCCCGCCAGCTCTTCCTGCAGCGCGCGGTACAGGGCCTCGCCGTCGGCCAGTTCGCGGCGGGAAACGCGGTCGGTGAGGCGATCGATGATCTCGGTGGTGGCATCCACGCCCACGTCCGCCATCAGCAGCTGGGTCTCCAGCTCCTCCATCAGGTCTTCGTCGATCTCCTTGGCACCCAGGAACAGGTTGCCCATGCCCTCGGCAAACTGACTGCTGGTGCGCGAGAGGCCGCGGCGGATACGAGCGAAGAAGCCCTCCTTCTTCGGCTTGTCCTGCACCGGTACCGGTTCCGGCTCTGATTCAGATTCGGGTGCGGCAGGCTGGGGATCGAAGGCGGCTTCCGGCGCTTCTTCCACGGACAGGTGCTCCGCGGCCGGCGCTTCTTCGGGCTGGTCTTTTAGCGGGTGCTCGGGCACTGCCGCTTCCGCGCTGGCCGCCTGCTCGGAGGAGGGCTCGCCTGCGGGCTCTTCCCGCGATTCTTCCGCGGCGACTTCCTGACTCTCGGCGGACTCCGGGGCGGCCTCTTCGGCCTTGGGCTTCTTCTTGCGCAGGAAATCAAAAATCATGGTCGTGTAAAATCACCGGATGCTTGCGCCGGCCCAGCCGACGGCGAGAATTGGAAAGGCGCAGATTTTACACTGCCGCCGCCTTCACACACGAGTCCAAATACAGGGGATCCCTTGCCAAGACCACGCCGACCCAAGGCCCCGCGGGGCCAGACCGCACAGTCCAGCAGCCAGCTGCGCATCATTGGCGGCCGCTGGCGCGGGCGCAAGGTAGCCTTTGCCCCCATCGAAGGACTGCGGCCCACCGGGGACCGCCTGCGGGAAACGCTGTTCAACTGGCTGCAGTTCTACCTGCCCGGCGCCCGCTGCCTCGACCTGTTCGCCGGCTCCGGTGCCCTGGGCCTTGAGGCCCTGAGCCGCGGCGCCGGTGCGGTGGACTTTGTCGAGCTGGACCGCGGCGCAGCGCAGATTCTGCGCCAGCAGTTAAGTGTATTGCAGGCGGACAATGGCGAGGTGCACAACCTGCCCGCGGAGGTGTTCCTGGCACAGCCCACCGCGCCCTATGACCTGGTATTTGTGGACCCGCCTTTCGCCGCCAACCTGTGGGACAGCACCCTGAAACAGCTGTCCGCAGGCGGATTGCTCGGGGAAAACGCGCTGATCTACGTGGAAACCCCAAGGGGCACCAGCGTCGCAGTCCCCGAGGGCTGGCAGCTACAAAAGGAAAAACAGGCCGGACAGGTCTGCATGCGGCTGTTTTCCCTCTGAATCGCCGCAGATCCACGCATTTTTGAGCCGCGCGCCTAAATTGTTTAATATGCGCGTCCCCTCTGGCCTGCAAGGCGATTTGGCAAATGAAAAAAGTGGTTTACCCCGGCACCTTCGATCCCATTACCAACGGTCATATGGACCTGGTGGAGCGGGCCTGCCGTCTTTTTGACCATGTGGTGGTCGCCGTCGCCGCCAGCAGCCGCAAGAACCCGCTGTTTACCATGGAAGAGCGGGTAGAACTGGCCCAGCAGGAGCTGTCGCACCTGGACAATGTCGAGGTGATCGGCTTCGATATCCTGCTCGCGGATCTGGTGCGCCAGCTGGACGCCTACGGTGTAGTGCGCGGCCTGCGCGCGGTATCCGACTTCGAGTACGAGTTCCAGCTCGCCAATATGAACCGTCAGCTGGCACCGCAGATGGAAAGCCTGTTCCTGACCCCGGCGGAACACCTCTCGTATATTTCTTCCTCCCTGGTACGCGAGATCGCCTCCCTCGGCGGCGACGTCACCAAGTTCGTGCCCCCCGGCGTGCAGAAGGCGCTGCAAGAGAAGTTCAACCGCCAGACTCCCTGACGTCCATTCCTGCCTGCTCCCGCAGGTCTGATACACTCGGGCGATCCCAGTCACAGCCACCGGATCGCCCGTGTACAGAAAACTGCTTCTCTCCGCCGCCGTCTGTTTTTCCACCTCCGCCCTGTTTGCGGCCTCCAGCCTTGCGCTTGCTCCTCCGGGAGGGGCGCAACAGAAAGAGGTGCAGCCGGAGATCGCCACCGGGCGCACGGAAATCAAATCCGCCACTGCGGAAAAGTACATGGCGGTCACCGCCAACCCCCACGCTTCCGCAGCGGCGGAACAAATGCTCGCCAGAGGCGGCAGCGCGGTTGACGCCGCCATCGCCGCACAACTGGCATTGAGCCTGGTCGAGCCGCAGTCATCCGGCATCGGCGGCGGCGCCTTTATGCTCAGCTACCGCGCCGACGACAACAAACTCTATTCCTACGACGGCCGCGAAACCGCGCCCATGGCGGTGGACGAAAACTACTTTATGCGCGACGGCAAGCCGCGGGGCTTTCTCGACGCGGTGATCGGCGGCAGATCCGTGGGTGTCCCCGGCGTGCTGCGCATGCTGGAGCTCGCCCACAAGCGCGACGGCAAACTGCCGTGGAAGGATCTGTTCCAGCCGGCGATCCAGTTGGCGGAACAGGGCTTTGCCATCTCTCCGCGCCTGTACCAGCTGGCCGCGCAGCTGCCGCGGGTAGCGGTGCGCCCGGCCATCAGCGCCTATCTGTTCGGCGAAGACGGCAAGCCGCTGCCGGTGGGGCATACCCTGAAAAACCCGGAGTACGCCGCGACCCTGAAGCTGCTGGCGGAGCAGGGGGTGAAGCCTTTTTACGAGGGGGAAATTGCCGAGGCCATCGTCGCCGCGGTGCGCAACGACCCGGAGAACCCCGGTGTCATGACCCGCAAGGATCTCGCCGACTATCGCGCACAAGAACGCGAACCGGTGTGCGGTGATTTTCTGCAGTACCACTGGTGCGGCGCGCAGGCACCGTCCTCCGGTGGCACCACCGTGGGTGCCATGCTCGGCATGCTGCAGCACTTCCCGCTGGAACAATACGACGTGGGCAGCGCCGAGCTGACCCACCTGTTTGTGGAAGCCTCAGAGCTGGCGTTTGCCGATCGCAACACCTATTCCGCAGACCCGGACTTTGTCGCGGTACCCACCGCAGCCATGGTGGACCCGGAGTATCTCGCGGAACGGGCCAAGCTGATCGACCCGCAGCGGGCGCGCCCCGCAATTGCCGGCAACCCCCTGGGCTTTGCCAAAAATCGCCGCACCGCCATGTCCCCGGAACTGCCCAACACCAGTCACCTGTCCATTGTCGACCAGTACGGCAACGGCGTAAGCATGACCACCAGCATCGAAACCGGCTTCGGCTCGCGGCTTATGGTGAAGGGCTTCCTGCTGAACAACCAGCTCACCGACTTCTCCTTTGTACCCACCAACGCGGACAAGCAACTGGTGGCCAACCGGGTACAGCCCGGCAAGCGCCCGCGTTCATCCATGTCGCCCACCATCGTATTCAACAAGGACGGCAGCCTGCGCCTTCTGGTGGGCTCCCCCGGTGGCTCGCGCATCATCGATTACACCGCCCGCACCATCCTCTACCACCTGGTGAAGGGCATGCCCATCGCCGAGGCCATCGCCGTCGGCAATATCACCGCGATCGGCTATCAGGTGGAAGTGGAACCCGAGGCGCTGTCGCAAGCTGCGATGGAGAAGTTGCAGGCCATGGGCCACAAGGTGGTACGCAAGGATCTGAACAGCGGCATTCACGCCATTGCGCTGATCGACGGCAAACTGCTCGGCGGCGCGGACACCCGGCGCGAGGGGAGTGCGGTGGGGCGCTAACCTCTCACCCGGCCAGCTAGCGCTGGCAGCGGGGGCAAAAGAAGGTGTTTCGCTGGCCGATGATCTGCTCGCGGATGGTGCCGGGGCAGCGGGGGCAGGGCTGGCCAGCGCGGCCGTAGGCGTTCAGCTGCTGGGCGAAGTAGCCGGGCTTGCCGTCGCCGCCGACAAAGTCCTTGAGGGTGGTGCCGCCCTGTTCGATAGCGGCGGCGAGGACGGTTTTGATCGCTTCGACCAGCCGTTCGTACCGCGGGCGGGAGATCTTGCCGGCGGGGGTCTGCGGGCGAATGCCGGCCATAAACAGCGCTTCGCTGGCGTAGATATTGCCAACACCGACGACGATGCGGCCATCCATGATGAAGGCTTTGACCGGGGCTTTGCGGCCGCGGGAGGCGATATACAGGTAGTCGGCATTGAAGTCGTCGCTGAGGGGCTCCGGCCCCAGGTGGGCGATGAGTTCGTGTTCCGCCGGGTCTCCGGTGGTCCACAGCAGGGCACCGAAGCGGCGGGGATCGTGGAAGCGCAGGCGCTGGCCGCTATCTAGGACCCAGTCGATATGATCGTGTTTTTTCGGCGGCTCTGAGCCGTCTACGATGCGCAGGCTGCCGGACATGCCCAGGTGCCAGATGGCGGTGCCCTTGTCGGTTTCCACCAACAGGTATTTGGCGCGACGATCCAGGTGCTGAGTCCGCGCACCGCGGATCTTGTCGGCAAAGTCCGCATCCACCGGCCAGCGCAGGCTGTACTGGCGAATCTCACAGTCCTTTACCTTGCGGCCCTCCAGGTGGGGGGCCAAGCCGCGCTTGGTGGTTTCGACCTCTGGCAACTCAGGCATCTGTCAACTTCCGGGTACGCACTATTTGAGTCTTGTGGCGGCTCCGCTACCGGTATCCCTTTGCCAGACACGGGCTAGGCGCCCCCCCTCAACCCATCCATGGGGGCTCTGCACCGCCATCCATGGCGGTGAAGGTCTGGCAAAGGGATACCGGCATCGAAGCCTTCGCGTCAGAGTAGTTGGTTTCTATCAGACACAAAAAAGCCCGGATTCACCGGGCTTTTTCGCGAACTAGCAAGGCAATCAATTACTTGATTTTACCTTCCTTGTACATAACGTGCTTGCGAGCAACGGGATCGTACTTTTTGATCTCCATTTTCTCGGGCATGTTGCGCTTGTTCTTGTCAGTGGTGTAGAAGTGGCCGGTACCGGCGCTGGAATTCAGGCGAATCTTGTCACGCATTGTTCTGTCTCCAATCTGCAGTTAAGCAGTAATTAAACTTTCTCGCCGCGCTTGCGCAGCTCTGCCAGTACGGTATCGATACCTTTCTTATCGATAATACGCATACCTTTGGTAGATACGCGCAGCTTAACGAAGCGCTTCTCTGCTTCCACCCAGAAACGGTGGGACTGCAGGTTCGGCACGAAGCGACGCTTGGTGCGGTTTTTGGCGTGAGAAACGTTGTTTCCGGTTACCGGGCGCTTACCGGTTACCTGACATACCTTGGACATCTGATTGGCCTCTATAAAAACTCTCGAGCCCTCTGCGCTTGGGCGGGGCAGGACTAAATTCGGTATCCAGCGCGACCGCGGGATCTGTACAGAATCTGGCCCGGCCGCAAAGAGCGGCGTTTTATACCAGAACACCCATAGCGGGGCAAGTTTTGACCAATGTTTTTGCTGTCTGGGCGGCCATTTTTGGTCGGAAGGCCGATACCGTCTGCAAGTATATAAGGACTCAGGCGTCGCGCGGACGCTCTGCGAAGGTGCCGATGCCGGGTAAAGCCTTGTGAGACCTTCAAAAACAGGATGTTTTTGCAGAGCCCCCAGGGATGGGTTGAGGGGGGGGCGCCTAGCCCGTGTCTCACAAGGCTTTACCCGGTAGCGGCACCGCCACCAACGGCGCTACAGGGCTCCAGCGCTAAAGAAGCCCCTGCTCGGCAAAGGACCAGCCGCCACCTTCACCGACTATCAGGTGATCCAGCACCCGGATATCCACCAG
>ENA-ORCV01000811-ORCV01000811.1-marine-metagenome-genome-assembly--contig:-NODE-811-length-14219-cov-2.736529_pt1 | contig 14219 bp, 15 predicted proteins | sample MGYA00237779_ERZ508509 | MGnify/ENA primary metagenome ERZ508509 (study PRJEB26180, sample SAMN06268772) | marine metagenome | isolation source: Bioluminescent Bay, La Paraguera, Puerto Rico | place... | reverse complement strand
GCCCGGCGCCGCGCCGCCCGCCTCGCCGCCGACAAGACCCACGGGATCAAGGCCGTCTTCGCCACCCATAACGAGACGGCGACCGGCGTCACCTCCGACATCAAGGCCATCCGCGCCGCACTCGACGCCACCGGCCACCCGGCCCTCCTTTTCGTCGATGGCGTCAGCTCCATCGGCTCGATCGAATTCGAGATGGAGGATTGGGGCGTCGACCTCGCCGTTGCGGGCTCGCAAAAGGGGCTGATGCTCCCCGCCGGTCTCGGCCTGCTTGCCGTCAGCGAAAAGGCCCTCGCCGCCCATGAGCGCGCCAATATGCCGCGCTGCTACTTCAGCTTTGCCGACATGATCCGCCTCAACGACACCGGCTATTTCCCCTATACGCCCCCCACCCAACTGCTCCGCGGCCTGCGCGTCTCGCTCGACCTGCTGCTCGACGCAGGCATGGAAAGCGTGTGGGACCGTCATCACCGCCTCGCCTCGGGCGTGCGCGCCGCCGTCGCCGAATGGCAGGGCTGCCGCCTCGTGGCAGACGGCCCGGAATGGCACTCCGACACCGTATCGGCGATCTACGCCCCCGACGGCATCGACGCCCGCCACGTGATAGACACCGCCTATCACAAATACCAGACCTCGCTCGGCTCCGGCCTTGCCAAGCTCGCCGGGCGCGCCTTCCGCATCGGCCATCTCGGCTCGCTCAACCCGGTGATGCTCTGCGGCGCGCTCTCGGCGGCCGAAATGGCGCTCTGCGATGCGGGCGCGGCCATCACCCCCGGTCAGGGCATCGCCGCGGCACAAGAGGCATTCCGCATGTCCACCCCCCCGGTGCAGACCCGCACCGCCACCGCGCGCGCCGCGTAAAGGACAACCCCATGAGCTACACCCTGCACCCGCTGAAAAAGCAACGCCTGCAACGCTCGGAACTCGCCGTGCCGGGCTCCAACCCCGCGATGATCGACAAGGCGGCGGATTCGGACGTCGATTACATCTTCTTCGACCTCGAAGACGCCGTCGCGCCCCCCGACAAGGTCCAGGCCCGCGCCAATATCATCCAGGCCCTGAATGACATCGACTGGAAAGCCAAGGGCAAGACCGTCTCGATCCGCATCAACGGGCTCGACACCCATTACATGTATCGCGACGTGGTCGAGATCGTGGAACAGGCGGGCCAGCATCTCGACACCATCCTCGTGCCCAAGGTGGGCGTGCCCGCCGATCTCTACACCGTGGAAACCAGGGTCAGCCAGATCGAAGAGGCCATGGGCTTCACCCACCGGATCGGGCTCGAGGCGCTGATCGAGACCGCCCTCGGCATGGCCAATGTCGAGGCGATCGCCTCGGCCCCCGGTCGGCTCGAAGCATTGCATTTCGGGGTGGCCGACTATGCCGCCTCGAACCGCGCGCGCACCGTGGTGATCGGCGGGCTCAACCCCGACTATCCGGGCGACCAGTGGCATTTCGCGCTCAGCCGCATGACTGTCGCCTGCCGCGCCTACGGGCTTCGCGCCATCGACGGACCGTTCGGCGATTTCTCCGATCCCGAGGGCTACACGCTCAGCGCCAGACGCGCTGCCGCGTTGGGCATCGAGGGCAAATGGGCCATCCACCCCAGCCAGATCGCGCTTGCCAACGAGGTCTTTTCGCCCCCCGAGGCCGAAGTGACCCGCGCCCGCCGCATCATCGAGGAATTGCGCAAGGCCGCAGCCGAGGGCCGCGGTGCCGCCAGCCTCGACGGCAAGATGATCGACGCGGCGTCAGAGCGCATGGCCAACAACGTGCTGAGCGTGGCCGACGCCATCGCCGCCAAGGGATAAAGGGAGGAGAACCAAATGGATATCCACGAATTTCAGGCCAAGGACCTGCTCAAGCGTTTCGGCGTGCAGGTGCCGCGCGGCGGCATCGCCTACAGCCCCGAACAGGCGGTCTACCGCGCCTCGGAACTGTCGGGCGACAAATGGGTGGTCAAGGCGCAGATCCACTCCGGCGCGCGCGGCAAGGCGGGCGGCGTCAAGATCTGCAAATCCGAAAAAGAGATCAGCGAGGCCGCAAGCTGGATGCTGGGCCGCACGCTGGTGACCCACCAGACCGGACCGCAAGGCAAGATGGTCAGCCGCCTCTATATCGAAGAGGCCACGGATATCGCGCAGGAAATCTATCTCGGCTTCGTGATGGACCGCAAGGAAGAGCGCGTCGTCGTCGTGGCCTCCGGTCAGGGCGGCATGGAGATCGAGGAAATCTCGGCGCAGGAGCCCGACTCGATCATCCGCTCGGTGGTCGATCCGGCGGTCGGCATGCAGAGTTTCCAGGCCCGCGAAATCGCCTTTTCCCTCGGCCTCGACGCGGCCCTCATCCCGCAGGCGGTCAAGACCATCATCGGCTGTTACCGGATGATGGAGGAAACCGACGCCAACATGGTCGAGATCAACCCGCTCGTCGTCACCGGTTCGGGCGAGATCATGGCGCTCGATGCCAAGGTCAGCTTTGACGACAACGCCCTCTTTCGACGCCCCGAACTGTCGGAGTTGCGCGACAAGAGCCAGGAAGACCCGCGCGAGACCTTCGCCTCCGATCGCGGCCTGAACTATATCGGGCTCGAGGGCGAGATCGGCTGCATCGTCAACGGCGCAGGGCTCGCCATGGCCACGCTCGACATGATCAAGATGGCCGGGGGCGAGCCTGCGAATTTTCTCGACGTGGGCGGCGGCGCTAGCCCCGAACGCGTGCTGATGTCGTTCCAGGCGGTGCTCAACGACCCCAATGTCGAGGCGATCCTCGTCAACATCTTCGCCGGGATCAACCGCTGCGACTGGATCGCCGAGGGCGTGGTCCGCGCGGTGCGCGAGCTGGAGCTGACCATGCCGCTCGTGGTGCGCCTCTCGGGCACCAATGTCGAAGAGGGCAAGCGCCTGATCGCCGAGAGCGGCCTGCCGATCCTGACCGCCGACAGCCTCGCCGAGGCCGCCGAGATCGTCGTGCGCGCCTGGTCCGAGACCAAACCCACCCCCGCGAAAGGAGCCGCATGATGGCCATTCTCATAGATCAGAGCAGCCGTGTCCTCGTCACCGGCCTCACCGGCCGTATCGGCAGCTTTCATACCGAGGACATGATCAAGCACGGCACCAACGTCGTGGGCGGCGTCACCCCCGGCAAGGGCGGCACCAAGCACAATGGCCTGCCCGTCTTCAACACCGTCAAGGGCGCGGTGTCTGAGACCGGCGCCGATCTGGTGATCTGTTTCGTGCCGCCCCCCTTTGCCGCCGACAGCATCATGGAGGCGGCGGATGCAGGCATCCGCACCTGCGTCTGCATCGCCGACGGCATCCCGGCGCGCGACATGATCAAGGTCAAGCGCTACATGCGCCGCTACAAGGCCGAGCGCCGCATGCGCCTGATCGGCCCCAACTGCGCGGGCATCATCACCCCCGGTCAGGCCTTCGCCGGGCTGATGCCGCCGCATATCTACGCGCCGGGCCGCGTGGGTATCGTCGGACGCTCCGGCACGTTGGGCTACGAGGCCGCCAGCCAGATGAAGGAGCGCGGCATCGGTGTGTCGACCTCGGTGGGCATCGGCGGCGATCCGATCAACGGCTCCTCCTTCCGCGACATTCTGGAGCTTTTCGAAAACGACCCCGAAACCGACGCCGTGGTGATGGTCGGCGAGATCGGCGGCCCGCAAGAGGCCGAAGCCGCCGCCTATATCCGCGACCACATGACCAAGCCGGTCGCCGCCTATATCGCCGGTCTCTCGGCCCCCAAGGGGCGGCGCATGGGCCATGCGGGGGCGATCGTCTCGGCCTTCGGCGAATCGGCGCAGGAAAAGGTGGAAATCCTGGGCGACGCGGGCGTGACCATCGTGCCCACGCCCTCGTCCTTCGGCGAGGTGGTGGAGCGGATGGTCGCCTGACCCGGACGGATCACGCGCGCCGGGGCCTCACCCGGCGCGCAGCCGCCCCGCCGCAAGCGCCGAGACCGCGATCATCGCGCTTGCCGTGCCCAGCATCAGCGGCAACCCGCCCGCCTGATAGGTCAGCCCCGACAGCACCGTGCCCAGAAGCCGCCCGCCCGCATTGGCCATGTAGTAAAATCCCACATCCATCGTCACCCGCTCGGCCTGGGTAAAGGCGAGGATCAGGTAGGAATGCAGCGCCGAATTCACCGCGAAGAGCGCACCGAACGCCAGAAGCCCCGCCACCAGCGTCACCGTGAGCCACGTCTGCGGGCCATCCGCCGTCAAAGCCGCAACGGTCAGGGCCACCGGCACCGCGAGCAATGCCAGCGCCCAGCCCCGTGCCGCGCGGACGAGATCGCCCTCGGGCCGGGAGGCCGCGCGCATCAGGCGCGGCGCGCTGGCCTGCACCGCGCCGTAAAGGATGATCCAGCCCGCCATGAACGTGCCGATCATGAAAAACGCCGCGCGATTGCTTGCCTCGGACCCGTCGGACAAGACGCTGTAGAAATAGACGGGGATGCCCACCACGAACCACACGTCGCGCGCGCCGAAGAGGAACACGCGCGCCGCGCTCAGCCAGTTGACGTTGGCGGATTTCGAGAAGACCTCGGAAAACTTCGCCCCCTTGCGCCCCGTCGGCAGGCCCGGTGGCATGGCAAACGCCACCGCGACGAGGATCACCGTCAGGACGCCCGCCATCGCCCAGACCGCCCCGACGAAGCCGATGCCCGCCAGCAGCGCCGCGCCCAGCAGGAAGCCCAGCCCCTTGACCGCGTTCTTGGAGCCCGTCAGCACTGCGACCCAGCGGAACAGTCCGCCGTCACCCTTGGGGGCCAGCAGCTTGACAGCGGATTTCGAGGACATCTTGGCCAGATCCTTGGCCACGCCCGAGGCCCCCTGCACCACCATCACGTAAGCAACCGAGAGCGCGACGGTCCAGGTGGGATCAAGCTGCGCCAGCGCAATGAGCGCCAGCACCTGAAGGCCGAGGCCTGCATAGAGCGTCGAGGTGAGGCCAAAGCGCGCCGCGATCCAACCCGCCGAGAGGTTGGTGACCATCCCCGCGATCTCGTAGAGCACGAACAGGTAGGCCAGCTGCACCGGGGTGAACCCCAGCGTGTGGAAGTGCAACAGCACCAGCATCCGCAGCGCGCCATCGGTCAGCATGAAGGCCCAATAGGCCGCCGTGACGGCGATATAGGCGCTCAGGCCCTCGGGACGTGCCGTCAAACCGTGGCCCCCACCATCATGGCCACATCGACGAGGCGATGCGCATAGCCCATCTCGTTGTCGTACCACGCATAGACCTTCACCTGCGTGCCATTGATAACCATCGTCGAGGGCGCATCGACGATGCCCGACCGGGTGTCGTTGGTGTAATCGGCGCTGACGAGGGGCCGCGTTTCATAGCCCAAGATACCGGCAAGCGGCCCTTGGGCGGCGGCCTCGAACAGCGCGTTCACCTCCTCCGCGCTCGTCTCGCGTTCCATCTCGAACACGCAGTCGGTGATCGAGGCGTTGAGCAGCGGCACGCGCACGGCGTGGCCGTTCAAGCGCCCTTTCAATTCCGGATAGATCAGCGTGATCGCCGTGGCGCTGCCGGTCGTCGTGGGGATCAGCGAATTGAGCGCCGACCGCGCGCGCCGCAGATCCTTGGCGGGGCGGTCCACGATGGTCTGCGTGTTGGTCACGTCATGGATCGTGGTGATCGAGCCGTGCTTGATGCCGATCGCCTCGTGCAGCACCTTGACCACCGGGGCGAGGCAGTTGGTGGTGCAGCTTGCCGCCGTGACGATGCGGTGGCGGGCCGGGTCATAGATATCGTGATTGACGCCGTAGACGATATTGGCGGCGTCACCGTCCTTGACCGGGGCTGACACGACCACCTTCTTCACGCCCGCGTCGAAGTAGGGGGCGAGCTTGGCCTCGGTCTTGTAGACGCCGGTGCAGTCGATCACCACATCGACGTCGGCGAGCGGCAGGTCGCCCGGATCGCGCGTGCCGATGAATGGCAGGCGCGTGCCGTCGATGGTGACGCTGCCCGCGTCATGCGCAAACACGGCATCCCACCGGCCATGCACGGTGTCGAATTCCAGCAGATGCGCGTGCATTTCCGCATCGCCCACGGCGTCGTTGATCCACGCGATTTGCGCGCCGCGCTCCAGAAGGGGCTTGAGGATCAGCTTGCCGATCCGGCCCAGCCCGTTGACAGCATAAACGGTCATGCGCCCGCCTCGCCGGTCTCGCGCGCGATATCGTCCACCACCGCCTGCAGGCTCACGCGGTCGAGCGTGTCGAAGGGCAGCGCCGCGAAGATCGATATGCGATTGCGCAGCGCGCCATAGGCATGCTGAAAGGCCAGCGCCTTTTCCGCGTCGGTGCCCTCGGCCTTGACCGGGTCGGGCGTGCTCCAGTGGGCGGTGACGGGCTGCCCCTCCCAGGCAGGACATTCCTCGTTGGCCGCCCGGTCGCAGACGGTAAAGACGAAATCCATCACCGGGGCACCCGCGCCCGTGAACTCGCTCACGTTCTTGGCGCGCAGGCCCGCGATGTCATGCCCCTTGGCCTTCAGCACCTCGAGCGCGAAGGGGTTGAGTTCGGAAAACGGCCGCGTGCCGGCGGACCAGGCGGTGAACCTGTCGCCCGCGATGTCGCGCAAGAGCGTCTCGGCAAAGATCGAGCGGGCGGAATTGCCCACGCAGATGAAGAGGGCGTTGTATGTCCTGTCGGCCATGTCAGGGCCTCCTTTGAGGGTGGGGGCGGGGGCGCAGATGTCGGGCCGCCCGCGACAGCAATCGTTGAGCAGGTAATCGAAGGTGCGGCGCACCTCTGTCATGTTCATGGAGTATCGCAGCGACGTGCCCTGCCGCTCCTGCGTGACCAGCCCGGCCTGCATCAGCGCACCCAGATAGGCCGAGAGGGTCGAGGGCTTGAGCGCCAGAACATCGGCCACCTCGCCCGCCGCGACACGGTCGGGATAGCGGCGCATCAGAAGCCGGAAGATGGCGAGCCGCTGCGGATGGCCGAGCGTGGCGAGGCGGGAGGCGATATCTTTTTCCATATTTCACAAATATACGAAATATGGCAGCGCGACAAGCGCCCGCGCGCGGTGTCACCAAAACTTCATGAACGGGAGGGGGCGGGCCTACTGCCCGCGCGCCGCCTCGATGGCCGGGCGGATGGTTTTCTCCATCACCCGGTCGGTGATCGGCCCGGCAAAGCGCAGCACGATCTCGCCCCGCCCGTCGATCACGTAGGTTTCGGGCACGCCGTAGACCCCCCAGTCCAGCGCCATGCGCCCGGCCTCGTCGGCCCCGATCCCGGTATAGGGGTCGCCCAGTTCCTCGAGGAATCCCAGCGCGTTGCCGGGCTTGTCCTTGTAGTTGACGCCGTAGATGGTGATCCCCTCGTCGGCCAGTTCCTCGAGGTTGGGATGCTCCACCCGGCAGGGCGCGCACCAGCTCGCCCAGTAATTCACGAGGCTCACCTCGCCGCCGCGCAGGTCGTTATCGGCAAAGCCCGGCTTGTCGCCCAGCGGGCTGACCGCAACGGCGGGGGCCTGCCGCCCCGCCAGCGCCGAGGGCAGCGCGTTGGGGTCCTCGCGCTTGAGCCCGACCAGCGCCAGCCCCGCGAAGGCGGCGAATACCACCAGCGGCGCGATCATCAGCGGCGACACCTTAGCCATCGGATTTCCTCCGGGACTCGATTTCCTCGAGGTCGCGCCGCACCCGCGCCGACCGGCGCAGGCTTGCCCAGACGATCACCGCCAGCAGCGCCAGCGACACCCCGTAGGACGACAGCACAGCGCCCGCGTATTTGCCCAGATCGGGGATCATGCCTGCATCCTTTCCCGCGCCTCGAGCGCGCGCATCCGACGTGCCCTGATCTCGGTGCGGGTGCGCACCAGCACAAGCGCGACAAAGAGCAGCACGAAGCCCGCCATCGCCACCAGCAGCGGATACCAGAACACGTCGGCCACGTTTTCCTCCTTGTCGAGGCTGAGCGACGCACCCTGGTGCAGCCCCTGGTTCCAGAAATTCACCGCATAGCGGCTGAGCAGCGCGAAGACAGAGCCCACCAGACACAGGATCGACGTGAGATCCGCCGCCGTGTCGTCATTCTCGATCGCCTCCCACAACGCGATATATCCCAGGTAGAACAGGAACAGGATCAAAAAGCTCGTGAGGCGCGGGTCCCAAGCCCACCAGGTGCCCCACATCGGCTGCCCCCAGAGCGCGCCGGTGGCAAGCGCGATCAGCGTCATGACCATGCCCACCGGGGCGGCGGCGCGCGCGGCGAGCGCGCTCACGTGGTGGCGGCGCACGATCCACACGAGCGAGGTCACCAGCATCATCAGCCAGGCATTGATCGCCATCAGCGCCGAGGGCACGTGCAGGTAGATGATCTTGACGGTCGAGCCCTGCTTGTAATCGTCGGGCGTGAAGAAAAAGCCCCAGACAAGGCCCGCCGCCAGTGTGATCGCCGACCCCCAGGCGATCCAGGGCAGCACGCGGTCTGTGGTCTCGATGAACTTTTTCGGATTGGCGTATTCCCAGAGGGCATTCAGGCTCATCTCTCTATCCCGTTCATCAGCGCAGGTTGACCTTCAATACCGCAGCCGAGGCGAAAGGCAAAAGCGCGATCGTGCCGCAGGTGATCCCCGCCAGCAGTGCCAGCGGCGTGCCGGGGGCCATGCCCTCGGCCCCGCGCCGCGCCACCTCGGCACCAAAGATCAGCGTGGGCACGTAGAGCGGCAGCACCAGCAGGCTGAGCAGCAGCCCGCCGCGCTTCAGCCCCACCGTGAGCGCCGCGCCGAAGGTGCCGATCACGCTGAGCGCGGGCGTGCCGAGCGCAAGCGACAGCACCAGCCAGCCGAAGCCCGGCCCCGGCAGGTTGAGCAGCACGCCCAGCACCGGCGCGGCCAGCACCAGCGGCAGCCCCGTGGTCAGCCAGTGCGCCAGCGCCTTGACGCTCACGATCCCCTCCATCGGCAGGGGCGAGGTGGCCAGCAGATCGAGGCTGCCATCCTCGTGATCGAGCGCGAAGATGCGATCGAGCGACAGCAGGCAGGCCAGCAGCGCGCCCAGCCACAGGATGCCCGGCGCGATCTTCGACAAGAGCGCGCTTTGCGGCCCGACGCCAAAAGGCACCAGCACCACGACGATCAGAAAGAACGCAAGACCCAGACCGAAGCCGCCACCCGCGCGCACGGCGAGCCGCATGTCGCGGGCAAGCAGCGCGATCACAGGAATACCCCGTCGAAATCATCCGCCGCCAGCGGCGCGGCGCGATAGGGGCCGAGATCCAGGATGCGCGCCTCCGACAGGCCAAGATCGATATGCGTGGCGATGAGCGCCGCCCCGCCCTGCGCGAGATGGCCCCGCACCGCGCCCGCGAACATCGCAACCGCCTCGGTATCGAGCGACACGGTGGGTTCGTCCAGAAGCCACACGGGCCGCCCCGTCACCAGGAGCCGCGCAAGGCCCAGCCGCCGCTTCTGCCCGGCCGAGAGCGCGCCCGCCTGCCGGTGCGCCAGCGGGCCGAGGCGGAAGGCCTCAAGCGCACGGGAAATACCTTGCGTGCCAAAGACCTGCGCCCAGAAGGTCAGGTTTTCCGTCACGGTGAGCGCGGCCTTGATCCCGTCGGCATGGCCCGCGTAGACAAGGCCCTCGGGCGCGGCCTCGACATCGCCCGAGAGTGCCTGTTGCAGCCCCGCCACCGCGCGCAGCAGCGTCGTCTTGCCGATGCCGTTGGGGCCGCGCAACACCAGCGCCTCGCCGGGGCCGAGCGCGAGGCTCACCCCGTCCAGCACCGGCACGCCGCCGCGCGCAACCCCCATATCCGTGACCCGAAGCACCATGCGCCTTGCCTAGCCGAAAGCCGCGGGCGCGAAAAGCGCCAAAGCCCGCGCGGGATGTCACACCGGCAGCGCCGCGAGCGCCACACGCCGCCCCTCCGACAAGAGCACGTTGTAGGTCCGGCAGGCGGCGGGCGAATTCATCGCCTCGACCCCGAGCCCCGCCTCGTGCAGCCGGTCGCGCAGGTCGGCGGGGGCATGCGCGGTCTCGGCACCGGTGCCGATGAACACCACGTCCACCTCGTTCACCAGCGCCAGCAGCGGGTCGGGATCGTCGTAGCCGCCCCAGCCGCGCGCCGAGGTCGCCGTGACCAGCACCGCGCCCTCGATCACCTGCCCCGCCACCCGAAAGAAGCCGGGTCCGTAGCCATCAACCGGCGTGGCCTCGGCAAGGGAGATTTCGGTCATCCGCATGGGGATCAGCCTCCGTTGTTCCAGATCGGCAGGCCGCTCAGCACCGCGAGGGCGATCACGGCATAGGCCACCCAACGGTAGAGCCGCTCGTGGCGCGGGTCAAACAGCGCCTGCCCCAGCAGCGAGGTGACGAGATACGGCACCGCCAGCACCAGCGCCAGAAGAACCAGCGCCCAGTCCACCGCGCCCTTCAGCAGGAGGTTGACCACGATCACGACATCGAGCGCGGCAAGAAACAGGATGGTATTGGCGCGCACCGCCTGCGCGGCGGATTGTCCTGCCAGGTAGAACAGGATCACCGCGGGCCCGGTCAGCCCGGTCAGCCCGCCCAGCACGCCCGCCGCCGCCCCCACGCCCGCGACCTGCGGCCCCTTGACCTGCCCGGAAAAGCGCCAGCCCGACACCAGCGCCGCGAGCGTCAGCGTGGCGATCACCGCCACGCACCAGCGAATCAGCACCGGATCGCTCAGAGACATCAGCCAGAGCCCGAGGGGTACCGTCAGCAGCGCGGCAAAGGCCAGAAGCCCGACCTCGCGCCGGTCCGCCTGCCCCCAGGCCCGCGGCAAGAGCGCGGCGGAACTCACCAGCCCGGTGAGCATCATCACCCCCACGATCACCTGAGGCGCAAGGAAAATCCCCGCCACCGGCACGAAGATCAACGCCGTGCCAAAGCCCGAGAAGCCCCGCACGATCCCCGCCACCGCGATCGCCAGCAACAGCCAGGGCAGGCCCGGGGTCGCCAGCGCCGCGGCGAGCGGCTCAGGCATCCACATTGGCGAATTGCGTGCCGGCGTTCGCGTCGGGCTTGGACCAGTCGCGCTTGACCCCCAGCCACATCAGGAAGGTCGAGGCCACGAAGATCGACGAATAGGTGCCCACGATCACGCCCCAGATCATCGCGAAGACGAAGCCGCGGATCACGTCGCCGCCGAGGACATAGAGCGCCAGAAGCGCCAGAAGCGTGGTGACAGAGGTCATCATCGTGCGGCTCAGCGTCTCGTTGATCGAGATGTTGAGCACCTCGCGCAGCGGCTTCTGCTTGTATTTCCGCAGGTTCTCGCGGACCCGGTCGAACACCACAACCGTGTCGTTGAGCGAATAGCCCACGATGGTCAGAAGCGCCGCGATGATCGCCAGGTCGAACTGGATCTGCAATTCCGAGAACACGCCCACGGTAAGCGCCACGTCATGCACCAGCGCCACCACCGCGCCCACCGCGAACTGCCACTCGAACCGCAGCCAGATGTAGAACAGCACCGCCGCGATGGCGAGCGCCACGGCGATCACCGCCGCGGTGATCAACTCGCCCGAGACCTTTGGCCCGACGCTCTCGACCGAGGTGAACTGAATGTCCGGAACCGCCGCCTGCAAGGCGGATTCGACCTCGGCGATGATCTCGGGCGACACGCTCTCGGTATCGTCCTGCGCCTGGATGCGGATCATCGCCACGTTCTCGTCAGGGCCGAAGGTCGGGTCGAACACCTCGGTGATGCTGACATCGCCAAGGCCCAGCTCGTCGATGGCGGCGCGATACTGGCCGATATCCACCGGCTCCGCGCTTTGCGTGCGGATCGTGGGGCCGCCCTTGAAATCGATGCCGAAATTCAGCCCCTGGATCGCGAACGAGCCGAGCGCCACCAGGATCATCACCCCGGAAATGCCCAGCCACAGCTTCCACCGGCTGAAGAAATCGATCGAGGTCTCCTGCGGCACGAGGCGCAGCGCGCGACCCTGGAGGACGGTTTTCGGGCGCTTGCGCTCGAACCACATGACCGCGATCAGCCGGGTGACGAAGATCGCGGTGAAGATCGAGGTGATGATGCCCAGCCCGAGCGTGACGGCAAAACCCCGCACCGGGCCCGAGCCCATGGCATAGAGGATCACGGCGGTGATGAAGGTGGTGATATTGGCGTCCACGATGGCGCTCATCGCCTTCTCGTAGCCCAGTTCGATGGCCCGCGCCGCGCCCTTGGCGGTCTTCATCTCTTCCTTGATGCGCTCGAACACCAGCACGTTGGCATCCACCGCCATGCCGATGGTCAGCACGATCCCGGCGATGCCCGGCAGGGTCAGCGTGGCCCCGATAAGGCTCAGCAGGCCGAAGATCAGCCCCACGTTCACGATCAGCGCGATATTGGCGAAGAGGCCGAAAATCCGATAGGACGCAAGCATGTAGACAAGCACCAGCACGAAGGCCGCGATACTCGCGATCTTGCCCGCCTCGATGCTGTCGGCACCCAGTTCCGGCCCGACGGTGCGCTCTTCGAGAAACTCGAGCCCCGCCGGCAGCGCACCCGCGCGCAGGAGCACGGCAAGCTGCGTGCTTTCCTCGACGGTGAAATTGCCGGTGATGATGCCCGATCCGCCGGGGATGTGGCTCTGGATCACCGGGGCGCTGATCACCTCGCCATCCAGCACGATGGCGAAGGGATTGCCGATGTTCTGCGCGGTGTAGTCGCCGAACTTGCGCGCGCCCGTCGGGTTGAACCGGAACGACACGGCAGGCCGCCCGTTCTGGTCGAAATCCGGCTGGGCATCCACCAGTTCCTCGCCGGTGACGACCGGTGCCCGTTCCAGGATGTAGAACGTCCCCGGCTCGTCGATCGAGGGCAGTATCTCGTTGCCCACACCGGGGTTTTCGCCCTCGTCGGCGGTGCGGCTCACCACCGGTTGAAAGGTCAGCTGCGCGGTGGTGCCGATCAGCGCCTTCAACTCGGCCGCCGAACCGATGCCCGGCACCTGGATCAGAACGCGGTCGGCCCCCTGGCGCATGATCGTGGGTTCGCGCGTGCCGGTCTCGTCGATGCGGCGGCGGATGATCTCGAGCGCCTGGCGCACGGTGCGCTCGTCGGTGGCGCGCTGTTCGGCCTCCGACAGCCGCACGATGACATCCGCGTCCTCGGTGGACACGGCGATGTCGGTGGCCCCCGCGCCGGTCAGGCTCGTGACGGGGCGGGCCAGCCCGCGCACCAGCGCCGCCGCCTCGCCCGACATCTCGGGCCGCTCGACCATGCGCACGCGAAGTTCCGCGTTTTCAGTGTCTTGCAGGCGGATCGCACCCAGCCTGTCGCGCTCTTCGCGCAGCAGGTCGCGGACCTCGGGCCACATCCCCTCGAGCCGCGCCTTGTAGACATCGCCCACCTGCACCTCGGCCAGCAGATGCGCGCCACCGCGCAGATCGAGCCCGAGATTGACCAGCCCCGACGGCATCCAGTCGGGCCAGAGCGCCAATTCCTCCTGCAATTCCGAGGGGTTGGCGCCCCGCTCTACGGCAGCGGCCGCGTCGTTATGGGTCTCGACCCGGTCGTAGAAGCCATTGGGCAGGGCAAGCAGCAGCCCGAGCGCGACAATGCCCAGGATCACGAGGCGCTTCCACAGGTCGATTTGCAGCATTACCTTGCCTTTTCAATGGCTTGAAGGGGCAGAAAGACGGGCTCAGCCCTCGGCCGGCTCGGTCTTGGACAGCACCTGAGCGATGGTCGAGCGCACCACCCGCACCTTGACGCCCTCGGCAAGCTCGACCTCGATCTCGCTCTCGTCCTTGACCTTGGCCACCTTGCCGATCAGGCCGCCTTGCGTCACCACCTGGTCGCCGCGCCGCAGCGCATCCACCATCGCCTTGTGTTCCTTGAGCTTTTTCTGCTGGGGTCGGATCAGCAGGAAATACATGATGACGAAAATCAGGATCAGCGGAACGAATTGCGCGAAGGCTTCCATGGGCGGGTTTCCTTGTTCTGAAGGCAGGGGCGACCCCCGCGAGTTGAGGCGGAACCTAAGGTTCGGACCACGCATTTGCAAGGCGCGAAAGCGGGGGCGGCACCGCGTCGGTATCGCGTCGGTATCGCGTCGGTGCGACGGCTGAGTGAACCAAGCCCGGCATCCGTCCCTTTCACCGCGCGCCGCGGGGTGAAACCCCGCCCTACACCTGCCCGCGAATCTGGTGCATAAGCGCGCGGGAGACGATTCACGCGAGGGACCATTCCATGCACGACATCCGCGCCA
>ENA-ORCV01000810-ORCV01000810.1-marine-metagenome-genome-assembly--contig:-NODE-810-length-14256-cov-2.900557_pt1 | contig 14256 bp, 12 predicted proteins | sample MGYA00237779_ERZ508509 | MGnify/ENA primary metagenome ERZ508509 (study PRJEB26180, sample SAMN06268772) | marine metagenome | isolation source: Bioluminescent Bay, La Paraguera, Puerto Rico | place... | reverse complement strand
TGAGGATCTTGGGAAACGCCAGTTTCTCGATCGCCGCGCGCGCTGCGCTGGTCAGGCCCGTAGCGGCCAGCAGCACCTCGGCCATCAGGACTTCGGAGGCCCGCGTCGCGCCGTCGTCGATCTTCAGCGCAATGCCGAGGCCGGCATCCGGCAAGGCCGCGCAGAAAACGCCCTCCGCCCCCGTCTTGACGAAGGCCCTTGGCCCCGTTGCCTCCATCGCGACCGTGCAGAAACGGCCGGTGCCGGCCACCATGAACGGATGGGCCGCGACAGCGGCCCGGATGCGTTCCAACGCGGCGGCACGGGCCGGTGAGACGCCCGAGCCGGTCGCGACGGTGACGAAGGCGCGGGCCCAAGCACCCAGCGGCGCAGCCCAGGTCGGCAGCGAGCAGCCGTCGATGCCGCACCGGTCAGCCGTCAGTGCGATACCGGCCATCTCCTCCATGACCCGGCGGATACGGACCTGAACCGGATGGTCCGCTCTGCTGTAGCCCCGCGGGTCGACGCCCATGTGCCGGGCAACCGCCAGCATGCCGGCGTGCTTGCCGGAGCAGTTGTTGTGGATGCGGCCGGGCTGTCGGCCGGCGTCATGCAGGGCAAACAGATCCTCGTCGCGCCTTGGGGGCTGCGGCCCGCACTCCAAAAAGCTTTCGTCGAGCCCCGCCTTGGCCAGCATCGACCAGGCGGCCTCGACATGGGCCGGTTCGCCATTGTGCGACGAGCAGGCGAGCGCGATCTCGGCATCGGAAAAGCCGAATTCGGCGGCTGCGCCGTCCTCGACGAGCGGAATCGCCTGCAGGGCCTTGACCGCCGAGCGCGGAAACACCGGCGCTGACACATCGCCCAGTTCGAGCAGCGGTTTCCCGGCCGAAGAAGCAATGACCAGCGATCCGCGATGGCGGCTTTCCACAAGCGGCCCACGTGTCACTTCGACGACGATCGGATTGTCAGGCATACGGGTTCGGTCCCGGCGGATCTTGCGGCCGATCAAACGCCATACCGTCGGGAACGTCCAGTTGGAATCAGGCTTTTCGCGGGAGTGAAATCAGGCGATCGGCGCGAGCGCTTCCAGCACTTCATGGGCACCGCCAACGGTCGGCCGCGCCGTGACGATATCGCGGAGCGTGTGCTGGTCGAGAACCTCGATGAAGGCGCCCAGCGCGTCGTCGAGAATGCGGTTGATCGGCGCCACCGGCCGAATCGCGCAGTCGGCTCCGCCGCCGAAGCATTCCGCCTCGATGCGGGTCTCCTCGGTGACGCGCACGACATCGCCGATCCGGATATCGGCAGGGTCGCGGGCGAGCCGGATACCGCCGCCACGGCCGCGCGAGGTTTCCAGGAAGCCGCCTTCGACCAGCATCGGAACGATCTTGAACACATTGTGCTCGGTGATGTGCTGCGCGCGCGCGACGTCTGCGACGGTAACCGACTGGCCCTCCTTCAGTGCACAATGGAGAAGGATCCGCAGCGCGTAGCCCGTCTGTTTGGTAAGGCGCATTCTCTAGGTCCAGTTCAACCGTATACGGTCAGCTTCACAACTCTGGGGGCAGAACGCAACGTGGCGTCTTCTCCGCTCCTTCCGGCCTTCAGTGGAAAAGGCAGGCGAAGCCCCGCGGAGACACCGCATTCGATGCTCAATCCCGTTTCCATTCAGCTCAAACTCTATACGCGCACCAGAACCCGAAATAATTGCCATATCAATTACTTCACCCGCAGCCCTGATATGAATATAGTGTCATATTCGAAAAACGCCATGCGTATCCGGGTACTCCATTTGGCAACAGTCCGTTCCCGCCCGGCGTCCGGCTTTCCGAAACGACAGGTCATGGCTTCGCGCCGCTAGGCGCCGATATAGCATCGGACAAGCCACACCGCAGCAACCGCGGGCCTGTCCTCGCCTTCGACCTCGAGCGTCCCGTCGTAGACGATGTCCACTGTGTCGTCCCGATGGTCGAGGCGGTTCAGAACCAGGGTCGTGCGTACCTTGCGACCTTCGCGCACCGGCGCGACGAACCGTATCCGATCGAAACCGTAGTTGATGCTCATCGCCCGTCCGGCCAATCGCGGGGCGACCTCGGCGGCAAGCCCGCCGAAGATCGACAGCGACAGGAAGCCGTGTGCCACGGTCGAGCCGTAGGGCGTTTGCTTCGCCTTCACCGGATCGACGTGAATGAACTGATGATCGTTGATCAGGTCGGCAAAGCTGTCGATCATCGCCTGGTCAATGACCCGCCAGCGCGATTGCGCGACCGTCTCGCCGACCTTTTCCGCCAGATCGTCGACGGCGATCGGTGCCAATTCTTCGATGTCATCCATTCTCGGCACTCCGCGATCCCGCCATTCCGGTCCCTCGGTCTCGCATCGGACCGGGTGATCGGCAAGCCCGATACGCCCTGCGGCCTCATACGTCCGGCAAATGGTCGCAGCCGGAAACCGGACTTTGATTCAAACAAGCGTTTGAATTATGGTCGACGCAACCGAGCAGTCAACCAGGAGGACGCCCCATGGACTTCGAGTACTCGCCCCGGGTCAAGGAACTGCGTGAGAAGCTCACCGCGTTCATGGCCGAGTACGTCTATCCGAACGAGGAGGAGATGTACGCCCAGATCGACGAAGGCGGCGAGCGCTGGGCCGTCATCCCGAAGCTCGAAGAGCTAAAAGACGTCGCCCGAGCACAGGGGCTGTGGAACCTGTTCCTGCCGGAATCCGAGCTCGGCGCCGGCCTCACGAACGTCGAGTACGCGCCGCTTTGCGAGATCATGGGCCGCAGCCATTTCGCACCGGAAATCTTCAATTGCTCGGCGCCCGATACAGGCAACATGGAAGTACTGGAACGCTACGGCACCGAGGCGCAGAAGTCCGAATGGCTGACGCCGCTTCTGAACGGCGAGATCCGGTCAGCCTTCTCCATGACCGAACCGGCGGTCGCCTCCTCGGATGCCACCAACATCCGCACCGAAATCCGCCGCGACGGCGACGAGTACGTCATCAACGGCCAAAAGTGGTGGAGTTCGGGCGCCGGCGACCCGCGCTGCAGGATCCTGATCGTGATGGGCAAGACCGATCCCGACAATGCCGACCGCCACAAGCAGCAGTCGATGATCCTGGTGCCGCTGCCCCATCCAGGCGTCACCATCGTCCGCCACCTCCCGGTGTTCGGCTTCGATGACGCCCCGCACGGTCACATGGAAGTCAGATTCGACAATGTCCGAGTACCCGCGTCCAACATGCTGCTCGGCGAGGGCCGCGGTTTCGAAATCGCGCAGGGGCGGCTCGGGCCGGGGCGCATCCATCACTGCATGCGGATCATCGGCGTCGCCGAGCGGGCGCTTGAGCGCATGTGTCGCCGGCTTGAGAGCCGCGAGGCGTTCGGCGGACCGATCGCGAAGCAGTCGATCTGGTCGGAGCGCATCGCCGAATCCCGAATCGCGCTCGACCAAACCCGCCTGCTGACGCTGCACGCGGCCTGGAAGATGGACACGGTCGGCAACAAGGAGGCGCGCATCGAGATCGCCGAGATCAAGGTGGCCGCGCCGCACGCCGCGATAAAGGTGATCGACTGGGCGATCCAGGCTTTCGGCGCCGGCGGCGTCGCGGACCACATCATGTCCAACGCCTACGCCTATGCGCGCACCGTCAGGATCGTCGACGGCCCGGACGAGGTGCACCGCAACCAGATGGCCCGCCTGGAACTGCGCAAGTACCAGAACACCGATCCGCGCCATACCGGCGGATCGGGCGAGGTGTATCTGGCGTGAGCGATGCCGGAGCGTCCCGCCCGGTCATCCCACGATAACAGGGGGCCCGGGCCCGGGAAGTGCCATGCCGTATATCTCAATCGTCATACCCGGACTTGTTCCGGGTATCCACGTGCAGCCGCTTTGGCGATAAGACGTGGATGGCCGGGACAGGCCCGGCCATGACAGTTGGGAAATGATGCTGGATCACGGCACATGACGCGTCACGGAGCCATGCCCGACCCTGCTCGAAAAGACTCCCCGCGCGGCGAGGAGACGCGCACGCTGATCCTGGACACCGCCGAGGCGATGTTCGTGGAGCGCGGCTATTCGGGCGTCACGATGCGGGCGCTGACGGCGGAAGCCGGCGTCAACCTCGCGGCAGTGAACTATCATTTCGGCACCAAGGACGCGCTGCTGCTGGAGGTGTTCCGGCGCGGCAGCCTGTCTATCAACCGGGAGCGCGCGCGGCGGCTCCACGCAGTGGAAGCGGCCGCCGGAAACCGCCCGCCCGCCGTCCGCGACATCCTGCGCGCCCTGTTCGAGCCGCCGCTGCGCGCAACCTTCCATTCCCGCCGCGCCTCTAGCGAGGGATCGGCGGGCGGCAGTTCGATCTACATGCAGTTCGTCGCCCGCGCCGTACTCGACGGACCGCCGCAGATGCGCGCGCTGATCGAGCGCGACGTGACGCATCTTGAGCGGTTCGTCGAAGCCCTGTCGCGCGCCCTGCCCGACCTGCCGCGCGAGGACCTGCTGTGGCGGTTCCATTTCGCCATGGGCGCGCTGCATTCGATCTATCACGACCTGAGACGGCTCGACGCGCTGTCGGGCGGCGCCTGCGATCTCGGCGACGTGGATGCGACCATCGACCGGGTGGTCGACTTCGCCGCCGCGGGGCTGCAAGACTGAAGCCCGCCGCCCCTGGGTCCCGGGTCTGACCGGGGACGCCAGTTGCGGCATCCCGACACTTCACCACTACACGACGATCCGACATCCCGGACCTGATCCGGGGCCCAGGGCGGCGATACGGTGTCTCCCACGGCAAACGCTAACCCGCCTACTCAGATCGCCAGCGCGGCGGCGCGTCCCTCGTAGGTGGCGGCCGGCGCGTGGCGCGGCGCGACGCAGTCGCCAACGGTGACGACCGGGACGCCCGCGGCCCGAAGTCCGTCGGCAAGCCAGGTTTCGGCAACGGGTGTCGTCGCCAGCACCAGCGCGTCGAACGGCCGACGGCTCTCGGACATGTCGAGGATGTCGACCAGCGTCGCCGCGTCGCCGTGCCATTCGCCGATGCAGGTGTTGATCAGCATCTCGGTGCCCAGCGTCTTCAGCTTCCGGCGCAGCGGGAAATCGGCGGAGGTGCGCTGCAGTTCCTTGCCGACGATCGGGTCGGGCGTCGCCAGCGTCACCTTGTGGCCCTGCTCGGCCAGGTGCCAGGCGGTGCCGCAACCCTTCCAGTTGCCGCCCTCGTCTAGCACCAGGACGCGCTCGCCGGGCCGCGCGGCGCGGCTCATGACGGCCTCGGCGGAATGGACATTGCCGCGCTCGATGCCGGGCAGCCGGTCGCGGTTGGGGAACATGCGCTGGAAGCCGGTTTCGGCGGGCTGCGCACCGGTCGCGGCAACGACAAGATCGGCGCCGAAGTCCGCGACCTCCTCCGGCCCGACCGGCGTATTGAACAACACCTTGACCTGGTGGTGTTCGAGCTGGCGGGCATACCAGTCGATCAGGTCGAGGATCTGGGCGCGGCGCGGCTGCAGGCCGGCGAGACGGAACTGACCGCCGAGCCGGTCGGAAGCCTCGGCCAGCGTCACGCGGTGGCCGCGTTCGGCGGCGGCTCGCGCCGCCTCCAGCCCCGCCGGACCACCGCCGACCACCAGCACGGTCTTCGGCTGCGCGGCCGGCTCGAAACGGTCGCCGCCCCAATCGCCCTCCCGGCCAACCGACGGATTGACCAGACAGGAGATCGCGTAGTCGCGCGAGCGCCTGCCCCAGCACATCTGATTGCAGGAAATGCAGGGGCGGATGTCACCTGCCTTGTCCTCCATCGCCTTGCGGGCCATGTGCGGATCGGCGATCTGGCCGCGCACGACGGAGACCATGTCGGCCTGGCCCGACGCGATCACATAGTCGGCGTTCTCGGGCGTGCGTATGTGGCTTTCGGCCTGAACCTTCAGGTACCGGACCGAGCGTTTGATGACCTCCGAATAGGTCGGCCCGAGATTGTCGGGATAGAGCACGGTCGGGATCAGTGCGGCGAAGTCGTAGTAGCTTCCCGTCCCCACCGAGATGTAGTCGACCAGCCCGCGTTCGTCGTGCCAGGCGGCGATCTCGGCCATCTGCTCGACCGCGAGGCCGCCGGGCATCAGGTCGTCGCCGGTGATCGCCATGCCGATAACGAAATCCGGGCCGGCGCGGTCGCGTATGCGGGACGTGATCTCGGTGGAAAACCGCGTGCGATTGTCGAGTCTGCCGCCCCAGCGGTCGGTGCGCCGGTTGGTGATCGGCGACCAGAACTGGTCGACCAGTGCGTTGTAGGCGGCGAAAATCTCGATGCCGTCGAAGCCGGATTTCTGCGCCCGCAGGGCGGCAGCAACAAAGGCCTCGATCGTCTCCTCGATCTCATCTTCCGACATGGCGTGGCTGCCGTCGGAGTCATGGTAGCCGGGAAAGCCCGAGGGCGACCAGTTGGCATGGTAGGAATTGTCGTAGTCCCCATGCGCGCCGATGTGCAGGAGCTGCTGAACCATCACCGGTCCGTGCGGCCGGCAGGCCTCGACGATCTTCGCGAAGGCCGGGATGACGCTGTCGTCGCCGGCGCGGAAGCAGCCGCGCTTGAAGACGGCGGCGCGGTGCACCGGGACCGGCTCCACCACGATCATCGCCGCCCCGCCGAGGGCGCGCTCGCGGTAGTAGGCGACGTGCCGTTCGCCCGGCAGGCCCTCGACCGACATGTTGGCGGTATGGGCGCCGAAGTTGAGCCGGTGCTTCAGCCGCTTGGGGCCGATGTCGATCGGCTCGAACAGGTTGGGGAAGCCCATCGGGGGATCTCCAGCTTCCGTTTGTCCGAACGAGAATAGCCGGACAGGCTCCAAAGGCGTTGCAGATTGCGGCGTCAGCGCGCCGGGAAGCGGCCTGCGGGCGGCGAGGATGCCCGGATCAGGCCCGGGTCCGGGCCCGGTCATGACACGGGAGGATCCTGAGCCACCAACCCACCTGCGGCACCGCTGTTCTGGGCCCCGGATCAAGTCCGGGGCATCCCGCTGCGGTTCGTTGGTTCGGCCGTGCAACGAGAACAAGCACGTGTCCCGGGCTTGACCCGGGACCCGGGAGCCGCACGGCACCCCCGTTGTCATCCCGGAAATTGCGTCAGGGATTATCCGGGATCGGAGAACCCCCGCCCCGTCCGTGGCATATCAATCCCGGCTCGCGCGGAGCCTGTCTGCAGCCGTCAGAGTGTATGCCTGCCCCCGAACCCCGTCAGGAAGCTGGCAAGGTTCCGCCCCAGATCGTCGGTGAGATAGCCACCCTCCTGCACGATCACTGTGGGCAGCCCAAGTCCGGCAATCTTCTCCGCGATGCGGGCGAAACCGTCGGTGGTGACGCCGAGACCGCCGAACGGATCGCCGACATAGGCATCGAGACCGAGCGCGACGACGAGGGCACCCGGCGCGTAGGCGCGCACCCGCTCGATGCCACGGTCGAGGGCCTCCAGAAAGACGTCGTCCGGCGCATGGCGCGGCAGCGGCAGGTTGAAGTTGTAGCCATGCCCGGCGCCCTCGCCGCGCTCGTCCGCATAACCCCAGAAGAAGGGATAGAAGCGGGCGGGATCGCAATGCAGCGAGACGGTCAGAACGTCGGGGCGGTCGTAGAACATGCCCTGCGTGCCGTTGCCGTGGTGCAGGTCGACATCGAGGATCGCGACGCGGTCGTGGGCCGAGCGCAGCACCTGCGCGGCGACGCCGGAATTGTTGACGTAGCAGAAGCCGCCGGCCATGTCGGCGAAGGCATGGTGACCGGGCGGCCGGCTGAGCGCATAGGCCGCCGGCGCGCCGCCGAGGACATGCCGCGTCGCCTGCACGGCGCTCGAGGCGGACAGGCGCACCGCCTCCCACGTATCGGCCGAGATCGGACAGGCGGTGTCGGCCATGTGGTAGCCGGCCTGGCCGTCGACGGAGCGGGGATAGCCGGCAGCGCCGCGACCGGGATGAACGTTCGGAATAACCTCCGGCGAAGCGTCCTTGCGATGGCTCCAGCGCGCGTGGGCGTGGGCAAGAAATTCAATGTATTCGGGCGTGTGCACAGCGGATATCGGCGCCAGCCCCTGATCCGACGTGACCTCATGTTCGAGCCCGGCTTCGAGGGCTGCGGCGAACAGCCGGTCGGCGCGTTCGGGCTGTTCCGGATTCTGGGTGACGACGCCGCTGGCGACGAAATTCTTCGGATAGTGCCGCTTCTGGGCTTCGTTGTAGACGACCTTCATTCCGGCATACCCTCCCGTTGTGCTGTCCCGGCCAGATTCGGCAAATGACCTACGACGACTTCAATGCCTATTGCGGTTCGCTTCCCGCCACCAGCCATGTGGTGCAGTGGGGCGGCGCGCATGTTTGGAAAGTCGGCGCGCCCGCTGGCGGCCCCGGGGCCGCAAAGGTGTTCGCGATCGGTGGCTGGGCCGACGACCGGCCGGCCTTCACCTTCAAGACCAGCGAACTGGCCTTCGAAATCCTTAAGGAACAGCCCGGCCTCAGGCCCGCCCCCTATCTCGCCTCGCGGGGCATGAAGTGGATTCAGCATTACGACGACCCAGGTCTGCCCGACGACGACCTGAAACTGTATCTGGCCGAATCCCACCGCATCGTGTCGCTCGGCCTGACGAAAAAGCTGCAGCGCGAACTGGGGCTGAACCAGCCGTAGAGACGGCCGGCCCAACGCCGCCCCCCCGTGCCGTAGTGACGCGATCGTGAGGCAGATGTGCGCTGCATTGTCCTTGTTTCCGGCAACTCCGCACCTACCTCGATTGGAAGACGGGGAGACCGAGATGGAGGCAATCATGTCGACACGCTCCCGCACGAAAACCGTACACCGTCCCTTTCCGCGATAGTGCCGTCCGGTCCCTGTTTGCCACGGCCATGCTGAGCGCCGCGCTGGCAGTGGCCGTTCTCCCCGCCGCAGGCGACTTCGTCCCGCAGCCGGCCGTTCGGCCTCATCTCGAGCAAGGAACGGAAGGGGCCGCCTGCGCCGTCCAGCTTGCGCAGGCGCGAACGTCGATCCGGGCGCTGGTGTCGCGCGGTCACGCACAGGTCCTCCGCGACATCAACGGTGAGGCCGCAAAGACCTGGATCGCCACGCTCAACGCCTTTCCGCCCGAAACCGTCTATGCCGGCGACACGGTCGTCGTGATCATCGGGGCGTGGTCCAGGGACGTTCTGTTCGGCATCTATCGCAACGGCTGCGAAGTGACCAGTGGATCCCTGAGCCCGCTGGCGTTCCAGGCGATCGACCGGGCCGCAATCGCTGCGCTCGGTGAATCGACATGACACCTGCAGCCGAAGACCGGACATCCGCCGGCTAGCCGTTGCCTTTCGGCAGGCCCAGGTCGTCGGCCAGCGCGTCGAGCGAGGCCGTCAGCTTCTCCATGATCTCCGCGACATGCTCGCTCGTCGCGATCATTGGCGGGCAGACGAGGAAATGGTCGCCCTCGCGGCCGCCACGGGTGCGTCGCGAATAGATGATCAGGCCGCGCGCGTAGGCGTGCTCGACCAGCTTGATATAGGCGTCGTGCTCGACCGGAAGTGGCTTCATCGTCTCCTGGTCGGAGACGAGTTCGAACGCGAGCAGCAATCCCTTGCCGCGCACGTCGCCGATGAAGGGATAGCGGGCCATAACCCCTTCGAGCTCGCCTTTCAGCAAGGCGCCGGTCCGCGCTGCATTCCCCATAAGGTCCTGTTCCAGCGTCTCCTGGACAACGGCGAGACCGGCGGCGCAGGCCAGCGGATTGCCGGCATAGGTATAGCCGTGGATGAAGCCGCCTGCGTCCAGCACAGGCTCGACGAGGTGGCGGTCCGCGACCATCGCGCCGAGCGGCGCATAGCCCGCGGCAAAACCCTTGGAAACGACGACGATGTCCGGGCGGATGCCCCAGTGCTCGGAAGCCAGGAAGGTGCCGGTACGCCCCGCGCCGCTCATCACCTCGTCATAGATCAGCAGGATCCCGAACTCGTCGCAGATCTCGCGGATGCGCGCGTAATAGGGATCGGGCGCGACCAGCGCCCCGGTCGAGGCGCCACCGACCGGCTCCATGATGAAACCGAGCACCGTTTCCGGCCCTTGGCGCAGGATCTCCTCCCTCAGCATCTCCGCATATCGCAGCCCCCGTTCGTCCATCGAAAGATGGTCGCGGTCGAGATAGCAGGTCGGTGCAGGGATGCGCGGCATTTCGCGCAGCATCGGCGAAAACGGCGCCGTCATCAGCGCCATGCCGGTGACACCGAGCGCGCCGAGGGTGGAGCCGTGATAGGAGGGATAGCGCGAGATCACCTTCCAGCGGCTGGCCTGCCCGGTCGCGACCGCCCACTGGCGGGCCAGCTTGAGGGCACTTTCGACCGCCTCGGACCCGCCGGACACGAAGAACACCCGGTCGAGCCCCTCCGGCATCAGGCCGGCAACACGCGTTGCCAGCGTCTCGGCGGCTTCGTTCTCGAAATGCAGCCGGTATCCGAAGGTCGCCTTGTCCATCTGCGCGCGCATGGCCGCGAGCACACGGGGATTGGAATGGCCGATATTGGAAACCATCGCGCCGGACGAGCCGTCCAGATAGCGGTTGCCGTCAACGTCCCACATGTAGACGCCCTCGGCCCGATCGAGCACCGGCCGGCGCGACCGCGACTGGTAGAACAGGTTGGTGGGCGTCGGCACGCGCCCGGGGTCAGTCGGCTTGTCCATCAGGGCATATTCCGAGGTATCGAATATTAATCAAATAGATAAACGCTATGGGTATCATTCATGTCGATTATGATCCGCGGCGGCGAGCCCACCCGTCCGACAGGCCGGCCTACCGACCTATAGCACGGGCTGGCGGACGGCTGTCTCTCCTCTTTGGATACACCTGAGGTCGCGGCCCCGAATCCCCCTTCGGCGCCGGCGCGGACCGCGCTTCTAGTGCATTCAGGCATTCCGTCAATCTGGCGGCAGGCCCGGGGTACCGTCCCAGTCGAGATGCCGTTCTTCCGGCGGGGTCTCCTCGATGCGTTTCTTAAGCGCGTCCAGAAACAACTGTTCGGGGAGGCTGTGGGTCACACGGTCGTTGGAGACAAGGTAGATATCGGCGGCCGGCTCGTCGTCGTACGGCGGCAGGCGCCACAGGTCGCCGCGCGCCACGTAGCCCGTCACCGCGGGAACCGGAAACAGCGCGATGCCGAAACCCGCGGTCACCATTCGGTAGACCTCGCGCATGTTGAAGGAATGGCCGACGGGATTTGCCGCTATACGCTGGCGCAAAAGCACCATTTCGTCGAACCACATGTCGTCGCCGAGCCGCGCCGGCTGGAACGACACGAAGTCGCTGCCCTTCAGGTCATCGACGGTGAGGCCCTCGCGGCCATGGAAGGGATGGCTGCGGCCGCAGTAGAGCCCGAACGGCATGCGGGCGAGATGGTGGTAGTCGAGGCCCGACTGCTTGCGCGGCGCGTAGCATATCGCTGCCGTCGCGACCTTGGCCGCGACCGCCTCGGCGGCCTGTGCCGAGGAGGCAATCGACAGCGTGAAAACCACCTCGGGATGGTCGCGGTGGAATTCCGACAAGACGGTGTCGAAGATGCCGGTTCCCGTATTCGAGGCGAGCACGATGGAGATGCGGCCCGACACCTTGCCCTTCACCGCAGCGATCATGGCGGGCAGTTGCGAGACCTCGCCATAGAGCGCAAGGCACTGGCGGAACAGGACGAGCCCCTCTTCCGTCACCTGGAAATTGCTGCCGCCGCGCTCGATCAGATGCGTATCGAGCCGGTCCTCCAGCCGTTTGAGCGCGGCGCTGACCGCCGGCTGGGACAACAGCAGCCGGCTTGCGGCCCGGGTAATCGAGCGCTCCTGGACGATGACGATGAAAGTGCGCAGCAGGTTCCAGTCGAGTTGCCAGACGACAGGGTCGAGATTGAACAGGTCGATTCCGTAGGTGTCGTCCATCGGGCTTTCCGGTCTTGAATTCCGTCTCTATTATTAATCATATCGATTTTGAAGATAGCAATATTCTATTTGACTGATATCGCTGCGGCACTTCTGATTTCCCCAGGGGAATAGCGAACATCCGATTACCCGGGAACAGGAGGACTGCAGCATGTTGAACCGTCTGACGGCCATTGTGGCCGGCGCTCTGGTCGCCGGAGCGCTCACAGCAGCGCCGGCAGCAGCCGACGAGCTCGAGACGATCAAGTCGAACGGCGAGCTGAGCATCGCGCTCAGCGGCGCCTATCCGCCCTTCAGCCTGATCAACGACAAGAACGAGGTGGTCGGCTTCGACGTCGCCATCGGCGAGGAAATCGCCAAGCGGCTCGGGGTCGAGCCGAAGATCGTCACCACCGCCTGGGACGGCATCCTGGCCGGCCTGCTCGCGGGCAAGTACGACACGATCATCGGCTCGATGTCGATTACACCGAAGCGGCAGGAAGTCGTCGATTTCGTCGGCCCCTACTACACCGCCGGCCGAGCCATCTTCGTGCCGTCGGACTCCGAGGCAAAGACCCTCGACGACCTTAAGGGCAAGACAATCGGGGTGACGCTCGGCGAAACCCACGAGAAGTGGGTTAACGAAAAGGGCGGCTGGACCGTCAAGACCTACAAGGGGCTGCCGGAACTGCTGCTTGAGCTGCAGAACGGCCGGCTCGACGCAATCGTCATCGATTCCATTCCCGGCGAGGTGGCAATCCGCAAGTCGAACGCGCCGATCAGGGCGATGGACCTGCCCGATCTGGAAGGCGGCAATGTCGGCGTCGGCATCGCCATCCGGAAGAACAATCCGGAGCTGGCGGCGGCCATGCAGACCGCGCTCGACGACATGATGGCGGACGGCACCTACGAAAAGATCGCCGTCGAATGGGTCGGCGCGGACATCCGCTGATCCGACGATCGGAATGGGCGCCCGGGCCGCAATTCGGCACCGGGCGTCCGTTGCTTCTATGATTGGCCATTTCGGCGAAGGGCGACATGAAAGCGATCTACGACAAGAACACCTGGCAGGAAATCCGCGACGGCGACAAGGACCGGGTGGTGATCCTGCCGGTCGCCGCAACCGAGGATCACGGGCCGCACCTGCCGCTCGACACGGACACGCTGATCGCCACGAAGCTGGTCGAAGAGGTCGCCCGGCAGATTCCCGACGAGGTCGTGGTGATGCCGACCGTCCCGTTCGGCTTCAATGCCCACCATTTCGACTTTCCAGGTGTCATTCACATCGAGCCGGAAACGCTGATCGCGTTCCTGACGGACATCACCAAGTCGCTGGCCCGGCACGGCTTCCGCCGCATGCTGATCCTCAACAGCCACGGCTCCAACGCACCGGTGATCGACCTGGCCGCCCGCAAGACGGTGATCGCCACCGAGGCGATCTGCGTGTCGGCCTCGCACTGGAATCTGACGGCGGAGGCGATCAACCGGATCCGGCGTTCGCCGACCGGCGGCATCGCGCATGCCTGCGAGCTGGAAACCGCGCTCTACCTGCATCACGACCCGGACAACGTGCAGATGGACAAGGCGGTCAGCCAGATCGTGCACGACCCCGACAGCCGCTACTTCGATCTCGATCTGGCCGGCGGCGGCAAGGCGATGCTGATGCGCTGGTGGTCGTCGATCTCGCCGGACGGCACGATGGGCGACCCGACGGCTGCCGACGCCGAGCAGGGCAGACTGTTCTTCGAGGCCGCCGTGACCGAGACCATCGGCCTCGTCCGCGAAATCCGCAAGCTGCCCTTCCCGCCGCGCGTCGACCATCACTGACGGGGCCGTTCCCGATGGACGCGAATGAGACGGAGACGATCCTCGCGGGCAGCCGGAGCAAGTATTTCCGCCTTAGATCGGCGCCAAAACCCGCGCGTGCCGCACAGCCCGACTGGGTCCCGGGTCAAGCCCGGGACGTCATCTGCGGAGCAGAGGACAGCTTCGCCACACGAACAGCCGACGCCCCGGACCTGATCCGGGGCCCAGAGCGGCGGTCACCGGGGCGCCCGGCGGTCGCGGCTGCGACACCGTCCCCTCCCCGCAACCGCGAAGCCGCCTGATCCCGTGGATATCGAGCTCATCCTCAAGGTCTGGGTGTTCTTCGCCAAGGCGGCGCTGGTGACCGTGGAAGTTTCGGCGCTGGCCTGTGCGTTGGGTCTGGCGCTTGGCCTGATCGGCGCGCTTGGCAAGCTGTCGGACTATCGAGCCCTGCGCTATCCGGCGACCGTCTATGTCAGCGCGTTCCGCGGTACGCCCTGCCTCGTCCAGCTGTTCATCATCTATTTCGGCGGCCCGCAGATCGGATTGAACC
>ENA-ORCV01000809-ORCV01000809.1-marine-metagenome-genome-assembly--contig:-NODE-809-length-14262-cov-3.182023_pt1 | contig 14262 bp, 14 predicted proteins | sample MGYA00237779_ERZ508509 | MGnify/ENA primary metagenome ERZ508509 (study PRJEB26180, sample SAMN06268772) | marine metagenome | isolation source: Bioluminescent Bay, La Paraguera, Puerto Rico | place... | reverse complement strand
CTCAAGGAAACCGGCCCCCGCCTGCTGGCATCGCTCACCCCGCGTGAAGAACGCGTGCTGCGCATGCGCTTCGGCATCGGTATGAACACCGATCACACGCTGGAGGAAGTCGGCCAGCAGTTCAGCGTGACGCGCGAACGCATCCGCCAGATCGAGGCCAAGGCATTGCGCAAGCTCAAGCACCCGTCCCGCTCCCGCAAGATGCGCAGCTTCCTGGATCAGTAGAAGACTCTGACCTTAAAGGTTATGGCAGGGGCGTTCTGGCAGTGAGATTTCCCCTTGTCGGTCGCCCCAAAGCCTGCGAGATATTGACCGCCTAACATATTGGTACTTGGGGGATTCTCAATGAAAGCGATTGCCTGTGCGTTGGCGGCACCACTGCTGCTGTTATCCATTCCTGTAACGGCTTCTGCGCAAGCGGTCGCCGCCGAAGCTACTGAGCACCGCCAGCAACTTGCCCGTGAGATTATCGAGCGAGGTTTTCCCGAAGAAACGCGTATGGACGTGTTTGGCGGTGTCATGCAGCAAGTTGTCGCACAATTGAATGCCTCCCAACCCCAACTCGGACAGGATCCTGAAGTCCAGGACGTTATTCAGCGTTTCCAGCAGCGGGCAATCGGTTTGGGTATGCAGACCTTGTCTGGCCACATGTCTGACATGATGGACGGCCTTGCTGTCTCATATGCTGAAACCTTCACTCTGGATGAATTGCAGGCCTTTCACGCGTTCGTGATGTCACCGCAAGGGCATGGTTTCCTGGCCAAATCTTCAATGGTTTCGGCCCATCCGGCTTTTGCGGCAGCCAATCAGGCTTACATCAACGAGTTCATGGCCCAGCTTCCCCAGCTGCAGCAGGAGTTTCGAGAAGAACTTGAGGCGGTCCTTCTTGCCGAAGCGGATGAACCTACCCAATCCTGACTTCCAACGTCGGCGAGCAATCATTTTCATGATTGCGCACCAGTCGTAAGATTTTCTCTCTTCGGCTATCGGAATGTGGTGCTCTCTGGGCTAAACATGTCACAACTGGACAATGGGAGGGGAATAGAATGATGTTTCGGATCAAGGCCTTTGCGGGCGGACTAGCGGTATTGCTTTCATTGACGGTGAGCCCGTCGCTGGCAACGGCACAGGATTGCGACCGCGCCTGTCTCGGCAATCTCGTCACGCAATATGCCGAGGCCGTGCTGGCACACGATCCCTCGCTTCTCCCGCTAGCAGATGACGCCGAATATACGGAAGGTGGTCGCGCCGTCGCGATGGGTGAAGGCGCCTGGCAGATCATCACCGCTCAGGGCAGCTTCCGCCACGATTATCTCGACACCACCCGCCAGGTTGCAGCCTCGCATATCCACTTCCTTGAAGGGGACATGCCAGTACTGATGTCGGTCGCCCTTCATGTGGACGATGGCAAGATCAGCGGCATCGAGACGATCGTTGCCCGCATCACGCCGGATTCACCGTTCCAGCCTTCGCAATTGCATGAACCAATCCGTGGCATGGATACGCCTGTGCCAGACGGTATGCGCATGTCCCGTGAGGACATGATCGATATTGCACTGAGCTATGCCGAAGGGTTGAGGGTCGGCAATTTCCTGGATTCGAACACGCCCTTTGCGCCGGAAGTCTATCGCGTCGAAAACGGCGTGATTACTGCAGGACAGGGGTGTTTTGGTGCCGTCTGCGGACTCTACGACCAGCGCATCATGGTGCACCCCGGCCTCATCCCCAGCGTTGTCGCCGTGGATGAGGAAAACGGCACCGTGCTGCTGTGGATGAACTTCGGTTTCACCGATTCCTATGGGCCCGGTACGGCGCTAGTCACCATGGAGGCCTTCAAGATCTGGGGTGGATCAATCCACGCGATCAATGCCTTCTTCGACTTCCTGCCGATTGGCAGATCGCGTGGATGGCCCTCAGAAGAGCGCGTACCGCGCGTATACTAGGCCGCTTCTGACAAGTGCAGTTCGTGGCTGACGCAGCCGACATGGCGATGATCGGTGCCGCAACAGCCGCCAACTACCTTGAGTGCTGGCAGGAGCCTGGCCAGTTCCGCGTGTAGATGCCCGAATTCCTCCGGATCGCCCTGGTCCAGCTCTTCCGCCTCGTCCAATTCCGCATGGCTGAGGCGCGAGGCATTGGCGCGCAACCCACCGATCCGTGAGGTCCAGCTCTCGCCATTGGCCACCGCATCACGGAAGTGATCCGGATGGGCACAATTGACCATGTAATAGGCAGGCGCATTGCCGGTTGCCGCATCGACCGCCTCGATTGCCTCGCCGAGGAGGTCACCGGTCGGCAGGCGGCCGTCGGTCTCTACTGTGAAAGAGATCACTACAGGTAGACCCGCCTCCTTCGCTGCCTGGGCAATGCCGATTGCCTCTGCGATATTGGTCATGGTGATGGCGGAGATCATGTCCACGCCGGATTGCGCGAAGACTTCTATCTGGCGGCTATGCACCTCTTTGGCTTCGGCTGCGGTCAACGAGCCGCCCGGCTTGTAGCCATCGTCTGCCGGGCCGACCACGCCGTTCACCAGAACCGGTGAGACCCGATCCTGCCATCGCGCACGGATATCCTTGGCAAAGGCCACTGCCTTGCCGCTCATGGCGAGCAACTCGTCCTCGCTCACGCCCAACTTCTCTGCCCAGACAGGGCAACCACGCCAGGTATTCGTATCGAGCACGAAACCCGTTCCGGCCCGTTCTGCCAGTTCCAGTAAACCATCGAAATAGCTGTTGAGTGCTGTCCGTGCGGCCTCATCATCGATCAGGACAAGCGCGGCAAATTCAGGCGCTTCGAAGCCCTGCTGGAAAAACAGCCAGGTTTCCATTCCTCCATCAGTCAGGAACGGCTTCTTGGCTTCTAAGAGCGCGTTAAACTGTGACATTTCCCTTCTCCAACTCTGTAAATGAATGTGAGGGGCTTGTGCCGATACCTGTATAGCATTCCTAGCCGACCCGTGGTGCAGCAGGTTGTGATTTTTATTTCACGTAAATTCAATGATATGTATCGTAAAGAACGCCCAGGTTCTTTCGACAGTCGGCAAAAACTGTACCACGGGTACAGTACTGCCGGTACGGATTTTGAGGAGTCGAGATGTCCCGTGGTAGCGAAACACGCGACAGGATCATGGATGTGGCGCAGGATGCGATCCTGGCCAAAGGCTTCGATGCTACCTCGATAGAGGAAATCGTCGCCAACGCAGAAATCACCAAGAGCGGCTTTTTCTATCACTTCAAGGACAAGAATGCGCTCGCCCATGCCCTGATCGAACGGCACATCGTGATCGAGGATGAAATCTTCGACGATCTTGAAGCGCGTGCCAAGGAACTCTCTGACGATCCGCTGCAGCGGATGCTGATCGGGCTGAAGCTCCTCGCCGAATTGCTGGACGACATTCCCGATGGCCATCCGGGATGCATTGTCGCCACTGCCGCCTATCAGGATCGCTTATTCGACAAGGATGTCCGCGAAGCCAATCTGCGCGCTGTTCTTGGGTGGCGCCAGCGCTTCAAGCGCCAGTTCGAAGAGATCGCAAAGCTCTATCCGCCCAAGGAAGACGTGGATCTTGCTGCCCTTGCCGACATGGTCAGCAGCACCGTCGAAGGCGGCCTTGTGATGTCGCGGGCATTGAACAACCCGGCCATCACCTCTGAACAGGTGATGCTGCTGCGTTCCTACGTGAAACTGCTGTTTGCGCCGCGAATGCACTAGCTGCCGGCTTGCAGACTGTTACAGCCCGCCCGAGCCGGCATATGGTGGAACAGTCTCGGCAATAGGGTCCAGCATCACCCATAGCGCTATCGCTACCCCTCCGGTCGCGGAGAGTGCTGCCCCGCGCCAGCGGAACTTCCGCTCCAGTCCCGGCCAGAATGGTATAAGGACCAGTGCAATGATGCTGGCGGGAAGGATGGCCTGCAAAGCCAGCATATTGACCAGCCCCTGAAGAACGAGGTGCCCCAGGGACAGGAGATAGCCGGTTGCGATCGCAGCCATGAAAGCCGCAGCCATTCTCACAGCGCGACTGTCAAAGTGCTGCATTGCAAGGTTCGTTGCACCCGCGACAAACAGCGGAATAACAACGAAATAGGCTGCGCTGGGCGCGAGATATTGGATCAACGCTGCGATCAAAGTGATGGGAAGTGCAATTCCCAGGCTGCGACTTGGGCTGGGCTTGTTCGAAGGGAGAAAGGCAAGCAAGGCTGCAATGCACAGCAGCACAGCCATCCATTCCAACCGGGGAACAGCGGCGAGACGGTCGTAATAATTCTGCGCTCCGGTCGCCTGTGACAATATATTCACGCCTTCGAGCAATATCGCTCCCAACAGGACCAGCCCCAGCATCCTCGCCGCGCCGAATGTGGTCTCCTTCAAGGACCAGCTCTTCCGCGCCGCAAATGCAAAGCATGAAAACCCGCCAACCAGGAAAAGCCAATCCAGCCAAGCAGGATAGGAAACGGCAAACAGGCCGAACAGGTCGAACAGCGTTTGGTCGGGACTTTCTTGTGGCAGCGTATCTGCATTGAGCAGGGCTCGCGCCAGTGCGAGCGTCTGATCACCCATATGCTGGAGAGTGCCCTGATCAAGGTTTTCCGGCGTTGCCAGCGGTGAGTGGTAGAGACTAGCCTTGCCGATAAAGGCGAGATTGTAGCCCATGAGCCTCTGCTCAAGCGCGGGGGTGAGATCGGTATCGTTCGGCATGATCCGGTAGACCAGCACCGCCAGTGAAGAGGTGCTGGGATTGCCAACGTGGCTGGCATAGAAATCAGCGATCTCCCCGTTCCCGGCATTGGTCTGGAACATATAGGTTCGGCCGCCAGCGCCGCGTGCTTCGAGATTGACGATTGCGCCAATCTGCTTGGCCAGCGGATCATTCTCGAAGAACGCCCTCGCCCCGTTGAGATGTAATTCCTCCCCGTCGCTGAACAACACCAGCAGGTCGCGCTTGTGCTGCCCCCCAGCATTGAGCGCACGGATGCTCTCGAGAATGCTCGCAAGTCCTGCACCATCGTCTGCCGCACCGGGCGATGCCCATACGGAATCATAATGCGCCATCAGCAGGATAGGCGCGAGATCGCGATCCGTTCCGGGCAGGACACCCAGCAAGCTGTGCGTCTTAAGCGGTTCGGATGCATCCCCGCCCCATTGTTCAAGCCGCGCCATTCCTTGCGGAGCGAGCGGTGCAACGAGGACAGTCACTTCGAAGCCCATTTCTTCGAGCCGGCCGGAAAGATATTGCCCAAGCTCCGAATTCGCCTGCGATCCGGTCGGATGCGGTTCGCTTGCTATCCGGCGGACATCGATCATGGCCCTCGCCGCGGAAAATTCAGTCACGGGCGCATCGACTGGCTTGGGCGATGGAAGCAGGTTCCCCAGAAATGCCAGGCCAACCGACACAGCCAGTATGGCCAGAAACAGGTTCCACTGCCGTAGCATCCATCAACTCCCACACCCGATTGCCGGGCGTTTGCCCTGTCATGTTGAACGGGTTTCGCGTTTGCTACACAATGGCAAGCCCATGTTCCACCAACGGCATCTCACGCCAGACAGGGGAACTTGGCTCGGTTAAGCAGCCTCCGGCACCCATACCGCGCCTTTGATGTGCCGGATCAGCCCTTCGTCATCCAGGATGTAATGGATGTAGAACTCCACCGGTACGGTTACACCGACGGGAACGGGCGTCATGCCCGGATAGCCGCGCGCGTCCAGCTCCTTCTGTGTCAGTTCCTTCAAGCCAGTGAAGTGGATCACGACATTGGCAACGAAGCCGCTCCTGCCCGGGAAGAACTCCTTGAACTCTACCTCCTCGCGACAAAACGCGTGGAAGAAAGCATAGAATTCCCGGAAGGCGGCTTTGCCCCTCACGGCAAATCCGGCATTCTCCAGCACAAAGTCATCGGCAAAGAATGTCTCGAGCGTTTCATAATCGCGGGCGTTGAAGGCGGAAATGTAGCGGTGATAATCGTCTTCTGTCATGGCAGAAGGCTACAGGGAGCAATGCTGGAAACAAGAGTACTTCCGGCAATTTCTTGGGGAATGAATACGATATGAGCATTGTCAGGCGTGTGATGGGAAAGCGGAATATCTGTGGTGCGTTGGGTGCATTCGCTGCCCTTGCCCTGTCAGCCGCTCCTGCCTCGGCGCAATCACTCGACGCAGATCTGCTTACGGCAGGTGAAGCGATTTACGAGACGAGCTGCGCCGCCTGTCACGAGAACGCGGGATCGCACGCTCCAAGCCGCGCCGCACTTTCCACCCTGTCGCCCGAAGTGGTGCTGCGCGCCTTGGTCGATGGACGGATGCAGCAAGAAGCGGCCAACCTTTCTGATGATGAAAGAACGGCAGTCGCGCAGGTGATATCTGGCCGTGCCCTGGGCAGTACCGCACCGGCGACACCTGTGCTGATGTGTGAGCCGGGAACCTCTCCCTTCGAACGCGACCGCCCGCCCGCATTTCATGGATGGGGTCTCGATGCGCACAATAGCCACTCCATCCCCACCGAGCAGGCCGGTCTTGCTGCGGCGGACCTGCCCCGCCTCACTTTACGCTGGGCCTTTGCCGTTCCCGATGCGATCGAAATGCGCGCGCAGCCTGCCATCGCCGGCGGAGCAATCTATCTCGGCGGCACCAACGGCGTGCTTTATGCGCTGGATGCAGACACTGGTTGCGTACGTTGGACCTATCAGGCGCAATCGGGAATCCGTTCTGGCGTTACGATCAGCGCGTGGGAGGCAGGCGACGAAGGCGCCCGCCCCCTCGCATATTTCGGAGACAATGTCGGCAACACCTATGCGGTGGACGCGATCACCGGTGAAGAGGTGTGGACACGTCATGTTCATGACCATCCCGCCACCACGTTGACTGGTCCCGCTACCTTGTCAGGCGATACGCTCTTCGTGCCGATCTCCTCCAACGAGGAAGGCAGTGCGGCCTTCCCCGGCTACGAATGCTGCACCTTCCGCGGGTCGTTGCTGGCTCTCGACGCACGCACCGGGGAAGAACGCTGGCGCAGCTGGCTCGTGGACGAACCGCAACCGCAGGGCACCAATTCGCAGGGGACAGTTACGCGCGGCCCATCGGGCGTGCCTGTATGGTCTGCGCCTCTGGCAGATCGCGAACGTGGGCTGCTCTACCTCGCAACCGGAAACAACTATTCACATCCAGCTTCACCTCACAGCAGCGCCATTGTCGCGCTGGACATGAAAACGGGTGCCATCCGCTGGAGCCGGCAACTCATGGAAGGTGACCTTTGGAACGTCGCTTGCTGGGCCGGCGCGAGCGGCCCCAATTGTCCTGAGGATACCGGGCCCGATGCAGACTTTGGCGCGGGTGCGATCCTGGCAGAGGGTAACGACGGGAAGACCTATCTGCTGGCAGGCCAGAAGTCCGGCGTAGCCCATGGACTCGATCCGGACACGGGAGAGGTGATCTGGCAGACGCGCGTCGGCCGTGGCGGCGAGCTTGGTGGCATTCATTTCGGTATCGCGGCCGAAGGTGGTAGGCTCTTCCTTCCGGTCAATGACGAGGAAAACGGCGCTGATTACGGTGCACCTGGCCGCCCCGGTATCTACGCGCTGGATATCGCGACAGGTGAAGTGCTGTGGAGCAGCCCGGCCACGAATGTCTGCAATGGAAAGGCACTGTGCGCACCCGGTTATTCGGCTGCGATTACGGTAACCCCGGAGCTGGTCCTGGCCGGAAACACCGATGCCCATTTCCGCATTCTGGATGCAGCGAGTGGCGAGATATTGTGGGATCTCGACACCGACCGCGCCTTTGAGAGCGTCAACGGCACATTGGGCCATGGCGGATCGATGAGCGGCGGGGCTGCTCCTGTCCTCCATGACGGCCAGTTGCTTATCAGCTCGGGCTACGCATTTCTGGACAAGATTCCGGGCAATGTGCTGCTCGTTTATGGATTGGAGTGAGACTGGTTTTTCCGCATCTCGTCTGCGTTGCTTGTCCTTCTTCGTGCACCTCAAGTAATTCGACGGGGAGAACGGTCTTTTGCGGTAGCATCCGTGGCGTGCAGTCACTATGTGCGCAGGCATGAAGATAGCAATCGCCTCCGATCATGCCGCCGTCGACATGAAAGCAGCCCTTGCAAACTGGTTGAGGGAATCCGGTCACGAGGTCACCGATCTCGGTGCGGACAGCAAGGATTCCGTCGATTACCCCGACTATGGCTATGCGTTGGCCGAACATGTCGCTGCCGGCAAAGCAGAGCGCGGAGTCGCCTTGTGCGGTACCGGTATTGGCATTTCAATTGCCGCCAACCGCCATTCCGCCATTCGCTGTGCAGTTGTGACAGAGCCCTTCTCTGCTCAATTGGCCCGCGACCACAACGATGCCAATATCCTCGCCCTTGGTGAACGCATCCTCGGTCTGGAAATGGCCAAGGCTTGCCTCAAGGCATTCATCGAAACCGAAAGCGGCAGCGGTGAACGTCACGCCCGCCGCATCGGCAAATTGACCCATCCCCCTGTGGAAGCTTGAGTATGAGCACGATCACCCAACCCTCCGAACCGCTAGACCGCTTTTGGCAAGACGATCTCGCTACGGCTGATCCCGAAGTGTCTGCCATTATCGGTCGTGAGCTGGGTCGCCAGCGGGACCGGATCGAGCTGATCGCGAGCGAGAATATCGCCAGCCCCGCCGTGCTCGAAGCCACGGGCTCTGTCTTCACCAACAAATATGCCGAGGGCTACCCAGGCAAACGCTATTATGGTGGCTGCGATTATGCCGACGAGGTGGAAACGCTCGCCATAGAGCGCGCGAAGAAGCTTTTCGGAGCCAATTTCGCCAACGTGCAACCCAATTCCGGTTCACAGATGAACCAGGCAGTGTTCCTTGCCCTGCTCAATCCGGGCGATACGTTCATGGGGCTCGACCTCGCTTCGGGCGGTCACCTGACGCACGGTTCGCCGGTGAACATGAGCGGCAAGTGGTTCAACGCCGTGCCTTATGGTGTGCGCCGCGAGGACAGCCTTATCGATATGGATCAGGTCCGCAAGCTGGCGCGTGAGCACAAGCCCAAGCTGATTATCTCGGGCGCGACAGCCTATCCGCGCCAATGGGATTTTGCCGCATTTCGCGAGATTGCCGACGAGGTGGGCGCCTATCTTCTGGCCGACATGTCGCATTTTTCCGGCCTGGTCGCCGGTGGCGCGCATCCCAACCCCTTCCCGCATGCCCATATCGTCACATCGACAACGCATAAGAGCCTGCGCGGCCCGCGTTCGGGCATCATCCTTTGGAATGACGAGGAACTGACCAAGCCGATCAACATGGCGGTCTTCCCCGGCATGCAAGGTGGCCCGCTGGTGCATATCATCGCTGCCAAGGCCGTAGCCTTCGGTGAAGCGCTGCGTCCCGAGTTCAAGACTTATGCTGCGTCCATCGTGGAGAATGCCAAGGCACTCGCATCGAGCCTTGAGGAAAGCGGGCTCAACATCGTGTCGGGGGGCACGGACAACCACCTAATGCTGGTCGACCTCACACCCAAGGATGTGACCGGCAAGGCAGCGGAAAAGGGCCTCGATCGCGCTTTCCTGACCTGCAACAAGAACGGTATCCCGTTCGATACCAAGTCACCCTTCGTCACCTCAGGTGTTCGCCTGGGAACACCGGCGGGCACGACGCGCGGTTTTGGCCCCGCCGAATTCCGCAAGGTAGGCCAGCTGATCGCCGAAGTGGTCGACGGCATGAGTCGTAACGGCGAAGAAGGCGATGCCCAGGTAGAAGAGCGCGTCCGCAGGCAGGTTACCGAATTGTGCGAGGCATTCCCTGTTTATCCCGGGAGGTAATTGCGATGAATGATCAGAAGGATCCGATCGACAACAAAATTCTCGTTGATGCCGTGGACGAGATCAAGGGAATGGGCCGCGAAGGTATGGCGCACCCCTCCACAAAGCCGGTCCTGATTGGTGCTGGGGTCGGTGCAGTCGTAGCTGGGGTGCTGCCAGTCGTTACCTGGCCCATCGGGCTTGCGGCGGGCGCTGCCGTGATGATCTACAAACGCATTCGTCCTTGAAAATGCGCTGAATCACCATGCGCTGCCCCTTCTGTGCCCATGAAGAGAGCCAGGTAAAGGATTCCCGGCCGACAGAGGACAACACTGCGATCCGCCGTCGTCGGCAGTGCGAAAGCTGTGGTGCTCGGTTCACCACTTTCGAGCGCGTACAATTGCGCGATGTTGCCGTGATCAAGAATGATGGAAAGCGCGAGGCGTTCAACCGCTCCAAGATCGAGCAAAGTGTTTCGCTCGCGTGCCGCAAACGCGGGATCGAGCAAGAACGGATAGACCAGCTCGTGTCCGGCATCCAGCGACAGGTCGAAACTGCCGGCGAAAGCGAAGTCCCCTCCGAACGGATCGGCGAAATGGTTATGGACGGTCTGCGCCAGATCGATTCCGTCGCCTATATCCGCTTCGCCTCGGTCTATCGCGATTTCGGCGAAGCCAAGGATTTTGAGGATTTCGCCAGCCAGGTCCGCGATGTCGGCGGAGACTAGGCCTCCCGTCATCGTGCTCGTGCGCCCGCAATTGGGCGAGAATATCGGCAAGGCGGCAAGGGCCATGCTCAATTTCGGCCTTACCGAGATGCGTATCGTCGCACCGCGCGATGGCTGGCCCAATCCATCCGCGGGCCCGGCGGCCGCGGGAGCGGATGTAGTCCTGGACAGAGCGGAGATTTTCGAAACGACCGCCGAAGCACTGGCCGATTGCACTCATGTCTATGCCTCTACTGTCCGGAAGCGCGGTATGACCAAGGACGTGGTTACGCCCGAACAGGCGGCCCGAGAAATTGCCGTGCACCCCGGTCGCAGCGCCATCATGTTCGGTCGCGAGGCTTCGGGGCTGGAATCCGAAGACGTCGCCCTCGCCCGCAAGTTATTGACCGTGCCGATTAACCCGGAATTCGGCTCGCTCAACCTGGCGCAGGCTGTAATCCTGTGCGCCTATGAATATTCCAAGCATTGCGATCTTGCGATGCCCACGATGGAGGATATTCCTCCCCCTGCCCCGCAGGATGAGCTTGATGGGCTTATCGCTCATCTGGAAAATATGCTGGAGCCTAAGGGATATTTCTTTCCGGAAGACAGGGCGGAAGCAACAAAGCGCACACTGCGATCTGTATTGACCCGTCCGGGATGGAATTCCTTGGAAATAAGAACATTAAGGGGCGTGCTGAGTAGCTTGCAGAAATGCGACAAATAGCGACAGACTAGGTTCAGATTCCAATGCTATAGCCGCTGGGAAATCTTTGGAGGAAATTATGAATAAGTTTGCGTTGGCTACGGTTCTTGGTCTTGCCTGTATCGGCACCTCGGTTTCGGCACAGGATCAAGACGAACAGGAAGCTAACCGTCAATCTACGAATGCCCAGCAGCAGCAGCCTCAATCGAACGCCTCGGAAGAGGAAGAAGAGAGTGAAAGGGTCATTTGTCGCAGCGAGCCGGTACTTGGCTCACGTACAAGAGTGAACCGGGTCTGCATGACCAAGGCACAGTGGGATTATCAGGCAGAACGCACCCGTGAGGAAGTCAACCGCATGGGCCGGAACTCCAACACGTTTGGTGAGCAATAGTCCCTCTCCTTCCGATCACGGGTAGAAAAACTTGACATTCATGGGCGCGCGGCTAAACGCGCGCCTTCACTTCGTCTGACTGCATTAAGCAGACTTACGATTGGCCCCGCACCCCGGTGAAGCGGTGGCCGCGCCTTGGAATTGCCAGGGCGGTGCGTTGCCGGGTTTGAGCGCCATCATTGGGGTGGCGACGCAAATTGGAGAAGACCATGACGAAGCGCACCAGCGCCAAGCATAAGCTCGACCGTCGTATGGGCGAAAACATTTGGGGTCGCCCGAATTCCCCGGTCAACAAGCGTTCTTATGGCCCCGGCCAGCACGGCCAGCGCCGCAAAGGCAAGATTTCCGATTTCGGACTGCAGCTGCGCGCCAAGCAGAAGCTGAAAGGCTATTACGGCGACGTGACGGAAAAGCAGTTTCGCCGCACATATAAGGAAGCTGCGGCGATGAAGGGCGATACCGGTCAGAACCTGATCGGTCTGCTTGAACGCCGCTTGGACATGATTGTCTATCGCGCAAAATTCGCTCCCACGATCTTCGCAGCGCGCCAGATCGTTTCGCACGGCCACATCCGCGTGAACGGCGTGAAGTGCAATGTTGCCAGCCGCCGTATCGATGTTGGCGATGTGATCTCTCTGGGTGACAAGGCCAAGGAAATGGCGCTGGTTATCGAAGCGCAGAGCCTTCCTGAGCGAGACATCCCAGATTATGTCGTTCCCGATGGCACCGACAAGGTCACCTATACGCGCGTGCCCAAGCTTGACGAAGTGCCATACCCCGTGACCATGGAACCGAACCTGGTGGTCGAGTTCTACTCGCGCTAATTTGGTACAATATTGAATTCCAAAAGGGCGGTCCTGCAGGGCCGCCCTTTTTCATTGTACCAGATGTGCTTCCAAGAAATATTCGTGAGCTCTTCCTGATGTACCTTATCAGCCGCCGAGGTCTTCTCGCGTCACTTCGATAAAGGCGCCTACTGGAATGGCCCGGGGCGCAAAGCCAGGGGGAGCATTGCTTCCCGGAGAGAGTTCCAAGCCAGCGTCATTGTCGACAACCAGCTTGGCCCAGAGTGAATCACCTTCCTTGAACCAAGCGGTTTGATTGGCCGCACGCAGATCCTCGAGGCTATCTGCCTGCACTGCGCCGGTAGCAGCCGCATAGCCCGGAAGTTCCAATATAACCGAAGAGCCATTGTCCATTTCGGTCAGTGACATGGTCAGCGCTTCTCGTGACGTTTCCACCCGCAGCTCAGCACCGGCCCCAATGGTAGTTTCTCCGACATACTCGTAACGTTTGCCATCGCGTTGGAGGATGATTGGGTTCGTGATCGGGCCGGCCGAAAAGCCACTGAAATTGCCGGCGATGCTGAAACGGCCCATGTCCCCCGTGCAAATCGCCGCATTCCAGCTTTGCCTGATTTCACACGCTTCTTCGTGGGATGCGATACCGTTGTCGATCACGATATAGGCACCAGGAATGTCCGTGATTGAGCCGTCAAGGTCACGGAATGCAGCGCTCTTGTAAGCAGAGCTACGTCCATAATCGGAAGCCCAGCGGCGCTGTATTGGCGGGAAACTGACTGGCTGTGCGTTCTCGAACTCCACATCCTGGACGAAGTTCTCCGTACTCATGCCGAAGCTGGTGAACAGAAGATAGGAAAGTGCCCCGGCATCGCGAAGCTGGTTGGGCTGGAAGTTGACGAACTTGGTGTTCACCACCTCATGATGGAAGTCGTAATATTCGTAACCGCGGATCGGAAAATCTGCAGCTGCGCTGGGCAGGCTGCGGCCATAGGCGATTTCCTCGGGCGTGGTGGGATTGCCCACATTATCGGTTTCGCCCACGAACAAGGAGTCTTCCACACGTGAAGTGTAAGCAGCAGCACCGGGTATGCCCGATGCATGGGTGAAACCAATCGCATTATCGGCCAGTTTCAGGCCGGTATAAAGGTGCAATTCTCCCCTGCCCCAGACCGCCCCGTTGCGGTTCTTGTAGCCGGTGAAATTCTCGAAATGGGTAACCAGAATTTCGCTGGTTGGATCGGTTGGGTCGGCGTACGCGGTAAGATTGGGTCCGGCAATGCCGAACCTGCCATCTGGACCAGGGCCACGGTCGAGCATGAGTCCATCGAAATTGGAATGGGCTACATTGCCGCTGAATTCGCGCAAGGGCGTCCGTCCGGGCCAGGTATTGGCGCTGATTTCCGTCCCCTCGAATTGTCCGGTCGGATGCGTGGGAAAGGCCATCCAGAAGCCTATCTGATCGGAACCGGCGGCCACGTTGTCGCGATAGATGTTGTCGGGATTGGTGATCCAGAAGGTAGAAACCGTATTGTCCGAAGGTATCAACACATGTTCTGAATCCTGCCCGGCAGTGGACTGGTGGGCCAGAAACAGGTTTGTCGGCTCACAAGGAAGCGTCGGATGGCATTTGGTCTGGATGCCGAGGTTCTTGACGAAGCGGTTGCCGGTTTCGATGCCGTCTTCGAGGAAGAAGCAGTGGCCGATGGTGTTGTAGGTGACGTTGTTTTCGATCTGCAGATTGTCGGTGCCATGCACGGTCACGCAGCGGCTATAGGTGTCATGGATCGCGGCGTTGCGGATGTACTGACCCTGTCCCTCGCCAATGAGGTGCCAGTGGATCGGATAGCGCGCCAGCGTCAAATGCTGGCCCA
>ENA-ORCV01000808-ORCV01000808.1-marine-metagenome-genome-assembly--contig:-NODE-808-length-14265-cov-2.989851_pt1 | contig 14265 bp, 13 predicted proteins | sample MGYA00237779_ERZ508509 | MGnify/ENA primary metagenome ERZ508509 (study PRJEB26180, sample SAMN06268772) | marine metagenome | isolation source: Bioluminescent Bay, La Paraguera, Puerto Rico | place... | reverse complement strand
GGGCGAGCCCCTGATCCGGATCGTAGCCGCGCGGCCGGCCACGCCTTGCCGGTTTATTTTGTACCATTTCGCAAAAAATCCTTGTTCGATATTATTTTCATGCGATACGGTACAAAAATCAAACCCCGGAGGACCAAGCCGATGGACCTGTATTTCTCGCCGCTCGCCTGCTCGATGGCCACCCGCGTCGCCCTCTACGAATCCGATACGCAGGCCAACTATATCTACGTCAATCGCCTCGCGAAGGAGGTCGAGGACGGTTCGGACTATTACGCGGTCAACGGGATGGGGCAGGTGCCGCTGCTGCGCACCGATTCCGGCGAGGAACTGACGGAAACCGCCGCGGTCCTCCAGTATATCGCCGATCTCAGGCCGGAGTCCGGGCCTGCGCCGAAATCCGGCATGGAGCGCTACCGGCTGCAGCAGTGGCTGAACTTCATCACCACCGAGCTGCACAAGGCGGTGTTCTATCCGCAGTTCTCACCCGACAGCAACGACGGCGCCAAAGCCTTTGCGCTGCAGCTCACCGAGAAGCGGTTCGATCATCTCGACAAGCACCTGACCGGCCGGGAATTCCTGCTCGACCGCTTTACCGTCGCCGATGCCTATCTCGGCACGGTGCTCGGCTGGACGCGGCCGGTCGGCATCGATCTCGGCAAGTGGCCGGCGCTCAAGGACTACTTCACGCGGATGCGCCAGAGGCCGTCCTTCGCCCGGGCCACCGCGGAGGAATTCGCGCTCTACGAGGCGGAACAGGAACGCGCCGGGGCGGCCTGACGCTCGGGGCTCGACGCGCGCCGGGCGTCCCGGCGCAGGCCCTGCCCTAGCCTAGAGCATGGAAGGCAGGATGCGGTCGGGCGGACGGTGGCCGTCGGCGAAGGTCTTGATGTTGATGATGACCTTCTCGCCCATGTCGATGCGGCCCTCGAGGGTGGCCGAGCCCATGTGCGGCAGGAGCAGCACCTGATCGGACTTGGCGAGCTTGGGATTGACCGAGGGTTCGTGCTCGAACACGTCGAGACCGGCGCCGGCTAGCTCGCCGGCTTCCAGCATGCGGGCCAGCGCGTTCTCGTCGATCACCTCGCCGCGCGCCGTGTTGACGATGAAGGCCTCGGGTCGCAGCAGCTTCAGCCGCCGGGCCGACAGCAAATGATAGGTTGCCGGCGTGTGCGGGCAGTGGATCGAGATCACGTCCATGCGCGCCAGCATCTGATCGAGGCTTTCCCAGTAGGTGGCCTCCAGCTCCTCCTCGACGGAGGTCTGGACGCGGCGCCGGTTGTGGTAGTGGATCTGCATGCCGAAGGCGTGCGCGCGGCGCGCGACGGCCTGGCCGATCCGGCCCATGCCGATGATGCCGAGCCGCTTGCCGTTGATGCGATGGCCGAGCATCCAGGTCGGCGACCAGCCCTTCCAGTCACCGCTTTCCATGACGCGGATGCCGTCGGCCAGCCGGCGCGGCACGGCGAGAATCAGTGCCATCGTCATGTCGGCAGTGTCCTCGGTCAGGACGCCGGGCGTGTTGGTGACGGCGATGCCGCGCTTGGTGGCGGCCTCGACATCGATGTTGTCGACGCCGTTGCCGTAGTTGGCGACCAGCTTCAGGCGCGGGCCGGCCTGGCTCAGCACGGCGGAGTCGATGCGGTCGGTCACGGTCGGCACCAGGACGTCGGCGGTGCGCGCGGCCTCGACCAGCTCGGCCTGGGTCATCGGACGGTCGTCGAGATTGAGCCGCGCATCGAACAGCTCCCGCATCCGCGTCTCGACGACGTCAGGCAGTTTACGCGTGACGATGACGAGTGGTCGCGTCTTGGGCATCGCCGGCCGTCTCCCTCTTTATGCTCATTGCCGCAATCCGGCCCCCGTTCACGCGTCATTTACCATAACGGTGCTAGGGGTTGGTCCGGGATGCGGGCGGACATTGCGGCATTCTCTAGCAGACGGTCCGGGAAACACAAAGCGGATCGGCGTGGCGTCCTGACCCGTTGACACGAATTTGCCAAGAGGTCTTTGGTCGCGCCGATCGAGCTGGGGACACGTCGAGACTGAGATGACCAACATGCCGTCGAGCATACGCCTTGCCGCCGCGATCCTCGCGGGGCTGCTCGCGTTCGCCCATTCGCCCGTTCACGCCGCCGCGCAATCCGGCGACCAGGTCGCCCCCGCCGTCAAGACGGGGCCAAGCGGCCTGCCGCTGCCGCGATTCGTGAGTCTGAAGTCGGACCGCATCAACGTGCGGGTCGGACCGGGACAGGACCACCAGATCAGCTGGATCTTCGCCAAGGCGGGGCTGCCGGTCGAAATCGTCGCCGAGTACGACAACTGGCGCCGGATCCGCGACAGCGAAGGCGCCGAGGGCTGGGTGTTCCATTCGCTGTTGTCGGGACGCCGGACCGCCATCGTCGCCCCGTGGTCGGATCAGAAGACCATCGCCATGCACCGCGACCCCTCGAAGGACGGCAAGCTCGCCGCGCGCGTCGAGCCAGGCGTGCTGGTCGACCTGAGCAATTGCGATGGGAGCTGGTGCCGGGTGACGGTCAGCGACGTCTCCGGCTGGCTGCCGCAGGACATGCTCTGGGGCGTCTATCCCAAGGAAGCGGTGAACTAGGGCCGACAGTCGCGCCCCCCGACGAGACCGGGCGTCACCTGGACTCAAAAGGGCCGGCTGATGCCGGCCCCGAATTGGTGTTCGCCTGCCTGCGGACAGATCCCGGAAATCAGCGCTTCGGCGCCTGTTTCACCCGCACGACGACGTCGATATGGGTGATTTCCATCCCCTGCGGCGCCTCCGGCAGGCCGCTCACCGCGATGCTGCCGCCCTCGATGTCGATCAAACGGTTCTCGTCCTCGACATAGAAATGGTGGTGATCACTGGTGTTGGTGTCGAAGTAGGATTTCGCACCGTCGACCGCGACCTCGCGCAGCAGTCCCGCATGGGTAAACTGGTGCAGGGTGTTGTAGACGGTTGCCAGCGAAACGGGAACGGACGCGCGGATGGCCTGCTCGTGGAGCATCTCCGCGGTCACGTGACGGTCCTGGCCGTCGAACAGCAGCGCGCCCAGCGACAGGCGCTGGCGCGTCGGGCGCAGGCCGGCCGAGCGCAGCAGCGCCGCGACCTCGGGACGCCGCGCGTGCGCCTGTGTGTCAGAATTGCGAACAGCCCTGTAGTCCATCATCAAGGAGTTCCGGCAATTTGTTGCAATCGGGACGAATATACGGCTCGAACCCCGCTTCGGCAAGCACCCGAACCTGACGTTGAGTGCGATTTCGACGCCCTTCCGAGGCTGTAAAAGCTATGTTAGTTAAGCTTCGGGCACCACGGAAACCGACCGGCGGCGGCCTGGCGGATCGGCCTAACAAAATCGGTGCTGCTAATAACGAGCGAGGCGCATGTCCGAACGCCGGTCCAGTTACGAATATGACGATCTTCTCGCCTGCGGGCGCGGCGAACTGTTCGGTCCCGGCAACGCGCAGCTGCCGCTGCCGCCGATGCTGATGTTCGACCGCATTTCGGAGATCAACGAGGACGGCGGCGAACACGGCAAGGGCCTGGTTCGCGCGCAGCTGGATATCCGCCCGGACCTCTGGTTCTTTCCCTGCCATTTCAAGGGCGATCCGGTGATGCCGGGCTGCCTGGGCCTGGATGCGCTGTGGCAGATGGTCGGCTTCTTCCTGGGCTGGTCGGGCGGACCGGGACGCGGTCGCGCACTGTCGGTCGGCGAGGTCAAGTTCTCGGGGATGGTGCTTCCGACCGTCAAGGTCGTCGAATACGGCATCGACCTGAAGCGCGTCATCCGCCGCAAGCTCACCCTCGGGATCGCCGACGGCTGGTTGAAAGCGGACGGCGAGACGGTATTTCAGGCAAGCGACCTTCGGGTCGGTCTGTTCACCGCGGACCAGGAAGCGGCGGCGTCCTGAGACCGGCGCCGCGGCGGCGCGGCACCTTTCCGGGACCCCGAACAGATCCTGCGCGAACCTGCAAATGAGGCGGCCATGAGACGCGTTGTAGTCACCGGCATGGGAATCGTGTCGAGCATCGGCAACACCACACAGGAGGTGGTGGCGTCGCTGCGCGAGGCGAAATCGGGAATCAGCAAGGCGGACGACTATGCCCGCCTGGGGTTCCGCTCGCAGATCCAGGGCGACCCGATGCTCGATGCATCCGAGCTCGTCGACCGGCGCGCCATGCGCTTCCACGGCCGGGGGACGGCCTGGAACCATGTCGCCATGGATCAGGCGATCCGCGATGCCGGTCTCGAGGAAAGCGACATCAGCAACGAGCGTACCGGCCTGGTGATGGGATCGGGCGGTTCGTCGACACGCACGATCGTCGAAGCGGCCCGGACCGCCGAAGAGCGCGGCCCTAAGCGGATCGGACCGTTCGCGGTGCCGAAGGCGATGGCCTCGACGGCTTCGGCGACGCTGTCGACCTGGTTCAAGATCAAGGGCGCCAGCTATTCGATCTCGTCGGCCTGCGCGACATCGGCCCATTGCATCGGCAACGCGGCCGAAATGATCCAGTGGGGCAAGCAGGACGTGATGTTCGCCGGCGGCTGCGAGGATCTCGACTGGACGCTGTCGGTGCTGTTCGACGCCATGGGCGCGATGTCGTCCAAATACAACGACACACCCGAAAAGGCCTCGCGCGCCTACGACGTGAACCGCGACGGATTCGTGATCGCTGGCGGTGCCGGCGTGCTGGTGCTGGAGGAACTCGAACACGCCAAGGCGCGTGGCGCACGCATCTACGCCGAGCTGGTGGGCTACGGCATCACGTCGGACGGCGCGGACATGGTGGCGCCTTCCGGTGAAGGCGGCGAACGCTGCATCCGCATGGCGATGTCGACGGTGAAGACCCCGGTCGACTACATCAACCCGCACGCCACGTCGACGCCGGTCGGCGACGGCCCGGAAATCGAAGCAATCCGCCGGCTGTTCGGCGCCGGCGACAAATGTCCTCCGATTGCGGCGACCAAATCCCTGACCGGCCACTCGCTCGGCGCGACCGGCGTCCAGGAGGCCATCTATTGCCTGCTCATGATGCAGAACGGCTTCATTTGCGAAAGCGCCAACATCGAGGAAATCGACCCGGCATTCGCCGACATGCCGATCGTGCGCGAGCGGCGCGACGATGTCGCGATCAACACGGTGCTGTCGAACAGCTTCGGCTTCGGCGGCACCAATGCGAGCCTCGTGTTCAGCCGGTATGACGACTGACACGACTTCTCTGTAAAACGGTTTCCCGAGACGCCTGGTCAACACCAGAGCGCCGAAAAGGCAGGAACGGCGAATGAGCGAAGCGTTGATGACCGGCAAGCGCGGCCTGATCATGGGGGTCGCCAACGACCATTCGATCGCCTGGGGCATCGCGAAGGCCCTGGCCGATCAGGGCGCCGAGCTGGCCTTCACATATCAGGGCGAAGCCTTCGGCCGGCGGGTCCAGCCGCTGGCTGAATCGGTCGGGGCAAGCCAGGTCTATCCCTGCGACGTCGAGGATATCGCCACCGTCGATGCGGTGTTCGAGGGGATGGCGAAATCCTGGGACTCGATCGACTTCGTGGTGCACGCGGTCGCCTTTTCCGACAAGTCCGAGCTGAAGGGCCGCTACGCGGACACCAGCCGCGAGAACTTCGTGCGGACCATGATCATCTCCTGCTTCTCGTTCACCGAGATCGCCAGACGGGCGGCGGAGATGATGCCCAACGGCGGCAGCCTGCTGACCCTGACCTATGCCGGCTCAACCCGGGTGATGCCGAACTACAACGTGATGGGCGTCGCCAAGGCGGGGCTGGAGGCGAGCGTGCGCTACCTCGCCTCCGACTACGGTGCACAGGGCATCCGGGTCAACGCGATCTCGGCGGGACCGGTGCGCACGCTCGCAGGTGCCGGCATCACCGATGCGCGGCGCATGTACAATTTCCACAAGGCCCATTCGCCGCTGCGCCGGGCGACGACCATCACCGATGTCGGCGGCTCCGCGCTCTACCTGCTGTCGCCATTATCGGCAGGGGTCACCGGCGAGGTGCATTTCGTCGATTCCGGCTATCACATCGTCTCGATGCCGAATCCGGACGATCTCGATGCCGGTGCCGGCGAGAGCCTGAAGGCCGCCGAGTAGGTCCGCAAACGAGGCCGCTCAGTCGATCAGCCAGGCGGCGTCGGGATTGACCGCCGCGGCCGCGATAACGGCTGCGACGGGGACCTGCACCGCCTCGGAACTCTTCACTGCATCGCCCTGGCCTGGAGTCCGGAACGCCACACGGTCGCGTCCGGCGCGCTTGGAATCGTAGAGCGCGGTGTCGGCCCGGTGCAGGACCGCCTCGATGCTGGCGTCGCCGGGATCGGCGACGGTCACGCCGAAGCTCGCGGTCACGCTGGCACCGTCGAGCGCAGGCATCGAGAAGGACGATATCGACGCACGCAGCCGCTCGGCGACGGCCAGCGCATCGGTCAGGGACGTGTCCGGCAGGAGCACGGCGAATTCCTCACCGCCGACCCGGGCAAAGGCGGCGCCCGACCGCAGGGTCCGCTCGACGACACCGGCGACCATTCGCAGCACCGCGTCGCCGGCGGCATGTCCATAGGTGTCGTTGACGCTCTTGAACTGGTCGAGATCGAGAATCACGACGGCAAGAGGATTGCCGGTGCGGGCGAAGACCTGCAGACAGTCCTCGCCCCGCCGCACGAGGCTGCGGCGGTTCGCGACGTCGGTCAGCGGGTCGGTTTCGGCGCGGCGGACGAGTTCGGCATAGGTGGATTCCGCCGAGGCGATCGCGCCGCTGATCTCGCGCATCAGACGGCCGGGTTCGTCGTGGTAATGCGCGGGAAGCTCGGGCACCCGCCCGTTACGGCGGTAGGCGTCCAGCGCCTCAATTGACAGTTGCAGCGGCACGAGCGCGGCGCGAAGCGCGGCCAGCATCAGTCCGATGCCGATCAGTTCGGCGCCCAGGACGGCAAGGACCATGTCGAAACCGACGCTTGCCCATCTGGAAGACGCCCCGACGCTGCCGGAGGCCAGGCTGGCAAGTCCGAGCACCAGCAGCAAAGGCACACTCGTCGCCAGCGTACAGACCAAAATCAGCCGGCCAAGGTAACTTCCCGGCCACTTGAGGCGATTGAGAAAATGGTAGAACCCGAGCGCGAGGGTTCCATCCCTTTTGCCCGTTGAGTGCGGCGAAAGCATCAACGTTCCCCAGAATCTGCGAGTGGCCAGCCGTGCGTTCAGACGCGCAACCTAACCGTGCATTGGCTTGAGGGGCGGTAAAGGAAATAGCCGGCATTTTAACGAACCCGGCAAGTCTTTGACTTCTCACATAAAGAAGCGGCCCCGTGGATTTCCACAGGGCCGCCGCCAGATTCGCATAGACTGGAGGAGAGGATCAGGCGGCTTCGCCTTCTTCCTCGCCGGTCTCCTGGTTGACCACCTTCATGGACAGGCGGACCTTGCCGCGATCGTCCAGGCCGACCAGCTTGACGTAGACCTCGTCGCCTTCCTTGACCACGTCGGTGACCTTCTCCGGACGGCCCTTGGAGAGCTGGGAGATGTGCACCAGCCCGTCACGGGGACCGAAGAAGTTCACGAAGGCGCCGAAGTCGACGACCTTCACGACCTTGCCGCGATAGATGGCACCGACCTCCGGGTCGGCAGCGATCGACTTGATCCAGTCGAGAGCGGCCTTGATGGCCTGCGCATCGGACGAGGCCACCTTGATGGTACCGTCGTCGTTGATGTCGATCTTGGCACCGGTCTTCTCGACGATCTCGCGGACCACCTTGCCGCCCGACCCGATCACTTCGCGGATCTTGTCGACGGGAATGGTGATGACCTCGATGCGCGGGGCGTGCTCACCGAGCTCCGGACGGGCGCTGGTGATCGCCTTGCCCATCTCGCCGAGAATGTGCATGCGACCGCCCTTGGCCTGATCCAGAGCGATCTGCATGATCTCCTCGGTGATGCCGGCGATCTTGATGTCCATCTGCAGGGAGGTCACGCCCGCCTCGGTGCCGGCCACCTTGAAGTCCATGTCGCCGAGATGGTCCTCGTCGCCGAGGATGTCGGACAGCACCGCATACTTGCCGCCTTCCTCGAGGATCAGGCCCATGGCGATGCCGGCAACCGGACGCTTCAGCGGCACACCGGCATCCATCAGCGCCAGCGAGGTGCCGCAAACCGTGGCCATCGAGGACGAGCCGTTGGACTCGGTGATCTCGGAGACGGCGCGCAGCGTGTAGGGGAACTGCGTGTGATCCGGCAGCACCGGGTGCAGCGCCCGCCAGGCGAGCTTGCCGTGGCCGATCTCGCGGCGTCCGGCGCCACCCATGCGGCCGGTCTCACCGACCGAATAGGGCGGGAAGTTGTAGTGGAGCAGGAAGCGCTCCTTGTAGGTGCCCGACAGAGAATCGACGAACTGCTCGTCCTCGCCGGTGCCGAGCGTGGCGACGACCAGCGCCTGCGTCTCGCCGCGGGTGAACAGCGCCGAGCCGTGGGCGCGCGGCAGCATGCCGACTTCCGACACGATCGGACGAACGGTCTTCAGGTCGCGGCCGTCGATGCGGTGCCCGGTCTCGATGATCGAGCCGCGCACGATCTTCTTCTCGAGCTTCTTGAAGGCATCCGCGACCTGCTGCTTGTCGTGGCCTTCGCCATCCGGCGCGTCGGCCGGGGCGAGCGTCGCCATGACCATGTCCTTGACGGAGGCGACAGCGTCCTGACGCTCGGTCTTGGCGGCGATCTTGTAGGCCTCGGTCAGGCCCTGGCTGGCGATCTCGGCGACCTTGGCCTCGATCTCGGACGTGTCCGGCAGGGACAGCTCGCGCGGCTCCTTGGCGGCGCGCTCGGCGAGACGGATGATCCCGTCGATGACCGGCTGGAACTGCTTGTGACCGTACATCACCGCGCCGAGCATGACGTCCTCGGACAGTTCTTCGGCTTCGGATTCGACCATCAGGACGGCATCGCCGGTGCCGGCGACGACCAGATCCAGCGAGGATTCCGGCAGCTCGTCGAGCTGCGGGTTCAGCACGTACTCGCCGTTGATGTAGCCGACGCGGGCCGCCCCGATCGGGCCCATGAAGGGTGCGCCCGACAGGGTCAGCGCGGCGGAGGCCGCGACCAGTGCGACGACGTCGGGATCGTTCTCCAGATCATGCGACAGCACGGTGCAGATCACCTGCGTGTCACAGCGGAAACCCGAAACGAACAGCGGACGGATCGGCCGGTCGATCAGGCGGGAGACCAGAGTCTCCTTCTCGGTCGGGCGGCCTTCGCGCTTGAAGTAGCCGCCCGGGATCTTGCCGGCGGCATAGTATTTTTCCTGGTAGTGGACCGTCAGCGGCAGGAAGTCGATGCCGGGCTTCGGCTCCTTGGCCGCGACGACGGCGGCGAGCACCGTGGTGTCGCCATACTGGGCGACGACCGCGCCGTCGGCCTGGCGGGCGACCTTGCCCGTCTCCAGGACCAGCGTACGGCCGCCCCACTCGATTTCTTCGCGATGGATATCAAACATTAAACGTGCCTCATGGCTTCGCGGGATGCAGGGCGGGCCATGGGCAAGATGGCGAGGCGCTTCCATGCCGGAAGCGTCCGGCTATCCTCCCCATGGCCACCTAGCCTCCGGGGTGGAAGGCGGCGGTCAGTCCGCCGCCTGCAGGCGCGTCAGCGGCGGATGCCGAGACGTCCGATGAGATCCCGGTAGCGCGCCTCGTCCTTCGACTTCACATAGTCGAGGAGCCGGCGGCGCTGGCTGACCATTTTCAGGAGTCCGCGCCGGGAATGGTTGTCTTTCTTATGGGACTTGAAGTGCTCCGTCAGGTTGACGATGCGCTCCGTGAGGATCGCCACCTGGACCTCGGGCGAACCGGTGTCGGTCGTGCCCTTGGCGTATTCCTTGATCAGTTCCTGTTTGCGTTCTGCAGTAATCGACATTGCGACATCGTCTCCGAATCGGTTTGGCCCGGCTCAGCCGGGCAGGTTGAACACACGCTTCGGGTGCAACTCTCCTCGGTCTGCCTCGGCGAGGGCGACAAGCTTTCCTTGCGTCGTCGCGTAGACAAGACCGTTGAGCACGGGTGCATCCCGCCCGCGCAGCAGCACCGGCTGCCCATTTCTGAGCCGGGCCGCGTCCGACTGGCTGATGGCCAGCGCCGGGATGTCGTCCAGCGCGGTCTCGACCGGTCGTAAAGGTTTGGCCAGATCTTCCTGGCCGGGGGCTCTATCGCACAACTCCTCCAGTTTATCCAGCGGAATCATGTCGTCTTCGGTGAACGGGCCGACGGCCAGCCGGCGCAGCGCGACGACGTGGCCGCGGGTACCAAGCGCCCGGCCGAGATCGCGTGCTATGGCGCGCACATAGGTGCCCTTGCCGCATTCGCATTCGAATTCGGTTTCGCAGTCCCCGTTCCCGGACTTGCGGGTCGGGCCGGTGCGTTCCAGCGACAGGATCTCGACGCTGCGCGGCTCCAGTTCGACCGCCTCGCCGTCGCGGGCGAGATCATAGGCGCGCTCGCCGGCGACCTTGATCGCCGAGAACTGTGGCGGCACCTGTTCGATCAGCCCGGTGAACTGCGGCAGCGCGGCATCGATCTCGTCGTCGGTCGGCCGGTTCTCCGAACTGGCCACGACGTCGCCTTCGGCGTCGTCCGTGGTCGTTTCGGTGCCCCATCTGACGGTGAACCGATAGGTCTTGAGGCCGTCGACGACAAAGGGAACCGTCTTGGTCGCCTCGCCGAAGGCAACCGGCAGGCAGCCCGAGGCGAGGGGGTCGAGCGTACCGGCATGGCCGGCCTTGCGGCTGCCGAACAGGCGCTTCAGCCGCCCGACCGCCTGGGTCGAGGTCAGGCCGACGGGCTTGTCGAGCACCAGCCAGCCGTGAACCGGCGATTCCCTGGAGCGGCGCCCCATCAGGCTCCATCCCCGGACTGCTCTTCGTCGTCATCGTCGCCGAGATCGCGGGCAACCTCGGGACTGCGCAGCAGCGCGTCGATGCGGTCGCCCTCGTCGAAACTGCGATCGATCTCGAACTTGAGGTCCGGCATGTACTTCAGGGTTACCCGGTGGGCGAGTTCGCCGCGCAGGAACTTGCGGTTGCGGTTCAGCGCCGCGATGACCTCGTCGGCGTTCTGCCCGCCGAGCGGCATGACATAGACGGTGGCATGGCGGAGATCGGGACTGGTGCGCACTTCCGGCACGGTGACGACCGCCGTCTCGAGAACCGGATCGGCAATGTCGCCGCGCTGCAGCACCTCGGCCAGGGCATGGCGCAGCATCTCGCCGACGCGCAGCTGGCGCTGGCTCGGCCCCTTCCCGGAGGCGTGTCCGTGACGGGTCATGACACCCTCCGCGACCGCGTTGCCGCAATAGCGGTGCGCTCGCCAAAAGGCGAGGATGCCGGTCGGGCCGACCGGTCGGTACGATTGATCATCTTCGCAATACCCCGGCTGTTCGGCGCGGGATCGGACCGCGCCGGACCAGACCTAAATCGCGAGCCGGATCACAGCGTGCGCTGGATCGACTCCACCTTGTAACATTCGATGACGTCGCCGGGACGCATGTCCTGGTAGTTCTCGAAGGCCATGCCGCATTCCTGGCCGGCGTTGACTTCGCGGACCTCGTCCTTGAAGCGCTTCAGCGTCGACAGCTTGCCTTCGTGGATGACGACATCGTCGCGGATCAGGCGGACCTGGGCGCCGCGCTGGACGACGCCGTCGGTGACGCGGCAACCGGCGACCTTGCCGACCTTGGTGATGTTGAACACCTCCAGGATCTCGGCATTGCCGAGCATTTCCTCGCGGAGCTCGGGCGACAGCATGCCCGACATCGCCGCCTTCACGTCGTCGACGAGATTGTAGATGACGTTGTAGTAGCGGATCTCGACGCCGTCGCGCTCGGCGGCCTCGCGGGCCTGCTTGTTGGCGCGGACGTTGAACCCGATGATGACGGCATCGGAGGCGGCGGCAAGCGTGACGTCGGATTCGGTGATGCCGCCGACGCCGGACGACAGGATCCGGGCCGCGACCTCGTCGGTGCCCAGACCTTCCAGTGCCGCGACGATCGCTTCGGCCGATCCCTGCACGTCCGACTTCAGCAGGAGCGGGAATTCCTGGATCCCCTTCTCCTTGAGCTGGGTCATCATCTGTTCCAGCGATGTCTTGGCACCGAGGCCGCGGGCGTGGACATGCTCGCGCTTCTTGCGCTGGCGGTAGTCGCCGATCTCGCGCGCACGCGCTTCGGTGTCGACGACCGCGACCTGGTCGCCGGCTTCCGGCGTCCCGTCGAGACCGAGGATCTCGACCGGCATCGAGGGGCCTGCCTCGTCCACGTTGTTGCCGTGATCATCGATGAGCGCACGAACCCTGCCGGTCTCGGCGCCGCAGACGAGGATGTCGCCGACCTTCAGCGTACCGCGCTGGACGAGCACGGTGGCGACGGGACCGCGACCCTTGTCGAGCTTGGCCTCGACGACCACGCCTTCGGCGGCACGGTCGGGATTGGCCTTGATCTCGAGCAGTTCGGCCTGCAGCAGGATGCCTTCCAGCAGCTTGTCGAGATTGGTGTGCTTGAGCGCCGAGACCTCGACCTCGAGCGTGTCGCCACCCATCGATTCCACGACGATCTCCTGGCGCAGCAGGTCGTTGCGGACGCGGCTGGGATCGGCGTCCGGCTTGTCGATCTTGTTGATCGCCACGATGATCGGCACACCGGCGGCGCGGGCATGGTCGATCGCCTCGATGGTCTGCGGCATGACGCCGTCGTCGGCCGCCACCACCAGAACGACGATGTCGGTCACCTTGGCGCCGCGGGCGCGCATCGAGGTGAAGGCGGCGTGGCCCGGGGTATCGATGAAGGTGATGACCTGGCCGTCGGGGGCCTTGGCCTGGTAGGCGCCGATGTGCTGGGTGATGCCGCCGGCCTCGCCGGAGACGACATTGGCCTCGCGGATCGCATCGAGCAGCGACGTCTTGCCGTGGTCGACGTGGCCCATGATGGTCACGACCGGCGCACGCGGCTTCATGTCGCCTTCGTCGTCGTCCTCGCCGAACAGGCCTTCCTCGACGTCGGATTCCGACACACGCTTGACCGTGTGGCCAAGTTCCTGGGCGATCAGCTCGGCGGTATCGGCGTCGATGACGTCGGTGATCTTCAGCATCTGGCCCTGCTGCATGAGCAGCTTGATGACATCCACCGCCCGCTCGGCCATGCGGCTGGCGAGTTCCTGGATGGTGATCGTCTCGGGCAGGACCACCTCGCGGGTGATCTTCTCGCCCGGCTCGCGCGGTCCGGCGGCGCGCTTGTCGCGCTCGCGCCGGCGGCGCATGGCCGCGAGCGACCGGTTGCGTTCGTTCTCGTCGAGCGCATTGGAGATCGTCAGACGGCCGCGGCGACGTTCTTCGCCGCGACGCACCGGCTTCTCGGGCGTGGCCTGCTTGCGCTTGACGCGACCGGCATCGGCCTCGCTTTCGGCAGCCTTGGCGCCTCCGGCGGGAGCCGGAGCAGACGCCGCGGGCGCAGCAGCCGGAGCCTCCTGGGGCGTCAGCCGCTTCTTGGCTTCGTCCTCGGCGCGCGAGCGCGCTTCCTCCTCGGCCTTGAGGCGTTCCTCTTCCTCGACCCGGCGGCGCTCGGCCTCCTCGCGCTCCTTGGAAAGACGTTCCTCTTCCTCGGCGCGGCGCTTGGCCTCGACCTCGGCGTTGCGGCGTTCTTCCTCCTCACGCACCTTTGCCTCGGCGAGTGCATGGGCGCGGGCGCCCTTCTCCTCGTCGGTCAGGGTGCGCAGGACGACACCGGCGCGCGGCGCGGCCTCGGCCTTCTCCGGCGCGGGTGCCTTGGCCGGCGCCTTCCTGGCGGGTTCCTCGGCCTTGCGCGCCTCGACCGGCGGCTCGGCCGGCTTGGCGGCAGGCGCTTCGGCCTCGCCCGGCCCGGTGATGGTGCGACGCTTCTTCTTCTCGACGAGGACGGGCTTGGACCGGCCGCGCGGGAAGTTCTGCCTTACCGTACCGGACTCGACGGTGCGGCGCAGGCTGAGCGTCTTGCGCCCGCCGAGCGAGAGCGTCTTGTCCTCAGGCTGCTTCGTGTCGGTCATTCGGTCCTTCCTGCAATCTCGGCCGGTTTCGCACGGTCCGCCGGTTCGAAACCGCCAAAATAGCGATCAACTCGGCGGCAACGCGCGATCACCGCGTCACTGGGGCCGCCCTTCTCAAGGGCAGCATGTATCACATTCCCGCGCCCCAAAGCCAAACTCATTTCGGCTGAGGTGAACGCGCGGCACACATAGG
>ENA-ORCV01000807-ORCV01000807.1-marine-metagenome-genome-assembly--contig:-NODE-807-length-14267-cov-3.303453_pt1 | contig 14267 bp, 10 predicted proteins | sample MGYA00237779_ERZ508509 | MGnify/ENA primary metagenome ERZ508509 (study PRJEB26180, sample SAMN06268772) | marine metagenome | isolation source: Bioluminescent Bay, La Paraguera, Puerto Rico | place... | reverse complement strand
CCTCCTGCAGCGCGAGCGCATCGGCGAGAATCTCCTCGTACGCGCCGTCGGCCCGTCCCTGGATCCGGCGCCCTCCCAGAGCGTTCTCCGACTGCGGCGTGAAGCCCAGGTGACCGCAGAAGGGAATGCCCGCATCGGTCACCGCCTTCACCTGCGCCGCGATGCGGCGCCCGCCTTCGAACTTCACGGCCTGCGCGCCGGACAGCTTCATCATGCGGATCGACGACTCGACGGCCTGCTCGGGCGAGACCTCGTACGTGCCGAAGGGCAGATCGGCGACCACGAAGGCGTGCGGCGCGCCCTTGGCGACTGCGCGCGCGAACGGCACCATCTCGTCCAGCGTCAGCGGCACGGTGGAGTCGTAGCCGAGCATGTTGTCGGCCATCGAGTCGCCCACCAGCAGCATGTCCACGCCCGCGGCGTCGAAGGCGTGGGCAGTGGGGAAGTCGTACGCGGTGAGCATCGTGATCTTCTCGCCGCGCTGCTTCATCTGCGCGAAGTGATGGATGCGGACCTTCTTGCGATCGCTCATGGCTCCACTCTAGGCGTCACCCCTCCCACGCCCCTCCCCGCGAAATGGATCCCTTTCGCTCACCTAGGCGCTTAGGGAAGCGAAAGGGATCCACTTCGGTGGAGGGAGAGAGGGTTCAGGTGTTCTCGCTCCAGCGGTTGGTGATGGGCAGGCGGCGGTCGCGTCCGAACGCGAGCGCCGTCACCTTCGCTCCCAGGGGATACTGCCGGCGCTTCCACTCCGCGCGGTCGACGAGCCGCAGCACCGTGTCCACCACCTCGGCGTCGAATCCGCGGGCGAGCAGTTCCTCGCGCCCCTCGGCGTGCTCGACGTAGGCGTCGAGGACCTCGTCGAGAAGCTCGTACGGGGGAAGGGAGTCCTGATCGGTCTGGCCGGGGCGCAGCTCCGCGCTCGGCGGCTTGTCGATCGAGCTCACGGGGATGGGGGGCACCTCCCCTCGGGACTCGGCGTACGCGTTGCGCCACCGCGCCAGCTCCCACACGCGCGACTTGTCGACGTCCTTGAGAGGCGCGAAGCCGCCGATGGAGCCGGCGTCGTAGATGGTGGCGTAGCCCGTCGCGAGCTCGGACTTGTTGCCGGGAGCGATCGCGAGGTGGCCCTCGCGGTTCGAGATCGCCATGACGATGACGCCGCGCACCCGCGCCTGCAGGTTCTCCTCCGCGACGCCGTCCAGAGCGAGCTGTGCCTGGAACGCGTCGACCATCTGCGCGATGGGCTCCACGCGGTAGTCCGCGCCGATGCGCTTGGCGAGATCCGCGGCATCGTCTCGTGAATGGTCGGACGAGTGGGCAGACGGCATGGACACGCCCACCACGTTGGCGCCGCCGATGGCGTCCGCAGCCATCGCCGCGGTCAGCGCCGAGTCGATGCCTCCCGACATGCCCAGCACTACCGAGCTGAAGCCGTTCTTGAGGACGTAGTCACGCAGGCCGGTGACGCACGCCCAGTAGACCTGCTCGTCGTCGCTGGCTCGCTCGGCGATGTGGGAGGGCTGCGGAGTGTCGAAGTCCTCGGGAACATCCCAGACCATCAGCGCGTCGGTGAAGCCAGGGGCGGCCGCGAGCTCGGTGCCATCGGCGCCCACGATGAAGCTGTGCCCGTCGAACACCAGGTCGTCCTGGCCGCCCCAGAGGTTCACATAGGCGACGGGCGCGTTCACCTCTCGAGCACGCCGCTGGGCCAGTTCGGTTCGCACGTGGCCCTTGCCCTCCTCGAACGGCGACCCGTTCAGCACTGCGAGCAGCTGGATGTCCGCATCGTCCATCTGCGCGACAGGTCCGCCGTCCTGCCAGATGTCCTCGCAGATCACCAACCCCACGCGGGTGCCGCGCACCTCGACCACGCATCGGTCCTCACCGGCGGCGAAGATGCGGCGTTCGTCGAACACGCCGTAGTTGGGGAGGTGGTGCTTGTTGTAGCGCGCGATCACGTCGCCGTCGCGCACCACGGCCGCTTGGTTGAAGGGCTTGCCCGCCCGGCTCACTCCGAGGGTGCCGATCACGACCGTGAGGTCGCCGAGGCCCGCCGCCGCCAGATCCGTCGCGATCGACTCGACGGCTCCTGCGGCCGCGCGCTGGAAGCTCTCACGCAGGGCAAGGTCCTCGATGGGATAGCCCGTCACGACCATCTCGGGAAACACGACCAGGTGGGCGCCCAGGCTGTTCGCGGCGCGGCACCGGTCGATCACGAGCGCGGCATTACCAGCGATGTCTCCCACGCAGGGGTTGATCTGGGCGAGCGCGACTCTCAGCGTTGGCATGGTGCGAGCGTAGCCGTCCACCCGAGGGCGGTCACGTTACGCATCGGACACACTCGTAGGGCAGGATGGGCCTATGAACAAGCAGCAGGAATACGTGCTCCGCAGTGTCGAGGAGCGTGACATCCGGTTCATCCGGCTCTGGTTCACCGACGTGCTCGGGATCCTCAAGTCCGTGGCGATCGCGCCCGCAGAGCTCGAGAACGCGTTCACCGAGGGCATCGGCTTCGACGGCTCGGCCGTCGAGGGCCTGACGCGCGTGTACGAGGCCGACATGCTTGCGAAGCCCGACCCGACGACGTTCCAGATCCTCCCGTGGCGTGGCGCCGAGCACGGCGTGGCGCGCATGTTCTGCGACATCTCGACTCCCGACGGCGAGCCCGCGCTGTCCGACTCTCGTCAGGTGCTCAAGCGGAACCTGGACCGGGCCTCGGAGCTGGGATTCACGTTCTACACGCACCCCGAGATCGAGTTCTACCTGCTCGAGAAGCCCGAGCCCGGGGTGCCGCCGAAGCCCGTCGACAGGGCCGGCTACTTCGACAACGTGCCGCGCGGCACGGCCCACAACTTCCGCCGCGAGGCCATCACGATGCTCGAGTCGATGGGCATCTCGGTCGAGTTCTCGCACCACGAGGCCGGTCCGGGGCAGAACGAGATCGACCTGCGCTACGCGGACGCGCTCACCATGGCGGACAACATCATGACCTTCCGCACGGTGATCAAGGAGGTGGCGCTCCAGCAGGGGGTGTTCGCGTCCTTCATGCCCAAGCCGCTCGCTGACGGGCCCGGCTCCGGCATGCACACGCACATGAGCCTTTTCGAGGGCGACCGCAACGCGTTCTATGAGGCGGGCACCGACCACCAGCTCTCCCAGGTCGCGCGGCAGTTCATGGCGGGGCTGCTGAAGTACGCCCCCGAGATCAGCGCGATCACCAACCAGTACGTCAACTCGTACAAGCGCCTCTGGGGCGGCGCCGAGGCGCCGTCCTACGTGTGCTGGGGCTCCAACAACCGCTCGGCGCTGGTGCGCATCCCGATTCACAAGCCCGGCAAGGGGCAGTCCACGCGCGTCGAGTACCGCGCGCTCGACTCCGCAGCCAACCCGTACCTGGCCTTCTCGGTACTGCTCTCCGCGGGGCTCAAGGGGATCGAGGACGGTCTCGAGCTTCCCGAGGGCGCCGAGGACGACGTGTGGGAGCTCAGTGCCGCCGAGCGCAAGGCCATGGGCTACCAGGCGCTGCCCACGTCGCTGTCGCAGGCGGTCGAGGTCATGGAGCGCTCCGAGCTGGTGGCGGAGACGCTGGGCGAGCGGGTGTTCGACTTCGTGCTGCGGAACAAGCGCGCGGAGTGGAAGGCGTACCGGGCGCAGGTCACTCCCTACGAGCTCGAACAGTACCTGCCTGTGCTGTAGGCGCCGTGAGCTCACGTGAGGTCTCCTTCGCGACGAGGCTCCGGCGCGCGGGCGTGTCGGATGCTGCGCGCGCCGAGTCCCTGATCGCGCAGATCAGCGACATCACCGGCGTCCAGCTCGAGGACCCCGCCCACACGGTGTCGTACCTCGCCGACCCCGACACGGGCCTGCTGCAGCTCCTGCGCATCGCCGAGGCGGCACGCGACAGCGGTCACCTCGATGCCCTGAGGGCATTGGCCGACACCGCTGCGGGCGGGCGGCTGGGAGTGCTGCTCGGCGCGTCCGTCGCGCTCGGCGACTTCCTGGTGCTGCACCCGGAGTTCCTCGCCGACTTCTCCGCGTGGCCGGAGGGCGAGTCCTTCGCGATCGTCGACCAGCGCCGCGCTCTTCTGGAGGCCGTCGGGGCGGACCCCGACGCGGACATCCCGGTGGCAACCGTCGAGGGGGACGAGGGCGTGCGGGCTCTGCGTGTCGCGTACCGCAGGCAACTGATGCGCGTGGCCGCCGAGGACCTGTACGCGGACCAGCCGGCGCCGTTGTTCCCGGCTGTCGGTGCGGCCCTGGCGGATCTCGCCGGCGCGGCACTCGAGGCGGGACTCGCGGTGGCCCGCGCCGGTGAGCCCCAGCACGCGCTGACGCGCCTCGCGATCATCGGCATGGGCAAGTGCGGCGGCCGCGAGCTGAACTACGTCTCCGACGTCGACGTGATCTTCGCTGCCGAACCGGCGGAGGGCGCCGACGAGGACAAGGCGCTCCGGGTGGCGATTCGCCTCGCGAACGCCGCGTCGCGAGCCTGCGACCGTGCCGGTGCCGAGCCCGCGCTGTGGCAGGTCGACGCGAATCTCCGGCCCGAGGGGAAGGACGGCGTCCTCGTGCGCAACGTCGCCTCGCACCGTGCGTACTACGAGCGGTGGGCGGAGACGTGGGAGTTCCAGGCGCTGCTCAAGGCCCGCCCGATCGCGGGGGACCGCGAGGTGGGAGCTGCGTATGTCGAGGCCATGGGACCCATGGTCTGGAAGGCGGTCGAGCGCGAGGGCTTCGTGGAGAGCGCCCAGGCCATGCGCCGTCGGGTGGAGGAGCACGTGCCCGCCCACGAGTCGGACCGCCAGATCAAGCTGGGGCCAGGAGGTCTGCGCGACGTCGAGTTCACCATTCAGCTGCTGCAGCTCGTGCACGGACGCCATGACCCGTCGCTTCGTGCGCGCTCCACGCTCGATGCGCTCGCGGCGCTGCGCCGCGGCGGATACGTGGGCCGTCCCGACGCCGCGAAGATGGACCGCTCCTACCGGCAGCTGCGCGTCTGGGAGCATCGCCTCCAGCTGCGCCGCCTGAGCCGCACGCACCTCATGCCCGCCGCCGAAGACGATCGGCGCGTCCTCGCGCGCGCGTCCGGCTTCGCCACCGTCGAGTACATGGACGAGGTCTGGCACGACATCCGCCGCGACGTCCGCGCGATGCACCTCGAGATGTTCTACCGACCCATCCTGCCCGTGGTCGCGTCGCTGAGCGCCGACGAGGCGCGGCTCGACGACGCCGCCGCGCGCGACCGCTTGGCGGCCATCGGCTTCGACGACCCTCAGGCCGCGCTGCGGCACATCACGGCCCTCACCGAGGGCGTCTCGCGCCGGGCATCCATCCAGCGCCAGCTCCTTCCCGCCATGATCGGCTGGCTCGCGGACGGCGCGGACCCGGATGCCGGTCTGCTCGCCTTCCGCCGTCTGTCCGAGCAGCTCGAGAACTCCCAGTGGTACCTCAAGCTGCTGCGGGACTCGCGCACGGCGGCGGAGCGGCTCGCGCGCCTGCTGTCGACCTCGGTGTACGTGACCGACGCACTGCTCAGCTCAGCGGAGAACGTCACCTGGCTGGGCGACAACGCGCAGCTCGAACCGCGCTCGCCCGAGCGGCTGGCGCGGGAGGCTGACGCGATCCTCAAGCGATCCGACGACGCCGATCAGTGCATCACCGCGCTGCGCGGGCTGCGGCGCCGGGAGCTCGCGCGCGTGGCCGCGGCGGACGTCCTGGGGCTGATCGACTCCGTCCAGGCGGCCGCATCGGTCACCGCGACGGCAGACATGCTCATCGCGGGCGCGTTGCGCATCGCGACGGCCGTGGTCGCGCGCGATGAAGGGTTCGACACACTGCCGATCTCGGTCATCGTGGTCGCCATGGGGCGCTACGGCGGCTCCGAGATGTCGTACAGCTCCGACGCCGACGTGCAGTTCGTGTTCGACGGCGAGCACGAGCAGGCTTCGGCTCTGGCGGTCAAGGTCGCGCGGGAGCTCCAGCGCCTGCTTCAGGCGCCCAATCCGCAGCCGCCGCTCGAGATCGACGCTGATCTGCGACCGGAGGGGCGCAACGGGCCCCTGGCGAGGTCTCTCGCGTCCTGCACCGCCTACTACGAGCGCTGGTCTGACCCGTGGGAGGCGCAGGCGCTGCTCCGCGCCCGCCCGTGCGCCGGGGACGAGGAGCTTCTCGCCGCCTTTACCACGATGATCGACGCCGTGCGCTACCCGCCGGAGCTGCCGCCCTCGGCGCTCAAGCAGATGCGCACGCTCAAGGCGCGCATGGAGTCCGAGCGGCTGCCGCGTGGTGTCGACCCACGCCGTCATCTCAAGCTCGGCCCGGGCGGCCTGTCGGACGTCGAGTGGACGGTGCAACTGCTCCAGTTGCAGCACGCGCACGACGTCGACGGGCTGCGGACCACGCGTACGCGCGAGGCCCTTCACGCCGCGACCAGGGCTGGGCTGCTCTCGCGGACGGACGCGGCCGACCTGGACGACGCCTGGGTGCTGGCCACCGATCTGCGTGGGGCTCTCGCGCTGCGCGGTCGTGAACGCTCTCCCGACGTCCTTCCTGGCGATGCGCGCGAGGTGAGAATCCTCGCCGGAATCATGAATGTGGACGACACGGGGGCCGAGCTCATCGAGCGACACGGGCGCACCACGCGCCACGCGCGCGCCGTGACCGAGCGGGTGTTCTACGGCTGGGACACGACCACGTGACGGTACGGAGGCGGCGCCGGTGACGGGACTGCGCACGGTGGTATCCGCGATCTGCATCATCGTGGGAGCCTTCCTGGTGGCCGCTTGGGCGGTGAGCTCAGTCGTGGTGAACGCTGTCGAGGACGGGACGGCGCTGCGGGGCATCGCTGAGCGAGCTCTGGACACGCCCGCCGTGAGAGCGGCGATCGCGTCCGACGCCACCGACCGCGCGCTGGGGGCGATCGCCGACGCGGGGGCCGGGGCGGTGGTCCCCCTCGTCGAGGGAGCGATCGCCACCGGGATCGACGCCGCGGTCGACAGCCCTGGGTTCAAGGAAGCGGCGCTCGATGCGGTCGACGATGCCCACGCCCAATTCACCGAGGCGCTCACCGATGCGCTCCGCGAGCCCGCGCCGCTGGTGATCGAGGTGGACGTCTCCGACGCGATCAATGCGCGGATCGATGACCTCCCGGCAGTCGGCGAGGTGATTCCCGAGGTGACGGTGCCACCCGTGGCCGTCGAGGCTCTCGACGCCGAGACTTTCGAGACCACGCGGAGCGCCTACGCGCGGATCGCCTGGACCGCTGCGTGGGGCCTATGGTGCGGGATAGCGTCGCTCACGATCGGCATCCTGGTGTCCGCGCGCCGCCGGTGGTTCGTTCCCAAGGTCCTGCTCGCACTGGGAGTCATCAGCCTCGCGTTCGGGGCGGCGATCGCCGTGCTGGGTCCCGAGACCATCACGCGCTTCGTGCCGGGCGGCGACGATGGCGCGCTGTCCACGCTGTGGCGCGACGTCCTCACCGAAGAGGCCGCACCGGTCGTCATGCGGCGAGCGACGTGGCTGGGCGCCGCGGCGTTGGCGGGGGCGGCCGTGGCCGCGGCGTTTGCTGCACTCACGGGCAGGACGCGGCGCTAGCCTGGGCTAGCAGATGGCCGGCACGGCGGACGTGTGGCCCGAGGGGGAGGACAGGCATGAAAGCACTGCGAGTAGTGGGGTCGGCCTTCCTCGTCCTGCTCGGCACCATGCTGATCGTCGCATGGGGCCTGAGCGTGAAGAGCGTCCGCAGCATCGAGGAGGGCACGGCCACGGATGCCCTGGTGACCAGCGTGCTCGAGTCGCCCGAGACCGCGGCCCTGGTCGCCGACCAGGTGCAGGCGGCGATCAGGGAACAGGTCGACCAGGAGATCGTGCTCGCGGGGCTCGACCTGTTCGACCAGCAGATCCACGACGTACTGGTGTCAGCGATCGGATCCGAGTTCGTGACGGGCACGGTCTCGACGGGCGTCGATCGCCTGTCCAACCGGCTCCTCGAGGAGATCGCTGATGCCGACCGTGAACCCGCCGCCTTCGCGCTCAGCGTGGACATCGGCGCTCGGGTCGACGCGCGGATCGACGAGATCCCCGTGGTGGGCCCTCTCGTCCCTGACCTGGACCTGCCTGCCTACGAGGTCGAGGTCATCGACGCCCAGACCTTCGAGGATGTCCGTGCCGCTTACGCAGCGCTCGGGTTCGCCGCGACGTGGTTCGTATGGTGGGGGCTGGTCCTCATCGTCGGAGGCATCGCGCTTGCGCCCACGTGGAGGTGGTTCGCCCCGCGTGCGCTCGTGGGTGCGGGTGTCATCGGGCTCGGCATCGCGTTCGCCCTGGGTTCGATGGGCCCGCCGACGATCGCCTCGTTCATGCCGGGTGGCCGGGACGGCGGCGCCGGCGTGCTCGTCGAGGACGTCATCGCCACCACCGCGCTGGGTCCCATCGTCGACGTGCTCATGACGCTCGGCCTGGTGGCGCTCGTGCTCGCAGCCGTGTTCTGGCTGGTGCTGAGGTACCTCTGGCGAGACCCGGCCCTCGCGAGCGAGGCCGAGCCGGCCGCTGACGAAGAGACCGCGGATGCGGCCGGGCCTGAGTATGAGGAGTTCGACGCGGAAGACGAGCCGGTGCGCTGACGCGACGGCGGCCGCGTCAGTCGAGCAGCGGGCTCAGGTGCCGGGTTCCCAGCGCACGGCTGGCCTGGGTTGCGCCCGAGCGGAGCAGCGCCTCCGGGCCCGCCCCCCGCACGCTGGCGATCAGCGCTCCTGCGGTGAAAGCGTCGCCGGCGCCGTTCGTGTCGACGATCGCGTCGACGGGATCTGCTGGCACTTGGTGCCGCGTGCCCTCAGCGGTGAGGGCCGTGGCCCCCTCCGCGCCAAGCGTCCTGATCACCAGGTGAGCGCCGCGAGCCCGCAGGCCCTCCATGATCGCATCGCGGTCGCCGCCGCCGTCGTCGTTGAGCGTCACCACGGTGGCCGCATCCGCGAACGGTCGGTGGTAGCCGTCAGCGCCGTTCCAGTCGTGCAGGTCCGTCCACACGGGCACGCCCAGTCCCGCGATCGCGGGAAGCGCCGCACGACCGAGCGGCGACATGTCCACGACCACGACGTCCGCAGCGATCGACGCCTCGATCGCGGCCGTGACCGCATCGGTCGTGGCCTCGCGCGGTGCCGAGGTGTAGAGCGACAGGCGCTCTCCGGACGTGGACATGAGATTGGTGTGGGACTCGGTGGCATCGGCCGCGACGGTCACCGCCGTGAGCCCAGCGGCCTCGAGAGCGCGACGCAATCGCGTCCCATCGTCGTCGTCTCCCACGGGCGTCACGAGCGTGACGTCCGCGCCAAGGTCGAGCAGGTGCAGAGCCTTGCCCGCCGACGTGCCGCCCACGGTCCACCAGGAATCGAGCGCGGCCACCATCTGCGATCGTGGCTGCGGGAGCTCGTCGACCACGATGAGGTGGTTCCACGCCGCCGGACCGATGACCGTGATGCGCGGGGCTGCGGTCATGTCAGGGCTTCGAGGTGGCGCGCGGCTTCGATGTCGACTTCCGCACCACGAGCTCGTACGGCAGCTCCTCGTTCGACGGCTCCTCGTGCTCGCCGTCGAGCTCGTGCAGAACGGTCTCGACGGCGCGACGCCCCTGGATCTGCGGGAACTGGTCGACTGTCGTGAGCCCGAAGAACCCCCCGAGGTCGTGGCCGTCGATTCCCACGATCGACAGATCGCCGGGCACATCGCGGCCCAGGTCGCGTGCCGCCAGCATCGCACCGATCGCCATCTCGTCGGACGCCGCGAAGATCGCGGTGGGATGCACTCGAGGATCGCCCAGGAGCTGCAGGGTGGCGTCGTAGCCGCCGGCGATCGTGAAGTCAGCAGACCTCACCAGCAGGGGCTCCGGCTCGATGCCGGCGCCCCTCAATGCGTCCTCGTATCCCGCGCGACGGGTGGCGGGCAGATGGAAGTCGAGCTCGAAATCGGGGTCACCGGCGATGTGCGCGATGTCGCGGTGACCGAGCGACAGGAGATGCTCCGTGGCGAGTGTGGCGATCGCCTTGTCGTCGACGGAGAGCGTCGGCACGCCGGGCAGCGGGCCGCCGATCCCGACCACCGGCTTGTTCAGGCCGTGCATGCTCGCGAGCTCGGCGGAGTTGAGCTCGAGGCTGACGGCGATGAGCGCATCCACCCGCTTGCGTCGCAGGAACTCGTCGAAGAGCCGCCGACGACGGGGGTTGGCATCCGCGGGGAGATCAGCGCCGATGTTCGCGTCGAGGTGGTAGAGCGTGAGGTCGTAGCCGGCGTCGGAGAGGGTGCGCTGGGCGCCGTCGAGCACGCTCATGTAGAACCACGAGCTGAGTTGCGGGGTCACGATGCCGACGTTGCGGGTGCGGCCCGAGGCGAGGCTCGAGGCGCTCGCCGATACGACGTACCCGAGCTCCTTGGCAGCCTGCTCCACACGAGCGCGGGTCGCCGGCGAGACCGAGGCCTTGCCCGCGAGCGCTCGCGACACCGTGGCGGTCGACACGCCGGCGAGCTCCGCGACCTTCTGGATCTTCGCCATCGTCTCCTCCTCGAGGCGGCCGGATCTAGCGGGCGATCCAGACGCAGGTGTCTTGCGGAATGCTACCCGCTACCGGGCGGGATGCGGCGAGCACGATCCCATCTGGCACCGGAGTCTCGGGTCCGTCGACGTTGGCGATCACCGTGACGTCGCCCACCGTGAAACCGAGCACTCCGTCCGGCGTGTCCAGCCAGGTGAGCTCAGCTGAGCCGAGGCGTCGCTCGCGGCGCAGGCGCAGCGCGTGCGCGTACATCGTGAGCGTCGATTCCGGGTCGGCGAGCTGCCGGTCGCGCGCGATCGGGGCCCATTCGGCGGGCTGCGGCAGCCAGGCCTGGCCGCTGGGCGAGAAGCCGAACGCCGGCGCATCGGCCTCCCACGGGATCGGGACCCGGCAGCCGTCGCGGCCGTAGCGCTCTCCCTGGGTGCGCGCGAAGGTCGGGTCCTGGCGCCTGTCCGCCGGTATGTCGAGCACCTCGGGCAGGCCCAGTTCCTCGCCCTGGAACATGTAGGCGGAGCCGGGAAGGGCAAGCATCAGCAGCGTCGCCGCCCGGCCGCGTGCGCGCGCGACCGCAGGATCGGGCAGACCAGGGGAGTCGGGGCCGATGCCCACTCCCTGCGGGTTCGGCGCCGTGAGTGCGAGCCTGCTGGGATGGCGCACCACGTCGTGGTTCGAGAGCACCCACGTCGCGGGAGCGCCCACGGAGGCGAAGGCCCCGAGCGACTCGTCGATGACCGACTTCACCGCTGACGCATCCCACAGCGTCATCAGGTACGGGAAGTTGAAGGCCTGGTGCATCTCGTCCGGGCGGACCCACGCCGCCATGCGCGACAGCGGCTCCACCCACGCCTCGGCGGTGAGAATTCGCTCGCCGTCGTACTCGTCCACCACGGCACGCCAGCGCCGCCAGATCTCGTGCACGCCCTCCTGAGCCCACGCGGGGTGGCCCATCTGCGCCGCGCCCATCGAGTCGATCATCTCGTCGATCACGAAGTCGGGCAGATCCGGGTGCTTCGCCAGGCCATGCGCGACGTCCACGCGGAACCCATCGACGCCGCGGTCCAGCCAGAAGCGCAGCACCCGGTCGAACTCGAGGCGCACCTCCTCGTTGGACCAGTCGACATCGGGCTGGGACGAGTCGAACAGGTGCAGGTACCACTGGCCGGGAGTGCCTTCCGGCTCCGTCACGCGCGTCCAGGCGGGGCCGCCGAACACGGACTCCCAGTTGTTGGGGGGCTCGGCGCCGTCGGGGCCGCGGCCGTCGCGGAAGATGTAGCGGGCGCGCTCGATCGAGCCGGGGGCCGATGCGAGGGCCGCCTGGAACCACGCATGCTCGCTGGACGTGTGGTTGGGCACGATGTCGACGATCACGCGCAGTCCCAGGCTGTGGGCGCGCTCGAGCATCGCGTCGAAGTCGGCGAGGGTGCCGAACAGTGGGTCGACGTCGGTGAAGTCGGCGACGTCGTAGCCGGCATCCTTCTGAGGTGAGCGGTAGAAGGGCGACAGCCAGATCGCGTCGACTCCCAGCGCGGCCAGGTGTTCGAGGCGGCTGGTGATGCCGGCGAGGTCGCCGATGCCGTCGCCCGAGGAGTCAGCGAACGAGCGCGGGTAGATCTGATAGATGACGGCGGTGCGCCACCATTCGGTCGACGTCGTTGTGGCGGTCATCCGTCCATCCTAGGCAGATGTAAGCGCTTGTCGCGCCCGCACGCCGGACGCCCATCCGGGGCCAAAGGCCCGGGTCGTGACGTCCTGCGGGGGCGACGATGAGGAGACGGCGCACACCGGCTGATCACGGCAGGGAGATGGCATGGAGTTCTACACGAACCGCGAGGCGCAGGAGGCCGCGACGCAGCGCAAGGCGTCCGGCGCGTGCGGGTGCGGCGGATGTGGATGCGCGGGTGCCGCGCCGAAACCGCCGGCGGAGCCCGAGGACGTTGCCGCCGAGGACTGACATGGCTGGCGTCGAGGACCTGGAGACGCGCCGTCACGCGGCGCTCGCCTCGGGCACGCGCCGGAGGATCCTCGACCAGCTCGCCCGGTCTCCGGGCGGGGTGCCCATCAGTGAGGTGTCAGCGCGTCTGGGTCTTCACCAGAACACCGTGCGGGCGCACCTCGAGATACTCGAGGACGCCGAGCTCGCCGCGGCGGAGATCGACCGGACCGGGAGGCCAGGTCGCCCGCGCCAGGTGTATCGCGCTCTCCAGGAGTCCCCTCAGCCGGTGTCGCACGTGCGATCCGTCCACGGAGACTTCGCCAAGGCACTTCTGGCGGGCTTCGGACGGGCCGGCGGCGATGCCGCCGTCCGCGCGCAGGTGGCGGCGGAGCGGCTGGGTGGGCACCACGGTGCTGAGGTGGCGGAGGACTCCGGCAGTGCGGCCGATGCGGTCACTGCGGCCTTCGACGTCGCGGGAGTCGAGGTGGACTGGCGCGCGGACGGCGCGGCGCTCATCCGCGCCTGCCCGGTCCCTGATCTCGCCCGGCTGCGTCCCGACGTCGTCTGCCCGATCCACGCGACGCTGATCCAGGCGGCGCTCGACGAGGGGGCTGGCATCGAGCGCGTATCCGTGACGCCGGATCCCGAAGGGGTGTGCGTCATCCGTGGGGTCGGCATGCCCGCCCCGGTGGCTCAGTCGTCGTCCTCGTCCGCCTCGGAGGCGCCCACGGCCCGCAGTTCGTCCAGCAGCTCCTGATCCGCCGCCGGGGGCTCGGACGCGAGATACCACGCGCCATCGAGGGATGCGTCGTCGCGCAGCACCTCTGTGAGCGTCGCTCCCGTGAGATCCGCATCGGCCAACATCGCCTCGGACAGGTCCGCCCCCGTGAGGTCGGCGTCCGTCAGGTCGGCTCCGGTGAGGTCGGCCTCGGCAAGCACGGCGTTGCGCAGCGATGATCCCTTGAGCTCCGCGCCCGTGAGGGTCGCATCCGCGAAGTCGGCGCCGTCCAGCGTGAGGCCGCTGAGCTGAGCCTCATCGAGGTAGAGCCCAGCGAAGGGAAGGACGTCGGCCCCGTTCATGACGCCCTGGCGCACGAACAGCGAGTTGCTCAGCGCTTCGTCGTGCGCGTTCCTCGAGTTCTCGCGCGCCGCGTCGATCGTGTCGTCAAGCCGCGCGCCGTTGGGAAACAGGTAGAGGTGGTCCGAGGTCAGCGTGCAGCCGGACAGCGCAAGCTCGGCCAGCCCGGCGAGGGCAGAAATCCGCATGTCCTCGGACCCGAAGCGTGCCCAGATGGGGTAGAGCGTCTTGAGCCATCCGAAGAGCAGCGCGTCCTGCCCGCCGGGCACCGCGCGTGTGAGGGTCTGGTAGAGGTGGTGATGCGTGTTGACGAGACCGGGGGTCACGAGACAGCCCGACGCGTCCACGATCTCACCCACCGGGTCGAGCGCCGCGCCTATTTCCGCGATCACGCCGTTGGACAGGCGAATGTCGACCCCGGCCAGTTCGCGCGCCCCGTCGTCCATCGTCAGGACCAGCTGCTTCTCGGCCATGCCGTGGATCAGCAGGCGGTGCGTGGCCGGATCCAGCATCGGCACGCCGGCGTGGCTGCGCTCGTAGTGCAGGTCGGCCGGGGTGATGGAGCCGACCAGCTTGTCCAGCGGCGCCTTGGAATTGATCGCGTCGCTGGGATCGACGTTGCGCTGGCCCGGCCCGGCCTCGGGAATGCGGCTGATGTGCACGAAGGGCGAGCGCTCGCTGAGTCCGGAGAGGTCGTCGCCGGGTTCGC
>ENA-ORCV01000806-ORCV01000806.1-marine-metagenome-genome-assembly--contig:-NODE-806-length-14268-cov-2.623000_pt1 | contig 14268 bp, 11 predicted proteins | sample MGYA00237779_ERZ508509 | MGnify/ENA primary metagenome ERZ508509 (study PRJEB26180, sample SAMN06268772) | marine metagenome | isolation source: Bioluminescent Bay, La Paraguera, Puerto Rico | place... | reverse complement strand
CTTCGGCACCCGGATCGCGGCGCTCGGCCTCTTGATCATGACGGCGATGATCCAGAACGCGCCGACCCGGATCCGCTCGATGCAGGCACCCGAGACGACCGAGGCCGCCGTCCACGAGAACAGTAGGAAGGCTGCCCAGAAGACGCCGGTGATGTGGTCCGAGAGATTGGTGCCCATGGTGTCTGCCCAGGGCAGATACGGTGCCGCGGCCTCCCACAGCATCGGTCCGTTGATGATGGGGCCGTTCGGGAATGCCCAGTAGATCCACCAGCCGAAATAGAAGAACGTCACGGTCACCAGCGGGATCAGCATGGTGTTCTTCATCAGGGTGTGGAGATGGTTGCGTTCGCGGCTGGCGCCGACTTCATACACACAGAATCCGACATGGATCAGAAACATGATGACCACGGTCACCCAGTAATAGAACTCGGTGAACAGGGTGGTCAGGGCGTCGAGGTTGTTCCCCATGGTCCGCTTCCCCCTAGCGTTGTTTGTTGCCCGGCCCTGCTCGCGGCGCCGCACGCACCGCGATTCACGACCGAGTCTTGGCCGCCGGAGCGTCTCTTCCCCCGCGGCAGGCCAAATGTTCTAGACAAAAAGTTTCTTCCTGCGCAACTAATTTTCCTGTGGTGCAACGCACGCAAGGGAATGCTGCATTGCGGCAGCGGGCGACTTCCGGGTCGCGACTGACCAGCGAACGGCCACATCCAAGGCGGCGCATCGGTTCCGATAACGATCAGGAAACGATGGGATAGTATTTGCGGTGGACAGAGTACCGTTGGGGGAACCGGAGGATCGCGAAATGCCCGAAGAGCCGCTGATCATGGTCTGCGTCGGAGACATCTCCGGTAACGTCAGGGGCAAGAGCATTCCCGTGTCCACGTTCAATGCGGACATGACCAGGCCGATCGGCTGGACGCCGACCAATGTGCAGATCACTTGTTTCGGGGTGATCGCCGAAACCCCGTACGGACCGTTCGGCGACCTGGTCATGACGCCCGATCCACGCACCGAGGCCCGTGTCGCATTCGGCGATCACGTGCCGGCCGAGCATCTTGTGCTCTCGGATCTGACCTGGCCGGACGGGTCGATGTGGGAATGCTGCACCCGGTCGATCCTGCGCAATGCGCTCGAGACGCTCCGTTCGGAGACCGGACTGACGCTTCGCGCGGCGTTCGAGCACGAATTCATGTTCAAGACCGGTGGCGCAAGTGCCCTGAACCATTCCGGCGCGGCCTATTCGATTGGCGGCGTCCGCCGGCACAAGGCTTTCGGCGAGGTGTTTCTCGGCGCGTTGCGCGAAGCCGGCATGAGCCCGGAAACCTTTCTGCGCGAATACGGACCCAACCAGTACGAAGTCACGATCGAACCGGCCCGTGGCGTGACGGCGGCCGACAATGCGGTGATCCTGCGCGAACTTGCCCGCGCCAGCGCCCGCAGTCTCGGCGAGGACATCACGTTTACGCCGCTGATCGCGCCTGCCGAAGTCGGCAACGGGGTGCATGTCCACTTCGACTTCCTGGACGAAAACGGGAAACCGGCGACGTCGGATCCGGACGCGCCCGAACAGATCGATGCGACGGCGGGCGCGTTCGTCGCGGGTATCCTCAAACACCTCGGTTCGAGCGCGGCGCTGACGGCGGCCAGCATCCCGTCCTACACGCGGCTGACCCCGCACCGCTGGAGCGCCGCCTTCAATAATCTCGGATACCGGGATCGGGAGGCGGCGGTCCGTATCTGCCCCAGGCCGAATGATGCCGACATTTCGTCCGGAGGCCGGCTCCATTTCGAGTATCGGGTCGCCGATGCGGCAGCGAACCCGCACCTGCTGCTGGCAACGCTCGTGTTGGCGGGAACGCACGGCATCCGCAGCGGTCTCACAACCCCGCCTGCGACGCGGGAGGATCTGACGGAGGTGTCCGCCGGCGATCTCGACGCGCGGGGCATCTCCGGTCTGCCCTCGTCGCTGCACGAGGCGCTCGACCGGCTCGAGGCCGACGAGACGGTACGATCCTGGTTCCCGGAAAAGTTCGTCGACGTCTACCTAGCCCACAAGCGCGGTGAGATCGGCGTTCTGAAGGGCAAGACGGAAGACGAGATCTGCGCCGCCTATGCCGAAGTCTATTGAGCGGCTGGCATAATCGTGATGCGACCGATGGAAGCTGTGTATACACACGGCTTGCGGGTATCTTCACAGACTTGATAGAACTCGCGTTCCCGTACGCGCCCCCGAAAGTGATGCCTTAAGATCTAGCAATGATCAGCGTCACATACGATCCGATCCTCGTGACAGCCTCCGTGCTGGTGGCGATCATGGGCGCGTTCACGGGCCTGCGGCTTGCCAGCGGACTGCGTTACCTCGATGCGGCCGCCCGTCGGCCGCGTATCGCCAAGGCGGCGATTGCGCTTGGTGGCAGCATCTGGTCGATGCACTTCGTCGGGATGCTGGCGGTCAACATCCCCGTCACCATCACCTACAGCGCACTGCCAACCCTCGCCTCCGCACTGGTCGCCATTCTCGTCGTCGGCATCGGGCTGATCGCGCTTCACTTCGGGGCACGGACGCACAAGCGCATCCTGCTGGCGGGAACGCTGACCGGCCTCGGCATCGTCTCGATGCACTACATCGGGATGAGCGCGATCACGGGCAACTGCATCATCACCTACGAGCCGATCGGGCTGATCCTGTCCACCGCGATAGGCGTCGGCTCCTCGATCCTCGCTCTCGAACTCGCCTATCGGCGCAGGACGCTGCTGATGACGGCGGTCGGCGCCATCGCGCTCGGCCTGGCGATCTCCGCCATGCACTACGTTGCGATGATCTACACGACGTTCCAGTCGGTCGACAGCGTTGCGTTCGTTGCCGCGCCGAACATCTCGGCGGGGATGCTGGCGATGATCGTGTCGCTGGCCTCGTTCGTCATCTGCGGACTGTTCCTGCTGATGGCGATCCCCGTCGATTCGAAGGCCGCCGCCGCCGGTTCCGCTGACGAGAGCCCGGAGCCGGCGGCGGCCGAAGCCGTGCTGAGCGGCGCCTTTGCCAGTGCGCCACCTGCAAGCGCCCCGCCTGCCAGCGTCCGGCCTGCCAACGTCCCGGCGGACCCCCTGCCCGCTCCGGAACCGGCGATGGTCCCGGCCACCGCGCCCAAGGCCGATTCGGCGCTGTCGAAGGCCTACGCCTCCGGCACCCCCAACGAGCGCAAGCCCGACCCGACCGTCTCCGGCCGCATCCCCTACGAACGCGACAACACGATTCGGTTCCTGGCAACCGAGCAGATTTCGGCATTCCGCGCCGACGGGCACTACACGCGCGTCATGAACGGATCGCTCGAATATTTCTGCCCGTGGTCGATCTCGCGCGTCGAGAAGGCAATCGAAACCTCCCCGTTCATCCGCACGCACCGCAGCTATCTCGTGAACCTGCGCCACGTGGCCGGATTTAAACGCGTGGGCGACAAGGCGTTCTGCTTCCTTGAGGGAACCGAGGAAATCAAGATTCCGGTCAGTCGGTCACGCATTCCCGTCGTTCAGAAGGCCCTGGGGCTCAGCTGAACGATCCGCATTTCGTGCAGCCTATCCGCATTTCGTGAAATGCAGGCGTCGGCGGATAGTTTGGTCTCGCCACGGAAAGCGCGCCGGATAATCGTCTCCTCCAACATGCGGTCGATAAAGAAACCGCATCAGGAGGAGACCCCCGATGATACCTGGATCATTCGATTACCATCGCCCGTCGAGTGTCGACGAAGTGGTGAAGCTGCTTGTCGACCTGGGCGAGGACGCCCGCGTCGTTGCGGGCGGGCACAGCCTTATCCCGATGATGAAGCTGAGAATGGCGGTTCCCGAGAATCTCATCGACCTTCGTCATATTGCCGAACTGCGCGGCATCGACGAATCCGGCGGCACGGTGACGATCGGCGCCATGACCACGCAGGCGGAAATCATCGCCTCGGGCACGCTGGCCGACCTGTGCCCCATCCTGCGCGAGACATCGCTGCAGATCGCGGACCCGCAGATCCGCAACATGGGCACGGTCGGCGGCAATGTCGCCAACGGCGATCCGGGCAACGACATGCCCGCCCTCATGCAGGCGCTGAACGCCACCTATCTGGTTACCGGCCCGAACGGCTCGCGGGAAATCGCGGCGCGCGACTTCTATGAAGCCGCCTATTTCACCGCCCTCGAGGACGGCGAGGTTCTCACCGCCATCCGCATCCCCGCCCTACCGGCCGGCCACGGCTATGCCTACGAAAAGCAGAAGCGGAAGATCGGCGACTATGCGACGGCCGCCGCCGCGGTGGTCCTCGTCATGGCGGGGGGACGCTGCGAAAGCGCCTCTATCGCGCTGACGAATGTGGGCGATACTCCGCTCTTCGCGGAAGCCGCGGGCGCCGCGCTTGCGGGAACGGATCTCGGAGCCGACGCGGTCAACGCCGCTGTCACGGCGGCCGAATCCATTGCCGAACCGGCCGAGGACGGCCGCGGACCGGCGGACTTCCGTACCCGGGTCGCCGGCGTGATGGTGCGCCGCGCGATCGAACGCGCCGCCTCCCGCGCCCGCTGAACACCTCTTTCCAAGGCAAAGTCATGAGCAAGATGCACGTCAAGATGACGGTGAACGGGAAGCCCGTCGAGGGACTTTCCGAACCCAGGACCCTGCTGGTCCACTTCCTGCGCGAGGAACTCGACCTGACCGGCCCGCATATCGGCTGCGACACCGGCCACTGCGGCGCCTGCACGGTCGACATGAACGGCCAGTCGGTGAAGTCCTGCACGGTCTTCGTCGCCCAGGCGAACGGCGCCGAGGTGACGACGATCGAGGGGATCGCCAATCCCGACGGAACCCTGCACGCATTGCAGGAAGCGTTCCGCGAGCACCACGGACTGCAGTGCGGCTTTTGCACGCCCGGCATGATCACTCGTGCCTACCGGCTGCTGCAGGAGAACCCGTCCCCGACCGAAGAGGAAATCCGGATGGGCATTTCCGGCAATCTGTGCCGCTGCACCGGATACCAGAACATCGTGAAGTCCATCAGCGCGGCGGCCGAAGTGCTCGCCGGCGCGAAGGAGGCTGCAGAATGAACGACCAGACCCCGACAGCCGTCGAACGCGCCGAGAAGCTCCAGGGCCTCGGTTCGAAGCGCAAGCGCGTCGAAGATGCGCGGTTCACCCAGGGCAAGGGCAACTATGTCGACGACATCAAGATGCCCGGCATGCTGTTCGGCGATTTCGTCCGCAGCCCCTACGGCCACGCCCGTATCAAGTCGATCAACAAGGACGCGGCGCTGGCCGTGCCCGGCGTCGTCGCCGTCCTGACGGCGGAAGACCTCAAACCCCTCAACCTGCACTACATGCCGACGCTGGCCGGCGACGTGCAGGCGGTGCTGGCCGACGAGAAGGTGCTGTTCCAGGGCCAGGAAGTGGCCTTCGTGGTGGCCGAGAACCGCTATGTGGCCGCCGACGCGGTCGATCTCGTCGAGGTCGACTACGAGCAGCTTCCCGCCCTCACCGACGCCTTTAAGGCGATGGATGACGGCGCGCCGCTTCTGCGCGAAGACATCAAGGACAAGATGGAAGGCGCGCACGGCCCGCGGAAGCACTACAACCACATCTTCACCTGGGAGGTCGGCGACAAGGACGCGACCCACAAGGCGATCGGCGAGGCCGAGGTCGTGGCCGAGGAACTGATCACCTATCAGCGCGTCCATCCCTGCCCGCTCGAGACCTGCGGCTGCGTGGCATCGATGGACAAGGTGAACGGCAAGCTGACGATCTGGGGCACCTTCCAGGCGCCGCATGCGGTGCGCACGGTTGCCTCGCTGATCACCAACATCCCCGAGCACAACATCCGCATCATCTCGCCGGACATCGGCGGCGGCTTCGGCAACAAGGTCGGCGTCTATCCCGGCTACATCTGCGCCGCGGTGGCCTCGATCGTCACCGGCGTGCCGATCAAGTGGATCGAGGACCGCATCGAAAATCTCACCGCAACCGCGTTCGCCCGCGACTACCACATGACGGGCCGGATCGCGGCGACGCGGGACGGCCGCATCACCGGGCTCGACTGCCACGTGCTCGCTGACCACGGCGCGTTCGACGCCTGCGCCGATCCGACCAAGTTCCCTGCCGGGTTCTTTAACATCTGCACCGGGTCCTACGACATCCCGGTCGCCCATGTGGCGGTGGACGGCGTCTACACCAACAAGGCACCGGGCGGCGTCGCTTACCGGTGCTCGTTCCGGGTGACGGAAGCCTCCTACTTCATCGAGCGGATGATCGACGTGCTGGCCCGCAAGCTGGACATGGATCCCGCCGAGATCCGTATGAAGAACTTCATCAAAAAGGAGCAGTTCCCCTACACCTCGGTGCTCGGCTGGGAATACGATTCCGGCGACTACGAGACCGCGATGGACAAGGCGATGAAGACCGTCGACTACGCCGGTCTGCGCGCCGAGCAGAAGGCCAATCGCGAAGCCTTCGACCGCGGCGAGACCCGCAAGCTGATGGGTGTCGGCGTCGCCTTCTTCACCGAGATCGTCGGGGCCGGGCCGGTCAAGAACTGCGACATCCTGGGGCTCGGCATGTTCGACTCCTGCGAGATCCGCATTCATCCGACCGGCAGCGCGATCGCCCGGCTCGGCACGATCAGCCAGGGCCAGGGACACGCCACCACCTTCGCCCAGATCCTGGCCAGCGAGATCGGCATTCCCGCCGACCAGATCACCATCGAGGAAGGCGACACGGACACCGCGCCCTACGGCCTGGGCACCTACGGGTCGCGCTCGACCCCGGTGGCCGGCGCCGCCACGGCGATGGCGGGGCGGAAGATCCGCGCCAAGGCGCAGATGATCGCGGCCTACCTGCTGGAGGTCCACGAGGACGATCTGGAATGGGATGTCGACCGGTTCCAGGTGAAGGGCAATCCCGAGCAGGCCAAGACCATGGCCGAGATCGCCTTTGCCTCCTACAACCAGGCGATCCCGGGCCTCGAACCGGGTCTGGAGGCGGTCAGCTACTACGATCCGCCCAACATGACCTATCCGTTCGGGGCCTATGTCTGCGTCGCCGACATCGACGTGGACACCGGCGTCACCGACATCCGCCGCTTCTACGCGCTAGATGACTGCGGCACCCGCATAAACCCGATGATCATCGAGGGGCAGGTGCATGGCGGACTGACGGAATCGCTTGCAATCGCCATGGGCCAGGAGATCGCCTACGACGAGATCGGCAACGTGAAGGGCGGCAGTCTGCTCGACTTCTTCCTGCCGACCGCCGTGGAAACGCCGACCTGGGAAACCGATCACACGGTGACCCCCTCGCCGCATCATCCGATAGGTGCCAAGGGCGTCGGCGAAAGCCCCAATGTCGGCGGCGTGTCCGCCTTCTCGAATGCGGTCAACGATGCGTTTGCCCATAAAGGCCTGACGCACACGCAAATGCCGCATGACCACTGGCGTGTCTGGAAGACCGCCGAAAAGCTCGGGCTGAACGGCTAAAGACCGAGGCCTGAGTCTGGGGAGGGCGCCGGAGGCCGAACCTCGAATTCGGCCTCCGGCTGCCCCACATAGAGCACATGGAAACAGTTGCAGATCTCAAGAACCGCCTCGCGGCGGTTCACTACGTTGCCGACGACACGCTGGCGACGGCGCTGCAGCTCGCGCTGACGCTGAAGCGACCGTTGCTGCTGGAGGGCGAGGCTGGCGTCGGCAAGACCGAGATCGCCAAGGCGCTCGCCGGCATCCTCGATACACGGCTGATCCGGCTGCAATGCTACGAGGGGCTAGACGCCAACGCGGCGATCTACGAGTGGAACTATCAGCGTCAGCTTCTGGCCATCAAGGCGAGCGAACACGAACAGATCGGCGCCGCGGAAATCGAAAAGCACATCTTTTCGGAAGACTACCTGCTGCGCCGGCCGCTGTTGGAGGCGATCAGCCAGGACAAGGCGCCGGTCCTGCTGATCGACGAGATCGACCGGGCCGACGAGGAGTTCGAGGCCTACCTGCTGGAGATCCTGTCGGACTTTCAGATCACGATTCCCGAGCTTGGAACCGTCGCGGCGAAGACGGTGCCGCACGTCATCCTGACCTCGAACGGGACGCGCGAGTTGTCCGACGCGTTGCGCCGCCGCTGTCTCTACGCCTATGTCGAGTTCCCCGATCCCGAGCGCGAGCTGGCGATCATCCTCAGCCATCTGCCGGATATCGAAGAGACCCTGGCGGTGCAGGTCGCCCGCTTCGTTCGCGAGTTGCGCAAGGAGGATCTGGACAAGGCGCCGGGCATCGCCGAGACGCTCGATTGGGCGGCCGCGCTGACGGGCCTCGGCGTCAGGGCGCTCGAACACGATCTCGAGACTGTCCAGTCGAGCCTGATCTGCCTGCTCAAGACGGAGGCCGATTCCAGGTCGGTGACGAAGGAAGTCACCAGCCGGCTGGTCGGCCAGGCGGCATGACCGGCACCGTCCAGACTTCGAACCCGGCTCCGATCGCGGCCCGGGTGGCCGGTTTCATCGACCATCTGCGGCTCAACGACTTCGCGGTCGGCCCGTCGGAGACGCAGGCCGCGCTGAAGCTGATCGACCGGATCGGACCGCTCGAGCGGGACCGGGTCCGGCAGAGCCTGAAGACCCTGCTGACCGGCCGCCACGAGGAATGGGAACGCTTCGACGACCTGTTCGAAGCCTACTGGTTCGCCCGCGGACGGGAGCGCGCGAGCGCCGGCAAGGCCAATCCGCATCGCAGGAGCTCGGCGACCCGCCCGTCGATCTGGTCGGGTCAACTGCCCGACGGCGAGGCAAGCGGCATGGGCGATCCGGGCAGCGGCGGCAGCGCCGACGACGATCTCTCCGGCACCTCGGCCGAGCGCGCCGTCGCCTCGCGGCAGAACCAGCTCAGGAAAGCGGACCTGCGCCATGTCGCCGACCCCGACGAGATCGCCGAGGCGGAGCGGCTGGCCTACCGGCTGGCGGCTGCGATGCGCTATCGCCTGTCGCGCCGCTACCGGATCGCGAATGCCGGCTCCAAGCTCGACCTGCGCCGGACGATCCGCTCCAACATCGCGCACGGCGGCGAACCGATCACCCTCGTCCACAAGGCCCGGCCCGACCGGCCGGTCCGCATTGTCGTGCTGCTCGACGTGTCCGGCTCGATGAAGCTCTACAGCCGGTTCTTCCTGCAGTTCGTGAAGGGGCTCGTGTGCGAGTGGATCGATGCGGACGCCTATCTGTTCCACACAAGACTGATCCGCGTCACCGATGCGCTGCAGGACAGGGATTCCATCAAGGCGATGACCCGGCTCGCCCTGATGGCCGACGGCTTCGGCGGCGGCACGCGTCTCGGCGACAGCCTGAAGGTCTTCAACGACCGCTATGCCCGGCGGGCGCTCAATTCGCGGACCGTGTTCGTGATCTTGAGCGACGGCTACGACACGGGATCGCCGGAGGCGATGGCGGCGGAACTCAAGCGCCTGAAGAAGCGGGTGCGCCGGATCGTCTGGCTCAATCCGATGCTGGGCTGGCGCGACTATGAACCGGTTACCCGGGCGATGGCGCAGGCGCTGCCGCTGATCGACCATTTCGCCGCCGCCAACACGCTGAATTCGCTCGGTGCGATCGAAGACGATCTCGCCCGAATGTGAGGTGATGCGATGAGCAAAACCACATCCAGTACGCTCGAACTGATGGACCGGCTGCGGGAGACCGGCGAGGACTTCTGTGTCGCGACCGTGATCCGCACGGCGGCCGCGACCTCGGCCAAGGCCGGCGCCAAGGCCGTGGTCACGCGCGACGGCACGGTGCACGGCTATATCGGCGGCGGCTGCGTTCAGGGCGCAGTGAAACGCGTCGGGCTGGAGGCCCTTTCGGACGGCAAGCCCCGCATCATCCGCGTCAAGCCGAAGGAAGACGTCGTCGAGGCCGTCGATGTCGATGGCGTCGAGCTGCACTCCTCGAGCTGCCCGAGCGGCGGCACCGTCGACATCTTCTTCGAGCCGATGCAACAGACCGCCCGCATCGTCGTCTGCGGCGCATCGCCCGTGGCCACGACGCTCGCCAACCTGGCCGGCGCCATGGGCTACCGCACGATCGCGGTGGCGCGCGAGGAGGATCACGATCGCTTCGCCGGCGTCGACCGGCTGATCGCCGACTTCGACCTGGCCGAACTGGACCTGAGCGCGCGCGATGCCGTCATCGTCGCCACCCAGGGCAAACGCGATCGCGAGGCGCTCAAGTATGCGCTGCTCTCGGGCGCGGGCTATGTCGGCATGGTTGGCAGCCGGCGGAAGATCGCCAAATTGCTCGACCAGATCGGCAATGAAGTGCCGGACCAGGCCAAGGCGGCACTGCATGGCCCTGCGGGTCTGGATATCGGCGCGATCGAACCGGAGGAAATCGCCCTGTCGATCCTCGGCGAGATCGTGCGCGAACGCCGCGGCGCCGTCCAGGCGGACGAGCCGGCGACCACCAAGGTTCTCTGAACACACCGAACCCGAATACGCCGCGTCCGGACGGGCGCCAACGACAAGGAGATACCCCGTGGAGCTTACCGGGCAGCAACTCATCAACGCGCCGCGCCAGAAGGTCTACGAAGCGCTGAACGATCCGGATATCCTGCGCCAGGCGATCCCGGGCTGCGAAAGCCTCGAAAAGAAATCGGATACCGAAATGGAGGCGACGGTCGCCATCCGGATCGGCCCGGTCAAGGCCAGGTTCAACGGCACCGTCGAGCTCACCAATCTCAATCCGCCGGAAAGCTACACGCTAGTCGGCGAAGGCAAGGGCGGCCCGGCCGGATTCGCCAAGGGCAGCGCCGACGTGAAGCTGACCGAGGAGGACGGCAAGACGCTGCTGGACTACGCGGTGAAGACCGACATCGGCGGCAAGATCGCTCAGCTCGGCAGCCGGCTGATGGACAGCACCGCAAAAAAGCTGTCGGGCGAGTTCTTTTCCAAGTTCGGCAGTCTCGTCGAGGAGGAAACTGGGGCGGCTGAGGCCGACTCCGGCGAAACCGCCGGCGAAGCGCCGGGGGCCGCCGTTTCGGCTACGGAGACCGCCGCTGCACCGCCGGTGACGTCCGGGCTGGCCGCAAAGCTGCCCTGGATCATCGGCGCCGCCATCGTCGTGCTGCTGATCTACTGGTCCCTCGCCTGACCCTGTCCCCGAGCTAGTCCGCGTATTCGATGGTAACGCCGGCTGCTTCGAGCGCCTCGGCGAGGTCTGCGGGTGGCGGGTGGTCGGTGACGAGCGTATCGATGCGCTCCGGTCCGCAGATCCGCACAAGGCTCTGCCGGCCGAACTTCGAGGCGTCGGCGGCAACGATGACCTGTTCGGCCTGGTCGATGACGGAGCGAGAGAACTCCGCCTCGGCCAGGTGATAAACCATCAGCGACCCGTCGAGGCCCATCGCGCCGATCGACAGGATCGCATGGCGAACGCGGAACTGACGGGCAAACGACAGCGCCTCCGGTCCGAGCGCGGCGGTGTCGTCGGAGCGTAGTTCCCCGCCGGCCATAAACACGCGGTTGGAATCGTTGGGCGCCAGTGTCCGGGCGATCTCGGCGGAGTTAGTCACCACGGTCAGCCCGGAATGCTGGCTGAGCGCGCGTGCGACGAAGGCCGTCGTCGATCCGCAATCCAGCATCAGCGTGTCGCCGTTCGGCACGAGGCCGGCGACACGTTCTGCAATGCGGCGCTTGGCCTCCGCGTTCTCGAGGATGCGCTTCTGGAACGGCGGCTCGCTGTGGGTATCGGGCAGTGTGATGCCGCCGTGCACCTTCGACAGCAGCCCCTGCGACACCAACGGCTTGACGGTGCGCCGGATGGTTTCGTCGGACACGCTGAGCCGGTCGGCGAGCTCGCCGATCGAGCAGGCGCCGCGCAGCTGCACCAGCCGCATGATCTCCGTCTGACGTTGGGTGCGGTACACCGGAACCAGCCTCCGTGCCGCCGGCGCGATCCTGGACGCGCGCCGGGCATCGCCACAGACTTCCAAAAAAATACGCTGATTTTCAACGCCATTTCCACATTTTTTGTGATTTTTGTGTTGACGCCGGGGCGCGTGTCACCGGATCATCTCTGTCGGGTCGAGCGTCCCACCCTTCTGCGCGCTCGACGCCAGGGGAACAGGTCTACGCTCTTCAGAACAAATACGGAGGTGAGCGAACATGACATTGCCACGCATCGCCGTCGCGGCCGCCACGGCGGCCGCTCTGTTCGCCTCAGCCAGCGCGCTTCCCGCGTTCGCCGAGGCCGAATCCAAGGATCCGCTCAAGCTGACCCTGCACGACTGGACGGGCCAGCTCATCACCACCCAGCTCATGGGCGAAGTGCTCAAAAAGGCCGGCTACAACGTCGACTACGTTCAGGCCGACTATCTCGCCCAGTTCGCCGGTCTCAAGACGGGCGACCTGCATCTGGCCATGGAAATCTGGGAGACCACGGGCCGAGAGGCGCTCGACGAGGCGGTTGCGACCGGGAACGTCGAGAATCTCGGCGAGACCGGCATGCTCGCCATCGAGGAATGGTGGTATCCCGAATACATGAAGGAGAAGTGCCCCGGCCTGCCTGACTGGAAGGCGCTTCTGGAGTGCGGCGAAGCGTTCTCGACGCCGGAGACCGCGCCGGCCGGCCGCTATCTCGGCGGGCCGGTCACCTGGGGAGGCTTCGACGACGAGCGCGCCGAGGCGCTGGATCTGCCGATCGAGGTGATCCACGCGGGTACGGACGCGGCGCTGTTCGCCGAGCTCGAGTCCGCCTACCAGCGCGAGGCACCGATCCTGCTGTGGGTCTACGCACCGCACTGGGCGCCCATCAAGTACAAGGGCGAATGGGTCGATTTCCCGAAGTATGAAGCCGCCTGCTACGAAGATCCGAGCTGGGGCATCAACAAGGACATGGCCTACGACTGCGGCAAGCCGCGCGGCCCGATCTGGAAGGCCGGCTGGGCCGGCATCAAGGACAAGTGGCCTGGTGCCCACTCCGCCATCAAGGCGTTCAACGTGACGAACGACGAGATGGGCGAAATGGTCGCCAAGGTCGATCTCGAAGGCGAGAAGGTCGAAGACGTCGTCAACGATTGGATCGCCAGCAACGAAGACCGCTGGAAAAAGTGGATCGGTAACTGAGGATCCTCCCGCCGGGGGCATAGGGGCTGCCGCAGCTCCCGCGGCGCCCCACAGCCCCCGGCCAGGGATCCCGGAGCCGCACAATCGCGGCTTTGCATTCGCGTTTTGATCTGGAACGCTCGTCCGGACACGGCTGCACCTGTCCGGAAGGGAAACCGTAATGTCCGAAACCGACTCGTCTCAGTCCGACGTAAAGCTGTCCTGCCGGGGCGTCTGGAAGCTGTTCGGCCCCGGCGCCGGGGACCTTCTCAAAGGCCGCGACGCGCCTCCGGACCTCGAGGACATCCGCGCCGCCGGCCTGATCGGCGCGGTGCGCGACGCCGATCTCGATGTCCGGCAGGGCGAGATCTTCATCATCATGGGCCTGTCGGGGTCGGGCAAGTCGACCCTGGTGCGTTGCCTGTCGCGGCTGATCGAGCCGACCGCCGGCGAAATCCTGTTCGAAGGGCGCGACCTTCTGAGGGCGAGCGATCGCGAGATGATCGAGATCCGCCGGCACCGCATGGGCATGGTGTTCCAGCACTTCGCCCTGCTGCCCCACCTCACCGTGCTCGGCAACGTCGCCTTCCCGCTCGAGGTTCAGGGCCTCGACCTCAAGAGCCGCGAGGAACGCGCACGGCGGGTCATCGAGCTGGTGGGACTGGAGGGGCGCGAAAGCTACTATCCGCGCGAACTGTCCGGCGGCCAGCAGCAGCGCGTCGGCATCGCGCGTTCTCTCGCCGTGGAGCCGGAACTGTGGTTCCTCGACGAGCCGTTCTCCGCACTCGATCCGCTGATCCGCCGCGAGATGCAGGACGAGTTCCTGCGCCTTCAGGGTATGTTGCACAAGACGATTGTCTTCATCACCCATGACTTTGACGAGGCGATCCGGTTGGCGGATCATATCGCCGTCATGAAGGACGGCGAGGTCGTCCAGATCGCAACGCCCGAGGAACTGGTGATCCTGGCCTCGATTGTCGAGAAGGAGACAGGCCTGGCGGCCGAGCGGCCGCAGGTGGCTGCCGTCTTCGTCAACCGCCTCAAGGTTCCCATGCGTCTGCAGTCGGACCCGACGATCATCTATGGGATCACCAAGGGCCAGTCGACACTCGGCCGTGGCCTGCGCCGATCCGAAATCGAGGCGGCGACCCCCTACAACACCTACCAGAT
>ENA-ORCV01000805-ORCV01000805.1-marine-metagenome-genome-assembly--contig:-NODE-805-length-14307-cov-2.668939_pt1 | contig 14307 bp, 14 predicted proteins | sample MGYA00237779_ERZ508509 | MGnify/ENA primary metagenome ERZ508509 (study PRJEB26180, sample SAMN06268772) | marine metagenome | isolation source: Bioluminescent Bay, La Paraguera, Puerto Rico | place... | reverse complement strand
GCCACCGCGACCTGGTGCGCAACGCCACCGCGATCTTTGCCGCGCTCGACCTCGCCAACATCACCGCGATCACCGCCGATGGCAGCTTCGGCCTGCCCGAGCAGGCCCCGTTCGACCGCATCCTCGTGACCGCCGCCGCCGAGGACCCGCCGGGCCCGCTCTTGGCCCAGCTCAAGATCGGCGGTATCATGGTGCTGCCCGTCGGCCAGTCGGACGCGGTGCAGCAACTCATCCGCGTGACCCGGCACGAGACCGGGTACGAGTATGACGAACTGCGCCCGGTGCGGTTCGTGCCGCTGGTCGAGGGGCTGGGACGCGACGGCTGAAACGGGCCGCGCAGAGGCAGGCAGGGGACGAGGAACAAGAGGTATTTCAATGCGACATTTCCCACGGAAGGCGGCGATGGGGCTCGGCATGGTGGCCGGGCTCGCGGCGTGCAGCGGACCGCTCGACATCGACATGCGCGGCGGCTTCGGCAATGCGCCCAGCACGGCAGAGGCCGCGCGCACCGCCACCGCCGACCGCCCCGAGCCCGACGCGCGCGGCATCATCTCCTATCCCGGCTACCAGGTCGCCGTGGCGCAGCGCGGCGACACGCTGGCGCGGCTCGCCACGCGCATCGGCGCGAACGCGGAAGAGCTTGCGCGCTACAACGGCATCCAGACCGGCGACATCCTGCGCGAGGGCGAGATCGTCGCGCTGCCGCGCCGCGTGGCCGAGCCCGAAGGCGGGCCGATCCGCCCCGATGCAGATATCGCGGCGCTGGCCGGGCGCGCCATCGACCGCGCCGACGGGGCCGGCATCGAGACCAGCACGCTCGATCCCGCGCCGGCCGGTGCCCCCGGCCAGACCGGGGTGGAGCCCGTCCGCCACAAGGTCGAGCGCGGCGAGACCGCCTATTCCATCGCCCGGCTCTACGATGTGCCGGTGCGCAGCCTCGCGGACTGGAACGGGCTCGGCCCGGCCTTTACCGTGCGCGAGGGGCAGTACCTGCTGATCCCGGTGGCGGCCGCGCCCCGGCCCCGCGCCACCGGGACAAGCGCGGCGGAGACCACCGCGGCGGCGACGGACACCGCCGAGCCGCGCGAGACCGTCACCCCGCCCGGCACCGGCTCGCCCACGCCCGAGCCGCCGAGCGCCGCGCGCCCCCTGCCCGAAGAGCCCGCCGCCGAGCCCGAGCCGGTCGCCGCCCCCGATCTCGGGGAGACGCAGTCGCAGGCCACGGCCGGGCGTTTCGCCCGTCCGCTCGAAGGGGCGATCGTGCGCGACTATGCCAAGGGGCGCAATGACGGCATCGACATCTCCGGCGCGCCGGGTGCCGAGGTGCGCGCCGCGGGCGCGGGCACCGTGGCGGCGGTGATCGAGGATAGCGACGGCCGCCCCATCGCGGTGATCCGCCACGATGGCAACCTGCTGACGGTCTATTCCGGCCTTGCCGCGCTGACCGTCGAGAGGGGCGACCAGGTGGCGCGGCGCCAGGTCATCGGCACCCTGCCCGAGACCGGCAGCCCGGCTCTGCATTTCGAAGTACGCGACGGGATCGACAGCCTCGACCCCAACCCGTTCCTCGGCAACTGAGCGGGAGGGCGCGGTCCGCCTAGTTCGCGGGCGGAGGCGGTGCCGCGCAATGCGCGCCGCCCGCCGCCATCCCCGAGCCGAGCGCGATCATCGGCGGCGCGGTATAGGGGTTGAGCGGCGTCGATTGCGCCCGGTCCAGTGCCAGCAGCCCCAGCATGCCCAGCCCCAGCAGCATGACCACGTGCTTGCGCGTCATTTCCGTGCCTCCAGCCCCAGCGCGGGCCGCATTCGTATGCCCACCCAAGACCCGGCAAAGGCCGCCGCGAACCACACCCAGCCATGCACCGAACCGGTCGCGACGCCACTGAAGAACGCGCCGATATTGCAGCCGAAGGCCAGCCGCGAGCTATAGCCCAGCACCAGCCCCGCAACGATCACCGCGACCCAGGCGCGCGCGGGCAGCACGCCCACGGGCGAGGCAAATCCCGCCCGCCACCACGCCACCAGCGCCGCGCCTCCGATCAGCCCCAGGTCGGTCAGCGAGGTCACGTCGGTCAGGAGGCTCGCCTCGACCTGCGCGGCATTCGCCGGTGCCGCCCAGAAGGCCGAGCCCGAGAGATCGCCGCCCACGGCCACCACCGCCTTGGCCACCCAGAGCCCGAGCCCGTAGACCACGCCCCAGGGCTGTCCGGCCACGACGAGGTGCAGGATGGCCAGCACCGCCAGCACCAGCGCCGCCGCCCAGTAGCGGGCGGGCAGCCGGTAACTCCCCTTGCGGCCCAGCTTGAGCGCAAGCGCCGCGATCCCCGCAAGACCCGCGAGCGTGATCGCAAGCCCGCTGCCGCCGTCGAGCGTGGCGACAGGCAGGCTGCCGAGCGCCGTCCACCAGCTGAGGTGATAGGCCCCGGCAAAACTGCCGATGGCGAAGAACGGCAGCGCCACCGCGCCGATGGCGTTGCCGCTGCCCGCGTTCACCAGCGTGCCGGAGCCGCAGCCCAGCACCACCTGCATCGCCGCACCAAAGACGAAGGCCCCGCCCACCATGGCGAGGCCGACCGGCGCGTGCGCGCCCTTGAGTTCGGCCCCGTTGGCGGCCAGCAGCGGCAGCGCCGCGCAGGCCACGATGCCGATGGCCAGAAGCTGCGCCAGCAGCCCCGAGGCGTCCCGCTCGAGGATCATCCGCCGCCACGGCCCGGTAAAGCCGAAGCGGAATCCCTCGAGCGCCAGGCCGAATCCCAGCCCGATGGCGAGGATCGCGCCCGAACGCGGCCCGGCGGTGAGCGCCACCGCCACGACCAGCCCGGCGACGGCCAGCAGGACGCCCGCGCGCGACAGCGCGCCGGGAGCGGAGGTCGGGGCCGGATGCGCGGCGGCCTGTGTCATGCGGGCCTCAGTACTTGCCGGTGATCTTGTTGATCAGGTTCTGCAGCAGGCCCGGCACGTTGGCCATTTCCATCCCTGCATTCGACCAGCCGACCACCGATTCGGGATAGAGCCGCACGCCGTCGATCCCGGCGATCTCGCTCAGCGCGAACCAGTTGGTCGCCGCCCAGTGCCCGGTATTGCAGAACGACACCAGCCGGTCGCCCTGCCCGAACCCGTTCTCGGCGGCCAGTTGGCGCACGAGGTCGGGCTTGATGAGCGACGGCTCGTCCGCGCCGAACCAGCGGTCATGGGTGAAGTACCGCGATTGCGGGATGGTGCCGGGGCGCGCGGCGGCACCGTGCTTGGTCTCGCCCTTCCAGAACGCCTCGGGGCGCGCATCGACGAGCGTCGCCTCCTCGCGGCCCTCGACGATGGCCTGAACATCGGCGCGCGTGGCCAGCCATTCATCGGAGAAGGTGACGGTGATCCCGCTCGGCGCGATCTCGGGGCCGCTGCCGGTCTCGACCGGGGCCTTGGCCTCCTGCCAGGCGTTCATGCCGCCGTTGAGCACCGCCAGATCATCGAACCCGCTCGACTTGAGCGTCCAGTAAACCCTTGCGGCAGCGCCGAAATCGGTCTGGTTGCTGCCCTGGTGGACGATCACCACGGGCGTGCCTGTCTCGAGGCCGAGGCCGCGCAGAACCTCTGTCAGATGCGCCTCGGTCACAAGCTCGCCGGGGTTCTCTGACGGGCCGCGAAACAGCCCGTAGGGCGCATTGCGTGCGCCGGGGATGTGGCCCTCGCCATAGGCATTCGCCGCGCGGATATCGAGCACGACGGGAGCCTCGGCCCCCGCCAGCGCATCGCTCAGCGCCGAGGACGTGGTGAGCGGGCCGCCCGCAGCCTGCGCCGCCAGCGGGGCGAGCGCCAGCGCGAGGACAAGCGCCGCCTGTTTCAGTGTCGTGAGCATCGGACCTCTCCCATTCAGGCGATTGTTCATCTCTGGGGCAGACATACGCCCTGTGCATGACGCTCACAAGACGGTGAACGCGTCCTCACGTGCTCTTGAGGCGGGTCGCGTCAGGCCCCGAGAGGCAGCGCCCGCTCGATAACGCGGGCAAGGAAGGACGCGCCCACGGGGGCCACCGCATCGTTGAAATCGAAGGCCGGATGGTGCAGCGCAGGCCCTTCGCCCTGCCCGAGAAACAGGTAGGAGCCGGGCCGCTCGGCCAGCATGTAGGCGAAATCCTCGGCGCCCATCTCGCGCGTGCGGTCGGCGATCACGGCGTCGGCCCCGGCCACGTCGCGCGCCACCGCGACGGCGAAATCCGTGGCTTCGGCATCGTTCACGGTGGGCGGGTAGCCCGACTCGATCCTGACCTCCGCGCGCACGCCATGCGCCGCCGCCACGCCGGCCGCCACCTCGTGCAGGCGACGGTGCGCCATTTCGCGGACCGCCTCGGAAAAGGTGCGGATCGTGGCGTTGAGATAGGCGCGCTCGGGGATCACGTTGTCGGCGCTGCCCGCGTGGATCTGCGTGACCGAGATCACCAGGTCGTCGAGCGGGTCGCGGTCGCGGGTCACGATGGTCTGGATCGCCTGCACCATCGCCACGGCCGCCGGGATCGGGTCGCGCGCCTCGTGGGGCATGGCACCATGCCCGCCCTTCCCGAGCACGTTGACATGTAATGTATCCACGGCAGCCATGATCGGGCCCGGCGTGGTCTCGAACGTGCCTGCGGGCGCACCGGGAAGAGTGTGGAGCGCATAGATCTCGGCGACGTGGTGGCGGTCGAGCGCCCCTTCCTCGACCATCGGCTGCGCGCCGCCCGGCCCTTCCTCGGCGGGCTGGAAGTAAAGCACCGCGCGCCCGGCGAAGTTCCGTGTTTCCGCGAGATATTTCGCCGCGCCGAGCAGCATGGTCGTGTGCCCGTCATGGCCGCAGGCATGGGCGCGGCCCGGCACGGTGCTGGCATGATCGGCCCCGGTCAGGTCGTCCATCGCGAGCGCGTCCATGTCGGCGCGCAGGCCGATGGCGCGGCCCGGGGAACGGCCCTCGATCACCGCCACGACACCCGAGCGCGCGACGCCCGTCTCGATCCGGTCCACCCCGAAGTCGCGAAGCTTTTGCACAACGAATTCAGCGGTCTGGTGGCAATCGAGCCCAAGCTCGGGATGGGCATGCAGATGCCGCCGCCAGGCGGTCATCTCCTCGGCGAACCCGGCGATGCGATTGATCACGGCCATGTCTGGACTTCCTTCCTGTCACGCGTCACGCTGGCAGCAGACAGCAATTCCCGAGGCGCTGCAATGGCCGACGACACCCTGATTCACGACCCCGATGGCGGGATGGCGCGGCTCGTCGAAATCATGGCGCGGCTGCGCGACCCAAAGACGGGATGCCCCTGGGACATCGAGCAGGATTTCGCGAGCATCGCCCCCTATACCATTGAAGAGGCATACGAAGTTGCCGACGCCATCGAGCGTGAGGACTGGGACGATCTCAAGGGCGAATTGGGCGACCTGCTGTTGCAGGCGGTGTTTCATGCGCAGATTGCAGAGGACCGCGGGCTGTTCGACATCGCGGCTGTGGCGAATGCCATCTCGGACAAGATGGTCGCCCGCCATCCCCATGTTTTCGGAGAGGAAAATCGCGAGAAGAGCGCCGAGCAGCAAACCCGCGACTGGGAGGCGGTGAAGGCCGCCGAGCGCGCGGCATCGGGCGAGACCGGCACGCTGGACGGGGTGGCGCTGGGGCTGCCCGCGCTGCTGCGGGCGGTGAAATTGCAGAAGCGGGCCGCGCGTGTGGGGTTTGACTGGCCCGAATCTTCACATGTTCTCAAGAAGATTCGGGAGGAAGTTGAAGAATTGCATGAAGCGGCGGAAGGCGGCGATCCGGACCATGTCGAGGAGGAGTTCGGCGACCTGCTGTTCGTGATGGCGAACCTCGCGCGACATATGAAGCTGTGCCCTGAGACGGCGCTGCGCCGCGCCAACGCCAAGTTCACCCGGCGGTTTCGCTGGATCGAAGCGCGCCTCGCCGAGGACGGCCGCCGCCCCGAAGACAGCGACCTCGCCGAGATGGACGCGCTGTGGAATGCGGCCAAACGGGAGGCGAACCTGTAGGTTCACGCCACGAACCGCAAGGTTCGGGCGTGGCACCGTGACGGTGCCACGCGTCATCGGCTTGCGTATACGGTGATGAGGCGGGCAAGGAAGCGGCCCATTTCTGGATCGAGGATGTCGGAATGGCCGCCGACGAAGCCCGCCCTGACCAGAGTGGCCTTTCCCGCGGGCCACGAGGCCATCTCGGCGGTCGTCGGCACGTCGGTTGCAGGTTCCCGGTTGATCAGGTCGTGAAACACCCGCCTGCCAGCTACGTGCCAGCCCTGTTCGCTGCCCATGTATGGCGACCACACCGCGAGCGGGTTGGCCGCGTCGTCGGGCGAGGTTGTTACAACCACGCGCGTCTCCGGCATGTCGCGGAAGCCGTCGAACGGATGGCCTTCGTTGCCACGCGCACCGCCCGCGTCGCGACCGTATCGAAACACGCTGTGCGCGGGTTGCAGGAACACCGCGAGATCGGCAGGCGGCCCTTCCGGCCCGAGGCGCAGCAGGTCACGCGAGAAGAGTGCCCGCCCTGCGAGACGCGTCCCGAAGGAATGCCCCAGCACCACAACCGGCAATCCGGCGCGGTTGGCATGGGGGATGAGACGGTTGAGGATTACGTTGCCATGCAGAACGCCCGCCTCGTCGCTGTCGGTGGCCTTGTTGAGGACGCTGCCGACATGCCCCAGGCGCTGCACGAACGGCGACGAACTCGCGGGCCACCACGAGGAGGACCACGTCATGCCGATCACCAGCGGGCGAAAGCTGCCCTCGGGCATCGCCCGCGCCGTCTGGTCCATGATCCGGCGGTAGCGGCAGATCGAGACGCGTTGATCGTTGTTCCAACCCATGGCGGCAAAGACAATGTGGGTGTAGTCACCACCGCGCAGCCGCGCCGTCAGATCCGGCAGGAAGGTGTGAAACAAGCCGTCGATCCCGGCCTTGAAGGTGGTCTTGTCCGGCACACTGCCGCCGGGTTCGCACAATTGCATCGGGTTGTCGGAGGTGTGGTAGGGGTTCATCAGCCCGCAGGCCCTGCCGTGCGCATAGCGGGTGATGTGGGTTACGACCTGCAGCTTGGGATCGTCGAACATGCGCGTGAGCCACCGGTCGCGTTTCGCGGCGACACGGACGGGCACGTCCCGAGGTAACTCGGCATGGCTGCGCAGGATCGGCCTGTGATGCTGCGGCCCCGAGAGCCGGACATTCGAGGGCAGTTTCTCCAGCGATATGACGTAGCCGTTATCCAACTGGTCGCGGGCGCGGTGCTGGAATACGCCATGCGCCAGCCATCGAAACGCATCGATCCCGTCGGCGCGATCGAGTTGCATGGTGTCATCGGTACCCGTGCCGTCGGTCACATCCCAAGCGGCGGGCACCCGCGTGCCGTTCGCCCCGCAATACGCCTCGGACGTATTGGCGGACCCCGCCAAGCCGGGACTGGCAACCATAATCGCCAGGAAAGACAGAAGGGCGAGCATAAAACGACGGACACTCATCGCGCACTCCGCAAGACATGGTCTCTCAACCTTGTCGAGCAGAACGCACCCTGTCAAATCGCGAAGGCCTGACCACCAAGCCGACGCGGTCGGTGCGCCGCTCGCGCTCAGGTATTGAACAGGAAGTGCAGCACGTCGCCGTCGCGGACGATGTAGGACTTGCCTTCGGCGCGCATCTTGCCTGCTTCCTTGGCCGGGGTTTCGCCGCCGCAGGCGATGAAATCGTCGTAGGCGATGGTTTCGGCGCGGATGAAGCCCTTTTCGAAATCGCCGTGGATCACGCCCGCGGCCTTGGGTGCGGGGGTGTTCTCGGGGATGGTCCAGGCGCGGGCCTCCTTGGGGCCGACGGTGAAATAGGTCTGCAGGTGCAAGAGCGCGTAGCCCGCCTTGATGAGTCGGTCGAGCCCCGGCTCTTCGAGGCCCATCTCTTCGAGGAACATCCCGGCCTCGTCAGGCGAAAGCTGCGCGATCTCTTCCTCGATCTGCGCCGAGATCACCACCGATCCGGCGCCCTGCGCCTCGGCCATGGCGGCGACGGCGGCGGAATGGACGTTGCCCTGCGCCGCGCTGCCCTCGTCCACGTTGCAGACATAGAGCACCGGCTTGGCGGTCAGGAGTTGCAGCAGCCGCCAGGCGCGGGCGTCCTCGGCGTCGACGGCGACGGTGCGGGCGGGGCGCCCCTCTTCCAGCGCGGCCTGCGCGGCGGCGAGAAGCCGGTCGGCCTGCGCCGCCTCCTTGTCGCCGCCCTTGAGCTTGCGGACGAGCCCCGCGCGGCGTTTCTCGCATGAGTTCGGTCTCGATCACCTCGGCATCGGCCACGGGATCGACCCGGCCCTCGACATGGGTCACGTCGCCATCCTCGAAGCAGCGCAGCACGTGGGCGATGGCATCGACCTCGCGGATATTGGCGAGGAACTGGTTGCCGAGGCCCTCGCCGCGGCTTGCGCCCTTCACCAGCCCCGCGATGTCGACGAAGGTCATGCGGGTGGGGATTACCTGTTTCGATTTCGCGATTTCGGCGAGGCGGTCGAGCCGCGCGTCGGGCACCGCCACCTCGCCCACGTTGGGCTCGATGGTGCAGAACGGAAAATTCGCCGCCTGCGCGGCGGCGGTGCGCGTGAGCGCGTTGAAGAGCGTGGACTTGCCCACGTTGGGCAGCCCGACGATTCCCATCTTGAAGCCCATCTGCGGCCCCCCTCGATCAAAGGTCGGGGGCATCTACGGGGGCGGGCGGGGGCGCGTCAAGGCGGGCATTGATTTTCGCCGCCGATTGGGCCAAACCCGCGCGACCATGTCCAACAAGAGGCCGCCGCCCATGACCCGCATCGACGCCAGATTCGCAGAGCTTCGCGCCGCCGGGCGCAAGGCGTTCGTTTCCTACATCATGGCGGGCGATCCCGATGCCGAGACCTCGCTCGAGGTGATGAAGGGGCTGCCGGGCGCGGGGGTGGACATCATCGAGCTGGGCGTGCCCTTTACCGATCCGATGGCCGACGGGCCGACCATTCAGCTGGCCGGTCAGCGGGCGCTGGCGGGGGGGATGACGCTGGAGAAGACGCTGGCGATGGCGCGGGCCTTTCGCGAGGAGGACGATGTCACGCCCATCGTGCTGATGGGCTATTACAACCCGATCTACAATCGCGGCGTCGAGCGGTTCCTGGAGGATGCCAGGGCGGCGGGGATCGACGGGCTGATCGTGGTGGACCTGCCGCCCGAGGAGGATGACGAGCTGTGCATCCCGGCGGCGGAGGCGGGGCTCAACTTCATCCGGCTGGCCACCCCCACCACCGATGACAGGCGCCTGCCCAAGGTGCTGCAGAACACCAGCGGGTTCGTCTATTACGTGTCGATCACCGGCATCACCGGCGCGGCGGCGGCGGAGGCGGGCGACGTGGGCCCCGAGGTGGCGCGGATCAAGGCGCAGACCGACCTGCCCGTGATCGTGGGATTCGGCATCCGCACGCCCGAGACCGCCGAGACCATCGCCAGCGTCGCCGATGGCTGCGTCGTGGGCTCGGCCATCGTGGGCGAGATGGCGGCGGGCCGGTCGGTGGACGAGGTGCTCGGGTTCGTGCGCGGGCTCGCCGAGGGGGCGCACCGCGCCTGAGCCCCCGCGCCCGCCGTGCCGCGCCGCAACGTCCTGCTTGTCATCGGGGCGTGTTTCGCCTTTGCTGGTCGCGCGGAACGGGGGGAGATCATGCGCGGACTGTTGAAATGGGCGGGACGGATCGCGCTGGCGCTGGTGCTGGCGGCGGCCGCAGTGGGGCTGTGGAAGCGCGAGGAGATCGCGCGGCTGATGGCCGTCAACTCGCTGTTCTCCGAAGACCGGATCGTGGCGAATTTCTCGGGCATGGACCGCGCCTTTCTGACCGTGCCGGTGCCGCGCGGCGACGGGCCGGTTTCGGAGCTTGCGCAGGGGCCGGAAATGGAGTTGCCGCCGGCGGCGGCGGCGTGGATCGAGGCGCGCGCGGTCACCTCGCTGCTGGTGCTGCACCGGGGCCGCATCGTGCACGAGAGCTATCATCGGGGCACGCAGGCGCAGGATCGCCGGATCAGCTGGTCGGTGGCCAAAAGCTTTGTCGGGCTGCTGGTGGGGATATCGCTCGAGCGCGGCGAGTTCGGCTCGCTGGACGATCCCGTGACGCGCCATGCCCCGGCGCTGACGGGCAGCGCCTATGACGGGGTGACGCTGCGCCAGTTGCTGCAGATGACGGCAGGGCTGGAATTCGACGAGGATTATCTCGACTATCATTCCGACATCAACCGCATGGGTCGGGTGCTGGCGCTGGGGCGCTCGATGGACGGCTTTGCCGCCGGGCTGACGGCGCGTGCCGCCCCGCCGGGCGAGCGTTGGAAATACGTCTCGATCGACACGCATGCGCTGGCGATGGCGCTGCGCGGGGCGACGGGGCTGCCCCTGCCCGAGTTGCTGTCGCGGCGGATCATCGCGCCGCTGGGCCTGGAGGCACAGCCCTATTACCTGAGCGATGGCGAGGGCGTGGCCTTCGCGCTGGGCGGGCTGAACCTGACCACGCGCGATTATGCACGCTTTGGCCGGATGGTGGCGGAGATGGGCCGCCATGACGGGCGGCAGATCGTGCCCGAGGCCTGGATCGCCGCCTCGACCGTGCCAAGCGCGCCGACACCGGAGGGCGGGCTGCGATACGGGCTGCATTGGTGGATGCCCGCCGATGCGCGCGAGGGCGAATTCTATGCCCATGGCATCTATGGGCAATATATCTACGTAGACCGCGCCCGCGACGCGGTGATCGTGGTCACCTCCGCCGACCGGGGCTTTCGCGAACCGGGGGTGCGCACGGGCAATATCGAGGTGCTGCGCAGCATCGCCGCCGCGCTCTGAACGGCGCTTGTCACCGCGCGCGCGGGCGCTATGCTCTGAGCGCGAGCCGGAAGGTGCCGCGTGCGCCGCCAAGCCAGCCTTTCACGCAAGCCGAGAAGGAAGGGCAAGACATGACATTCATCGCGATGAACCGGTTCCGGGTGAAGCCGGGCTTCGAGGACGGGTTCGAACGGATGTGGGCCGAGCGCGAGAGCCATCTCTCGACCGTGCCGGGCTTTCGCGAGTTCCGCCTGCTCAAGGGGCCGGAAGGCGCGGATCACCGGCTCTATTCCAGCCATGTCATCTGGCAGAGCCGCGCCGATTTCGAGGCCTGGACCAAGTCCGAGGCGTTTCGCGCCGCGCACAAGGATGCGGGCAACCGCACCACGCAGGACGCGCTGATGGGCCCGCCGGAATTCGAGGGCTTCGAGACGGTGCTCGAGGAAAGCTGAACGCGGAAAGGGGGCGGGATGGCCGTGCGGATGGACGAACCCGAGAACGTGCTGGGCGGGCCGCTGGCCGAATGCTCGGCAGACCCGGTCACGGGGTTTTTCCGCGACGGGCATTGCAACACCTGCGCCGAGGATCGCGGCAGTCATACCGTCTGCGCGCTGATGACCGCCGAGTTCCTCGCCTTTTCCAAGTATGTCGGCAACGACCTGAGCACGCCGCGCCCCGAATTCGGGTTTGCGGGGCTGAAACCCGGGGATCAGTGGTGCCTGTGCGCCGGGCGGTTCCTGCAGGCCCATGAGGAGGGCTGTGCGCCGCAGGTGCGGCTGGCGGCCACCCATGCGCGCGCGCTCGACATCGTGCCGCTGGAGGTGTTGCAGCAGCACGCCGCCACCTGACGCCCTCGCGCGCCACCACCCGCGCGAAAGCGAAAGCCCCGGCTGCATGGCCGGGGCTTTGACGTCTTGGGGCGGGGTCCGGGCGGCAGGGCTCAGCCGCCGCTCTCGATGTCGAAGCCGAGATGGCGCGCGACGGTGTAGATATCCTTGTCGCCGCGCCCGCACATGTTCATGACCAGCAGGTGGTCGCGCGGCAGGCCGGGGGCGATCTTGGCCACATGGGCAAGCGCGTGCGAGGGCTCGAGCGCAGGGATGATGCCCTCGGTCTCGCAACACAGCTGGAACGCCTCCAGCGCCTCCTCGTCGGTGATCGAGACATATTGCGCGCGGCCCGTCTCGTGCAGCCAGCTATGCTCGGGTCCGATGCCGGGATAGTCGAGCCCCGCCGAGATCGAATGCCCTTCGAGGATCTGCCCGTCATCGTCCTGCAACAGATAGGTCCGGTTGCCGTGCAGCACACCGGGGCGACCGCCGGTCAGCGAGGCGCAATGCTCCATCCGGTCGTCGACACCGTGACCCCCGGCCTCGACCCCGATGATGCCGACCTCCTTGTCGTCGAGGAACGGGTAGAAGAGGCCCATGGCATTGGACCCGCCGCCGATGGCGGCCACGAGCGTATCGGGCAGACGGCCCTCGGCCTCGTGCATCTGCTCGCGCGTCTCACGCCCGATGATCGACTGGAAATCGCGCACCATCGCCGGATAGGGATGCGGCCCCGCCACCGTGCCGATGCAGTAGAACGTGTCGCGCACGTTCGTCACCCAGTCGCGCAGCGCGTCGTTCATCGCGTCCTTCAGCGTGCCGCGCCCCGACGTCACCGGCACCACCTCGGCCCCCAGAAGCCGCATGCGGAACACGTTGGGCGCCTGCCGCTCGACATCATGCGCGCCCATGTAGACCACGCATTTCAGTCCGAACTTGGCGCAGACCGTGGCGGTGGCCACGCCGTGCTGCCCCGCGCCCGTCTCGGCGATGATGCGGTGCTTGCCCATGCGGCGGGCGAGGATGATCTGGCCCAGCACGTTGTTGATCTTGTGCGCGCCCGTGTGGTTCAGTTCGTCGCGCTTGAGGTAGATCTTCGCGCCGCCCAGCCGCTCGGTCAGCCGCTCGGCATGGTAGAGCGGCGAGGGGCGGCCCACGTAATGGGTCCACAGGTGATGCATCTCGGCCCAGAAATCGGGATCGGTCTTGGCGTGCTCGTAGCGCTCTTCGAGTTCGAGGATGAGCGGCATCAGCGTCTCGGAGACGAAGCGCCCGCCGAAATCGCCGAACCGGCCCTTTTCGTCGGGGCCGGTCATGAAGGAGTTGAATAGGTCGTTCATCGGGTCATTCCCTGCATTTTTCATCGCGCTCCGGCATCCCGGGCTATGCGCGCCATTCACAGCGCGCGCGCCGGGAGACACAGACACAACGCCTAGGCGTGCGCGTCGATATACCAGTCGTCACAGTGGGATATATGCGAAAACACCCGGTTGTAACCATGCCCCGTGAGCAGGCCGTGGATTTTTTCGCGCATCGGGGTGAAATTATGCTCGCAGGTGATGACGCGGAAGCGGTATTTCCCGAAATCGACCGCGCTCAGGATTTCCAATTCGCTGCCCTCGGTATCCACCGACAGATAATCGACCTGCCGGGGCGCACCGTGTTTCTCCAGCATGTCCATCAGCGAGATGGTTTGCACGGTATAGACCTCGCCGGGCCGCGTGTCGCGGCGGCGACCGTCGGAGCGGTCGAAGGCCGTCAGGGTGGACAGCGTCCCCTCCTCCAGCATTCGGAATTCGAGCCTTTCGCCGGTATTGCGCCAGACGCAATCGAATTCCAGCGCGCAATCGCGGTTGGCGCGAAGGGCGGCGTGCCAGGCGCGGCCCGGCTCGGCGAGGATGCCGGACCAGCCGAAGCTCTTTTCCAGCAGGTGCGAATTGCTCAGGTCCACCCCGTCCGTCGCGCCGAACTCGACGAAATAGCCGCCCCGTTTCATGCCGCAGGCAAGCCACGCAAAGACATCCTGCCCGAACTGCGCGCGGCTCACCCCCTCGCCGCAGGTCTGGAGGACAAAGCCAAGCAGGGCGCGCGCGTCGCGTTCGCATCCGCGCAGGCGGTCCGCCTTGTCGGCGGTCATGATGCTGAAACCGGGAAATGCGATCATAGGAAAATGACGACGTGAAAGGTTGCAACTGGAGTTGCCGCCCCAAGGGAAACGGCCCCCGCCGCCGAAAAAGACGCCGGGTTGCACGAGTATTGCGCGCCCTGCCCCACAAGGCAAGGCGCGCGTGCGCGTCCGTATCAGTATTCCACAACCGCGCGGATCGATTCGCCCCGGTGCATGAGGTCGAACCCGTGGTTGATCTCGTCCAATGTCAGCTTGTGCGTGATCATCGGGTCGATCTCGATCATGCCCGACATGTACATGTCGACGATTTTCGGCACATCCGTGCGGCCGCGCGCGCCGCCGAAGGCGGTGCCGCGCCAGACCCGGCCGGTGACAAGCTGGAAGGGGCGCGTCGCAATCTCGGCGCCTGCGGGGGCCACGCCGATGATCACGCTCTCGCCCCAGCCCTTGTGCGCGGCCTCGAGCGCGGTGCGCATGACCTGCACATTGCCCGTGGCGTCGAAGGTGTAATCCGCGCCG
>ENA-ORCV01000802-ORCV01000802.1-marine-metagenome-genome-assembly--contig:-NODE-802-length-14341-cov-35.454150_pt1 | contig 14341 bp, 12 predicted proteins | sample MGYA00237779_ERZ508509 | MGnify/ENA primary metagenome ERZ508509 (study PRJEB26180, sample SAMN06268772) | marine metagenome | isolation source: Bioluminescent Bay, La Paraguera, Puerto Rico | place... | reverse complement strand
TGACACTATCCCGAAAAGTGTGTAAATAGATTTTAGGGTTAGTTAGAGTTTTATACGGTTTTCAAACATAATCATAAATTGGTTTAGGATCATGCCCCAATCTCGAATGGGCATGGTCCATTTTTTTGTTGCTTCCATGATTGCTAAGAATACCGATTTCAGGACTGCTTCATCGGTTGGGTAGGAAAGCTTGTTTTTGGTGTATTTTCTGATTTTTCCATTCAGGTTTTCAATGATGTTGGTCGTGTAGATAATCTTTCTGATTTCCAGGGGGAAGTCCAGAAAGGCGGTCAGTTCTTCCCAGTTGTCTCTCCAGCTTTTGATCGCATAGCCGTATTTTTGTCCCCATTTGGTCTCCAGCTGATCCAGGGCGAGCTGGGCTACATCGCGATTGGCAGCGGTGTAGATTTCCTTCATGTCGGCAGTAAACGCTTTCCGGTCTTTCCAGACCACAAAACGGCAGGCATTGCGGATCTGATGGACGATGCAGATCTGTTTGGTGGACAGTGGAAACACGCTCCGGATTGCCTCAGTGAAGCCTTTGAGATTGTCTGTAGCAGTCACCAGAATGTCCTCGACTCCTCTGGCTTTAAGGTCGGTCAGGACGCTTAGCCAAAAGGATGCGGACTCGTTTTTGCCCAGCCAGAGGCCAAGGACTTCTTTCTTTCCGTCGGTTCGGAGGCCTACGGCTAAGTAGATGGTCTTATCGATGACTTTGGAGTTTTCCCTGACTTTGAACACAATTCCGTCCATCCAAACGATACAGTAAACCGATTCCAGTGGTCTGTTCTGCCAGATAGTTACATCCTGAGCTACCCGTTCAGTGATCCTTGAGATGGCTGAGGTGGAGATATCAAAGTTGTACAAGTCTTTGATCTGCTCTTCGATGTCGCTGACACTCATCCCTTTTGCGTATAGGGAGATGATGATGTTTTCTACCCCATCGGCAATGTTCTTCCGCTTGGGCACCAACATCGGCTCGAAAGAGCTTTTCCGGTCTCTGGGTACTTGGATTTCAGCTTCACCGTACTGGTTTCGAAGTTTCTTCCTGCTGTGGCCATTGCGGGTATTATCCCCGGTAGATTCCCCGTGTTTTTCGTAGCCCAGATGATTATCCATCTCTCCTTCGAGGATGGCTTCTACGCCCCGTTTTTGGAGTTGGCCGAGAAAAGCATAGAGCTCTTCTCCGTTTTTGAACTGCTTGAGGAATTCCTCGCTGAATGCATCTTCTTTTTTCATAGCTTTAAGTGTGTGAAGGTACCCCGAAAAAGTTATTTCCGTAATTTTTCCAGGCCTTTGAAAGGGCCGAAAAATTCCAGAACAACTTTTCCTACCATTTACACACTTATCGGGACGCTACCTTTTTTTTTGCTGTTTAGCTAATATCAAGATACCGCATATGTTAGTGAGATATCAAAAATTTGAGTAAAATATAGGGCTTGGCTTAAGGAAAGGCTGACTACGGTAAACTTTTCAAAGTTTAACTGGTATAACAAGCAGGGCTGCAATACTTGCATCCATTTGACTGTTTAAAAGTTCTTTTTGCTTTGGCCATTGCAGTGTTGCAGTTGCCGTGCCAACCTAGGGATTTGTAAAACTGGGGGAAATAAGGACATCCTTCTTTGTGTACCTCATGATCTCCGTTGGATTGTGCTTGGCTGTTGACGACGAATACAGGCATGTTAAATAATTTTTGTGGTTAAAGATTCAATTTCAATTTCGCTATATTCTTAAGGAAAGGCTTTATGGTTTAGATCCTGTTGACAATAATTGTCAGCTTTTCTACTCACTAAGGAGAATAGGGCTGATGTAGATTTACTTAGAGGATGGTTTGTCTTTTAATAGAGAGGATGTATTTCCATTCATTTAGATTTTTCTCAAAATTTGGTTTCCTCTATGGACTATTCTTGTGAATAGTATTTGACTTGTATACCTTCCATATGTCAAACAGGCTAAATAATATTTTCGGATCATGAGAAGTGGGGCCAATATCAAGCTATAGCTTTCAAAAGAAGAGAAAGAAAGCATGAGGAAGAACAAAGTCAAGCTTTCGGATATTTTGGACTTTTCCGCTGATGAGATTGAAATTTTATTAAATGTTTCTGAGTCAAGAGCCAGGGAAATCCATGCTTTAGCCGATTTCCAACAAGTACCCTCTATCGGGATTAATTTTGCCAAAGACTTGATATCAATGGGTTTTTACAGCATCGATGACTTGCTAGGTAAGGATGGTGCTGATTTAACAGATCTTCATGAAAAACATATTGGTTATAAAACTGACCCCTGTGTGGAAGACCAATTTCGCTTAATTGTTTATTTCGCTAAAACCAAGGATTACTCCAAGAACTGGTGGGACTTTACGTCAGAGCGAAAGGCATTTAGAGCGGAATTTGGATACCCAAAAGATAGACCTGAAAAGAATTGGACTGAAATACTATAAATGCTAGGCTGGTAAAGAGAGAACCTGAATAGATCATTACAGTTACAGTAACTAGTTATATCCCCTTAGGATAATGCTTCAATCGCAAGGTTATTCACCTACCATAGCCCGCTTGGAACCCTAGTTCCTTCCAACCCTTACTTGGGAGCGACTAGGGAGATGATAGGGAGCCAATGGGATGATAGTGGGAGGAAGTATAGCTTATCCCCAGCTTATGTATAGGGTTATTTGAGCGAAGGCTTGGCAGAAAGTAGGAGGGGGACAGTACAATGCTTCAAAATTCTCACCTTTGGGTATAAGATATGCTGGCATTGAAAATGTACTTATCTGCCATAAGGACAAGGATTATATTTTCTTGGCTCTCCTGGATAGAAAAAAGGATGAAGTAGATAGACTGGAGCCATCGTGGATCTGAACTTTTAGCCCACTGCCTGCCTTTGGTTTTTCATATCAGAAGAAGGAAATACTAAATAGAAATTGCCGAAATATTGAAATGACTCAAACAGAACTTATAATTTTAAATTTTACAGAGATTAGGAGAAAAAGCATCAAACTTTGGAATGGATTGCCTGAGCGCTATTATCATTGGAAACCTGATGAAAATGCTATGACTGCCATAGAAATCGTCAGACACGTTTTGGAGGCGGATTATGGATGGTATATTATCATCAACAATGGAAGTATGGCTGACTATCAAACGCCCTGGAAAAACCGACCCTTTTTGAGTATTGTTGATGAACTTGAATTTGCTGAACCTTATAGAAATCAATTTTTAGAAAGCGTTCGGCAATTTTCGGAGAAGGAATTGAATGAAAGGGAAATCATTCATCCCGGAAATGGTGAGAAGAAATTGCTTGGAAAATATTTGCTGCGGATTGGATATCATGAATCAATTCATGCAGGGCAATTTCTATCTTATTTAAGAGCAATGGGAATTGATCGGCCGAATATTTGGGATTGAAAGGAGGGAATGCTCCTCGGAAGGATGTTTATATGAATCACTCCTCTGGTTCCTTAATTGCCAAGTTGTGAATTTGCATGTCTCAAATAAATAAAAAGCCTAAAAATTGAATGGATTATCCTTAAAGTATCAAGAATTAAAATCTGTTGTAGCATTTCATATATTCTTAGTCTTCGAGAGATCAAATGATTGAAAGGCTTTATGACAGTTATTGACAGATTTACATTCTGTGATTAGCGATTTTTAATTGTTTTTTGCCAAAATTTGTCCAAATTAATTTTTTTAGAATTCAATGTAAAAATGACCATTAAAGAATCTTTTGGGGAACACATTAGGAAGTTAAGGGAGGAAAATGAACTTCCTTTAAGAAAAGTTGCTGCTGTACTGGATATAGATCCGTCTACACTTAGCAAGATTGAAAGAGGGGAACGATCTGCAAACAAAGAAATGATTCCTGTTTTAGCAGAACTATTCAAAAAAGATATTGAAACGCTGGGGTTGATTCTACTCAGCGATAAAGTAGCATATGATTTAAGGGATGAAGAAAACCCAAATGAAATTCTCAAAGTAGCGGAGGAGAAAATCAAGTATTTAAAAACTAAAAGCCATCAGCAAGGTAAAATAGATTTTGACAAGCAATGACCATTGAGGAACTTGTAGGAAAATATCGTTCGGACAGGGTAAGTTGCCTTAAAGCGGCTTACAATGAAACGCAAGTGCGTAACGACTTTATTGATCCGCTTTTGAAGTGTTTTGGGTGGGATGTGGATAATAATAAGGGAAAAACACAATTCCTGAGAGATGTTATTCAGGAAGAATATATTGAGGTAGAAGATGAAACAACCAAAAAGAATCCCGATTATACGTTACGCATCAACGGTACCAGAAAGCTGTTTGTTGAAGTCAAAAAGCCTTCGGTTAATATTTTAAAATCTGCCAAAGCTGCTTTTCAAACAAGAAGATACGGCTGGAACGCCAATCTTGGTATTTCGATTCTAACCAATTTTGAACACCTCATTATCTATGATTGTAGGTTCAAACCAGATGTTTCTGAAAATGAACAAATAGCCCGAGTCAGAATTTTCAATTTTGAAGAATATGTTGAGGCCTTTGACGAGATTCAGGAACTAATTTCTTTTAATGCAGCCAATTCCGGTCGGCTGGATGACCTGTTTTCCATTTATGAGCGAAAAGGGCAAACTTTTGATGACTATTTCTTGAAGCAAATCGAAGAATGGCGAAAAAAATTAGCCATTACCGCTATTGAGAAAAATAATAGCCTGGATGATGAAGACATCAACTTTTTGATTCAACGGCTACTTAATCGGATTATCTTCCTGAGAATTTGTGAAGACCGAACGATCGAAAAGTTTGAAACGTTAAAAAATATTAAAAGCTATGATGAGCTGAAACACCTTTTTCAACAGTCGGATAAAAAATTTAACTCTGGTCTGTTCGACTTCATTGAAGATACACTTTCGCTCAAAATTGACATTGACTCTGAAGTACTAATCGAGATTTTTAATGAACTCTATTATCCATTAAGCCCGTATGATTTTTCCGTTGTTGACCCGACAATTTTAAGCCAGATCTACGAGAGATTTTTAGGAAGTCGTATTGTTCTCGAAGAAGGGAGACAACTCTCCATTCTGGAAGAGCCTGAAGTTTCGGCATCCAATGGTGTTGTTCCGACTCCCAAAATCATTGTAGAGCAAATCATTAAAGACACCTTGTCTCCGATGATGATTGGGAAGACCTTTGATGATATTAGCACAATAAAAATTGCGGATATATGCTGTGGTTCAGGAACCTTCCTTATTTCTGCCTATGACTTCATGCAGCAAAAGGTTCTGGAAAAACTGATTGAAGAAAATGCGAGTAGTAATGAGTTGGTTTATCAGCTGGATGAAACCACATCTGCACTTACTCTTAAAGCCAAGCGAAATATCCTTGAACAAAATATTTTTGGCATAGATATAAACCCCTATGCCACCGAAGTATCCGAATTCAGTTTGCTGTTGAAACTTTTAGAGGGAGAAAATAAAGCTACGGTTGACAACTTCATTAATCAACATGCTGAAAAAGTTCTACCAAGTCTCAAAGGAAATATTAAGTGTGGGAACTCACTCGTTGATTCCAAGTTCTTTGAGTTTATGCCAGAGGCGCTTGAAAATGACCAACTACTGCATAATGTCAAGCCATTTGATTGGGAAATAGAATTTCCTTTTTTGAAGGAAACAAAGGGTTTTGATGCAATCATTGGCAACCCTCCTTATGTACGTATCCAAAACCTTGTAAAATATGCTCCTGAGGAAATAAAGTACTATCAATCCAATACCTCCGGTTACAGTGTTGCCAAAAAGGAGACTATTGATAAATATTATGTCTTTATTCAACGAGCCATTGCCTTATTAAATGCAAATGGATTGCTTGGCTACATTGTTCCCCACAAATTTTTTCTTATCAAAGGAGGCAAAGCATTACGGGAGTTTATAACAACCAATGGTCAAATTTCAAAAATCACCCACTTTGGCGTTACACAGGTGTTTCCGGATCGATCGACATATACGGCTATCTTAATTCTTCAAAAAGCTAAAAAGACAGACTTCCAATTTAAGCGTGTTAGAAAAATCACACCTGAAATACTTGAGAAACAAGATGCCTTTGTTTCATACCAAACAGATGCTTTCAATGCTGATCCATGGATATTCCTTTCACCGGATACTGAAAAAGTCTTTAACAAGCTTCGTTCTGAGCAGTCCGTTCCGTTAAAAGAATTGGCAGAAATATGTGTGGGTCTACAAACCAGTGCGGATAGGATTTACATTTTTGAGCCGGAAAGCGAAACATCAAATACATATAGGTTTACCAAGAATGGGAGACAATGGGAAGTTGAAAAAGGAATATGCCTTCCGGCTATTTATGACTTGTCATTTGGCTTATTTGATACCATATCAGCCAATGCCCGGATTATATTTCCTTATTCAGTTGGAGATGATTGGGCCCATTTATTCAGCAAAGAATATTTTGAAAGTAACTTTCCGCTTGCCTTGACTTATTTGCAGGAGCATAAGCCGCAATTGGAAAAAAGAAGCTTGCAAGGGAAAAACCCCAAATGGTTTCAATTTGGACGTTCTCAAAGCCTGACAAGGTTTCACAATACGCCAAAACTTGTTTGGTCTGTTTTAGCAACCAGTCCGCCCTATGCTCTTGACAATAATGATTTACAATTCACTGGTGGAGGAAACGGTCCTTATTACGCATTAATAAACAGATCAGATTATTCACTGCTGTACTTCCTTGGTATTTTATCGCATCCTCTGTTTGAGAATATGATCAAAGCTGGTGCTAGTGAATTTAGAGGAGCTTATTATTCTCATGGTAAGCAGTTTATTGAAAATATTCCTATACGACAGATTGATTTCTACAATACTTCCGAAGAAGAAAAATACAACACCATTATTAAACTGGTAGAAACCTTGATCAAAACGAAAGTACAACTCAAAAATGCAGCTTACGGATCAAAAAGAACGGTACTCCAAAGAAAAGCGGACACACTCTTTGATCAATTAATTCAAAGCATCAACAGCTTGTATGGGATCAGTGAGGAGGAATTTAGCTTGGTTATGAATGATGATATGTTCACCACAGAATTAGCAATAGAAGAATAATGGGACAGCTAAAAGAAAATATAAGTGCTCAAAAGTTAAGAGGCGGTTATTATACCCCTCAGGCTATTGCTGACTTTTTATGTCAATGGAGTATTGATATAAATACTGATAGGATTTTAGAACCAAGTTGTGGTGATGGGAATTTTATCGAATCTGCAATACTTCGGTTCAAAGAATTGGGGATTGATGGAGAAGACTTGAAAGATCGAATCAAAGGAATTGAATTATTGGAAGAAGAATCATTGAAAGCTAAAGCCAGGGCTGCCAAATTGGGATTGAATTCTAATACCATCGTTAACAACGACTTTTTCCATTATATCAGTAGCAATGGAGTAGAGAAATATGATGTAGTCATTGGCAACCCTCCTTTCATCCGCTATCAAAGCTTTCCCGAAGAACACCGTAAGTTGGCTATTGGAATGATGCAGAACTTGGGTTTGAACCCCAATAAACTCACCAATATCTGGGTTCCTTTTTTAGTCATCTCCGCTTCCTTATTGAAAGATAATGGCAGAATGGCAATGGTGATTCCAGCTGAACTGTTTCAAGTGAAATATGCCGCAGAAACAAGGGTTTTTCTCTCTAAGTTTTTTGAACGTATTACAATTATCACTTTCAATAAATTGGTTTTTGCCAATATTCAACAAGAAGTGGTATTGCTGCTATGCGAAAAGAAAGTACAGCATGGAAAAGGAATAAGAGTAATTGAATGTAAAAATTTGGAGGAATTAGAGTCAATCAATTTTAAAGTGATCAACGGTTCCAACGTGAAGCCTATCGACCATACTACTGAAAAGTGGACAAAGTACTTTCTTAATGAAGATGAAATCAGTCTTCTTAGAAGATTGAAAAAAGATAGACGGGTTATCACTTGTGGAGATATCATGGAAGTAGATGTTGGGTTGGTAACTGGCAGAAACGAGTTTTTCATGATGAAAGAGGAGCAGGTAAAAGAATGGAAATTGGGAAAATATACCATTCCTGTAGCCAGCAAATCCAACCAATTGAAGGGAGTTACATTTTCAGAAAAGGATTTTACCGATAATTCCAAAGCACAAAATGCTATTCATTTGTTCATCCCGCCCAACGAAGATTTTGAGAAGTTGCCGAAGGTTTGTCAGAGGTATATTGAGTATGGTGAGCAACAAGGATTTAACACCGGCTACAAAACACGGATAAGAAAACGCTGGTATATCACCCCGTCTTTATGGGTGCCGGACGCTTTTGCATTGCGACAAGTTGGCGATTATCCCAAACTTATCTTGAATGAAACAGGTGCTTCTTCCACAGACACTATTCACAGGGTAAGATTTAAGGAGGGCGTAAATAGAAGTATGGCTGCCATTTCATTTCTAAACTCACTTTCATTTGCCTTTTCAGAAATCACCGGTCGCAGTTATGGAGGTGGCGTGATGACCTTTGAGCCTACAGAAATTGAAGAGATACAAATTCCCGTTTTAGCTGACTTAGACATAGATTTTGATCAGGTGGATGCCCTGATTCGTCAGCGAAAAATTGAAGCGGTATTGGATATAGTGGATGAAGCTTTATTGATAAAGCATCATGGGTTTGAAAAAACAGATGTGGATGCATTGCGAGGGATTTGGCAGAAGTTATCTCAACGAAGAATTAATAGGAAAAGGAAATGAGAAATAAAATCTTCATAAGTCATGCCACACCTGATGATGACGATTTCACCAAATGGTTATCGTTGAAACTAATTGGCTTGGGTTATGAAGTCTGGTGCGATATTCTTTTTTTGGATAAGGGAGTTGATTTTTGGAGTAAAATAGAAAACGAAATTAGAGAAAACACCTGCAAATTTTTATTAGTATTGTCAACTGCCGGAAATCATCGGGAGGGCGTTCTGAAAGAATTGGCGGTTGCGACCAAAGTAAAGAAGCAATTGCAAGATGATACATTCATTATGCCACTCGCTATTGATGAAACACTTTCCTATGACGACATTAATATTGAAATTGTCCGTTTAAATGCCATCGACTTCAAAAAATCATGGGCGAAGGGATTACAAGACCTATTGGATGCTTTTGAAAAAAAGAACGTCCCAAAGAATCCACCAGACCTATCCAAAAGTAATTTACTTTACCAGCAGATTTTCCTCCATGACAAAAGCGCTATTGAGAAAGAAGAAGTTTATGAATCGAACTGGTTCCCAATTATTTCCTTTCCCAAGGAACTGAGATTTCACAAATACGATTGGAGGCTACCAAATAATTTTGACGTAAGAACGCTTACTTTTCCGGCAATCCGTTTTAAACAACATCTATGTACGTTTGCATGGGAGTATGATTTCATGCACCAATTACCAAAAACTGAGGCCTACAACAGCAGTGAAACGATTCGCATACCAACTGCTGATATTCTATCAGGCGAATATGATTCAGATTTTATTCGAAATTATGAATGTCAAAGACTGATCGTCCAGCTTATCAATAAGGCATTTGAAATGAGAATGAAAGATAAAGAAGTCCGAGAATATCAAATGTCGAACACTTTCGCCTATTGGATTGAAAAAGGAAAACTGGAAAAGGACAAGTTTCAAAAGGTGCAAATGGTTGGCAAACTGAAAGAAAAAAACTGGCATTTTGGTATCTCGGCAGCAGGTAAGTTATATCCCTTTCATGTCCTGATGGTTTCAACCCGTATCATTTTCACCCAGGATGGAGTTAATCTGATTGAGTCAAAAAGTATACAGCACTCATCCCGCAGAAGACAGGGGAAAAATTGGTGGAATGACAAATGGCGTAAGAAATTACTGGCGTTCATTCGGTTTATTTCTGACAATGACGACTCTTTTTATTTGGAAATGGGTAGTGAAGAAAAAGTCGAAATATCCAACGAACCTATTAAATTCATTGGAAAAGTGAGCTATGTGGCTCCTTCCGAAAACACGTTGGAAGAAGAATCAGAATTAGCGGATATAAACGACTATGAAGAAGACACTGAAGAATTAGATGAAGTTGAAGACGTTGAATGAAAGAATTAATTTACATAGATGAACCAAATATCCTGTTTGCACACGGACAAAAGTGTACGGATGCAAGGGACGGCTTAGCTCTTTTTGGGCCTTTAAACCAAATCTATGGTATTAAAAGCGGAGTAATTGCAACTCAAAACGGCTTACGCATTTTTAAAGAGTACCTCAATAGAATTCAAAAGCCAATCTATAATCAGAATAATATTACCCGACCTATGTTCCCGGGTTTTGAGGCCGTGTTTGGGTGCAAATGGGAATCACAAAACATGGTTTTCAAAGAGGTATCAGATGAAGAAATTGGCAAATACTTATACAATGCCAGTACTCACAAGCGGACTTATGATTTGGTAACACTGTTTATAGAAAAGATAATTTCAACAAAGAAAAATGATGAAGAAAGGGTTGATGTTTGGTTTGTAATTGTTCCTGACGAAATCTACAAATATTGTCGTCCCAATTCAGTACTCCCAAAAGAATTGATCCAAACAAAATCCTTAATCTCAAAATCTAAAGCGAAAACTTTTCAATACACCCCAACCCTATTTGAGGATTACAACAAGGAATTACAGGAAGTAGAGAAAGAAGTAAAAACTTACAACTATGATGCACAGTTTCACGACCAATTAAAAGCTCGCTTGCTGCAACATACTATTCCAACACAGATACTTCGAGAAAGTACTTTAGCATGGAGAGATTTTAAAAACACCTTTGGTGCTCCAATAAGAGATTTCAGCAAGATTGAAGGTCACTTAGCATGGACAATTTCAACAGCGGCATATTATAAAGCCGGAGGAAAACCATGGAAACTTGGTGACATTAGAGAAGGAGTTTGTTATTTGGGACTGGTTTACAAGAAAATTGAGAAAAGTAAAAATCCTAAAAACGCGTGCTGTGCGGCCCAGATGTTTTTAGACAATGGTGATGGAACCGTATTTAAAGGAGAGGTCGGACCTTGGTACAATCCGGAAAAAGGAGAATATCACCTTAAACCCAAGGAAGCAAAAGCATTGTTGACTCAAGCACTGGAATCCTATAAAGAGAGAAATGGAGGCTACCCAAAAGAAGTTTTCATACATGCCAAAACTCGATTTAACAATCAGGAATGGAATGCCTTTAAAGAAGTTACTCCAAAGGATACAAACCTTGTCGGAGTAACAATAACCAAAACAAAACCTTTGAAACTCTACAGATCAGAAGGAGCCTATCCGATTATGAGAGGGAATGCCTTTGTGGTGAATGAAGCAAGTGCCTTTTTGTGGACAGTTGGTTTCGTGCCAAAGACACAATCTACTCTTTCAATGGAAGTTCCCAATCCTATCTTCATTGAAATAAATAAAGGAGAAGCTGACATCAAACAAGTATTGAAGGATATTCTCGCATTGACTAAATTGAATTACAATGCTTGCATCTATGCGGACGGAGAGCCAGTAACATTACGTTTTGCAGACAAGATTGGTGAGATTCTTACAGCCAGTACAAAAATTAAAGCACCACCACTTGCATTCAAATATTACATATAACCAAGCCCATCAGACACACACATTGTCAAGCCCCGTAAGCCAACGCTCCGAACAAAGCTTGCCAAAGAGTGTGTAAGCTCCACCCAAAAAGAAAAAATTAAAATCTTTCTTCCCTTCAGTAAAAATTTAAACTCCAACACACCGAACGTAGGTACGAATCCAAATTTGGATAACTTGAACCCGAATATAGCGACAGTAAAGAGCTGAAAATAAAAAGAATTAAGAAGGCCAACCTGGTCTTGTTTGGTCTTTGGTTCAATAATTACCTGAAGACCAAGCGTCTCAATGCTAGCTTTCCTGTTGTGATCAAAGAAATCAAGATTGAGAAACAGAGGGATATAGAATACCTGTACGTCGACCTCGAACTGAAGAATCAAAGTGGGGAAATAATGCTGATCAAAGAAATACAACAGCATCATATGAATGGGCCTTATGATCTTTTTAAACTATCGGATCCATCTGGAAGAACCAAAAAAAGCTTTTATGAGCCTCGGGAGCTATTCAAGTAGCCTCTGAAAATCAAAGATGGAGAATCCATCATTAAAAATTATCGTATGCAAATTCTTCCGCAGATGAAGGGAAAGAAACTTTATTTTCAGTATCAAGTGATAAGCACCGACCGAAAGGGGTATACTTCGAAGGCTGAATGGTTCAAGGTTTTTTTAAGATAGCTACCGTCGTGATGAATAAAATAATTTTCGATTTTAAATACTTTAGACAATGAACATAACTTTGATAGAAGCCTTAGGAATAGGGGGCTTTATTCTTTCATTAGTTTCAATTGGAATCACGATTGTTCTCGAAATTAGAAGAACACGTGGCAGAATCGAAGTGAAAATTAAAAGTACTAAAAAGGAAACAGGTAAGTCAAGGAGTTATTTGAAGTATGAAGTCGAGATAGTTAACAAAAGTCTTGAAAAAAGATATGTCCGGGCAATATATCAGCATAATCTACTAGGGCGTTGGAACCTTTTTTTTGTAAAAAATCATAAAAATAAAAGTCAAATAAAATCTTGGTTTCTCAAAGAAGAGTTTGATAAATATAAGGCTTTGGAAAGAGGGGAAGCCTTAATTGAAAGTTATGAAATCCTTTATCAAAATCATGAATTCTCAAAAAAGGTATATTTAAAATTTTTGGTGATAGACTCCTTTGGGAAAAAGTACAGAAGTAGAGGGGTTTATATTGTTCCAAGCAATTGTGAAGAGGTATCTAGTAGGGGAGGGCTGCTCTACATTTGAGTCGATTGTTTAATTAGGGGGGGCTAATGGCTTTGTAGGGATTCCACGTCAAAGCTAGGAAGAGCTTGGTGATGATTTTACAGCCTTTTTTTCTTGCCATCCAAAAAGAAGAAGCTTGGTATAATGGTGGTGTTAGATGAGATTTGAAGACACTATCCCGAAAAGTGTGTAAATAGATTTTAGGGTTAGTTAGAGTTTTATACGGTTTTCAAACATAATCATAAATTGGTTTAGGATCATGCCCCAATCTCGAATGGGCATGGTCCATTTTTTTGTTGCTTCCATGATTGCTAAGAATACCGATTTCAGGACTGCTTCATCGGTTGGGTAGGAAAGCTTGTTTTTGGTGTATTTTCTGATTTTTCCATTCAGGTTTTCAATGATGTTGGTCGTGTAGATAATCTTTCTGATTTCCAGGGGGAAGTCCAGAAAGGCGGTCAGTTCTTCCCAGTTGTCTCTCCAGCTTTTGATCGCATAGCCGTATTTTTGTCCCCATTTGGTCTCCAGCTGATCCAGGGCGAGCTGGGCTACATCGCGATTGGCAGCGGTGTAGATTTCCTTCATGTCGGCAGTAAACGCTTTCCGGTCTTTCCAGACCACAAAACGGCAGGCATTGCGGATCTGATGGACGATGCAGATCTGTTTGGTGGACAGTGGAAACACGCTCCGGATTGCCTCAGTGAAGCCTTTGAGATTGTCTGTAGCAGTCACCAGAATGTCCTCGACTCCTCTGGCTTTAAGGTCGGTCAGGACGCTTAGCCAAAAGGATGCGGACTCGTTTTTGCCCAGCCAGAGGCCAAGGACTTCTTTCTTTCCGTCGGTTCGGAGGCCTACGGCTAAGTAGATGGTCTTATCGATGACTTTGGAGTTTTCCCTGACTTTGAACACAATTCCGTCCATCCAAACGATACAGTAAACCGATTCCAGTGGTCTGTTCTGCCAGATAGTTACATCCTGAGCTACCCGTTCAGTGATCCTTGAGATGGCTGAGGTGGAGATATCAAAGTTGTACAAGTCTTTGATCTGCTCTTCGATGTCGCTGACACTCATCCCTTTTGCGTATAGGGAGATGATGATGTTTTCTACCCCATCGGCAATGTTCTTCCGCTTGGGCACCAACATCGGCTCGAAAGAGCTTTTCCGGTCTCTGGGTACTTGGATTTCAGCTTCACCGTACTGGTTTCGAAGTTTCTTCCTGCTGTGGCCATTGCGGGTATTATCCCCGGTAGATTCCCCGTGTTTTTCGTAGCCCAGATGATTATCCATCTCTCCTTCGAGGATGGCTTCTACGCCCCGTTTTTGGAGTTGGCCGAGAAAAGCATAGAGCTCTTCTCCGTTTTTGAACTGCTTGAGGAATTCCTCGCTGAATGCATCTTCTTTTTTCATAGCTTTAAGTGTGTGAAGGTACCCCGAAAAAGTTATTTCCGTAATTTTTCCAGGCCTTTGAAAGGGCCGAAAAATTCCAGAACAACTTTTCCTACCATTTACACACTTATCGGGACGCTACCAAAA
>ENA-ORCV01000801-ORCV01000801.1-marine-metagenome-genome-assembly--contig:-NODE-801-length-14367-cov-2.964241_pt1 | contig 14367 bp, 11 predicted proteins | sample MGYA00237779_ERZ508509 | MGnify/ENA primary metagenome ERZ508509 (study PRJEB26180, sample SAMN06268772) | marine metagenome | isolation source: Bioluminescent Bay, La Paraguera, Puerto Rico | place... | reverse complement strand
TTATGTTTGGAGGATGGCGATCGAAAGTCTGCTACTGACCATTGAAGGCTCGCTCGCAATTGGAGCAGTCCTAGGTTTAATCATTGGAATCTTGCTTCCGCGCCCCAAGTTTGGGTGCGTGGTGCTATTGGTGGTGCCGGTAGCAATGATCTTCTTCATTAGCTGGTGGCAGGACCAACATCCGGAAAACTTGCGGTCAACAAGTGGACTCGATTTCGTGTTCGGACCCATTTGGCCAAGCCTTGGAGCGGTCGGGGCCTACTTTGTTGGGCTTTGGATTCGCTCTCTATTTGATAGGGACAAATAAGGGCCGCATTCCACTCAATTACCGACATTCTCCTACCGATAGTGCACCAGGCTCAACAGCACGCCGCCCGCGGTGTTGAACCACGCCGAACCGACCACCGCCTCGTGCACCGCGCCTTCGACCAGAATCCAGCCCGCCCCGAACAGCGAATATTTGCTGATGGCGCGCGTAGTCTTCCATTCCTGCAGCAGCAGGGCGCCCGCCATTCCCCATAGGGTGAGGTAGAGCCAGAAGGTCGGGATCGGATCGTCGATCGCCAGCGCGTTGGCCCAGAAGCGGTTCACGCCGGGAGGGATCACTGGCAGCATGGCGAACATGATCATGCGCTTGTGGATCTGCGGGCGGTTGCGGTTGCGGATCGCCATGGTGAACATGATCGCGAAGCCCGCAAAGGCGAGCAGGCCGAGGTAGAGCCCGTCCGTGCCCGGCGGCCGTCCGGCGAAATATCCGGCACCCGATGCGATGAGCTGCATCAGCAGGCCCATCATGATCACCGCCGTGGCATGGGCGATGCCCCCCATCCCGAGACTCCGATGCAGCTTGACGTTGCCCGCGCTTACCAGCCCCGTCTGCACCACCAGCAGCAGCATCCAGCTGACGAACAGCAGTGCATGCAGATGCACGATGGGCGGCGCGGGCGGGAAATTGCCTTGCAGCGCGGGCAGAGCGGAATGCATGCCGAACCCGGCAAAGACGAAGAAGCACATCACCAGCGCCAACCAGAAGAAGAAGGACGGCTGGAACCGGTGGGCGGCGCCCTGCGCCGTGTCTGCGCTTGTCATGAAAAGCCTCTCCCCAGCTGTTCTTTCCTGCTTGCTACCCCACTGTCGCTCCGCCTCCAAGCGACGCATTTCGTGATCCCAAGCTGTGCAGATGCAGCATGGCGATTTTTGCCCCGCAAATTTGCGCTGGATCATCGACAAGCGGCTGAAATTGGCTGAATCGATGTTCGATGGCCATTGATCGAGTGAGTCGATCAAACCAATCGCCACAAAGCGCTTTATTGCACTGCAAAAATCACTATCTGGGCCGCAAGAGTTACAGACATTCAATTCAAACAGGAGTTTTTCGATGGGAATTATCGGCAGCACGATCAAGCCGTTCAAGGCGACCGCTTTCCAGGCGGGCAAGGACTTTTTCGACGTCACGGAAAAGGACATTGAAGGCAAGTGGGCCGTGTTCTTCTTCTATCCGGCCGACTTCACCTTCGTCTGCCCGACCGAGCTGGAAGACCTGGGCGAGAAGTACGCCATGCTGCAGTCCATGGGCGTGGAAGTCTTCGCCGTGTCGACCGACACGCACTTCAGCCACAAGGCCTGGCACGACACGTCCGACAAGATCGGCAAGCTGCAGTATGCCTTCCTGGGCGACCAGCTGCACACGCTGAGCAACAATTTCGGCGTGCTGCGTGAGGAAATGGGCCTGGCCGACCGTGCGACCTTCGTGGTCGATCCCGACGGTGTGATCCAGATCATGGAAATCACCTGCGAAGGCGTGGGCCGCAATGCCAACGAACTGACCCGCAAGATCAAGGCTGCGCAGTACGTCCGCAACAACCCCGGCCAGGTTTGCCCGGCTGCGTGGGAAGAAGGCGCCGATACGCTGGCCCCCTCGCTTGACCTTGTCGGCAAGATCTAAGCCGAAACACAACTGATTAAGTCGATCCCGTCGAAACCGACGGGTCGCTCGAACGGCCCGGGGCGCTTCCATCCCTCCCCCCCCCCAACACCCCGGAAGCCCCCGGGCCGTTTTAATTCCTCCCCTATCTGGGGAGGGTTACCATCCGAAGGATGGTGGAGGGGCACGTTCCCCTTGAAAAGTCGCCTTTGACGAACAGGAGTTCCGCCATGCTCGACGCCAATATGACCCAGCAGCTGAAGCAATATCTCGGCAATTTGCGCGAGCCGATCGAACTGGTCGCGAGCCTGGGCGATGACGCGAAGTCGAGCCAGACGCGCGAGCTGCTGCAAGAAATTGCCGCCCTGTCGGACCTCGTCACCGCCAGCTTCGATGGCGACGACGCGCGCAGGCCCAGCTTTCTTATCCGCCGTGCGTCGGACCACTCCAAGGGCGTCCGCTTCGCTGGCCTGCCCATGGGTCATGAATTTACCTCGCTCGTCCTCGCCCTGCTGTGGGCCGGTGGCCATCCGCCCAAGGTGGAAACCGATGTGCTGGACCAGATCGCCGCGCTCGAAGGCGAGTTCGATTTCGAGATGTATTTCTCGCTCTCCTGCCACAACTGCCCCGACGTGGTGCAGGCGCTGACGCTGCTGGCTCTCCATAACCCGCGCATCACCGCCACGTTGATCGAAGGCGGCAGCTTCCAGCAGGAAGTGGACGAACGCGGCGTGATGGCCGTGCCCGCGACGTTCCTGAATGGCGAGATGTTCGCCAGCGGCAAGATGAGCGTCGAGGAACTGCTGCAGAAGCTCGATACCAACGCCTCTGCCAAGGCCGCGGCCAAGCTGGACGAGAAGGAGCCCTTCGAAGTGCTGGTGATCGGCGGCGGCCCCGCCGGTGCAGCCGCGAGCGTCTACACCGCGCGCAAGGGTTTCAGCACGGGCATCGCCGCCGAGCGTTTCGGCGGTCAGGTGCTCGACACGATGGGCATCGAGAACTTCATCTCCGTTCCCTACACCGAAGGGCCCAAGCTGGCCGCGCAGCTCGAAGCGCACGTCAAGGAATACCCCATCGACGTGATGAACCTCGCGACGGCGAAGAAGCTTATCCCGGCGAGCGAAGTCGGCGGCTATCACCAGGTAGAGTTGGAAAACGGTGCGGTGCTGAAAGGGCGCAGCGTGATCCTCTCCACCGGTGCGCGCTGGCGCAACCTCGGTGTTCCGGGCGAGTTCGAATATCGCAACCGCGGTGTCGCTTATTGCCCGCACTGCGACGGCCCTTTGTTCAAGGGCAAGCGCGTGGCGGTGATCGGCGGCGGCAACAGCGGCGTCGAAGCGGCGATCGACCTTGCCGGTATCGTTGGCCACGTGACGCTGATCGAATTCGATCACCAGCTGCGCGCCGACCAGGTGCTGCAGGACAAGCTGCGGTCCATGCCCAATGTCGACATTGTCGTCTCGGCCCGGACCACCGAAATCACCGGCGACGGTGAACGCGTGTCCGGGCTGGTCTACGAGGACCGCAACGACGACAGCGTACACAAAGTCGATCTCGAAGGCGTCTTCGTGCAGATCGGCCTCGTCCCCAACACCGAATGGTTAAAGGACAGCGGCCTTGAACTGAGCAAGTTCGGCGAGATCGCAATCGATCACAAGGCCGCCACCAACCTGCCCGGCATCTTCGCCGCGGGCGATTGCACCACCGTGCCCTACAAGCAGATCGTCATCGCCATGGGCGAAGGCTCGAAGGCTGCGCTGAGCGCTTTCGATTACCTGATCCGCAATCAGGCACCGGCGGATGAGGCGGTAGCCGCTCAATAGTCGCCTGCCTCAACAGACACACAATGCCCCGTCCCCGCTGCTGCGTGGGCGGGGTTTTTGTTTGGCCACAGGGTGGTAGCGCACCCTGAAGAACAACAAAATCGATCAATGAGTACCAATTAATCGGTTAGACGGATCAGTCACACAGGCGCATCCTCTATTTGTCAAACAATTTGCGACTCGCATTGGGTGAGTGCGTAGAATGGAGAGGAGTGACGAGTATGGACGCGAAGACCGGTTCGATTTCAGGCGGATGCCCGTTCAACGAAGGCAGCGCGCGTTCGCTGCTCGGGCGTACCAACAAGGATTGGTGGCCCGACGCACTCAACCTGGAAATCCTTACGCAGGGCGGCAAGAACCCGGACCCGATGGGCGCGGACTTCGACTATTGCGAGGCCTTCAACGCGCTCGATTACAATGCGCTCAAGGCAGACCTCACCGCACTGATGACCGACAGCCAGGACTGGTGGCCGGCAGACTATGGCCATTACGGCCCATTCTTCATCCGCATGGCATGGCACGCCGCAGGCACCTATCGCACCGGCGACGGACGCGGAGGTGCAGGGAGCGGGCAGCAGCGCTTTGCCCCGCTCAATAGCTGGCCCGACAATGGCAATCTCGACAAGGCGCGGCGCCTGCTGTGGCCGATAAAGAAGAAGTACGGCAAGCATATCAGCTGGGCCGATCTCTTCATCCTCACCGGCAATGTCGCCATCGAAAGCATGGGCGGACCTGTCTTTGGCTTCGGCGGCGGTCGCAAGGATGTGTTCGAACCGGAGAACGTCTATTGGGGCACAGAAGAGCTGTGGGTCGACCAAGGCGCCGAAACCCGTATTATCCCCGATGAGGGCAAGGCGTTGGACAACCCGCTGGCCGCGATCCAGATGGGCCTGATCTACGTCAATCCAGAAGGCCCTGGCGGCAACCCCCACGATGCCGAAGGCATGGCCCGGGACATGCGGGAAACCTTCGCGCGCATGGCCATGAATGACGAGGAAACCGTTGCCCTGACCGCCGGCGGCCACGCCTTCGGCAAGGCGCATGGGGCCATCCCGGCTGACCAGCTTTCCGGCAGTCCGGAAGGCGAGGCCATGCAGTTGCAGGGCTTTGGCTGGGCCACCGATGATGATCAGATTGCCAAGGGCCACATCACCACCTCGGGCATCGAAGGCGCCTGGACCAACAACCCCACGCAGTGGGGCGGGGACTACTTCCGCCTGCTTTTCAAATACGATTACGAACTGGTGAGGAGCCCGGCGGGCGCCAACCAATGGCAGCCGATCGACCCCGACCCGGAAGACATGGCGCCCGATGCAAGGGACCCGAACAAGAAGGTCCCGACAATGATGACCACCGCCGACATGGCGCTAAAGCGCGACCCGGAATATCGCAAGATTTCCGAGCGCTTCCGCGACGACCAGGCAGCACTGGATGATGCCTTCGCGCGTGCATGGTTCAAGCTGTGTCACCGCGACATGGGCCCCAAGGCACGCTATCTCGGCCCCGAAGTTCCGGCGGAAGATCTGATATGGCAGGATCCGGTTCCGGCGGGCTCCAAGCCTTCGGATAGCGACGTCGCTGCCTTCAAATCGGCCATTCTGGATAGTGGGCTGACCGTCTCCGAACTGGTCAAGGCGGCCTGGGCTTCAGCCTCAACCTTCCGCAATTCGGACTATCGCGGCGGCGCGAATGGTGCGCGCGTACGTCTCGCTCCGCAGAAGGACTGGGCGGTCAACGATCCGGACGAACTGGCCAAGGTTCTGGGCAAGGTGGACGAGTTGCGCGGCAGCTTGTCCATGGCCGATGCCATAGTGCTGGCCGGTGCTGCAGCAGTCGAAAAGGCGGCTGCCGATGGTGGGTCCAAGGTATCGGTCAATGTCACCACCGGACGCGGCGACGCCACCGACGAGCAGACCGATGCGGAAAGCTTTGAACCGCTTGAACCTTTCGCCGACGGCTTCCGCAATTATCTGCGGACAAAGGCCACGGTAAAGACTGAGGACATGCTGGTCGACAGGGCCAACCTCCTGGGGCTTTCGGTTCCGGAAATGGCCGTGCTGGTTGGCGGTATGCGCGCGCTCGGTGCAGTCAGCAACCATGCCAAGCACGGCACATCGATCGGCGTGTTGACCGACAGGCCCGGCGTGCTGTCGAACGACTTCTTCGTCAATTTGCTCGACATGGGCACCAAGTGGTCCGTTGTCGACGACAGCGGCGACGAAGAATTTGTCGGCAAGGACCGCAAGAGCGGCAAGGAGAAGTGGCGTGCCACGCGCACCGACCTCGTCTTCGGCTCCAACTCGCAGTTGCGCGCCGTAGCCGAAGTCTATGCCGAGGATTCCAGCAAGGAGAAGTTCGTGAAGGACTTCGTCGCCGCCTGGACCAAGGTCATGGATGCAGACCGGTTCGACCTGACCTACGCGAAATACCACAAGTAAGCGGGATCCCCTCCCCCGCTTGCCCAAGGGCCCCCGGCAGCGATGCCGGGGGCTTTTTCTTTTGACAGTTAGTGGGTGAGAAGGAGGCGCCAGGTGTCCTTATCAAAAAAGACCTCAGCCAAAGACCAATGAAATATACTCGACTGAACCAAGGCTTGGCCAGAGTGGTTCGAACAGGAAATTGAGTCTACTATTTAACCGCAAGTTCTCCGGATGTTGGCCGTTTGTCCTTTTACGCTAGATACTTCTCCGCTAGATCCGGTCGAGACCAACGACGGGGAACAGCTTGGCCGACATCTTCATTTCCTATGCAAGGGCCGACCGGTCGCGGATCGAAAAGCTCGCCGAGGCGTTTGAAACGCACGGGCTTTCGGTCTGGTGGGATCGCAAGATCGAAGGCGGCGCGCATTTCGCAAAGGATATCGAGCGCGAACTGGACGCCAGCAAAATCGTGGTCGTGGCGTGGTCAGAAGCGTCGATCGAGAGCCCGTGGGTGCTCGACGAGGCAGCAAGCGGACGCGACAATGGCAAACTTGTGCCGCTGCGGTTCGACGAGAACCTCCCGCCCTTGGGATTCCGCCAGCAGCAGGCCGTGGACCTGTCAGGGTGGAAGGGCGCGAAGGGTCATGCGGGCCTTGCCGGCCTTATCGAAACGCTCAGGAACAGGGTGAACCTGGCAAAGGACAGCAGCGCTGAGCCTGCCCCTGTTTCGGTTCCATCCAGGCGTACCCCCGGTAAAATTCCAATGCTGGTCGGCGGCCTTGCGGCTTTGCTGTTCATTGCCGCGGCCGGCTGGTGGTTCATGAGCGGGGGCATTGGCTCTGGTTCGCCAAGCGCGGAAGCCGCAGAAATAGACCGTACGAAATCTGTCGCAGTCCTACCTTTCCGCGATCTGTCTCCCGGTGGCGATCAGCAATGGTTCACCGACGGGTTGGCTGACGAAATCACGTCCACGCTTTCGCGCACCCCGGATATTGTCGTCGCACCTTCGAGTGCTTCCTTTGCTTTTCGCGACAGCACGCTCAGCCCGAAGGAAATCGCCAGCGAACTGGCAGTAGAACACATTTTGAGCGGCTCGGTCCGCCGCACGGGTGAACAGATGCGGGTGAGAGTCGAACTGGTTCGCCCGTCCGATGGCGAACTGGTGTGGTCGGAACAGTATGACCGCACGACCATGGATGCGATCGAAGTCCAGGAAAATGTCGCGGTGGATGTCGCCCGCGCGCTCGAAACCGTGATGGACCCCGAAGCGCTGGCACAGATGGCGGATGTCGGCACGAGTTCGGTCGAAGCCTATGAGGCCTATCTCAAGGGAATGACGCAAAGTACCTTTAACGACACCGATCCCGTCACCTCTTACGAATATTTCCAGCGCGCCTATACCATCGATCCCGGCTTTACGGCTGCGCACCTGGCTGCGGCGCAAATACTGATTTACCGCATGAGCCAAGGCACCTTTGGCTGGTCGGGATATGAGGACGCGCTCGAGCGCGATCCCCTGTTCCTCGAAGAAGTGAGGGCGGCCCTGGCCGGCTCGGAAGAAGGTAGCTGGATTCACGGCCATGCACTTGCCTTGCGGGATCGCTATTATCTGCGCTTCAAGGATGTCGAAACCAGGCTGTTCGAATTGCACCGCCAATATCCCAATGAACTCAATATCCTCGAAGACCTGGCAATGGCGCAAATTGCCAACGGCAAATTTGATGAGGCCGAGCAGTCGATCATGCGCTGGGTTCAGCTGAACAACGGCCCGACCGGCTGGTCGATTACGCAGCTACGCAGGATCGGAAAGGCCGAAGAGGCAGTTCGCCAGGCACGCATGGCGCTTGAGCAAGGAAGCGACGCCTTCGCTCTTGACCGTGCGATCGGGGCCCTGGCAGAGTCTGGCCTTGAAGAGGAAGCGCGTCAGGCGCTCGAAAGATTCGATAGTGTCGAGCCGCGCGAAGATGCCCGCCAGGCCGTCCGGTTTTACTTTCATTGCATCCTTGGACAGGAAGAGGATGCAAGGCGCATCATGGGGCAGATGAGCCCCGAAGATGCGGAGCGCTGGTGGATCGGTGCCGATGAAAATCAGGCCGTGCAGCCATTCGACCGGGATTCTCCGCCCTATGTGCTGCTCTATTGGGGCTACATGCCGGATTTCGACACCACCGGGCTGCCCAGGACCCGTGCCGCGCTTGACCGTGCCGGGATAGCGCATGACCAGCCGAGCCCCGGACCCGGATGGTGCGGCATTGAAGCCTGACTGAGGGCTTCGAACCCGACGATTCGCCTAAAACAGCGCAAACAGGCAATCAATATGCGGCTGCAGGTTGATGAATTCCCCGGATATATGAAGTCAGCGTAGGGCTGGCTGTGTCCGCTTTTGGGTCGTTAGCGGACATTCGTGCTTCTCACCCCCGCCGCCGCTTCAGCACCAGGTAGAGCGCACCCTCACCACCATGCCGCCTGTGCGCATTGCGCACGGCAGCGATATCCGCGCCATGCGGGCCGGCAGCGAGCCAATCGAGAATTTTGGCGCGAATGGCGCCGCGGCGTTCTCCACGGTCGGCGGCATCGACCGGGCGCGGCTTGCCGGTGATCAGCAGCACCAGCCGTGCACCCATCGCCTTCGCCTGCGTCAGCCCGTGATCGAGCCGCCGATGCGCCTGTTCGAGATTGTGGCCGTGGAGGTCGAGCGTGAAATCCGGCTCGGGCGCGCGGGACAGGCGGCGCTCCCAATGCGAGTCCAGCCCTCCCAAATCCTCCCCGGACCGGGGAGGGGGACCGTCCGCGGGACGGTGGAGGGGCACGGACGGACGAGCGCTCGGCTTCGCCAGAGGCGCTTTGGGTCGAGCGGGCAGGACGGCTTTAGGATGGGAGTTGCTGGCGGCACCTGCCCCTCCACCATGCTTTGCATGGTCCCCCTCCCCCCGTGGGGGAGGATTGCGGTGGAGCGGGGTTACGCTCTGCGCGACCTTGGCCCACAGCGCTGCCTCTTCTGCCGTCAATCCGCGCGGCGCTTTCATGGCGCGACCCCCAACCTGTCGAGCGTACCGCGCGGCAGGAACAGCACCGCTTGCCCGCGCGCGCTCATGCCTCCGGCGACTTCGCGGGCACGCTCGCCCGCACCCCAGAAGGTGTCGAAGCGGTTGGGTCCCTTGATCGCCCCGCCCGTATCCTGCGCCACCCACAGCCCGCGCGCTTCCACGCGGTCGGTAGAAAGGAACACCGGAGCACCATAGGGCACGAAATTGGGATCGACCGCCACCGAGCTTTCACCGCGCACGGGCACGCCGATGCTACCGAGCGGACCGTCGCCCTCCAGCTCGCGGAAGAAGACCCAACTTTCGTTCATGCGCATGAGTTCGCGTCCGGCTTCGGGGTTTTCGCGGATATATTGCATGATGCCCTGCATCGAAGCGGCATATTGTCCTGGCCCGTCGCCCAACAGGCCCTCCTCGCGCATGACCCCGCCAATGCCGGTATAGGCGTGGCCGTTCTGGTTGGAATAGCCGATGCGGATCACCTCGCCTTCAGGTGTGAGCAGTCGTCCCGATCCCTGTATCTGCAGGAAGAAGAATTCCACCGGATCGGCAGCCCAGGCGATCTCCAGCCCGCGTCCAGCCAACGCGCCATCCTCTATCTCGGCACGCGAGTAATATTCGACGCATTCGCCTTCAGGCGTGCGGCGGCTGAGCGGTGGACTGTCCGCACGCTCGTTTTCGGGAATATCGGCGCGCCAGCAGCGCACCAGGTCTTGCGGCTCGCCATAGACGGGGACATCGAAGCCGGGCCGGCGGGTGCGTGATCCGGCAATTTCCGGCTCGAAATAGCCCGTGGCAAAGGCCGCACCATCGCCCACGCGGGCAGATTCGAAATAGGTGGCAAAAAAGCGCGGCGCCTCGCCGCGTGGCCAGGCGGCCGCACTTCGGCAGGCGGGTTGCCAGTCGAACGGGCGGGTGAGGCCCGACTGGTCCTGCCTCTGCGTCAGCACCACGCAACTGGCAGTGAAACTATCGAGCGCGGCTGCGCTATCGCGCGGCAGCAGGCCAAAGCTCTCAATCGATGGCCCACGGGTCACGCCCAAGGTAGCGGCGGTACTGGCAACAGGTGCGCGGACCGACCCCACGCTGACACAGGATGCAAGCAGCGCCAGCATCGGCAGCGCGACAACAAGTCTCGACAATGTGGGAAAGGGCGCAGCCATGGCTCGCCGCGCCTCCTGCTTGTGGGCGTCAGCCCTCGTCGGTCTCGTCGAGCAGCCAGGCCGGATCATCGCTCCGAACATCGCGGCTGAAGGTCCAGACGTCGCGGCTTTCCACCGCATCATCCAGCGAACCGGCAATCATATTGCCATCCTTGTCGCGCGTGATCGCGGCGATATCCGAGACGAAGCGCACTGCAATGCGCGCCATTTTCCCATCGAGCATGGCCGAATGCACAGTGGTATCCTCGATACGGATGAGGCGATTTTCGAGCGTCTGGCCTTCGGCCTCACGCTGGTCGATGGCGGCAGCAAAACTGGCATAGACATCATCGTCGCACAGCTGCTTCAGCTCTTCCTTGTCGCCGCGCCAGAAAGCTTCCAGCACCATTTCATAGGCGGCGCGCGCGCCCTCCATGAAGGTCAGCAAGTCAAAGCGGCGATCGGCGGCCACGATATCGTGCAATCCGCGCTCAATCGCAGGCGGGAAGCCAGCCAGCCGTGCATCGCTGCTCGGAAGTTCTGCAACCGGAGCAGGGGCAGCAGGCATTGGTGTCTTTTCCTCGCCCGGCTCGAATCCCTTGGGAATCACCTCTTCCTCATGCTCGGCACGTCGTCCGAGCACGGAATAGAGTCGCATACCCAGAAAGGCTGCAATCATGGCGAGGATAACAATCTCAAAAATCACAAATTTTTCCCAATTCGTCTGGCCGCAAGGGCGCGGCACGCCGAAAGTTGCACGATTGTGGCCTAGATAGGACGCAATTTCAAATGAACAACGTCCCGTCACGGCACAAATCCGTACAACGTTCACTATATGCAACATGACAGCAAAACCTTAGCTGAATAGTAACGCCAGCAGCGTTGCGGGCAAGGCGTCCGGATGCTAGGCGCGCCAGCCAGCGAAACATGCAACCATTCAAGCGGTTCGGCACCAGGCCGCCGCCCACAAGACGAAAGTTGAATATCATGGCCGACGAAGGCGACGTTCTCACCAACCTCAATCCCAATCCGCAGGCCAATGGCGCGGATACGCAGCCGGTCGCAGGCGTGATCAGCCAATATGTGAAAGACCTGTCTGTCGAAAATCCCAAGGCGCCGGAGAGCTTCTCCTGGAAGAGCCAGCCGGAAATGGACGTGCAGTTCAATATCGCCGCCAACACGGTGAATGACGAAGTCACCGAATGCGAGCTGAAGATCACCGCCACTGCCAAGACGGCAGAAGGCGTCGCCTATATCGTGGACCTGTCTTTCTGCGGACTGGTCGGCATGCGCAACATGCCCGAAGAACAGAAGCACGCCTTCACCTATGCCGAAGCGCCACGCCTGCTGTTCCCCTTCGCGCGCCGGGTGATTGCCGATGCGACGCGCGATGCCGGTTTCACGCCGCTGCTGCTCGATCCGATCGATTTCAACGGCCTTTACCTGAATCGCCTGCGCCAGAAGCAAGCGGAAGAAGCCGCCGCTGCGGGCTCGGCTCCAGTCGGCGACACGCCGCCGACGAGCGACGAGGGCTGATGCAACGCCTCGGCCCTGTAGGTCGCTGAAAGGCGAAGCGCATGGGCCTGCTGCGCAATGTCGGGACAATCGGCTCGCTGACCTTGGTCAGCCGCGTTGCAGGCCTCGCGCGCGATATGATCTTCGCGCGCGTGCTCGGCGCGAATGAAGCAACCGACGCTTTCCTGCAGGCCTTCATCCTGCCCAATGTCTTTCGCAGGCTCTTTGCCGAAGGAGCCTTTTCGGCGGCTTTCGTGCCGATGTTCTCCCGACGCGTTCGTGAAGGGGAGGATGCGGGGGATGACGGTCACGCGGCCGCCGCTGAGTTTTCCAACGATGTGCTCAGCGTCTTTCTGCCAGCGCTGATCATCCTTGTTGCCCTTGCCGAGATTGCCATGCCGGCAATCATCTGGCTGTGGTCACCCGAATGGCGCGGTGATGCAGACCAGTTGGGTTTCGCAACGGACCTGGCGCGGATCACCTTCCCCTATATCGCGCTGATCAGCCTGGTGACTTTGTTCACCGGCATGCTCAACTCTGTCAGCCGCTTTGCCCCTGGGGCCAGCTTTCCCATCATCCTCAATCTGGTGCTGATCGCAGTGCTGCTGGGTGGGGAATACTGGATGAGCACCGGCGGCACGCTGCGAGAGGCCGTCTATGCGCTCGCATTTTCCGTGAGTTTTGGAGGGCTGCTCCAGCTGATTTGGCTCTATATCTGGACGCGCGCTTCGGGCTTTCGCCCCAGCCTGCAACTTCCCAAGGTGACGCCGCAGGTCAAGCGGCTGTGCTGGATTGCGCTCCCCGCGGCCGTGGGTGCAGGCGCCTACCAGATCAATACGATCCTGCAGGTCTATTTCCTCAATGACCTGGAAGGCTCCAACGTTACCTACATGAATTATGCCGACCGGCTGAACCAGCTACCGCTGGGGATCATCGGCATTGCGCTTGCCACCGCCATATTGCCTGCCCTGTCCAAGCATATCGCCGCAGACGAGCATGAGGGCGCCACCAAGGTTCAAAGCGATGCGATCGAGCTTGCCATGTTGCTGACCTTGCCCGCAGCAGTCGCCATGGCGATTTGCGGTGTGCCATTCATTTCGGTGATCTTTGAAGGCGGCCGCTTTTCGGCAGAGGATGCTGCAATCTCCGGCAATATCCTCACGGCGCTGGTTTTTGGTCTGCCGGCCTACGTCTTGGTCCGCGTGCTGGTGCCCGGCTTTTATGCCAGGCAGGATACGCGCACACCGATTTATGCGGCGATGGCCGCGCTAACCTTCTTTGTCGCCTTCAATCTCGCTTTCCTGCATCGATTCGGCGTGGTCGGCGTAGCCGCGGCAAGCGCCGTTGGCGCGTGGATCAACTGCACGATCCTGTACGCGATCCTCGCCAAGCGCAGCCACTATCGCATGCCACAGTTGCTCATGAGCAGGCTCGCCCGCCAAGTGCTCGCAGCAGCCGTGATGGGGGCGGCGCTGTGGTTTCTGCGCGATGTCTTTGCCGACTGGTACGGCGGCAATGTGTTCGAGCGGATCGGTGCCCTTGCAACGCTCACCGCTACCGGCGCCGTACTCTATTTTGCGACTGCATTCCTTGTCGGCGCCGTGGATAGGGCGACGATCGGAAAGCTGGCGAAGCGCAAGCCGGTGAAATAGCGCTGGCTTGCAGAAAGGGCGACGTCTGGTAAGGCGGCTCTCATGAGCAACGGGTTTCTCTCTTCCGGCGTTGGCCTCCTGCGTTTCGCGGTGCGTGGCCGGGCGGCCTGGTTCTGGTCGGGTTGCTTCAGCTAACTGCGTCCCCTGCCCGGGCCTGACGGGCAGCCCCGTTTCCAGATTTCGAAAAAGAGAATTACTATGCGCGTCGTTTCCGGCATCCAACCCACTGGCCAACCGCACCTGGGCAACTACCTTGGGGCCATCCGCAATTATGTGAAGCTGCAGGACGAGGCTGTCGCTGCTGGCGGCGAATGCCTGATCTTCCTGGCGGATATGCACGCCATTTCCATGCCCTATGATCCGAAGGACTTGCGCACTTCGACGCTGGAGCTGGTCGCCACGCTGGTAGCCTGCGGGGTCGATCCGTCCAAGGCAATCCTGTTCAACCAGGCGCAGGTCCCCGCCCATGCGGAATTGCAGTGGTTGCTTAACGGCACGGCGCGCATGGGCTGGCTCAACCGTATGACGCAGTGGAAGGACAAGGCGGGCAAGAACCGCGAGGGCGCCAGCGTCGCCCTGTTCACCTATCCGGTGCTGCAGGCCGCCGACGTGCTGCTTTACCAGGCTACGCATGTGCCCGTGGGCGAGGACCAGAAGCAGCATCTGGAACTGGCGCGCGATATTGCGCAGAAGTTCAACAATGACTTTGCCAGCGAAGAGAGCCCCGTCTTCACCCTGCCCGATCCGATCATCCCGCCCGAAGCGGCGCGGATCATGAGCCTGCGCGATGGCAGCGCCAAGATGAGCAAGTCCGAACCAGCGGAAATGAGCCGCATCAACCTTGCCG
>ENA-ORCV01000800-ORCV01000800.1-marine-metagenome-genome-assembly--contig:-NODE-800-length-14395-cov-2.815896_pt1 | contig 14395 bp, 15 predicted proteins | sample MGYA00237779_ERZ508509 | MGnify/ENA primary metagenome ERZ508509 (study PRJEB26180, sample SAMN06268772) | marine metagenome | isolation source: Bioluminescent Bay, La Paraguera, Puerto Rico | place... | reverse complement strand
CTATGCGCTGCATCTGGCCGAATGGGCGAAGGACCGCGATATCGACATCCGCAGCGACGTGCCCGCCTACAACATCTACCGCGCCGGGCGGCTGGAGCGCGCCACCGCCGATATCTCCGACCTCTGGACCGACGACATGGTCGTCTTCGCGCTCGGCTGCTCGTTCACCTTCGAACACGCGCTGATGCAGGCGGGCTTGCCGCTCTGGCATGTCGAGAACGACACCACCGTGCCGATGTTCCGCACATCGGTTCCCTGCGTGCCCGCCGGCCCCTTCTCGGCGCGGATGGTCGTCAGCATGCGCGCCCTGCCCGAGGACCGCGTGGACGAGGCCGTCACGCTCTCGCGCCGCTACCCGCTGGCGCATGGCGCACCCGTGCATGCGGGCGACCCCGCCGCAATCGGCATCGCCGACATCGCGCGCCCCGACTGGGGCGATCCCGCGCCGGTGCCGGGCGGTCACGTGCCGGTATTCTGGGCCTGCGGGGTGACGCCGCAAGTGGCGATCGAGGCCGCAGCCCCCCCGCTCTGTATCACCCACAAGCCCGGCCACATGCTGATCACCGACATCCCCGAAGAGGCCGAAGTGCCCGTTCTGGCCCCGCAGGCCGCGTAACCCCGAGCAACCGACGGAATACCGACGCAATACCGACACCAAACCGACAAGGAGAAAGACCCATGAAATTCACCGCGATTCTCGCCGCCTCCACCATCCTCGCCGCCCCGCTCGCGGCGCAGGAACTGTCCGTCGTGGGCAGCTGGTCGAGCCTGCCGCTGCACAAGCAATACGAGGCCCCGTTCTGGTCCGAGACGCTGCCCGCCGCCTCGGATGGCGAGATCAGCGTCAGCCTCACCACCCACAACCAGATGAATCTCGGCGTGGGCGACGTGTTCCGCCTGCTGGGGCAGGGGGTCTATGACGTGGGCATGACCGTGGCCGACTATGCCGTCGCCGACGCACCCGAACTCGAAGGGCTCGACGTGCCGCTGCTGGCGCTCACCGCCGACGAGGCCCGCGCGATGGTCGATGCCGCCCGCCCGATGGTCGAGGACATCTTCAACGCCCGTTTCAATTCGCATGTCCTCGCCATCGCGCCCTACCCGCCGCAGGTGGTGTTCTGCAACGCGCCCGTCACGCAACTGTCTGATCTCGAAGGGCTCAAGGTCCGCGCCTCGGGCCGCATGACCGCGCAATTCCTCGAGGCGCTGGGGGCCGAGGGCATCAACGTGAGCTTCGGCGAGGTGCCCGGCGCGCTGCAGAACGGCGTGGTGGATTGCGCCGTGACCGGGGCCGGTTCGGGCTATTCGGCGGGCTGGTGGGAGGTCTCCACCCACCTTCTGCCCATCCCCCTCGGCGGCTGGGACAGCGTGGTGACGGCGATCAATCTCGACCGCTGGAACAGCCTCGATGCCGAGACGCAGGCTCTGATCGAATCGCAGATCGAGACCGAGTTCGAAGATCCCGCCTGGGCCACCGCGCAGGATGCGCTGGTGAACGATATCGCCTGCCTCACCGGCAATGGCGAATGCCCCTCGGGCGAGGCGCGCGACATGACGCTGGTCGAGGTCTCGGACGCCGATTTCGAGCGCGCCCGCGAGGTGCTGGTCAACACCGTGCTGCCCGACTGGGCCGAGCGCGCCGGCGACGAGTGGGCGCAGCGTTGGAACGCCTCCGTGGGCGAAACCGTGGGCGTCACCATCGGCGGGGCCGACTGAGCATGGCGCGCGCAGCAGACCGGGCAGAGGCCCTTCTCGGCGCGCTGCGCGCGCTCAACCGTTGGGTCGCGGTGCTGGTGGGCGCGGGCCTTCTGGCCTGCGCCGCGCTGGTGCTGTCGGATATCGCGCTGCGGCGCGTCCACGCCTCCTTCGGCGGCACCGACGAGATCAGCGGCTATGTCATGGCCATCGCCACCGCCTGGGGGATGGGCTACGCGCTGATGGAGCTTGGCCATGTCCGCATCGACATCCTGCGCTCGCGCGGCGGCGCGGGACTGCGCGCCGCCTTCGACCTTTTCGCGGCGCTCGTGCTGGCGGGCACCGTCAGCCTCGTGGCGATCCGCGCCTGGCCCGTGGTCGAACGCTCGCTCGCCAATGCCTCGCGCGCCAACACGCCGCTCGAGACGCCGCTCGCGCTGGTGCAACTGCCGTGGTTCGCGGGCTGGGTCTGGTTCGCGCTGATGGCCTGGCTCACCTTCCTCGCCGCCCTCGTGCTGGTGGTGCAGGGCCGCTTCGACACCGCCGACCGCGCCATTGGCGTCGTGGGCGAAGGGGAGACCCCGCAATGATCGCCTACGCCACCTTCGGTCTTCTGGGCCTGCTGAGCCTCTCGATCCCCGTGGGCATCGTGCTGTTCCTGCTGGGTTTCGGGCTCGACATCTTCTTCACCCCCTTCCCGCTGATGCGGGGGCTGGGCAACCTCGTGTGGTCCACCTCCAACAACCCCACCCTCATCGCCATCCCCTTCTTCGTCCTGCTGGGCGAAATCCTGGTGCGCTCCGGCATCGCCACGCGCACCTACGCGGCGCTTGACCGCTGGGTCAGCTGGCTGCCCGGCGGCCTCGTCCACGCCAACGTGGCCACCGCGACGATGTTCTCGGCCACCTCCGGCAGTTCGGTCGCCACCGCCGCCACCGTCGCCACCGTTGCCATGCCGCAGGCGGAAAAGCTGGGCTACGACCCGCGCCTCTTCTCGGGCGCGATCGCGGCGGGGGGCACGCTGGGCATCATGATCCCGCCCTCGATCAACCTCATCGTCTACGGCTTCCTCACCCAAAGCTCGATCCCCAAGCTGTTTCTCGCGGGGCTGGTGCCGGGCATCGGCCTCGCCCTCGCCTTCATGGTCGTGACCGTGCTCATCTGCCTCGTGCGCCCCTCGCTGGGCGGCACGCGGCGCATCTTTCCTCTGGCGCAGATGCTGCGCGCGCTGGTGCAACTGATCCCCATCATCCTGCTCTTCGCGGCGATCATCGGCTCGATCTACAAGGGCTGGGCCACCCCCACCGAGGCCGCCTCCGTAGGCGTCGCGGGCGCGCTCGTCATCGCCGCGCTCTTCGGCACCATCAACCGCGAGGTGCTGGGCCAGAGCCTGCTGGGCACCGTCAAGATCACCGCCATGATCATGCTTGTGGTGATCGGCGCATCCTTCCTCAACTTCACCCTCGCCGCCGCCGGTCTGGGCAACGAGTTGCAGGACATGCTGGGCAATCTCGGCCTCTCGCCGCTGGGCACGATCCTCGTGATCGTCGGCATCTACATCGTGCTGGGCTTCTTCATCGAGACGCTGTCGCTGATGGTCGTCACCATCCCCATCGTCGTGCCGCTGGTGGTGGCGCAGGGATTCGACCCGATCTGGTTCGGCATCCTGATGATCGTGCTGATCGAGATGGCGCTCATCACGCCGCCCGTCGGGCTCAATCTCTACGTGGTGCAGGGCGCGCGGCAGGGCGGGCGCATGTCCGAGGTGATGGTGGGGGCGGCCCCCTACGCGCTCACCATGCTGGCCATGGCGGGGCTGCTCATCGCCTTTCCGCAGATCGCCCTGTTTCTGCCGAACGCGGTGCAGTAGACCGGACCCCGGCAGGACAAGGACGCAACCGACGTGACCGACACGGACCGATCCGAAGACAACGCTTTCCCGCGCATCGGGCGGGTGGGCACGGGCGGGCTGCTCGTCTCCTTCGGCGACCGCCTGTCCGAGGCGGGCAACCGCGCCGCCCTCGCCTTTCGCGCGGCGGTCGAGCGCGAAACCCCCGAGGGCGTCGAGGAAACCTCGACCTCGCTCGTCTCCACCTTCCTGCGCATCGACACGCTGCGCTCCGACCCCGCCGCGCTGGCGCGCGAGATGCAGGCGCTGCTCGACAGCCGCGACTGGTACGCCGCAGACCTGCCGCAGGGCCGCCGCCTGTGGCGCATCCCCACGATCTACGGGACCGACCTCGCCCCCCAACTCGGGGAGGCGGCGGGCGAGGCGGGCCTCTCGCCCGAGGCCGCCGCCGACGAGATCGCGCGCACCCGCGTGCGCGTGCAGACCATCGGCTTCGCGCCCGGTCAGCCCTACCTTGGCGAATTGCCCGATCACTGGAACATCCCGCGCCAGCAGGCCCTCACAGACCGCGTGCCGTTGGGCGCGCTGGTGCTGGCGATCCGGCAGCTTGTGCTTTTCTCCGTCTCCACCCCCACCGGCTGGCGGCATGTCGGGCAGACCGCGTTCCGCCTCTTCCGCCCCGAGGCCGAGGAACCGTTCGTGCTGCGCCCCGGCGACGAGGTGATCTTCGACGCGGTCGGGCGCGACGCATACGACCGCCTGCGCGACGCGGGCCCCGATGGTGGTGCCACCTGCGAGGCGATCCGATGAGCCGCGACCTGATCGTGCATCAGGCCGGGCCGGGCGTCACCGTGCAGGATCCCGGGCGGCCGGGATACCTCGCCTACGGGCTCTCGCGCGGCGGCGCGGCGGACCGTCTGGCGCTCTACGAAGGCGCGGCGCTGCTGGGGCAATCCCCCGATCTGGCCGCGCTGGAAATGGCCGGGACGGGCGGCACCTTCGAGGCGACATGCGACATGCGCATCGCCCTCACCGGCGCGCCCATGCGCGCACAAATCGACGGCGCACCGCTCGCGTGGAACGCCTCGCACCCCTTGCCCGCAGGCGCGCGGCTTAGCATTGGCCCGGCCACCGCCGGGGTTTACGGCTACCTGCATGTGGGCGGCGGCATCGCCACGCCGCAAATCCTCGGCGCGCGCTCCGCCCACCTCGCCGCCGGGATCGGCCGCGCGCTCAGCGCGGGCGACAGCCTGCCCGTGGGCGAGGACCGGGGCCATGAGACGGGCCGCCTGCTCGACCCCGAGGATCGCTTCTCGGGCGGCGAGGTGCGCGTCGTCGCGGGCTATCAGACACCCATGTTCCCCGACGAGGAACTCGCCCGGTTCGAAGAGACCCGCTTTACCCGCGACGCGCGCGGCAACCGCATGGGCGTGCGCCTCGCCCCCGACGGCGACGGCTTTGCCGCCCGCGCGGGCCTCACCGTCCTGTCCGAGGCGATCGTGCCCGGCGACATCCAGGTGACGGGCGACGGCGCGCCCTTCGTGCTCATGGCCGAATGCCAGACGACCGGCGGCTATCCCCGCATCGGCGCGGTGCTGCCCTGCGACCTGCCCCGCGTGGCGCAGGCCGCGCCCGGCACGCATCTGCGCCTGCGCTTCGTACCGCTTGACGAGGCGCTTGCCGCCGAACGCCGCGCCGCCGAGGCCCGCGACGGGCTGCGCCGCCGTCTCACCCACCTCACGCGCGACCCCCGCGACATCCGCGATCTTCTGTCCTATCAACTCATCAGCGGCGTCATCGCCGGCAACGAGGAGGATTGAGCCATGCAAGCAACCGTCGATCTCAACGCCGACATGGGCGAAAGCTTCGGGCCATGGAAGATGGGCGACGATGCCGCCCTGCTCGACGTGGTCAGTTCCGCCAACATCGCCTGCGGCTTTCACGCGGGCGATGCCGATGTGATGGCCGCCACCATGGCCCGCGCCGTGGCCAATGACGTGGGGCTTGGCGCGCATCCCGGCTTCCGCGACCTCCAGGGCTTTGGCCGCCGCCGCATGGACGTGCCCCACGCCACGCTCGCCAACCAGGTCCGCTACCAGGTCGGCGCGGCACAGGCGATGGCCCGCGCGGCGGGCGGCGCCGTGCGCCACCTCAAGCTGCACGGCGCGTTGGCCAACATGGCCTCCGAGGACGAGACCCTCGCCCGCGCCTGCTACGAGGCCGCGCTCTCGGTCGATCCCGACATCATCGTGATGGTGCTCGCAGGCACCGCGCAGGAGGCGGCGGCGCGCAGCTTGGGCGCGCGCATCGCCTGCGAGATTTTCGCCGACCGTGCCTACAACGCCGATTGCACCCTCGTGGACCGGCGGCAGCCCGGCGCGGTGATCCACGACGCGGGCCACGCCGCCGCGCGCATCCTCGACATGCTGCGCGCGGGCGCGATCATCGCCGAGGACGGCACCCATATCCCCACCCGCATCGACACGATCTGCCTGCACGGCGACACGCCCGAGGCGGTGGGCATCGCGCGCGCGCTGCGCGACGGGCTGGAAGCGGCGGGAATTGGTATCGCAAGGTTTGACGGGGCGCGCGGCTGACGCCGCGAAGCGACAGGTTCACGGCTTGGGGCGGTCGTCCCAGTCGTCCGACAGGATCCGCCGCGCGTCGCCCTCGGGGTCGTCATACTGGTTCGAGCGCACCGTGTAGACGAAGAACACGAGCCCCAGCCCGCCGAGAATCAGCGAGATCGGAATGAGATAGGCCAGCACGTTCATGTCTCACCTCAGTCGCAGCGCGTTCAGCGATACGGTAATCGAACTCGCCGACATGGCCAAGGCCGCGATCAGCGGCGAGCACAATCCCGCCACCGCCAGCGGCACGGCGACGATATTGTAAACCGTTGCAATCCTGAAGTTTTCGCGGATGCGCCGCGTGGCCGAGCGCGCCGTCGCGCAGGCCGCGCCGATGGGCGACAGGTCATTGCCCAGAAGCACGATATCCGACGCCACCCTTGCGGCGTCGAGCGCCGAGGCGGGCGAGATCGACACATGCGCGGCAGCGAGCGCCGCCGTGTCGTTGAGCCCGTCGCCCACCATCAGCACATGCGCGCCCGCCTCGCGCAGCGCCTCGACCCGCGCCGCCTTGTCGGCGGGCAGCGCCTCGGCGGTCCACTCCGCGATCCCCAACCGCCCCGCCAACGCCGCCACCGCCGGGCCGGTATCCCCCGACATCAGGATCACCCGCTTGCCATCCGCCAGAAGCGCCCGCACGGCCTCTTCCGCGCCGGGCCGGAGCGCGTCGGTAAACGGAAATGCGACCGGCAAACCCTTGCCGGCATTCAGGAAACTCGCCGTCTGCGCGCGCGGCTCGGCCCCGGTCCAGCTTGCCCGCCCCAGCCTTACCTCGCGGCCCTCAAAGACGCCCTTGGTGCCGTATCCCGGCACCTCGGTCACGTCCCGCACCTCTGCTGCTGCCACCCCCGCCTCCCGCGCCGCCTCGGCGATGGCCCGCGCCAGCGGATGCGACGAGCCCTCGGCGAGCGCCCGTGCCACCGCCATCGCCTCGCGCGGCAGCGCCTCGGGCGTATCGAGCCGGGGCGTGCCCGCCGTCCGCGTGCCGGTCTTGTCGAACACCACCGTATCGACCTGTGCCAGCCGCTCCAGCGCGGTCTCGTGCTTGATCAGCATCCCCCGCCGGAAAAGCCGCCCCGACGCCGCCGTCGTCACCGCAGGCACGGCAAGGCCCAGCGCACAAGGGCAGGTGATGATCAGAACCGCCGCAGCGATGTTGAGCGCAGTCCGCAGATCCCAGGTGTAGAGATACCAGCCCAGGAAACTCAGCGCCGACAGGATATGCACCCCCGGCGCATAGAGCTTGGCCGCGCGGTCGGCGAGCGAGGTATAGCGCGAGCGCCCCGACTCCGCGATCGCCACCAGATCGGCCATGCGGTGCAGCGAGGTCTCGGCCCCCACCGCCGTGGCACGGATGGTCAGCGGGCCGGTGAGGTTTACCTCGCCCGCGCTCACCGCCTGCCCCTCGCCCGCAAAGACCGGCCGCGTCTCGCCCGTCAGCAGCGAGCGGTCGATCTCGGACGTGCCATGCGCGATCTCGCCATCCACCGGCATCCGCCCGCCGGGGCGGACCAGCACCAGGTCGCCCACGGCCAGTTCCGAAACGCTCACCACCTCCTCCACGCCGCCCTTCAGCCGGGTGGCGCGCGGCACCTCGAGGGCGGTCAGTTCCTCGGCGGCGGATCGCGCGATGGCCCGCGTGCGGTGATCGAGATAGCGCCCGGCGAGCAGGAAGAAGGTGAGCGCAATGGCCGCGTCGAAATAGGCATGTTCGCCCGAGAGCGCGGTCTCCCACAGCGAGGTGACGACCGCCAGCACGATGGCCAGCGTGATCGGCACATCCATGTTGAGCCGCCCCTGACGCAGCGCGGCCCAGGCGTTGCGATAGAAGGGAACGCCGGAAAAGGCGATGGCGGGCAGGCTGATCGCGGCGGAGATCCAGTGAAACAGGTCGCGCGTCGCCGCCTCGGCCCCCGACCAGACCGAGACCGACAGGAGCATGACATTCATCGCCGCAAAGCCCGCCACCGCCAGCCGCATCAGCAGGTCACGACCCGCCTTGTCGGTCGCGGTGGCGCTGAGCGTGCCCGCGTCAAGCTCGTGCGCCTCGTAGCCCAACCCCTCGACGAGGGCGCGCATGTCCTCGGCCGTCACGCCCGGCGCGGCGTCGATGCTGGCGCGCTTGAGCGTGAGATTGACCCGCGCCGAGCGCACCTGCGGATGCGCGTCGAGCGCGGTCTCGATCTTCGAGATGCAGGCCGCGCAATGGATCGTCGGCAGCGACAGGGCGATCTGCGCATCGGGCAGGTCGCGCGCCGCAAGCGCCTCCGCCGCCGGAGCGGCGGAACAGGCCGGGCAGGCCGAGGGGGTGGCGCGTGCGACGGTGTTCATTGGCCTAGTCCTTGTGCAGCACGACCCGCTGCTGGAACAGCGTGCCATCGCTGTGCCAGGCCTTCATGCGGATGTTCCAGTTGCCATCCCCCAGCGCCACCGGCGCGACATAGGCATCGCCGTCAAAGCGGAAGTCGGGCGTCTGGTCCTCCTGCACATGGGTGGCGCGACCCACCGTCGCCTCGAGCCGCGCCGCCTGCACGGGGCGGCCATCCGCGCCGGTGATCGCGAGCGTCAGAAGGCCATCGGCATGATCGGCGCTCACGGTCCAGCCCAGCGCCTCCTGTTCGGCCCTTCGGTCGTCGAAATGCTGGCTGGCGACGTAGGAATTCCTGACCTCCAGCCCCGGAAAGGTGCGCACCGCCGAAAAGGCCAGCAGCAGGTTGACGCTGATGATCACGCCGAACGCCGCCACGAAGATGAGCAGCACATGCCGCCCGGTGAGTTTCCTTTCGGCCATCATTGCCCCCGTCCGTTGAATACCGTGTCCTTGTAGTCGCGCGTGCCGCTGGCGGTATCCTCGACCCAGATGCGGATCTCGGTGCGGTCCGCCTGCGCCGGGTCCGAGCCCTGCGGCGCGGTGACGTAGACGCGCTGAAGCTTCATCTCGTCTGGTGCCACCTCGACCGAGGTATAGGGCGTGCCCTCCAGCGTGACGAACAGCGACGGATCGCCCTTGACACTGAAATTGAAGCGCGTCGGCTCGTTCTTCATGTTGCGCAGCCGCACCTCGTAGATGTTGCGGATCTCGCCGTCCGACAGCGTGACATAGGTCGGGTTGCGCACCGGCGCCACCGTCAGGTCGATATCCGAGCGGATGAACAGCGCCACGACCAGCCCCACGCCCACCAGCGACCACAGCGCGGTGTAGAGGATGGTCCGCGGGCGGAAGACGTGGTGCCAGATCGGCTTGGGCGGCTTGCCCTCGCGCTCGCGCACCTCGTCGGTCAGCGCCATGTAGTCGATCAGCCCGCGCGGCTTGCCGATCTTTGCCATCACGTCGTCGCAGGCGTCGATGCACAGCGCGCAGGTGATGCATTCAAGCTGCTGGCCCTCGCGGATGTCGATACCCACGGGGCAGACATTGACGCAGGCCATGCAGTCGATGCAGTCGCCCATCGGCTCCCCCGCCTTGACCTCTTCGGAATGCTTGCGCGGCTCGCCGCGCCAGGCGCGGTAGCCGACGGTCAGCGTGTCCTCGTCCATCATCGCCGCCTGAATGCGCGGCCAGGGGCAGGCGTAGATGCAGATCTGTTCGCGCGCGAAGCCGCCGAAGAAGAACGTGGTGCCGGTGAGGATGGCGATGGTCGTGTAGGCGATGGGATGCGCGTCGAGCGTGAACAGATCGACCAGCAGCGTCGGCGCGTCGGTGAAGTAGAACACCCACGCCCCCCCCGTCGCCACGGCGATGAGCAGCCATGTCAGCCACTTGGTCAGCCGGAGCCGCGCCTTGCGGATATCCCATTTCTGCCGGTGCAGGCGCAACCGCGCGTTGCGGTCGCCCTCGATCCAGCGCTCCACGAGGATGAAGAGATCGGTCCACACGGTCTGCGGGCAGGCATAGCCGCACCAGACCCGCCCCAGCGCCGAGGTGAACAGGAACAGCCCCAGACCGGCCATCACCAGAAGCCCGGCGATGAAGTAGAATTCATGCGGCCAGATCTCGATCCAGAAAAAGAAGAAGCGCCGGTTCGCCAGATCCACCAGCACCGCCTGATCGGGCAGGGTCGGGCCCCGGTCCCAGCGAATCCACGGGGTCAGGTAGTAGATACCCAGGGTGATGGCCATGATCACCCATTTCAGGTTCCGGAACTTGCCGTAGACCTTGCGGGGGAAGACCGGCTCGCGCGCGGCATAGAGGGATTGGGGGGCGTTGGGCTGGGAATCGGCCACGGAGACACTCCGATTTCTTGCATCTGGTGATCGTCTTTTGGCAGCATGTGCGGTCGGCAACTTTGACCTGCATCAATCCTGACTCCTGAATCGATCTATTTCGCGTCGCCGCCGGTCGCGGGCAGCTGGTTCCGCGGCACCGTCCGGCGCGCCTGCCGCCGCAGCCATGTGACAAAGGCCCGCGCGGGCGGCCGCAGCACGCCGGGCCGCGTGACGATATGGTAGCCCGCCTCGGTCTCATCCTCGAACAAAAGCCGCAGCCTGCCGGATGTGATATCCTGACGCACCCATTCGCGCACCGTCACCGCCACCCCCTGCCCGTTTCGCAACCCGTCGAGCAGAAGGTTGCCCGGCACCTGCACGAGCCCGCCCGCCCGCTCGCGCGTGACGCCGCGGCGGCGCAGCCAGTCGCTCGATTCGGTTGTGCCGAATTCCTGCAGCCACGGCAGGTCGGCCAGGTCGTCGGGGCACGCCACGCGCTTGTCCGCCACGAGACCGGGCGCCGCCACCGCCACGATGGGCGAGCGGAACAGCAATTCCGCATCGAGCCCGGGCCAGTCCCCGGTGCCGTAGCGGATGGCGATATCGATGCCGCCGGGCTCCATCCCGACGAGGCGCGGTGTCGGGTCGATCATCAGATCGACCTGCGGGTGCGCCTGCCGGAACTCGCTGAGGCAGGGCATGAGCCAATGCGCGGCAAAGCTGGGGGTGGTGGAGATCTGCAACGGTCGCGCGGCATCCGCCCCCGTGAGCGCCTCGACCGCGCGGGCGATGGCCCCGAAGCCCAGGGCGAGCGCATCGGCCAGGTCGCGCCCCTCCGCCGTGAGCCGGGTCTGCCGCCCCGACCGGTCGACCAGCGCCACGCCCATATGCGTCTCGAGCTGCCGGACCTGCTGGCTGATGGCCGCATGGCTCACGTTGAGCCGTGCCCCGGCAGCGGCGGTGCTGCCCGTCTCGGCCAGCGCCGAAAAGGCGCGCAAGGCGGTCAAGGGTGGGAGGGCCTGCCAATCCATGATGTAAGCCTAACTTACGTGTCGATAATTTTCCAGAGTCGCTTGCATGGCGTTCCTGCCCCATATTCTCGGCAGGACAGCAAGCAAGGAAAGGAAACGACATGCTCGGAATTCTGGCAAATTCTTTCAGAACCGCCACCCGCACCGACACCCCGGCAGAGACCCGGCCCCATCACCAGAACCGGCCGCACTGGCCGCTGGCAGAGCGCACGGACCTGCGCAGCAGCGCCGAATTGGAGGCCCATCTCATCGCCCGCCGCCGCTACTGAGGCGGACACGTCAAGGGCCCCGAAACCGGGGCCCTTGCTTGACATGCGCTGTCATCCGCCGAAATTGACGGCACCGGCCCTCCCTGGAAACGCGCGAACAGGACGGAAGGACCGGCACCTGCCCCGGGCCCTCGCGGGTCCGGGGCGTCTTCGGGGCTACTCGCCGCCGCCCAGCTGGTGGACGTAGACGGCGACGGCCCGCGTCTCGGCCTCGCTCAGATCGGCCCCGCCCATGGGCGGCATGACGCCAAAGCGCGAATAGGTGACGGTCTCGCGGATCGTCTCGTAATCGCCGCCATAGAGCCAGATCGCATCGGCAAGGTTGGGCGCGCCCTGGTAGATGTCGCCGCCCCCGGCCTCGCCATGACAGGCGGCGCAATTGTCGAGGAAGATCTCCTCGCCCGCTGCTGCCGCCTGGGCATCCTGCGGGGTGCCCGAGAGCGACATCACGTAGTTCACCACCTGGTCGATCCCCTCGCTGTCCAGTATGTCGCCATAGGCGGGCATCTGCGACCAGCGCGCATCCGGGTCCTCTTCGTTGCGGATGCCGTGGGCGATGGTGTAGTGAATGTCCTCCAGCGTGCCGCCCCAGAGCCAGTCATTGTCCAGCAGGTTGGGATAGCCCCCCGCCTTCACGCCAGCCGCGCCCGAACCGTGGCACTGCGCGCACCACGTGCGATAGACGGCGGCCCCGGCAGAGACGGCATAGGTGTTGAGTTCCTCGTCCGCCGGAATCGCCTCGAGTTCGACCGAGGCAAGGCGGGCGTTGATCTCGGCATTCGCCTCGCGGGCGGCCTCGATCTCGGCGGCGACATTGGCGCGGGTGGACCAGCCCTTGTAGCCCGCCGTGGCCTCGTTGATCAGCGGCCAGGCCGGGTAGGCGATCACATACCACAGACCCCAGACGATGGTGGCGTAGAACAGCCACAGCCACCAGCGCGGCAGGGGGTTGTTGTATTCCTGGATGCCGTCCCACTCGTGGCCCGTGGTATCCGGTTCCTGATTGTTGGTCGGTTTCTTGGCCATGTCTCACGCCTCCTTGGCGTCGGCATCGTGGTCCTGTGCCGGCTTGTCTTCGTGCCGGAACGGGATGTTCGCCGGATTCTCGTATTTCTTGGTGGCACCGGGGCGGAACACGAAGATCACCACCCCGATGAAGAAGGCGAAGAGCGCCAGCAACATCCAGCTATCGGCGAATTGGCGCAGCAGCGTATAGGTCTCCATCTGCGGTCCTCCTCAGCGGCTTGCCACGGGCGTGAAGGTCGAGAAATCGACCAGCGTGCCCAGCATCTGCATGTAGGCGATGAGCGCGTCGGTCTCGGAAATCCCCGGTCGCCCGTCGAAATTGCGCACCTGCGCCTTGGGATAGCGCGCGAGCAGGCCATCGGTATCGCCGTCGGGATCGATCTGCGCGTTGAAATCGGCACGCGCGTTCTCGATCATCTCTTCGGTATAGGGCACGCCGACCATGCGGTGCGTCCGCAGCAGGTCGCCGATATGCTCGCCGTCCAGCAGACGCTCCTCGAGGAAGCCATATTTCGGCATCACCGATTCGGGCACCACCGACTGCGGATCGCGCAGGTGGGCCACGTGCCAGTCATCCGAGTAGCGCCCCCCGACACGCGCGAGGTCGGGCCCCGTGCGCTTCGATCCCCACTGGAACGGGTGGTCGTATTTCGACTCCGCCGCCAGCGAGTAGTGGCCATAACGCTCCACCTCGTCGCGCATCGGCCGCACCATCTGGCTGTGGCAGACATAGCAGCCCTCGCGGATATAGACGTCGCGCCCCGCGAGTTCGAGCGGCGAGTAGGGGCGCATGCCCTCCACGTCCTCGATGGTGTTCTCGAGCCAGAACAGCGGGGCGATCTGCACGATCCCCCCGATGGTGACGACGAGGAAGGCAAAGATCGCCAGAAGCGTGACGTTCTTTTCCAGGATCGCGTGTTTGTCCAGAATTGCCATCTCTCCGGCCCTCCTTATTCAGCCGGGACTGCGCTGTTCGTGGCCGCGGTGGCCGGCGAACGCTTCACAGTCATCCAGAGGTTGTAGCACATGATCACGGCACCGGCGACGTAGAGCACCCCGCCCAGGCCCCGCACGATATACATCGGCAGTTTCGCGGCCACGGTGTCGGCGAACGAGTTCACGAGGAAGCCGTTGGCATCCACTTCGCGCCACATCAGGCCCTCCATGATCCCCGTCACCCACATGGCGGCGGCGTAGAGAATGATGCCGATGGTGGCGAGCCAGAAGTGCCAGCTCACGAGGCTGAGGCTATAGAGCCGCTCGCGATTCCACAGCTTGGGCACGAGGAAGTAGAGCGCGCCGAAGGTGATCATCCCGTTCCAGCCGAGCGCGCCCGAATGCACGTGCCCGATGGTCCAGTCGGTGTAATGCGACAGCGAGTTGACCGCACGGATCGACATCATCGGCCCCTCGAAGGTGGACATGCCGTAGAAGCCGATTGAGATCACCATCATGCGGATGATCGGATCGGTGCGCAGCTTGTCCCAGGCGCCCGAGAGCGTCATCAGGCCGTTGATCATGCCGCCCCAGGACGGCATCCACAGCATCACCGAGAACACCATGCCCAGCGTCTGCGCCCAGTCGGGCAGCGCGGTGTAGTGCAGGTGGTGCGGGCCGGCCCAGATGTAGAGGAAGATCAGCGCCCAGAAGTGGATGATCGACAGGCGATAGCTGTAGACCGGCCGCTCG